>JAEAME010001312.1_pt1 | contig 17982 bp, 14 predicted proteins | sample 8958731 | NCBI WGS metagenome assembly JAEAME01 (sample SAMN16933194, study PRJNA681113) | bioreactor sludge metagenome | isolation source: anerobic bioreactor sludge (Control) | place: India:Bengaluru | collected 2018-10-24 | reverse complement strand
CGGCAGCGGCCAGCGACGCCTGAGTTCACCCGTCGCTGACCGCGACGGCATATTTTTCGCCTTCCTAATCCGGGCCTTGAAAGGCCCGGCTACATTCATCCCGCCGCTGCCGCGGCCAAAGCTATGTGATTCCGATATTTAATTGACAAATAGGGATACAATTTCGGAATCCAGGCTAAAAAAAGCAAAAACCGATAGCGATTCCGAGTTCTATGTGACTTTTGAGACAGTCTCTTTATCCCGCCAGGGTGACTCGGTCGCGGCCGGCATTTTTGCTGCGGTAGAGGGCTTTATCCGCGGCTTCCACCAGAGCCTTGGCGGTGCGGCCGTGGTCGGGGAATATTGCGACTCCCATGGATGCAGTGATGCGGCCGAGAGGCCGGCCGCGGTAGTGGATGTCCAGGCGTTGGATAGCATCTTTAAAAAATTCCGCTCTTTGCCGTGTTACGGCTCCCGTTCCTTCCGGCAGGATGAGAGTGAACTCCTCTCCTCCGTACCGGCAGGCGATGTCCTCGCCGCGGATGTTCCCTCGCAGCAAGGTTCCCAGTTCCTTCAATAAAAGATCTCCCGCCTCATGGCCAAAGTTGTCGTTGAAGTATTTGAAATGATCAAGATCGATCATAATCATTCCCAGGGGGCGCTGGTTGCGCGCAGCTCTCTTGATTTCAAGCTCCAGGGATTCCTCCATGAACCTGCGGTTGAAGAGCCCGGTCAGCGGATCGCGGATGGACTGGCTGCGGAGGGTTTCGTGCAGTTTCAGGTTCGAGAGCGCCATTGCGATATGCTCGGACATGGTCACGGCCATGCGCTGTTTGGTTTCCGTCATTTTGACGTTGTCGGGCTGCATGAGGTGAAGCACTCCGATGGCTTCGCTTTGGGCCATCATGGGAATACAGAGGTAGCCGTCCGCCGGCGGATGGTGGACATGCTTGCATATCAGGCCGGAGCGCGAATTTTCCACCCAGTGCATGCGGCCGCGGCGCAACGCCCAGCATTCCTGCGGTGAAAAGACTCGTTCCGCCAGCGCAGGATCGCCCCATACCGCCACCGATTCCACGGAGTTGCGCGATGGAGCGATGACATAGAGCGCGCCGACCTTCACCGGGAATATCTGCTGTGCCACGCGGACGATGACGTTGTAGGCCTCTTCAAGCGTGAAACATGCGCGAAGGATGTCGCCCATGTCGTTCAGCATCGTCATCTCCCGTGTTCTTTCTTCGAGCTCGGAAACCCACGCTTCCAGCTTCAGGTTCGCTTCGTGGAGGGCTTCCTCCGTCTTTTTGCGCTTGGTGATATCTCTGGCAATCCCCTGAACCCCGATGATCTTGCCTCCGCGATACATCGGGCGAGTGCTGACGCCAAGGGTAATCCGGTTGTTGTCTTTTCCGAGGATTTCGGTTTCAAAGTTGAGAGGCACTTCGCCCGCGGTCTTGACGTCGAGTGTTCTTTGAGCGATATGCATCTGGTCCGGCGGGAAAACACTGACCATGTCCTTTTCCATGGCTTCCGCGACCGTATAGCCGGTTATTCCTTCCACGGCCTTGTTGATCGACAGGAGCTTGCCGGAGAAGTCGTATGTGAAAATGATATCGCTGGCGTTTTCGAAGAATTCGCGGTACAGATCCTCGTTTTCCAGGATAGAACCTCTTGCTCCGGATCCATATATCTTGCGGACAGCGTCTTCTTTGTGATTCCTGAAAATTTCCGCCAGGTGGGGCTCGCTCCTGATGAGCGGCAGGAAGTAATCGCGGACGATGGGGTGGTCCTCGCAAATCACTTCGGGATGGCCTTCGATCCAGATGTGGGACGCCTTGGCTCCGGCGAGCAGGGCAATCAGGCCGGCGTAGTTGGCAGGTCCCAGGATTTCTTTCAGTTCTGCCGCGCAGCGAACGGACTCGTTCAAGCCCAGGAATACCGGGACAGCGCAGGCCATTATCTTATCTTCAAACTCCGGGTCTTCCGCCGGCCATGCATCCACAGGATGGGGATACCTGGCGAGAGTTTCAAAGATGTATTCGGCGTTGTCGGTTGTCAGGAATGAGCTTTCCAGCAATCGCCTGATCTCCCGCGCCGGGATTCCCATGCTGCGGAGCGTGCATGCATGGGTAACAATAAAATAGGATGAGGCGCAGAATTGCGAGAGGATCACCGAAAGCTTTTCTCTGAAAAGCTCCGGAAGCGGATTGTCGTAATAGCAGGAGAGCTGCTGACGCCAGAGACCTTCCAGCAGTGCAGGAGATGCCAGTGCCGGCGCAAAGAAGGGCGGCAAGAATCCCAGCCGCTTTTCTATCTCCGCACGTATTTGAGTGGACGTCTGCCCGGGGCCGGGCGCACCTTGAGCTAGCAGGCTGGAGTCGAGACGTTTCAAATCCTCCAGCTTTTCCCAAAGCGGATCGATTTCGCTGCCGGTCGCACCTGAGTCTTTCATCGTGAGCCGATTCCGTCGAGCCTATATGGCCGCATATTGGCTTCTATCTGCACAGCATCCGCATTGCGGTTGTGAAATGGTAATGGGCAAGGGGAGAACGAATTACCCGACGCACCATTCTGGACTATCCTCTCAAAAACACAAGAAAAAAATAGCGTCGCTTTCGGGTTTCAGGTTTCAGGTTTCGGGTTCCAGGTTCCAGGTTAACAGGTTGCAGGTTGTGGAGTGTGTTAGCCGCCCCTAACCTGCCAGCCTGCAACCTGCAACCTGTCAACCTGAAACCTGTCAACCTGAAACCTGTCAACCTGCAACCTGTCAACCTGAAACCCGTGAACCTGGAACCGCTTTTACTGCCACGTTGCCCCAACGCCGATTTCTGCGAAATACCTGTTAAATGGCGATAATGACCTGATTGCCGCCACCGCTTCTGGCGCGGCTCAACGCCGCCTCAGCTGATCGGAGGAGCGCTTCCACCGTCTGTCCGTTCTCCGGAAAAACTGCCAATCCAACGGATGCTGATATGCGCCCGACAAATTCGCTCTGGTTCTTTACCTCCAGTCCGCGCACCTGGTCGAGCAGTATTTCCGCGCGTTTCCTGCTGACCTCATAGCCGGCATTGGGCAGGATCAATGTGAATGTCTGGCTGCTGAATCTGCAGGCGATATCGCCTTTCCGTACATTTCCCTGAAGCAGCATGCCGGTGCGTCGCAGTATGGAATCGCCGACATCCACACCATGGTTTTCATTGAGCGATTGGAAATTATCCAGCGACAGCATGATCCCGCTGAGGGGATTCTGCGTCCGTACGCCGCGGCGCACTTCGAGGTCGCGCGATTCCTCCATACAGCGCCGGTGAAAAGGCCGGTCATCTGGTCGCGGATCGACTGGTTGCGCAAAGTCTCATGCAATCGAAGGTTGGACAACGCCATGGCGACGTGTTCGGCCATAGCGATGGCCAGCCGTTGTTTGGCTTCAGGCATAGAGGCGGCTTCCGGTTGAGCAAGATGCAATATTCCCACAGCTTCGCTTTGCGCCATCATCGGCACGCATATGTAGCCTTTGGGCAGCGGCGGGTGTACGTGCTTGCAAAGCAGGCCAACGCTCGAGTCTTCAACCAGATGCACCTTTCCCCTGCGCAGGGCCCAGCATTCATCGGGCGCAAACGTCATCTCCATCTGCGACGTGTCGCCCCACTCGGCAACGGACTCGACAATATTTCGCAATGGACCGAGGACATAAAGGGCTCCGCCCAGTGAAGGGAAAACCTCCTGTGCGACCCGATCGATCACTTCATACACTTCTTCCGTCGTGAGGCACGCGCGCAGGATATCCCCCATTTCGCTCAGCAGGGTCATTTCGCGCGTACGCTGCTGCAGATCCTGAACCCATGCCTCGAGTTTCGTGTTCGCGAGCTGCAGCGCTTCTTCGGTCCTTTTTCTTTCGGTGATGTCGCGGGCAATTCCCTGGATGCCGATCGCTTTGCCATGCTGGAATATGAGGCGGTTGCTCACTTCAAGCGTGACACGGACTCCTTTCTTCGTGAGGATGTCGAGCTCCTGAGCGGTGGGTGCTGCGGCGGCAAGTTGCCGGTCTATCATTCTCCGGGCAGCCTGCTGAAATTCCGGAGCCACCAGCCGGCTGAATTTCATCTGAAGGGCCTCGGTCCGCGTGTAACCCGTGATTCGTTCTGCCGCTTTGTTTATGGAGGTAATATTCCCGATCATGTCATGGGTGTACACCATGTCGTACGCATTCTCGAACAGCTCTTCGTAGCGGTTCTCACTGATGCGCCTGGCCTCTTCCGCCAGTTTTCGCTCGGTTACATCGCGGATGATAGCAAGACCGCCGATCACCTCTTCGCTGCGCGCGTCCAGCATCGGGCCGTAAAATCCTTCGAAGTATCTGTGGCGCGTGGTGCCGGGAACAGTGTAGCTTTTGTCCCGGGACACCCTCTTCTCACCCTTGAGCGCGGCGGCGAAATTTTCGTCCTCGCCGAGTTCCTTGAGGAAGGAACACGCCTTAAAGGCATGCTTGCCCAGCGTTTCCTTCGCGGGGACGCCGAAGATTCTTTCCATGCCGGGATTCCACACGGTAAAAAAGCAATCGCGGTCGAACGCGAAAATGCCGTCCACACTGCTGTTTATGAGCCTTTCCAGCAGCTGCCGCTCCGTGCGAATGGCATCGTCGGCGCATTTCCGTGCACCGATGTCCTCAAGAACAATCAGGCAGCTCTTTGTTCCGGCCTCGTCATCGGGCAATTGGGATACGGTGCATTGAGCCCAGAAGGCCTCATTGTTTTTTTTGAGGAATTGCTCCTCGAGTCTGGAAACCCGGACAACCGAATCGAGAACCTGACTGATGAGCTGCATGCAGGCATCCGGATTCAGGGCAATATCGCGGATATGCAGAGATGCGATTTCCTGCTCAGGGTACCCCAGCATGAGACAGAACTCCCGGTTGGCGCCCAGGATACGGAATTGAACGTCCACAAAGGCCAGGCCGAACGGGGCCGTATTCAACAGGTCGGGCTGCCAGAGCACAGGCGTTTCGGGAGATGCGGCAGCCGCGTCTTCTTTTTCGGGAACCGGTTCGCTGACGGGCTTCTGGATCAACCGCTGCAGGGTAGTAATCTCCTCACGCAGAGATTCGAGCTCATCCGCAAGATCCTTCAATGGCTTGCCTTCGTCGTCCATATTTCCCGCGCCACCGGAGCTTCGCCTCCCGCCCATAATGGCGCAGGAGGCAAAGGTCCAAAACTTTGCACAAGAACAGTTTATGCCTTTATTGGGGCGCCCCTTGGTTATCGTAATTCCGGCACCAAATCTTTAGACAAATCATCCCGTAAATGGTTCAACTTAAAGACTATTTCAGATTCCAGGCTTTTCTCGGGCCGCCCATATGATATTTTTAAATCGTGGCGAGGGAGAATGAATGAAATACGAAGGCATGATCTATAGACCCCCAAGTGAAGCGGACAGCCTGATACTGCAGGTAGCGGTGGGCTGCTCCTACAACCGGTGCACATTCTGTCACTCCTTCCAGGGAAAGACATTCCGTATCAAATCCTTCGAAGAGATCAAGGAAGACATCGACGAGGCCGCGGGATACGGGCGTATTCCCCGGGTATTTCTAGCCGATGGGGATGCGCTGGTTATTCCGCAAAAAGACCTGGTTCGGATCCTGAGCTATTTAAAGGAGAAAATCCGGGGATTGGAACGGGTGGGAATCTATGCGAATGCAGTGGATGTTCTGAAGAAGGATGTGGAGGAGCTCAAGGAGTTGAAGAGCCTGGGATTGGGGATTATCTACCTGGGGCTGGAATCCGGAAACAGAGAGGTGCTCAAGCGCATCAAAAAAAACGCCACCGTGGAACAGATGATCCGTGCCGGTAAGCGGGTCAAAGAGGCAGGCATCCTGCTGTCCATTACCGTCCTGCTCGGCATCGGCGGGGTGGAACTAAGTCAGGCCCATGCCGAAGATACCGGCAAGGTGCTTTCGGAGATGGATCCGGAATTTGTCGGTGCGCTCTCGTTAATCGTTGTGCCGGGAACTCCAATATCGGAAGACCTTGAAAGCGGAAGGCTTGTCCTTCCCACCCCGTTTGAACTGATTCGGGAATTGGGAACGATGATTGCAAATTGCCAGTTCACCAATTGTTTCTTTGCATCGAATCACGCATCCAACTACCTTCCTCTGCGCGTTCGAATGCCCGCGGAGAAGGAAAAAGCTCTGCAGTTGATCCAGTCGGTCTTGAACAAGAGGGATCCGGAGCTTCTGAGGCCGGAGTACATGCGGGCGTTGTAAAGGCAGTCATCAGTTGGCAGTTGGCAGTTATCAGTTGGCAGTTGGCAGTCACTGCCTACTGCCCACTGCCTACTGCTTTTTTGTCTTCGACGGGACGATCAAGGGAAATTACCGGTATGGTGAGTATCAACAGGAATGCCAGCAGCATTGTGGCGGCCGCGATAACGAAGACCATGCGTAAGCCGGATTCCATCGAAATGCGGATGGCATCGACCGTTTGCTGAAAAAGGATCTCATGGTCTCCTCCTGTTTTGGCGATCGTTTCCCGAAGGTCGCGCATCGCCGGCTCCGAAAGCAAAACGCGGGGATCGCCCAGTGAAGTCATCGTCGCATCGCTTGCGGAATGTGTGAGAACCGGCGGCAGCGACGTTTTCAGGGTGTTGTTGTAGCGCATATTCATTGTCGATCCCAGTATCGCGGGAGCGGTCGCCATTCCCATTGCGACGCTGAACATCAGAGCGCTCGTTGCCACGCCCAGGAGCCTCCTGGGGACGGCCGCCTGGATGACAATCGTGTTCACGGTCGGCATGGCGCCCAATGCCAGACCCGACAAAGAAGCAGCGATGAAACCGAAATAGGCCGGAGTATCCTTGTCGAAAAACATCATCCAGAACATCACCAGGGTAACGAGGGCGTAGCCCAGAACAAACATCCATTTATAGCTCTTTGTCTTCGCAACGATAAATCCGACGGGCACGCCGACAAACGACATCAAAAAGCCCAGCGGAGTAATGACCTGACCGCTTTTGGTTGCACTGATGCCCTGGATGCCCTGCATAAACAGCGGATAGTACAACTGCACCGCCATCATGCCGAAGAATGAGAGGAATCCGGCGGCCGAGGCCGTTACGAAGACGCGGTTGCCGAGCAGGTCCGGATCAAAAAACGGCTCGCCTGCCCTGGATTCGGCTTTGAGTAAGAGCGCGCAGAACACCGCAGAGCATCCGAGCAGTCCGATCACCTGCAAGGATCCCCAGGGGTAGGTAGTTCCTGCAAATGAAAGGCCGAAGATGAGCGCCGATGAAGCAATTGCGATCAGGACTGCGCCGAGCACATCGATTTTATGGGCGGCTCCCTGAATGAGAGGCGGCATGCCATAGGCGAACACCAGGCACAGGACGAACACCGGGAGGCTCCACCAGAAAATGTGGCGCCAGTTCAGCGTGTCCACCATCCATCCGCTCAGCGTCGGCCCGAACAACGCCGCGACGGCGAACGGCACGTTCAGCAGGCCGATCCACTTGCTGCGTTCGCTTCCCACGAACAGGTCGCCCACAACAGCGTAACAAATAGAGGCTACGGCTCCCTGTCCCAGGCAGAGTACGACCCGGGCGGCAATAAATGTGACAAACGTCGGGCTCACCGAACTCAATACCGTCCCCAAAAGGAACACCATGGTGGAAGCCAGCATGATGATCCGCCGCCCGTAAATGTCGGACAGCTTGCCGGAAAGGATCATCCCCAACGCCAGTCCCAGAGAAGGGATGGAAACGCTCCATGAATACAGCGCCATCCCTTTCAGGTCGGCTGCAATCATCGGCGTCGCGTTGTTCAGCGTCTGCATGAAATACGCGTAGACGAAATAGGTCAGCAAAATCGCCGCAAGCGCCATAAAAGTCTGTTTTTTTGAATATGCCGGAACTGCCAACTGTTGCGCCTGTACCATCCTTCACTCCTCCACCTGGCTGATTTCGGATTCCTGATTCCCGACAGATTGCGCCCGTCGATCCGCTTTCCGAGATCCGGAATCGGAAATCGTTCCTGTGCTTACCCGCCGTTGTTGCCTTGCTGCGCACGCCTGCGAAAAGCGAGCGCCGTGGTTGTTGTGACACGCCTGTGCTTTCGGTTGCAAGAATATAATTCGAGATTCGTTGATTGTCGCTGAATTTTAATGGATGCTATACTCCCTGTGGATGCGTGCGAGGGCCGGCATGAGTGCAAGGGCAAAGATACTTATAGGCGGTATCATTATCGCGGCTGCATTGGTCTGGCTGGGATTCGTCGGATTTCAGGAAAGCAAGGCTTATTACATCACCGTGGACGAATACAGGTCCATGCAAGGAACGCTCGGCGACAAAACCCTGAAGCTGGCCGGTGAAGTGCAAGCCGGATCCGTCGATCGGTCCGATACCCGGATGGAATTCGTCCTTGGAGACCGGGAGAAAAATATCAGGGTCCGCTACGTAGGCAAAGACATCATCCCCGACACCTTCAAGGAGGGGACCAGGGCTCTCGTGGAAGGCAAAGCCGCCGCGGACGGCGTGTTCCATGCCACTCACATTGAAGCGAAGTGTGCATCGAAATACGAAGCGGAGTACGAAAAGAAGACTGCGCAATAATTCAATGTCCGGAGAGTCAATATTCTGAATTCAGGATCAATTCACAGTTTTGTGGGATAGCGTCGGTCATCGGGTCCGTTTTCCGATTGCTGGTTTCTGCCTCCCGAATGCCAAGGAAAATGCATGGCCAATTTCGGCAGCTTCAGTCTACTTTTTGCCCTGTGTCTCTCGGCATACGCATTCATCGCAGCGCTCCTGGAAGCATCACAGAAGCAGGGCCGCTTCATCCGCAGCGCAGAGCGGGCCGTGTACGCATCAGCGGGCAGTGTCGCTCTCGCGTTTCTGTCTTTGCTCTACCTTCATCTTGCCGACGATTTTTCCATTTCGCATGTAGCCGAGACCAGCAGCAGGGAGGCACCGGTCTTCTATAAAATTGCGGCCATCTGGGGAGCACACAACGGATCGATGCTCCTGTGGGTGTTCTTCACCGCCGTGCTTTGCACCACAGTCGTATATCAGAACCGTCGCCGCTTCCGCGAAATGATGCCATTTGTCATTGCGGTTCTGATGCTCGACCTGTCCTTCTTCCTTACCCTGAACATCTTCCTCTCGAATCCGTTCAATCGGTTGATGCAGACTTTTGCGGACGGGACGGTTCAAGCGTATGTCCCGGCGGACGGACGGGGGCTGAATCCTCTTCTTCAGCATTGGGCGATGGTGATTCATCCACCGATCCTGTACCTGGGATTCATTGGTTTTTTAATCCCGTTCGCGTTTGCCGTCTCCGCACTTGCCACCAGGCAGCTGGGAGACACATGGATCCGCACGACGCGGCGCTGGACCCTGCTGACCTGGCTGTTGCTGGGAGTGGGCATAATCCTGGGGGGGAAGTGGGCATATGTCGTCCTGGGCTGGGGAGGCTACTGGGGTTGGGATCCCGTGGAGAATTCCTCGCTGATGCCGTGGCTGATCAGTACGGCGTTCCTACACTCTGTGGTCGTGCAGGAGCGGAGGGGAATGCTCAAGGTGTGGAACATTCTTCTAGTCGCGGCTTCCTATCTGCTGGGCATTTTCGGCACATTTGTCACCCGCAGCGGCCTCGTGAATTCAGTGCACGCGTTTGCCGATTCAAACCTCGGGATGTTTTTCATCGGGTACATGGTTCTTATCCTGTTCGGGACTCTATACCTGATTTTCGACAGAAGTCGCCATCTAAAGAGCGAACGCCGTCTGGATTCTGTACTGTCGCGGGAAAGCGCATTTCTATTCAACAATTTCATACTCGTGGTTTCGTGTTTTGCGGTCTTCTGGGGAACCATGTTCCCGGTATTATCGGAGGCGATCCGCGGCTCGAAAATCACGGTCGGGCCGCTTTTCTTCAACAAAATCAACATTCCTATAGGTCTTATTCTGCTTTTTCTCACTGGGGTGGGGCCGCTTTTTGCATGGCGCAAAACCTCTCTCTCCAGTTTGTACAAGTCGTTTGCGTTGCCGGCTCTTTTTTCCACAATGGCATGCGTCGTGCTTATCGCGGCTGGGATGCGCGATTTTTACGCGGTCGTTTGTTTGACCCTGTGCGCATTCGTTATCGTGACGATCTTCGAAGAATTTTACAAAGGCGCGCGGATTCGGGCAAAGAACAGGAATGAGAATTTTCTGGCTGCGTCCATAAATCTCACGCTTAAAAACAAGAGACGCTATGGCGGATATATCATCCATCTTTCCATAGTTCTTATGTTCGTGGGCTTTGCCGGAAATGCCTTCAACCGGGAGTCTACCCAGCGCCTGGCGGACGGCCAGGAAATGAGCATCGGCGCTTATTCCCTGAAGATGAAGGGATACGAGGAGGGACAAACGTCCGCATACGAGTACGGACGCCCCGTCCTGGATGTTTTCAGGAACGGCAAACTGGTGGATACGCTGAAACCGGAAAGGCGGTTTTATAAGGCCAGCGAGCAGTCGACCACCGTTGTGGCGCTTCACAGCACTCCGAGAGAGGACGTGTATGTGGTTTTTAGCGGCAAAACCGAGGATGCGAAGGCGGAAATCGCGGCCCACATAAATCCTCTGGTTTTCTGGATCTGGCTGGGAGCCGCGATCATGGTGGCCGGCGCCGTGGTAACAATGCTGCCGGAGAAAATCAGTCGCTAGTTTTTGGTTGTTGGATGCTTACTCGATAAATACTGGATTTAATCGGTATAGCAAAGGCGATTTTGAACCGCAGAATGTCGAATGCAGAATGCAGAATATCGATATGCCCTGCCCGCCATGGGAATTGCCGTTCGACATTCTACATTCGAAATGCTGCGGTTCGATATTCGCTATCCGGCATTCCAAATTTCAAATATGTTTAGTCGGTTATTGGTTTGGTGTCGAACAATGAATACACTGTTGTCAAATCATCGAATTACCAGCGACTGCCGGCTGACAGGGAGATACGAATGACCTGGTTTGCGTGTGCCGTGTTGGTAGTGGCGGCCGGATACTACGTCCTGATTCCGTTGTTTCGGGAACCGAAGAATGCGCCGGAGGCGGATTTACCGGACGAGATGGAACTGGACCGGCTGATGGACCGCAAGGCCGTGATCTACCGCGGAATCCGGGACCTGGAATTCGAGCACGCGATGGGTCGGCTTTCCGATGCGGACTTTCAGCGGCTGCAGGCAGACTATAAAAATGATGCGGCCCTGATCTTGCAGAAGCTGGATCGGCTGGGCGTCTCGGAGGATTTCGACAATGCGATTGAAAAGGAAATTGCGGCGCGGAAGACCGGACTGAGCGTCTCTCCGGAGAAGCGGAAACCTTCCCGCTGCCCTTCGTGTGGAGCGGAAACCGTCCCCGGGAAAAAATTTTGCGCGGATTGCGGCGAGCGGCTTTGAAATGACAAAAATGGTACGGCTGCAAATACTCCTGTCCCTTTTCCTGACGATGCCGGCAGTCTACGGACAGCAAAAAGGAATTGTGGAGGGACGTGTCGCGAACGGAACGGACTCCTCCATCATCATCCGTCCGGTCGAGGTGGATATCGTCGAGCTGGACGCGGGAATGCGGATTCTGAAGACAACGGCAACGGATCCATCAGGGCGATTTCGAGTGGACGGGCTCCCTGAGAGCGGGCGCCTTATGCTTCGCGTCAACTACAAAGATGTGAATTACCACCGCCAGTTCAGTCTCGGTCCCGGGGGAAAAGCGGCTGTCGACATAGAAGTCTACGAGCCCACGACTTCGATGAAAGATATCGACGTTGAGGATGTCAGGATGGCGTTCCAACTGAGCGGCGACCGGCTTATCTCCCTGGAAGCCGTCACGTTCAACAATAAGACGAAACCTCTTCGGACATTCATGAATCCCGAAGGAAACTTCCGTTTCTCCAAAGCCGAAGGGATTGCCGAGCCGCCCGAGATGCGAGTAACGGCGCCGGGATCCTCGATGCCCGTGGTACAGGCTCCACTCGAGAGTCCGGACGGACGGAGCTACTACAGCCTGTATCCTCTGAAGCCTGGAGCTACCTCCTTCGAAGTCCAACAGGCGTTGCCATATTCGAACCGCACATACGCCTATCGAAAAAAGTTTTACCAGGACATCGCTTCCATGGATATCGGCGTGATGCCGAGCGATATGTCTTTGTCCGGACAGGGAATCAGCCGTGTATCGACCAATGCGCAGGAAAATTTCTCAGTTTACAGGAGCCAGTCGATCAAGGCCGGGACGGAGGTAGTATGGACATTCTCGGGCGGCACTGCGTCCTCGGAACCGCGGGCTGCGCAGGGGGGCGGTGAGTCTTCGATAGATGCGAAACCCGATTCCATCGGCCGCAACGCTCTTGTCATCGGGCCCTTGCTGCTTCTGGGATTCGTTCTGGTGCTCTGGTACGCCTTCAATCGCAAATGGAATCATCCCGAAAAGACTCCCGGCCGGCGGAACAGGCAATTGAAGGAGCATCGCGAACAGTTGCTGAACGCAATCGCCGAGCTGGACCATCGGCATGAGACGGGTTCCGTAGGCCGGCAGGAATATTTGAGGCAGCGGGAGGAGAGCAAGCGCCTGCTCCGGCGGATTTCCCTGCTTCTCAAGATGTAGGGTATGACGAACATCATAGAAGTCAGCAAACTGGCCAAACACTACGGCAGGACTTCGGCCTTGCGCAACCTGAACCTGAATGTGGCTGCCGGAGAATTCGTTGCGCTGTTTGGAAGAAACGGGGCAGGGAAGACCACTTTCCTGAGAATTCTGGCAGGCTTGTCCCGCCCTTCCTCGGGAACACTCAGCATCCAGCCGGTCATAGGCTTGAAGCGCCGGTACGTGCGCGGGGCCATCGGATACCTGTCCCACAACACTTCCCTATACGCCGACTTGACCGCGCTGGAGAACCTTCGGTTTTATGCGAGCCTGATGGACATGCCCGGCGACGACGGTTTTCTGCAAACAAAAATTCAAGAAGTGTGTCTGGCGGGGCGCGAAACCGAACCGGTGCGCAACTATTCCCGCGGCATGCAGCAGAGGCTGGCTATTGCCAGGGCGTTTTTGCACAATCCGGATATTCTTCTGCTCGACGAGCCCTTTACGGGGCTGGATCAAAACGGCTCGGATTTGTTGCAGAGCTATCTGACGAAAGCAAAATCCGAAGGCAGGATTTGTATTATGGCCATTCATGACACCGGCCTGGGATATCACATGGCAGACAGGCTTGTTGTTATTGAAAGGGGAATGGCAGCCCTGGACATTCCAAAGGCGTCGTTGACGCTTTCAGAGTTCCAGGAGAAGTACAGGGCGATAGCCGGGAATTAGCAGCGCCGCGGCCGGCGTCGGCAGCAAAAAGCTTCTTTAGCTCGCACAGACGAGCAGATACCCGCGATGATGAACAAGATCTGGGCAGTATTCCGGAAAGACATGTTGATCGAGCTGAGGACGAAGGACTCCTTCAATGCAATGCTGTTCTTCGGCATCGTGGTGCTGGTTGTCTTCAGCTTTGCGTTGGCGTCCGTGCGCGATTCCATCCGCTCCGCCGCTCCCGGCATCTTGTGGGCTGCCTTCGCCTTTTCCGGCACACTGGGGCTGAACCGCATATTTGCCGCAGAAAAGGAGAACAGCTGTCTGCAGGCCCTTTTGATGATTCCGATGGACCGGGGAATCATCTATTTGGGAAAAATGCTGGCGGCAACGGTGTTCATGCTGATCTCGGAGTTCGTCATTTTTTTATTCACGCTCATCTTTTTCAACCTGACGGTCTGGAGAGAGATCCCGTTTCTGGCTTTGATATTCGCGATCGGCACGCTTGGTTTTTCCGCCGTCGGAACGCTGCTGTCGGCAATCGCCGCGAATACCAAGATGAGAGAAGTGCTTCTGCCGCTGATCCTTTTCCCCGTTATCCTGCCTGTTTTGATAAACGCAGTGGAGGCAACGAACATCGTCCTGAACACAGCAGACTACGGTTCACTGAAGCTTCCCCTTACGGTCATGTCGGTTTTTACCATCGTGTTCGCAACCATAGCATTCCTGCTTTTTGAACACGTCCTGGAGGACTAGCGTTGAGCGAAAACAAGGAGCATCGCCTGGATTCGGTCCTGGGAATCGTGCTTTTTCTCAGCATGATTCTTGCGCTGTACATGGCATTCATCGGGGCGCCGAGGGAGAGGACGATGGGGGACCTTCAGCGAATTTTCTATTTTCACGTGGCCGCGGCAATAGCCGGAATGACCGCATTCGCGGTTAATTTTGTTGCGTCGCTCGGGTATGTGATCCGTAAGAGCCGCCGGTGGGACAACCTGGCGGTTTCCGCGGCGGAGGCGGGCATCGTGTTTTTTTTCATGGTTCTGGTGACCGGTCCGATCTGGGCCAAGCCCGCGTGGTTTGTCTGGTGGACCTGGTCGCCGCGGCTGACGCTGTCGCTCGTTTTGTGTCTTCTCTACGCGGCGTATTTGCTGATACGCAGTTATATCGAGGATCCGGAGCGCAAGGCGATGGTTGCCGCCGTCTTCGGCATCGTGGCTTTCGTCGATGTTCCTCTTGTCTGGTTTTCCATCCGATGGTGGCGGGACCTTCACCCGGCTCCCATGCTTGAAACGGGCGGCCTGTCCCCCGCCATGCGCCCCGCTTTTTTCCTGTGCACGGCCGCTTTTCTGATTTTGCTTGCATATCTGCTGCGCCGTCGATTCTATCTCCAATCCTTGCGTGACGATCTCGAGAGGCTCGAGCGTCAGGCAGACGCAGTTCGTTGAGGAGGATTTGCCATGAATCCCATGCATTATCTGTTTGCCGCATACGCCGCTATCTGGATCATCCTGGCCTGTTATCTCTTCTCAATCCACTCGCGTGAAAAAAAGCTGCGCGGAGAGGTGGAACGGCTCAAGCGCCTTCTGGAAGGGAAGCAGTAGCCGTCGGACCGGGGCATAAGTGCGCAAAGGGCCAGGGATATGATTCTCTTTTGAGTGTCCGGGCTGAATCCCGGGCGCACATGAGCTATAATTAGTTTCTGTCGCAAAACTCAAGGTCCAGGCCCGTAGGGCCGACAGAGAATAGCCCCGGGCGTAAGCCCGGGGGTGGCGGACAAGTGAGTTTCGAGCCCCGAAGGGGCGGCACAATGTATTCTGTCGATTGACTTTAGTGTCGCCCCTTCAGGGCTTTGCAATTTCGTAATCCTTACCCCGGGCTCACGCCCGGGGCTATTTTCTTGCGCCCCTTCGGGGCTCAAAGAGAGTTTCGCAACAGAAACTAATTGGCGATCGCAAGGCGAGGGGAAGCGACGATGGTTCTTAAAGACGGTGGCACGGTGAACTGGCCGGAAATATACAGGCAACGGCGAAACCAGCTGCGCAGGAAGTTCGGCCACGGAATCACTCTCTGGCTGGGGCACGTCCTGCAGCCACGCAACTACGAAGACGAAACATATCCGTTCCGGCAAAACTCTCACTTTTTGTATTACACGGGACTCTCCCATCCCGATCTGGCCATGCTGTCCTTCCCGGAGAAGGATCACGATATCCTGTTTGCCGAGTCGGAAGGCATCGACGATATTGTATGGAGCGGATCCAAGCCGTCACCTGCCGATTTCGCGCGTGAGGCCGGGATCGAGGAAGTGGAAGATCTCGGCCGCCTCGAGTATTACACGAAAAACCTGCGCGCTCACGGCACGAAAATCCACTATCTGCCGCCCTACCAGTGCTCCTCGCTGCTCAGGCTCTCCCAATTGTTGAAGATGGGACCCGCGAAGGTTGCCGCGAAGGCATCGCGGCTTCTTATAGAGCAGGTTGCGATTCAAAGATGCGTCAAGTCGGATGCCGAAATAGCGGAGATAGAGGAAGCGCTCTGCATTACGAACCAGATGCACCGCGCGTGCATGGCTGCGGCCCGTCCGGGCAAGCGGGAATGCGAGCTTTCGGCCCTGATTCAGTCCATTGCCTTGTCCGGCGGCAGGCAACAGGCTTTCACGCCGATCGTCACCATCCGCGGCGAGGTGCTTCACAACCACTCGTACGAAAACGTGCTTGCCAGGGGGCAACTGCTGCTGAATGACTCGGGCGCGGAATCCGCCAGGAATTATGCCTCGGACATTACGCGGACTTCGCCTGTCAGCGGCAAGTTCACGGGCTTGCAGGCCGAGATCTATCAGATCGTCCTCCGAATGCAGCTCGGCGCCATAGGCATGATAAAACCGGGGATTTCCTATCGAGATATTCACCTCAACGCCTGCAAAAACATGGTGGAAGATCTCCGCGCCATAGGTCTGATGCGCGGCAATCCCTCCAATGCGGTCGAGGCGGGCGCACACGCACTTTTCTTCCCTCATGGAATAGGCCACATGATGGGGCTGGATGTCCACGACATGGAAGACCTCGGGGATATCGTGGGGTATATAAAAAGAGAAAAGCGGAGCGGACAGTTCGGACTGAAGTTCCTGCGCCTCAGCCGTCCATTGGAGCCGGGATTCGTGCTGACCGTGGAGCCGGGGATATATTTCATCCCTGCGCTGATGGATCAGTGGATGCAGGAGGGCCGGCACAACGAATTCATTAACTACGGCAAGCTCGAGGGATTCCGCAAGTTCGGAGGCATCCGCATTGAAGACGATGTCCTGGTGACACAGGACGGATCGCGCGTTCTTGGCCCGCCGATTCCCAAGACGGTCGCGGAAGTGGAAGAAGCCTGCGCGGGATGATTTCAGATTGCTGATTCCCGATTCCCGATAAAAACACACTCTTGAAGGGCACGGCTGGAATAAAAGCTTCGCCTGCAATCAGAAATCGGTAATCGGCAATCAGAAATTATTGGGGATGCCTGCTGCTTCTCTGACCTTGCGGATTAGAGGCAACCCGACTTTTTTCGCCCGTTCCACTCCCTGTTTCAAAATCTCGTCCACATACTCAGGCTGGTTTTCGAGTTCTTTCCTGCGGGCGCGGGCAGGGCCGAATTTTTCCATGAAGCGCTCGAATATGGCCTTTTTAACTTCGCCATACCCCAATCCCCCGCTGCGGAAGCGATCCTGCCAGGAGTTTTGTTCTTCCAAGCTGCAGAAAAGCTTGAGGATATCGTACAGCATGCTCTTTTCGGGATCTTTGGGCTCGGCAACCGTTGCGGAATCGGTGACGATTGAGAATATCTGATTCCGGACTACCTTTTCCGGGGCAAAAAGTTCGATAGTATTGTTATAGGACTTGGACATTTTCCGGCCGTCGCGGCCGGGGATGGTCGCGACGCTTTCCGGAATGTAAGCTTCGGGTATTGTAAGCAGGTCGCCATAAGCGTTGTTGAAATATTGCGCAATGTCTCTCGTGACCTCCACATGCTGGCGCTGATCCTGGCCGACGGGGACTCTGTTGGCCGACACAATAAGGATGTCGGCAGCCATCAAGACCGGGTAAGAAAACAGTCCGTGATCCGAAGGAATTCCCTGCTGGGTCTTGTCTTTATAAGCATGGCATCGCTCGAGCAATCCCATGGGTGTGACCGTCGTCAGAATCCACTGCAGCTCGCACACTTCAGGCATGTCGCTTTGCAGGTATATAGAGCACTTGGCCGGATCCAGTCCCAAAGCGATATAATCCGCGGCGGTGCTGCGAGTCAGGCTGCACAGCCGTTGCCCGTCGCGGAGAGAAGTGAGCGCATGATAATTCGCCAGGAAGTAATAGCAGTCATGACCTCCTTGCGTGAACTGGATAAACTGCTGCACCGCTCCGAAGTAGTTGCCTAGATGGAGGTTACCGGAAGGTTGGATCCCGGAAACGATAATCATTTTCTGGGGGGGATTCGTCATAGTGTGTTTTCAACCGCAATTAGTGAACTCGTTCTATGGTTCTCCGTATAAACACTTCGCAGTCGAGAATACTGTCATTAAGGGCAACGATTTGCAATATGGACTTTCGGGTGGCCGTTGACTGGAAAGCGCGAAAAATCTATAATTTTTGAACGCGCTGGATCTGCGGGGAGGAAAGTTATGCGTTATGCAAGGTTTCTGTTGATCCTGGCCATTTTCGG
>JAEAME010001311.1_pt1 | contig 17987 bp, 11 predicted proteins | sample 8958731 | NCBI WGS metagenome assembly JAEAME01 (sample SAMN16933194, study PRJNA681113) | bioreactor sludge metagenome | isolation source: anerobic bioreactor sludge (Control) | place: India:Bengaluru | collected 2018-10-24 | reverse complement strand
GCTGTTCGAGAAGCCCGATACGTCACTTCCTGGATTTACGAAATTATCAAGAAATTAGCGGCGGAGGATAAATCACTCAATGCGTGACGTTGCACGATTGCCGGAAAATGATCGACGGGATCTGTTTAGAGCGGCAGCACAGGAAATGCGTGTTCATGAAGCCATTGTCGAGAAAGATTTCTGGGTTTGCTGGATTTTGGATTACCTCTTTCACGACTACCCATCGAAGGATCATTTTGTTTTCAAAGGAGGAACCAGTCTTTCCAAAGCCTTTGGCGCAATCGAGAGATTTTCAGAAGATATCGATCTTATCCTGGATTGGAAACTCCTGGGATATTCGCCGGAAGAACCATGGCTGGATCGTAGTGCTACAAAGCAGGATGCTTTTGGCAAGGAATCCAACCGACGAACAGCCGATTTTCTCACGCAGGATTTTGTGCCGGCAATTCACCAAGGTTTGTCCGAACGGATCGGACTCACCATAGGAGTGGAGGCGCGGGAACAGGATGTCCTCATAACGTACCCTGCGGCATTTTCGCTTGCGGCTATTCAACCACAGATCCGGCTTGAAATTGGTCCCATGGCGGCATGGGTTCCCAATGAGCAACGAACCATTCACCCGTATGCTTCGGATCATTTCCCTGATCTATTTAAACAAGCTGAAACCTCGATCTGTACCATTGTGGCAGAACGCACCTTTTGGGAAAAAGCGACAATCCTGCATCAGGAAGCGCATCGTGGACCGGACAAGCCATTGCCTCGACACTATTCGCGGCATTACTACGATTTATACAGGTTGAGTCTTCTTCCCATTTGCGACAATGCCCTCAAGAAGATCGATCTTTTGCAGGATGTGGTTCAATTCAAGATGCGGTTTTACCGTTGTCCATGGGCCATGTATGAAGATGCAAAACCTAGGAGCTTGAAATTGCTGCCACCCGAGCATCATCTCTCGGAATTGAAGAGAGATTACCAGGCAATGCAGGACATGCTTTTCGGAAAAATACCAAGTTTCGATGAAATCATGATGCAGCTGGAATCTCTTGAAAACATGGTTAATGGATAGAGTTCATGATACTCCCAATTTTCCGTGGAGGACGCAATCATGTTTCGATATTCTCTGTGCTTGATTATCTCTGATTAGGATGCGCGAGGAGCCATGTCTAAATCAATTTTGATCGTTATACTTGGCATCACTTGGACATTGCTCCCTCTGATTCTAGTAATTCTTTCAATTCGGAATTTGAGGAGAGCCACTGGAGTCAAAGCATGGCAGAAGGCAGTATTTCTTGCTGTTGCCCTTGCTATCACGGTGGATCTGGTTTCATTTGTCGTCGCATTTTGTACCGGATCGATCGGCGGATTTGGTACGCATTACTTGACGACCCGCACCGCCAGTTGGTTTGTGCTGGGATCGCTTATGCTCCTTGGAGTTGCCATTGCTACAAAGATTTCTCGAGGCAAGTTAACGCTGGCGAGCTTTCTGGTTTTTGCGTTATGGGTTGGCAGCGAAATGGTCGCGTGACGTTTCGGGATTAAAGCGGCGGTCTTTCAAAAAGGGTTATTACGTTAGTCTTAAACGCAGGGAAAGCCAGCTTCTGAAGCCATTGTTTCTTCTCCGGAAAGCCGGATAGCTTTTGCGGAAAGGTCTGGATCAGATTTTCCCATCCCTCCATATCTTCACAAATTTCGAAGGCTTTGGCCTTTTCAATATCAACCGCGAAACATATCTGATCATAAATAAAGCAATCTCGTTTATACGCGATCACCCTTGATATCTCATCCCAGTGAATTTCCGCGATGACTTCTCGAGGATTATCGGCAATTAGGCTGAAGCCATTCGGAACTAGCTCTAAGGAGATACTTCTTCTCGGTTTTCGAAGTTTAGACATAAGCCTTTTCAAACCTGCCGAATTCTTCAATATCATTCCTTTGCTTTCGCATTCGGATGCCGCAATGAATGCCAAACGCCGATAGCCCAGTCCCTTTCTTCGGGATTTGTAAAAACGATGGTACAAATTGAACGGTTGAGAAGGGTTAGGTTTGAGGACTTCAGTAGCTAATAGGTCTCGCCATCATTTTCCTTCTGGATGATGGCAGCCCCAGCAAAATAGTTTGGTCCTTCATGTATCAATTCTGGCTTTGTTTCCTTTAGTTCTTGTCTCATGCGGTCGAACTTGCTGGAAGGATCATCTGCAGAAATTGAATAAGCTGTGAACCAGATTTCGCGTGGCGGATCGAATGAGGAAAGGTCCCCGTCATCATCGGATTGGAATTCACTAAAGGATCCGTCCGTTTCAATTGACCAATCTCCAGGAAGTTGTGTTCTGACCCGCCGCCTTCGGTAGCCGATTCTGCCTTCGCCGCTCACATTTGCTTTAATAAAATCCGGTTGATCCTTTTCAAGAAAAGTGAGAATTTCATTCCACTCATTCCAGGGAAAAGTCAAAGTAGTATCCAGCGCATAGGCCCTTGCCAAAGAGTTGGCGACAGATTGAAGCAAAGCAGTCTCATTTTTGTTTAAAGGCGTGCGCCATCGGACACTGCTCCACATCTGAACCAAGGCTCGATTAAGAAGGTACTTTGCGCTTGGCTCAGCATCGAACCAGGGAAAGAATTCCCGTGCTTCAATTGAACCAACAGAAACGCCATGCAGCCAATCCCAGTCTCGTGGCCCCAGCGGCGTGATCGCTAGCGCTTCACTTCTGAAGGACGCATTCATCGGCATGCATAATGGAGTTCCATTGTGATTCGGATCTAAATTGCCGTCGAAGAACAGTCCGGTTAGCGAACGTATCCAGGCTGTCATGTGTTTATAGACGTTTTCTTCTTTGCCGGTGAAAAAGTATTCAGCTTCATCACCGAATTCGCTATCGTCTTCAGATTTGTTTTCCTGCCATTGGATGCCAAATGTCTCCGTCCATTTATGGAGTAGCTGGCAAAGATAAATATGATAGCCCGGGCCGACAGTAGAGGTATTGGCAGAAACGGTGACATGATGAGAATCGATCAGAGAAATCTCAAGCTCTTCGGCGGCAGGATGCAGGGTGCAAAAGAGAGAAGATTTATCTTCGGCAAGATTTCTCCTGCAAGTAGGCTCAAGTTCTTTGCAGGCCTGCATAATCCAGTTTTCTGCCCGGTCAAGGAAATTGGCCGGCTTTCTTATGTCGTCCTCTAATTTGCCAAATAAATATAATCCTATAGACATGTATTTATTCTCAATACTGCTTTGGACATACAAAACTGGCGATGCTTCCATCAGTTAGGGCGGTCCCGCCCGCCCTCAATGACATTATTGCCGAGTCAACCCTATAGCTATAATCACCTGTCTCAAGACGGTTCAGTAACTGGCTGTACATAACCGTCGGTGTTGAACAAACCAGTTCTCGCAGAAGATATTCAGTGGAGTAACCGATCTTGCGGTCCTGCTCAAGCAGCTTCAGCCACGCATTCATTTGCTCGGCGGAATTCTCGGGCGGATTGTTCTGCAATTTGCGCGCCTCAGAGACAATTCTAATCGTTTCTGCTCCGCCGCTGCCGAGTTTAACCGCATCGATAGCTGATATTTCGGCATCGAGTCTATCTGACATCAAAGAAAGAGAAATCGGGATGGCGAATACCAGATCATCATCCCCGCGATGCTTTTGAAATAATTGAAGCATAGCGCGCGTCAGGCGAGAATCACGGCGAGAACTACGCAGCGCGTAGGGCTCGAGCAGAGATTTCATGTCGTATGCCTTCTCGGCCTGTAATGTCAGCTCGAACACACGGTCGAGAGTCTCGGGATCTCCATCGATGACAAAATAGCGATAGTAATCGTCTCTTTCGTTTTGTTCTAACTTACTAAATCGACTGAATATTTCTGATCTCGCGGCCGCACATTGAAAAAGAACGAAATGATCGAGTAACGCCATGATCACTTCGTAACTATTATCATTTCTTTTTAAGATGGCGATCAATGCCGCTTCAGCGCATTTAGCACGATAGTGAGTCAGAGCCCGTATCATTAATTCTCGGCCGGAAGCTTTTGTGTTCCGGACGGGGTCCATGATTCCATCAGGACCTGAACCGCGGGGATCTGAGGTGGGAAGAGCGCGGATAATGAGGTCCACAGCACGCTCTCCATTGGGATCAAACTTAAGCAGGGCTCTTACCGCTTCTGCCTGCAGGAACGTGGAGATATCGCCATCAGTGGCAAACAGAAGAGAATCGACCGCCCTCAGCACTTCAGCTGTAGGTTCCAGGCTTTTCAAAGCGCGCGCAGCATTAAGACGAATATCTGGATCCTTCAGACTGGCTGCAGCAAGAACCGGTTCAATGGCATCCGGATTTCCGAAAGCAGCTTGTGCGCCAAGCAACCAATCCAATTTTGCATAGGCTTCCTTCTGTTTGTCATCCGTTGCGGTTTGCTTTACCAAGTCAGTCGTCAAATTGGTCTGGAGGAATTTCCGACCCGTGTCAATATTTGCATTATTCGAACTGTGAGCCAATGCGCGCACAAGCGGAAATACAAAGCTGATAGGAGCTTTGGGGCTCTGATAGGATTTTGGAGCCCATCCCCAACCGCCGAAGATCATATTACTTTTCACATGATAGTCTCCCGATGTTGGAGTTGGGACGCGATAAATGGGCAGTTTTCTCCAGCTTTTGGGAAGATCTTCTTGATTCTCCCCAAAAGGCAACGGAACAGGCATTCCTTGATAGTATTCGTATTCCACCTTTCGAATAAACAACAGATACTGCTCGCCGCTACGGAATGTCTCCAGTGAGATACCTCGATCAGGCCAATTGGAATTATTGAAGCCGGTAACCACAATGTCACCAGTTGGCAATGTACCTTTGAGTGCTTCATATGCGTGAACTCGGGCGGAATACTTGCCGCCTTTGATCACCTTTGCATAGATGATCAGCTCGGAATCATTCACCATATCTTCAAAGGTCGGGTCGACCCAACTGGAGGCAAGTGCATGGCTGGCCCAGAAGAGCATCACAGCTGCCGCGAACAAAACTGCAAGTCTTGTGCTGCAATGGCTCATATTTCCTTTCCACAAACCAGTTAGCTGCTAATAAGGATACAGGTAGGTCAACATCTGCCGAAACAGCAAGCTGTCATTGTTGAGAATTTTTGCATAGCCAAAGCAGTTCAGCACTAGACAATGTCCCGATTTATAACTGGCTGCATCCGACGTTGCCGATGCATAGCCTACCGATATGAGGAAAGGACCCGTAAAGGAGCTGTTACCAACCTCTCCCCATGGCACCTTCTCTCCAAGATCGGTGCTACAATTAAATTTGAGCACATTTGCGCCGACGCTGGCAAAACGGGTGGCCGATTCCTCCAGAAAGGTTCCCCCTGCTTCAGCACAACTCCCGTATAGAGCTGAGCCTTTTATGATGTCATTCAGAATCCATCTTGCCGTAAGCATTTCTGCTTTGCGGTGTGAGATGAAGTTAGAGGCATAGCCAAGCATCAAAATGATGGCCCCAATGGAAACAGCAAATTTGAATTTTTTGGATAAAGGGCTATGGAACGGATGCTGGAAGAATCGATACAACGAATAGATAACGATAAGCGCCGCGAGAAAACCCTGCGTCAATTCATGTTCCAGCAAAGTCCAAAATATATGCTGTAAAAGATTTCCCCCTGACTCGCTGCCCCACCACCAGATCAGGTTAGCTTCATCAGGATTGAAAAGAAAAAACAGTTGGCCGGTCAGAACATGCGCCGAGAAAAGAAATCCAATAATCCGAAGCCAGTTCCGACGGCTGCGAATAAGCAAAGCTGACACGAGCAATCGGTTCGGGGCGCTATACCACATCCAATCGCAAAACCATGGATTTGCCACTCCATTGCAGGATCTGGAAAGCAACCAAACATGCAGCCAATTGATGACAATCAGGACTAAAATCCAGGTGTCAAAAGAGCGAGTTTCTTTTGTTATCCATTCAAAAGCTTTGCGTTCTTTATGCAACGGATTTAGCATTTTGGGAAGTGCTCTAACCTTTGTGAATCACGTAATTAGACACTCATTCAATCTCGCTGGTTCCTTGGGGGCCGGCGATGGGTGTATGCATGGGTCAATGTATTTGGGGCCGCCGCAGTGCTCCTCCTCAACTATCATGCTCCAGATCTCCTCGAACGTCGCTTCGAAGCAGATTGATCGAGGCAGGACGCTCCTTTGGCGCCCATACGCCATCATCCCAAAACTGCTGAGAAAGGATTGGTGCAATGTCGTATTCGCTTTCCGAATCAGCCAATGGGATGCCCAGAGACTCAGCTAGACGAAGATCATATTGGCGGAATAGCTCTTTCAACCCTGCGCTTGTGCGAAGAGGATAAACATAAAAAGGAACCAAGGCATCCGCATCCGAAATAGCCACAAGCTGTCGAGCTAAAATCGATCCCTCTGAATTAACGGCATAGAGAACCTGCTTGTTTATGTCGAGAACCACAGCAGCTGCCGAATAGTCGCAGAGGCCGCCAACGCTCAAACAACTGCCCACGTATGTGCCCAACCGCAAGGCTTCGAGCGGATCTGTCTCCAGCTTGATATTAACGGATCCATGGGGTGGAATTTCCGCTGTCAGCGATATCCCTGATAGCCATATTGCCGGATTAATTCGGGGATGGCGTCGGAACCACTGCTGAGTTGCCGGATGACGTATTAACCAGTCCCGCTCTCCTGCCAGATAGCGAGAAAGAAATCGGCGTAAGCCGCGACGATTCCGGTCAATCACATTCGCCATCTCGATCGCATGGCGTTGACGAGGATCCGATATGTCAGCGGGCATTGTGCGTTTTAAATGATGAATCGTGATCTGTTCGAGTATTTGCAGACGCAATAGCGTAAGTTTCTGTTTGGCTATTCGCATGCCGCGCTCTACCTGGCTTTCCGAGAGATTACATTTTCCTTCGAAATGCTCCCGAATTTTTCGAGGCAACGGATTCTGGACCCCTCCAATACACCATCGCGAGAGGAGTCTGACCAGCTGAACGGGCGAACTGGTGAAAGGATCATGGTAGAACGCCGGATGACCCATGAATTGTTTCAGCAATTTATGGATCTCGGCTTTAGCCATCATTCCAAGAAATCGTGCTGTTCGTGCGAGGTTCTCAGGGAATTGGATGAAGGCTTCGAGCGCAAAATGCGGCATATTCTGCATTATGGCCTTCATTGAATATCCAATCAGTCCACCGGCTCCGGGCCGAGAACAGATTTTTTCAAACTTCAGGAAGGAATTATCCGTTGCAGTAATGAATGCTTCTCGCACCTCCTCATCGTCTGTCCTCCAAAAGGGCTCGATTGCATAGCCCAGATGAGTTGTTTCAGGAAGCGGGGGCTGTGACAGGCGATGTGTAAGAACAAGCAAGGGCTTTATCTGTTTCGAGATTTTGCCGGGTTGCACATCGCATAGAGCCGATCTCAACATGTTTGCCCAATTCTTCTGATGCTCTAATGGAATATTTTTCATGCCGGAGATTGCTGAAAGCAGCGGCTTTTGAATCTCTCGCCAGATGGCAATGCGGTCCTCGACCGACTCAGAGTAATCAGGTGCCAAATCCGCAAAAAAGCGAAGCAATTCGACAGTGCCGGAGGGTGAGAGATCGGTCCATGGAACTTTTGTTAGGAATTCAGCAAGACCCGGCAATGTCCCAAGAGCTCTCCATATGGCCATCATGAGCCAATCGACATAATTGCATTCATCAATGATGCGGGCTGCAATGTCATATAGTAGTTGTTCCGGAACCTGAGAACTCCGGAGAGGAAGCCGAAAAGAATGATTTGGCGCACACGCACGAGCAATGCGGAACCCGGCCATCAGATAATCGCCCGAAAGCCCATTGGCAAGTCCTGAAAGATAGGTCGTCGCACAGTGCAGATATTGTGATTGCGGAATGCCTGCATGGATGGCCATGAATTCCGGATTTATCTGTCCCGGTTTCAGGGTGGGTGACGAATTCCAAGCAGCCATAATAGCAAATGGAACCTGTTGCTCCGTTGGAATCGAGGCGATTAGCTCCAACCATCCGAGACCATTTTCGTTCATAACAAGCCACGCGCACGCGGCATGGAGAGCCGTGTTCTGCTCGATTGGCAGACGCCCCCGCAACGCCAGCAGCCTGCGTAATCCATTTTCATTGATATGGGATGCCAATTGGCGCCATTCCGGCGATAGATGTATGTTGGGGCCGTTATGATGGTTGAAGTGATACAAAATCCAGGGATCGCACGATGACAACTTCTTCAGACCGCCGATCATCTTCTCAATTTGTTTAGCAGGAAAGCCAGCTTTATCAAGCAGAATGCCGGCGATCTCTGCATACGGTCTCAGGTCTTCAAGCAGAGCTGTTATATGACGTTCGTCGCATAAATGGGGATGCAGATCAAGCTTTCCAGCTCTTGCGTTTTTGGGAGGCTTCCATTTGGTGCCGCTATACGCGCGTGGATGTGTTGCCGTCGGTTTGGGCGGTATGATTGGCGCATCGAACTGCGGCCGGGGTAGATTTGTGCGGCATGGTACCGCGATCGTCTTGATAAGCAGTATTAGAAGATGCACGAGGGTTTCAGCCGAGGTTCCATTTACACGAGAGAGTTCCTCCCATGAATGAAGAAGAGAACGTTTCTCTGGCCATCCAGAATATTCACTGAGGGGAATTCGGATAAATTCGAGCCGACCAATCCATTCGGCAGTTGGAGTCGGTGGAGCAACATTTTGCGGGCGACGCACGACCAGAGCATTCAAGCCGGAAAGAGTCCGTTCAATTGCCAAAAGACGATCCATGGTTTTATATCCAACAAAAATTCCGATTTCGTTTGCTCAACAATAGATCATTTCCAGGAAAACGCAAGCTGCAGAGCATTGAACAATCTGCAGCCTGCTCACTGATAACGTTTACCTTGAATAGTGATTCCGATTGCTGCCATCGAATTTACCGGAACCGATACAACAGTTCTTGAAATCTGCGTCCGGAACCGCACGGACATAGATCATTGCGACCGAGTTTTTCGGTGAGTTCCTTATTGCCGTGAACTGATCTGTGGCCGCGTCGGACTTTGGTTTCGGAAGGATATCCCCTTCCTCCGCTTGCTAGAGGGATCGAAAGGAAGGGAGGTTTTCAAATTCGTCGATGTATTTCATGGGACGCCTCCTAAATGAGTGGAGGCGGCAATTTACCCTACTAACCTTCAATCTGCAAGGCATTATTGGCTGGTTGTGCGGCATAGGATCCTTTGGTTTTATGACCATAACTACCGACTGCTACAGCAGAATAATGGTCGCCATTGTGAGCATAGGCTATTAGATATTCCACTCCACAAATTTACAGCCTTTTGAATAAAACCGTTGCACAACCGTTGCATCAGCATCACTGAAACACCAATACTGCTGAAACCCGCATCTGGCAAGGGATTGCGAGGGTTAGATAATTGCGACTTCCGCCCACTTTCCATAATTGGGGTTGATCGATATTTGCGACGCAATAGGATGTTTGTTATTAAAACTGATCAACTCATTATCTACACTGTTTGCTTATATTTAGTTGGCGTTGCGAGGTGAGATTAATGACCTCTTTTTCACCTCCGACCGTGGGAATATGGCATTGAAAGTGGGCGAAAAATAGCGACATCGCCTTTATGAAGGGCGCTTCCTGTATTACTGTATGTTATTGAGGGATAAGAAGTAGGAGGGTTGGTAGCGACGGGTGGAATCGAACCACCGACCTTGGGGTTATGAATCCAGAATCGCCCTCTACAGTTACTTATAAAAATCCGCAAATCGGCTAAAACTGGCTGGTTGGTGAGTTTTCGCGCAGCCACACCTAACCGATTTAGCCCGAATAATTTACTAAATTTGGCACAAAACTGGCACGGCATTTTGCAGAAATATCGACTGCGGATTTGCTGAAATATGCCTTCAGCTTGCTGAAAGCCTCAGGGATGGTGACAAGGTGAATCGCGGATACACGCTGATTTGGCGAAAACTCTGGGCTAACCCACTCTTTTGCGAGCCTGGGAAAAAGTTCACCCGCCTCGAGGCTTGGCTGTACCTGACGAACATTCTGGCAATCGGCATCGACGATCCCGATGCCGGACTCGCCCGCGGAGAATTCAGAGCAAGCGTCCGGCGTCTGGCTCGTCTGTGGAACTGGAGCCCGTCGGCGACCTTCCGGTTCATGCGACTGCTTGAGGAAAGCGGCATGATTTCCAGGGTGAAACACTCAGCGGAACACACGGCGGAACAGGAAGCGGAACACTTTATTATCTCCAATTATTCCACTTACAACCCGGAGCGAAACGGAAAGCGGAACGCCGAACGAAACACTCAGCGGAACACTATTAAAGAAGGAATAAAAGAAGGTTTAAAAGAAGTAGAAAAAGACACACGTGTGCCGGCAGAAGCCGGCGTGCGTGTGTCACCGAAAATTCTTTTGGAAATCTATCAGCAACAAAACCAATCGCTGCCCGAGGTGAAGGCGCTTACAGCCGAAAGGCTGAAAAAGTGCCGGTCAAGGATTGACCAGGCCGTCCGCGACGGATGCCTTGAACAATACCTCATAGATTTCATGGCGGCAGTCAAAAAAGCTCAGCAAACGCCTTTTCTTCGCGGGGAGGGTGCGCGCCAATGGCGGGCGAGCTTCGACTGGTTCGTTGCCAATCACGTAAACGTCTACGCCGTGCTGGAAGGGAAATACGACGGCCAGCCGGCTGCACCGACCAACGCAAACGGAGGAATTCATGCAAGCGATAGCCCGGATTTTGACTGCGAACCCGGCGGGACTTCAACCCGAAGAACGAGCCGCGGAGATCCCATCTACCGACCCCGGCAATGAACGTGAATATGAGTGTCCGCACTGCAGGGACAGCGGCTGGCGACAGGTCGATCTGCCCGGAAGGGCAGGCATGAAGCAATGCGAGTGTGTAGCCGATCAGGCTCGGGCCCATTCGCTGGCATTGATTCCGGAACGGTTCAAAGGAAGCACATTCGAATCATTCAAGCCACGCGATCCAAAACAGGCTCGTGCGCTCTCGTTGATGCGTAAAGAATCCTCTGGCAGCTGGTATCTCACCGGCGCTTACGGGAACGGCAAAACTCATCTGCTCTACGCGCAGTACCGGGACATGGTGATTTCCGGAAAGGTGCGCTGTCACGTGCGCACAACCCGGGAACTTGTCGAGGAACTCCGGCGCGCTGAATTTGACGAAGACTTTGTGTCTCCGGTCCTCGCTGCCGCATCTAAAACCGCTCCATACCACCTGTTCTGGGACGACATCGACAAACTAAAAATGACGGACTTCAAAACAGAGGTTCTCTTCGATTTAGTCGACAGTCTCTATCGCCAGAAACACGGCCTGACCGTAACCGGGAATTACTCGATGCGCGACCTTATCGAACACGAGCGCATGCATCCCGCAATCGTTCGTCGATTGGATGATATGTGCACAGTTCTCGAGGTTTGAAGAAGGGATATGACGAGACACGATATGCAGCCAGGCGACCGCGTAATCTGGCTTTATTCCAGGAAACGTTCATTCGTAGTTGGTCATGGCGTACAGAGAATTCCTGCCGTGATTATACGTGTCTGTAAACAAAAAATAAGATTGAAAGCGCAGCTGCCCGGGATGGAGAGAGCGGTCAATGTCGATCCAGACAACGTCATTTTTGAAGATGAAGGGTGACCTCGATGAATCAGGGCATAAATTAAACAGGTGGGAGCCTGCCCCAATCGACTCCGGCGAGACCGCTGAGAGTTACTTCCCATATGCGCGTCTGGGGTACCCAATCAAATAGGTTTTCTAAGAACATCCCAATCCATCGAACGGCCTCAGATAGCTTTTCTAAAATGGCGTTAGTCTTTTGATCCCAATTTCACGCTTATGAAGATAGAAACCAATCAATTCGAGGAGGAAATCATGAAAGGCAGACGAGTCGCTGTATTATGCATGCTGGTATTGGTAGTCAGTTTTTCATCAGTTCTTTTTGCTGGGGGAGATGACTCACTCGCTCATATGTTCGGTGGTTCATGGGTCACTACAAGCACCGTGTCTGGTGCTGTATTTTACGGAACAACTGCTCTGACAAACAACGCTAACGGCCGATCCGCTAGCGGACAATTCTATGCTGCAGAATTTGACTTCAGCTTGGAAAACTTGTTCCCGAATGTGTCTCCTGTACAAGGACCCATGGCTACGGAGATAAAAATAACTGGCCCTGACATATACGAATACACTGCGATTTGGTACGTCAGGAATATTGACCAGTCAATCGCCTATATACTGATTAGCAAAGGAAAGGGCAGAAGTCTGAACAGCACAACCACTGAGGACAATTTCTTGACCTATTTATTCGTTCCCGGTTTTTATACCGACGCGGATAATGACTCTATACCCGATGATCCCACTGAATACCTTGCGGTGATTCCAGACCACTCGATAGGACGACGTGTCGCTTCGGTTATTCCAACAGTTCCAGCACCTGATGACTATCCTCCGAAGCCATAGAACAGAAGCAATCGACAGGACCTATTCACCATTGATGTTTTTTTGAAATGGGCCGTTCTTCGGAGCGGCCTTTCTCTGTCATACGGCTTTAGGGCTTGGATAGTCCAACAACTATTTCGGGGGTATGCCGTCTTCTGCCAATATAAAGTTCAGTCGAGAGTAACTTCCTATAACGGGAATTGAGAAATATTACCGCGCTTGTACCGGATTGCTAGCGGCAAAAGATGATTTTGCTAAATCCGAACGCAAACTGCAAATTCAAGTCAATCGCCATTTTACCGGCACCCGCTGCTTCAGTTCTTCAAACCAGTTTAGGATAATGTTGATTTCGCATGAAACTCCTGCTGAATAGTCAGAAGGGCTCACACCTATGATTGTCAAGGAAATCTATTTCTTCCTACTTTCCCTGTGATATATTCAGACCACTTTATTCCAATTTATCATGGCCGTGTCAGATTCAGATCGCATATCCGACTTTGCCTGAATTTCACAGGAGGGTCGCGTGGTTAGAATAGTGGCGAGGTACTCCGCATTCTTTCTTGTGCTGTCTTTGATATCCACACTGGTTGCCCTGGCTCAGACAGATGCGACCGGAAGCCTGACGGGCACCGTCACAGATCAACAGGGAGGATTGATTCCCAGTGCAGTTGTTCTGGCGAAAAATGACCGGACGGGATCAGCATTCAGGGCGGTCACAAATCAGACGGGTGTCTGGGAGATATCTTCCGTGCCGGCCGGGATCTACACGGTCAGCGTGACAGCGCAGGCCTTCAGAACCGCAACCTTCAGGGATATCAACATGGAATCGGGCGGCACCAGAACAGTGGACGCGACTCTGCAGATCGGTCTTTCCGATTCTGTTACAGTCTCCGCCTCAAAGTTTGAGCAGGAAGTGATCAATGCTCCCGCCACGGTCAGCATCATTCCCGAGCAGGCGATTGAAGTTTTGCCGACTCAAAACCTGGCGGATTTGCTGCGCGATGTTTCGGGGATGAATGTTGTTCAGACATCGGCAGCGAGCTTTGGTGTCAACGGGCGGGCTGCCAGCGCTGCCTTGACGGGCGCTCAGCTTGTGCTGGTCGATGGGCGCACGGTCTATATGGACAGCTATGGCTATGTTCCCTGGAACCTCATTCCGACAAGCCTCGATAACATCAAACAGATGGAAGTAGTTCGCGGGCCTGCGTCGGCGATTTGGGGCGCCAATGCCATGAACGGAGTCATCAACATTATCACCGCTCCCCCCCGCGAGATGTCTGGGACCACCTTTACGCTGGGGGTTGGAACGTTTGACCGTTCGGGGGGGATTGCTGAAAGCAATAGGGGTTCGCTGTATTATGCGAATATCACACACGCTCAAGCCATTAACGATCGTTGGGCATTCAGGATCACAGGAGGCGGGTACACCCAGGATGCATTTGCACGACCTAAGGATACTAGACCGAATATATTAAACCTGTACCCCTCCCCGACGTTCGCCAATAAAGGCACAACCCAGCCGAAGGCCGAAGCGCGGTTCGACTACGATTTTCCGGATGGGATGAAACACCTCACATTTTCCGGAGGCTATGCCTCGAGTACCGGAATTTGGCACGGTTCGTCGGGTGGAATTCTGGCTGACATGAGCAGCGCCTACGGCAAGGTGGATTACGTTCGTGGCGCCATGAGAATCTCGGGATATACCAATTATTTTGCCACCGATGGACCATTTCTAATACGCTTCACTCCCTCAGGCCAACATGCGCCATGGAGCGACCATAATCATACCTACCATTTTGAGGTAAGCGATCTACGAAAGGTCTGGGAGCGCCACTTGTTGAGCTTTGGCGGCAACGTGCGTTACGGCAGAGTAAATTTTTCCGCGGGCATTCCCGTTGCTGAGGATCATAGTGAGGTCGGGGCATACGTTCAAGATGAGATAGAGCTCTCCCAACATTTTCGATGGCTAATAGGCTCGCGCGTTGACAAGTTCGACAACCTGAAGGACGCAACCTTTTCCCCGCGAATGACATTCATAATAAAGCCAACGCCGGGGCAGACATTCCGTGTGTCTTACAACCAGGCGTATATGGCTCCCACCTGGTTCAGTAATTATGTTGCATTGGACTGGATGAGCTGGTGGAATCTTGGACCCGTCATTCCGGAGCTCGAAGGGTATTCACACCCAGTACATTTAGAGGGAAACAGAAACCTTAAAGCTCCGTCACTCAGCGCATACGAAGTTGGCTATATGGCAGCCTTCGCGAATGATCGCGTTCATTTCGGCGGCGCATTCTACATTAACGATACAAGACACGATATTTACTACCAGCAAATGAGTTCCTACACCTCTCAGAATCCACCGCCGGGATGGCCGCTTCCGCCGTTCGTGTTGGATTTGCCAGATTGGAGCATTATTTTTGGCCCTGGCAATGGCTTGCTCTCGCTTGCTATTGCACAGAACCAAAAAGACAATGCCAAAACGAGGAATGAGGGAATCGAGTTAGACTTGGATGCCCGCCTTAGCCGCGCCATCGATGTATTTGCCAACTATTCCTGGCAGGCTAAACCGATAGCAGAGGGCTTTGATGCATCCGGGATTAATTTGCCGCCTCCGCACCGGTTCAATGCAGGTTTGAACTTCGACCATAAACGATATTCGGGCAATGTGTCGGTCGGCTATGTGGGCCGGGCATACTGGCAAGATATTTCATTGTTCGGCGGATTCACCGATGCTTACACCACGATCAACTTCAGCACCGGGGTGCGCCTAGACGCAAAAGAAAAATTCACAGTCTGGCTCAAGGTTTCCAACCTGGGTAATGCATTGATTCAGAACCATATATACGGCGACGTCCTGAAGCGGCAGATCACGGGCGAATTCAAAATGCGCTTCCATAAATAGACGCGTCGCTGGCTACAGCGCAAGGTTCATTTTGCGCAGAACGGCCTGGAAGCGCGGGTGGGAGCGGAGATCATCGCAACTTGGATCCAGCTGAAGATGAAGCACAAAGGCGTCATGTGTGTCTGCCGCCTTCTCCATGCAATCTAATACCCTTTCGACCTCCCCCAGAAAAAAATAGATTGGCGCAAAAAGAGTAGGAGGCACGTATGCTTTTCGCGCGATTTCTTCCATCTCACCAAGCAACTGTCGAGCTTCTCTGGTCCGGCCTGCATACGCGTAGGCAATACTAAGACCCATAAGGGCATATGGGTTACCCTCAAAAATTCTAACGGCCCTTTTGAGAGTTCCAATGGCGTCATCCAGGCGCCCCAAACGCAAATAGGCAAAACCTCCATACAATAAGGCTGAAATGTAGCGCGGATTTAGTTCGAGCGCCTTTTGACACTCCTCAAGGGCGCTTCCATACTGCCGCTTATAATAGTACCGGTAGCCGAGGCGATAATGCGAAAAGGCTGATAGTGGGTCCCTCTCTACCGCTCTTTGCGACGCCGCGATGGCTTCATCCAAGCGCCGCATTGGCATCAGATAATAGTAATCATAGTTCCACCATACATCCTCCGACTCGGGATCGAGCTGCAAAGCCCGATCAAATTCGCGCTCAGCGCCCTTCCAATCATAATCACACGCACGAAGCACGCCTATTACGGCGTGGGCTTCTGCCAGATTGTCATCCAGGGCTAAAGCTTTCTTCGCTACCTCACCCGCCTGTGCATATGCTTCTGGTTGAAGCATGATTCCAAAAGATCCCAGAAGCTGGTAATAATTAGCCAATCCCGACCACGCCAAGGCGTAATTGGGGTCTACCGCAATGGCCTTTTCGTAATACTCTTTGGCTTTTGAGAAGCCTTCGGGATCGAATTTTGTGAGGTGATGATTCCCCATTAAATACAGGTTGTAAGCCTCCACGTTTTCCGTATATCGCTTAACTAGCGTTTGGCCAATCGCCAGTTTGATGCGCAGATTGTCGACGATTGCCTGACAGATTTCGTCCTGGACTGTGAATATATCAGTCATTTCTCGGTCATAGCGCTCTGACCACAGGTGGTTTCCGTCTGTAGCATTAATCAATTGGGCCGTAACCCGAATATGATTGCCTGATTTCCTGACGCTGCCTTCTACAACATTGGCGACACCCAGTATCTGGGCAATCTGACGGATATCTTCCTGCTTGCTCTTAAACGCAAACGTCGATGTCCGTGCAATCACTTTCAGTTCCGGCAGTTTTGTCAGAGCATTAATGATTTCTTCCGCCAATCCATCGCTGAAGTATTCCTGCTCCTTATCGCCGCTCATGTTGACAAATGGAAGCACCGCCATCGACTGAATGCTTTTTATATTTTTCGCGGTATCGCCTGCCTCCCGGCCTGAGTCCTGATCCCTCTTCAAGCGCTGCAGGTCGGCGACGAGGTCAAGGGCATTTTGATACCTCAGATTGCGGTCTTTTTCGATCGACTTGTTGATGATTTGCTCAATCTGGCTTGGAAGGGCGGGATTGAGGTTGATAGGTGGGGTGGGCGTTTTGTGGAGAATTGAGTCGAAAACCATTGCTGAGTTATTGCCGGTGAAGGCCTGATACCCTGTTGCCATCTCGTATAGCACAATTCCGAGGGAGAACAGGTCAGAGCGTGAATCAAGGTCTTCGCCCCGCACTTGTTCGGGAGACATGTACGCAACCGTGCCCATGACACTTCCCGGATTGGTTAAGGATGGATCCGCTGTAAGTGTCGTGGCTGTTGATTCCGGTTGTATGGCCGGGAGCTTCGCCAACCCAAAGTCGAGGATCTTTGCATATCCGCTGTGTGTTATGAAAATATTGGCGGGTTTGATGTCACGATGGAGGATGTTTTTTGCGTGAGCGGCACTCAAAGCCTGGGCAATCTGAATAGCCAGGTCGAGCAGTTCGGTGTTTTTCAACAAACCAGAATGGATTCGCTGTTTGAGCGTTTGACCCTCGAGCAGCTCCATCGCGATGAAAGTTTGATTTTCGGAATCATCGATATCGTAGATGGTACAAATGTTTGGATGGTTGAGGGCGGAAGCGGCCTGGGCTTCCCTTTCGAAGCGCATTAATGCTTGTCGATTTTGTGAGATCTCTTTCGGCAGGAATTTGAGCGCAACATAGCGGCGAAGCTTGGTGTCTTCAGCCCTGTAAACGACACCCATCCCGCCTTCACCAATCTTCTCAATGATTTTGTAGTGGCTCAGTTGCTTGCCGATCAGGTCATGGGATTCATCGGGAGGGGCTAACTCAGTGGCAAGTTTATGCGCCAGCAACTCTATCGCAGGTGATTTAATGAAATCGCCAACATCTTCCCTGCCTTTGAGCAATGCTTCTATTTCCCTCCGGAGAGATTCATTGCCGGCGCAGGCTTGACCAAGGAACGCTGCGCGTTGAAGAGGGTCGAGCTTTATGGCTTTATTATAGATCTGTTCGATCTGCTGCCAATGTTCTGGTTTCATCTCACCCTTTGTTTGCCATCTCGCAATAGAGCCAGACCCTTGCCAGTTCCCAATCTCGATCGACCGTGCCTGGAGAAACATCC
>JAEAME010001308.1_pt1 | contig 18046 bp, 14 predicted proteins | sample 8958731 | NCBI WGS metagenome assembly JAEAME01 (sample SAMN16933194, study PRJNA681113) | bioreactor sludge metagenome | isolation source: anerobic bioreactor sludge (Control) | place: India:Bengaluru | collected 2018-10-24 | reverse complement strand
GAATCCGAACAAGAAGCTGTAAGATTAGCCCGTAAACACGGTAAGTTAAGTGTATTAAATCCTGCGCCTTTACGTAAGATAGATGAAGAAATATTCAGGTATGTAGATTTTTTGACACCAAATGAAACAGAAGCCTCATTTTTTACGGGAGTAAACGTAATTGATACAGACAGTGCAAGAAAAGCCGCTTCGGTTTTAATGGAGAAAGGCGCACGAAACGTAATAATTACAATGGGCAAAGCGGGAGCTTTTGTGAAGACAAAGACAGAAGACTATATGGTACCGCCATTTAATGTAAAAGCAGTAGATACCACCGGAGCAGGAGATGCTTTTAACGGTGGGTTTACGGTAGCAATCGCAGAGGGAATGTCAACAAAAGAGGCTGTGATATTTGCCTGTGGCGTTGCCGCTCTGTCAGTTGCAAAAGAAGGAACGTCAACTTCGATGCCTTACAGGAATGAAACGGATGAATTTATAAGGAAGTGTATAATATGAAAATGAAAGCAATAACCGTTCGCGGACCCGAAAATATCAGTATGGATGATGTGGATATCAGAGAGTTGAAAGACAATGAGATATTGATTAAAGTGGCATATGCGGGTATTTGCGCTACTGATCTTGCCATATTTACAGGAGAAAGCTCCTTCGTTAAGAAAGGCCTCATAACATATCCGTGCAGAATAGGACATGAATGGTCGGGTGTCGTTGAGAAAACGGGAAAAAACGTAACAAAGTTTAAAAAAGGTGACAGGGTAATTACGGATAACGGGGTTTCGTGCGGAGAGTGTGATGCATGTCAAAAAGAAGACTACGCATCTTGTAATAACAAAAGATCGGTCGGAACTATTAATTGCTGGGACGGCTGTTTTGCCGAATATATGATCATGCCAGAGTTTCATACATATCATATGGCTCCGGAATTGTCCTTAAAAGAAGCTGCGCTTGCCGAACCTTTATCTATTTCGCTCGGTGCACTGAGAAAATGTACTATCAGTAACAATACTGTTGCGATTATAGGAACGGGTGCAATCGGACTCGGTTGTGCTGCGCTAGCCGATAAAATGGGTGCAAAAAATATTGTTGTAATAGGAAGAACACCGTTTAAACTGGAAAGAGCAAAAGAATGCGGAGCGCATTATGTAATTAACGCAAGAACAGAGGATGTGTGTAAACGCATATTTGAAATAACTGACGGCATCGGTGTAGATGTAGTAATTGAAACTTCAGGCGGAAAGGAAACGGTAATGCAATCGTTAGATATCGTAAAAAGAAAAGGCACTGTCATACTTGCTGCATTTTACGAAAAAGCCATAAATGATTTGCTTATTGATACTCTTGTGGGAAAAGAAGTAACAGTAAAAGGTGTAATGGGAGAGATGGGATTGGTTCCTGCGGCATGCAGAGAATTAGAAAAAGGATTGAGAGTTTCAGGGATGATTACTCATTGTATTGATTTTAACGATGTACCCGAGTTTTTCAGACATTGCAGAGAAACTTCGGGCGACAGAATAAAGGCCATAGTAAGAATTACTGATATGTAGAAAGGAAATAATACAAATGGAATCTATAAGTTATATTGTCTCAAAATCAAGAGCGGCTCAGGAAGTATTTGAAAAAACAGCCACTCAGGGGCAGGTGGATAGAATTGTAAGGGCCCTTGCAAAAGTTGTATATAATAATGCGGAGATGCTGGCTAAAATGGCCGTCCTCGAGACAGGTATGGGCGTATATGAGGATAAAGTCAAAAAGAACAGAGGCAAAGCCCGTATAATATGGAACAGCCTAAAAGATGAAAAATCGGTAGGTGTTATAAAACGTGATGAAAGCACGGGAATAACATTTGTGGCACGTCCTATGGGTGTTGTAGCGGCTATAACTCCGTGTACAAACCCTATAGTTACTCCCATGTGCAACGGCATGTTTGCATTAAAGGGCAGAAACTCAATTATATTTGCACCTCACCCGAGAGCAAAAAAATGTGCAAAAGTACTGGTTGATATGTTCAGAACCGAATTGGAGAGGTATTCCGCACCGGCAGACCTTATTATGCTCTTAGAGGAACCAACAAGTGAAAAGTCACAGGAACTTATGAAAAATTGCGATGTTGTAATTGCGACAGGCGGTATGGGAATGGTCAGAGCCGCATATTCCTCGGGAAAACCCGCATACGGAGTGGGAGTCGGTAATGTACAGTGCATAATAGACAGAGATTACAACTATAAGGAAGCGGTTCCTAAAATAATAGCGGGAAGAATGTTTGACAACGGTATTATTTGTTCGGGAGAACAGACAATAATAATACCCGAGGATATATCCGCCGATATTATAAATGAGTTTAAAAATAACGGATGTTATTATACCGAAAACAGCGAAGAAGTGGAGAAATTTACCCGATCTGTTTTTCCTGACGGTGTCATGAACAAAAATTTAGTGGGTAAAGATGCATATACAGTTGGCCAGAATACCGGAATAGAGCTTGATCGTAATGTTAAGGTAATTTTATTAAAACCATCTTCATATGGAAAGCAGAATTTACTTTCAAAAGAGAAAATGTGTCCGGTAATATCCGTATATACATATAGAACATGGGAAGAAGCAATCTTAATTGCACAGGCTAATTTAGATACGGACGGCAGAGGACATTCTGTTTCGGTTCATTCCATGAATATTAAAAATATAGAGGAAGCAGCAAATAAGATTACTGTATGCAGAGTTCTTGTAAATCAGATATGTTCGACAATGAACGGTGGCAGCTTCAGTAACGGGCTTACTCCCACTACAACACTTGGATGCGGCTCTTGGGGTAATAACAGTATATCCGAAAATTTAAGCTACAAACATTTAATGAATATTACAAAAATAGCATATGAAAAACCTAAAAAGGAACCGTCAGACGATGAATTGTGGGGGGATCTAATTTGAATCTTGCCGAGTACAAAGCAAAAGAACTGTTTTACGAAATGAACATCCCTATAGTAAAGGGTATAACCATAAATACTTTAGAAGAGATTGAGGGTATGAATATAGAATATCCCGTTGTTGTAAAAGCTCAGGTTCAAACCGGCGGCAGAGGTAAAATGGGAGGGGTAAAGTTTGCTGAAAATATTAATGAACTAAAAAATATAGCAGGAGAAATGCTTGGTTCTTCAATAAACGGATTTAACATAAATAAAGTTATGATTGTACATAAGGTTGACATAGACAAGGAGTATTATTTGTCTGTTTTTCCCGACAGAAACACAAAGTCATACGTCATGCTTTTCTCAAAAGAAGGCGGAGTGGATATTGAGAGTACCGCAAAATCAAATCCTGAAAAAATATTTAAGATATACATAGATCCTATTATAGGAATACAAACATCGGATATCAGGTTTTTGGCTGATAAAGCTTTACTTTGCGGTGATTTGGCAAAATCTTTTGTCCATATAGCAACACAGCTATTCAGGCTATGTGTTAATTATCATTGTACACTGGTTGAGATAAATCCGCTTGTTATTACTTCCGATAAAAAATTAATAGCATTGGATGCAAAAATAAGTGTGGATGATTCTGCGGTATGCAAATTTCCCGAGTTTGTTGAATATGAAAAGTCATTACCAAAGCCTTTGCTTGTAAAAGAAGCAGCTTTATATAACTTTCTATATATACCTTGTGACCCTGAAGGACGGGCGGTAGTTATGAGTAACGGTTCGGGTATGCTGATGTCATGTATCGACGGATTAACATTAGTCGGAGTAAAAGTATCGGCAGCTCTCGATATGGGAGGGGGAGCCGTACGGGAACGTATTAAAGAAGCGGTCAGAATATTACTTAACACAAAAAACTCCGAAATTTTATTCATTAACATATTCGGCGGTATAACGAGATGCGACGAGGTTGCAGAAGGTATTTGTGATGCCGTGAATCTATACGGAATAGAAAAACCGATAGTAGTCCGCTTAGAGGGTACAAATAAAGAAAAAGGATATGAAATATTAGGACAGCTAAATAAAATTGTCTGTGTAAGCAACATGGAAGACGGAATAAAGGCTGTAAAGTCAGAGGTGTGTAAATGAGTATACTGATTGATGAAAACACAAAACTCATAATTCAAGGCATAACAGGCAGGGAAGGATCCTTTCATGCCCAGAAAATGCTGTCTTACGGTACGAAGGTAGTGGCAGGTGTAACCCCCGGAAAAGGAGGTCAAAATGTTTTTGACATTCCCGTTTTCAATACTGTAAGAGAAGCCGTAAATGAAACTGGGGCAAACGCTTCAATCGCCTTTGTACCCGCAATTTACACAAAAGATTCAGTAATGGAAGCAATATCGTGCAAAGTTCCATTGGTCATAACGATAGCGGAACATGTTCCCGTAAATGATATGATGTATGTATATCACGCAGCAAGATATATGGGAGTAAGGGTTATCGGACCCAATTCCTTTGGTGTTATTTCTCCGGGTAAAAGTAAAGCCGGGTTTATGGCACATAATATATTTTCACAGGGCGGAGTAGGTATTATGTCAAGAAGTGCAACTAACTGTTACGAAACGGTTTTTATGCTCACCAATAAAGGAATCGGTCAGAGCACATGTGTAGGTGTGGGCGGAGATATGATTCCGGGCAGTACTTTTATTGATTTGCTTCCTCTTTATGAAGCCGATCCGCAGACTGAAGTTATTGTGCTGATAGGAGAAATAGGAGGAAACGAAGAAGAAAAAGCAGCCGAATATATTAAAAAGTATGTGAATAAACCCACTGTAGCCTATATAACGGGCAGAAAGGCACCGAGCGGCCAAAATATGGGACATGCCGGAGCAATTGTAGGAAAAGACGGCACTGGCAGTGCCCTAAACAAAGAAAAAGCTTTGTCGGATGCGGGAGTAATGATTGCCGAAAGTACCGAGGATATAGCTAATATAGTAAGTAAAATAGCCAGAAAAAGAGGTTAATGATGGAGAACGAAAAACTTTTAAATATTTATTACACGATGCAACTGATCAGAAAGTTTGAAGAAAAAGCATTGTCTTTGTTTGAAGCAAACAAACTGAGGGGTTCGGTTCATTTATGTATAGGACAAGAGGCAATACCGGCAACTGTGTGCAGTCTTCTTAATCCTGATGACTACATAGCAAGTACCCATAGAGGGCACGGGCACTGTCTTGCAAAGGGTGCGGATCCTTACAGAGCAATGGCTGAGCTTATGGGCAGATCAGAGGGATACTGCAAAGGCAGAGGGGGTTCTATGCATATTGCCGATGTGGCTAACGGTAATTTAGGAGCAAATGCAATTGTTGCAGGTGGTATATCAATTGCAGTAGGTGCAGCGCTTGCTTCAAAAATGCAGAATAACGGCAAGATAGCCGTATCTTTTTTCGGTGACGGAGCAACAAATGAGGGTATCTTTCATGAAGCATTAAATCTTGCATCTGTATGGAAGCTTCCGGTTGTCTTTGTGTGCGAAAACAACGGTTATGGAATAAGTGTTCCTACGAGTCAGTCAACATCAGTCAAAGATATATCAGTCAGAGCATCTTCATATAACATGGAAGGTATTTCTGTTGACGGAAATGATGTTATTGCAATCCTTAAAGCCGCAGAGAAAGCCGTTTCAAAAGCAAGAAACGGAGAGGGGCCTACTTTAATTGAGTGCAAAACATACAGAATAATGGGACACTGGACGGGAGATCCGCAGACATACAGAACTAAAGAAGAAGTGGAAATGTGGAAGGAAAGATGTCCGATAAAGAGATTTGAAGATTATATGCGAAGCATTGACATAAGTAACGAGATTATCAGGGAAAAAGAGCAAAAGGCAATTGATGAAATAGAGAAAGCGGCATATTTTGCAGAAAAATGCCCCGAGCCCGATCCCGCTTATGTTATGGACGATGTTTTTTATGAGGAGGCTTCCGAATGAGTACAAAGAGTTATTTACAGGCAATTAAGGATGTAATTGCGGAGGAAATGCGAAGAGATGAAAAAGTATTTATTATGGGAGAGGATGTAGAAGTATTAGGCGGCGTATTTGGTGTGACAAAAAACTTAGTTGATGAGTTCGGACCGGAAAGAGTCAGAAATACACCTATAAGCGAAGCGGGATTTATAAGCTGCGGTTTAGGGGCTGCATGTGCCGGTATGCGTCCTATAGTGGAGCTTATGTACATGGACTTTACTCTTGTTGCGGCAGATTCTATCATAAATCAGGTCGCAAAGACAAGATATATATTCGGAGGAAAAGCTAAGGTTCCGCTGGTTATAAGGGGACAGCAGGGTGTAGGCAGAGGAAATGCCGCAACCCATTCCCAATCCTTAGAAGCTATTTTTATGCATTTTCCGGGGCTTAAAGTTGCGATGCCGTCAACACCCGACGATGCGGCAGGCCTTTTAAGAACGGCAATCAGAGATTATAACCCTGTAATGTTTTTTTAACATAAGGCTCTGTATATTTCAAAAGTAGAATTAAACGACGATACCGAGTATATGATACCCTTTGGAAAAGCCCGTATTGCAAGAGAGGGAAACGATGTAACAATAATAGCCACACATACATATGTGCAAAAAGCATTAAATGTTGCGGAAAAACTGAGCAGTGAAGGAATATCCGCGGAAGTAATTGATCCCAGGACACTTGTGCCGTTTGATTGGGATACATTAGTGAAGTCCGTAGTCAAAACAGGAAGAGCCGTAGTTGTACACGAAGCTCACAGAACATGTGGTGTAGGCGCAGAGATTGCTTCGGAGATAACCGAAAGAGCTTTTAAATATTTGGATGCACCGGTTATGCGTTTAGGTGCCAAATCATGTCCTTTGCCTTTCAATTTAGGACTTGAAAATGCGGTAGTTCCACAGGAAAATGATATTTACAGTGCATGCCTTAAGGTGTTGTACAAATAACGGGGGGAAAGTATATGATAAAAGAAGTTATTCTTCCAAAACAGGGTCTTCAAATGACGGAGGGCTATATAACAAAATGGATTGTAAACGAAGGGGATAATGTTAAAAAAGGCGATCCTTTGTTTGAAATGGAAACAGATAAGACGGTTATAACGGTTGAATCGGGTTATGACGGCAAATTAATAAAGATTATTCATGATAGCGGAGAAACTGTACCCGTTGCGACCGTAATAGGTTATATAGGTGATGCAGATGAGAAAGCACCCGATGTAACCCCCACAAGCGTTGTTGAAAAGGAGCGCGTCTTTATAACACCGAGAGCAAAAACTGTTGCACAACAAAACAATGTGCCCATAGAAACCATAGTTCCTTCAGGACCTGACAATCTCATAATAGCCAGGGATGTAAGAGTTGCAAATAATGTATCTATGCTGGCAATCAAAGTGTCTTTAACAAGCATTTTGGATATTATCAGTAAACAGGGTACATCCGGCGAGAAAATAATAGGTAAGTGCATTGATGCCTCACTGAAGAGATGTAAATTAGGAAATAAAATAAAAGTTACTGATTTTAATATACGCTTTTTGACCTATAGCAGCGTATCACTGTTTGTTTCAGCTTCCGCAAAACCAAGTATATATGTGGGTAAACCCGATAAAGACGGAGAAGGATATGTTACATTTACATTGGATTCAAACATTGTAACAGAGGAAGAGACATTGGAATTTGCAGACATGCTATATATGTTTATAGAAAAACCTTTGCTTGCATACGTGTAATTCCGAAAACATATCTGTTTTTCTCACATAATAAATTATTTTAGTACTTATTTTTTAAAACCTGTGATTATATAATTCCAATATGAAAAAGATATGGGGGATTTTATGACTGCAATAGGTATAGATATAGGTACAACGACAATAAGTATAAATTTAGTAGATATAGATAACGGGCATGTAGAAAAATGTATTACAATACCCAATAAATCGCATGTAAAAGCAGAGAATAATTTTGACGATCTTCAGGATCCCGAATATATATTACTGCAGATTAAAGATGTATTGGACGAAATCATCTCCTGTTATACCGACATAAAGTGTATAGGAATAGCGGGTCAGATGCACGGAATAATATACACTGACCAAAACGGCATGAGTATAGGTCCTCTTTACACATGGCGTCATTTGGGAGGAAACGAAAAATATCCGGATAAAGGAATTACATATTCGGAATATCTAACCCGTTTAACCGGATACCAATCGGCAGCCGGTTACGGTTTTACAACAATCTTCTTTCATGGACAAAACGGAATGATACCGTCAAATGCGGTTTCTTTTTGTTCCGTATCCGACTATATATCAATGCGGTTAACAAATACCAAAAAAGCCTGTGTGCACATTTCAAACGCACACAGTTTTGGCATGTTTAATTTTAGAGACATGAACTTTGATTTCTCGGCAATTGATAAATGCGGCATTAATATTGATACCCCTGTTGTAACATCGGAATTTATAATAGTCGGAGAGTATAAAGGAATACCGGTAAGCGTGGGAATCGGCGATAATCAGGCAGGTTTTATAGGGTCGGTAAAAGATATGGAAAACTCGGTTCTGTTAAACATGGGAACCGGAAGCCAGATATCATTTATATCACGGGATCTTACACCGTATAAAGAAATGGAAGTACGTCCTTTGATTAAGGATTTGTTCATTCATGCGGGCTGTTCATTATGCGGAGGTTTTGCGTTTGCGGTTCTTGAACGCTTTTTCAGAAAAACCGCAGAATTGGTATGCGGTATAAACGTCGAATCCGCATATCCCGGCATTGACGAACTGATTAACAAAATACTAAAGGAAAGAAAAAGTATCGAAACATCAATTAATGTTTCTACTCTCTTCAGAGGAACCAGAAATAAACCTGATCTGAGAGGCAGTATCACAAACATAACATCCGAGAATCTTACTCCCGAGGACATACTCATAGGTTTTGTCCACGGTATGGTCAAAGAACTGTATGATCTGTATAAAGGCACTGATCAAAACCACAGCATATTGGTAGGTGCGGGTAACGGTTTATCCAGAAACGTGCTTATGCAGAAAGCTGTGTTTGATATGTTTGGTATAGATGTATGCATACCCGTACATGTTGAACAGACCGCATACGGTGCCGCACTTTTTGCAATGGTTTCAGCAGGATTATACAAACGAATAGAAGATGCCCAGTGCCTAATAAAGTATAGGCAGAGGTAATAAGAATGAAAAAGCCATTAATTTTATTTTTGGGGGTGTTAATTTTTATGAGTATCAGTGTAAACGGTAATTTCTCTGTAGGTGATGATATAATCGGAAACAATAAAGCAATCGGTGATACTTTTTATATCGGTGACAGATATGTAGACGGCAAAACCTCTTTCATATACCAATGTGATTTTGAAATGTCAGGAAGAGCCTGCGGTTTGGTTTTTGGTGCCCAAAGCAGGGAAAAACCGTCACAAAGCTGGTATTGCTTAAATTATGATTCTACAGGTAAAAGCTCACGTGCTTTTTTCGTAAAAGGCGGACTCAAATGGAATATTAGCTGCGGAGTCGATATCAAACCCGGAAGCAGACATACGCTTAAAATCATATACATAAAGGATGCGGAAATTACATTCTTTTTTGACGATACGATTGTCGGAACTTATACCTCGAAAGATTTCGAGGGCGGGTATTTAGGGGTTATGACCTGTTATTCGGATACCACATTCAGTAATATAAAATATACCGAATTTAACGCAAAGAAAATATCACTTGACTTTGTAAATATTGAATTTGATAAAAAATACGACGATTCGGTTAATGAGTATCTGGCGTACGTCGGTTATGACACAAAAGAACTCATATTAAAAGCGGACTTTGACGATGATGTAAATTTAAAAGTAAATGATATAAATATTGAGTCAAATAAAGAGAAGTCGATACCCCTTCAAATAGGCTGCAATCAGATACCGGTTGTAGTAAGTTACAGTTTGGAAGGGACGGACATATCGACAAATAAATACTTAACGGTTCACAGAGCACAAAAAAGCAGTTTACTGTATAAAGAAGATTACAGACCGCGCCTTCACTATACATCCGCATATGAATGGATAAATGACCCGAACGGTATGATGTATAATGCCGCAACGAAAGAGTACCATCTTTTTTATCAAACGAGACCGAGGACTTCGGTGCATTCGCCGAATCAATGCTGGTATCATGCGGTATCAAAAGATTTGGTACACTGGGAACAATTACAGCCCGCACTCACACCCGACGAATTGGGATTTTGCTGGTCGGGTTCGGGAAACATAGATAGATTTAACACATCAAAGCTGTTTGATGACAGTACTCCTCCCGAAGGAAGGATGGTATTAATATATTCGTCTGTTTATGGAGAGACATACTACGGAGTCGAAAAAATAAGCCTTGCATACTCCGATGACAACGGAATAACATGGAAGAAATATAAAGGCAACCCCATTATACGTAACGGTGAAAACTACAAACAGGAATATAACGGAGGGTTCAGGGATCCAAAGCTTGTTTGGTATGAGGATCCGTCTTATCCAAACGGAGGGACATGGGTGATGCTGGTAGGAGGCGGTCAGGGCAGACTGTTTCAGTCGGACAATTTGATTGATTGGACTTTTCAAAGCGCGATGACCGATATTGACGGAAACGAGTTACAGGGAGAATGCCCGGATCTGTTCGAAATAGAAGTGGAAAATGAACCCGGGGTTAAAAAGTGGGTATATATAAGCGGAAAACTGGATCTTGAAAAGAGTCCGATGGTATTTCAGACGACAGCTACCGTCGGAACACTTAAAAAAGATGAAAAAGGTAAATTTATTTTTGTAGCCGAGCAGAAAAATAAGCAGGTTCTTTATGGTGGTTATTGTATGTATGCCACACAAAGCTTTGCCTCTTCTGCAGACGGCAGAAGGATACAGATGAGCTGGCTCAGAGATTTTATCTCAATAACGGGAATTGATAAAAAGGATAAAGAAGTAAAAGACTTTACAGGATGTATGTCATGGCCGCTTGAGCTTAAGCTTAGCAACAAAAACGGCAGCTACATACTCGCAAGTTACCCGGTAAAAGAAATGGAGACTCTGAGAAACAAAAAAATATATGACAAAAAAGACTTAACGGTAAAACAGGGTGAAAATATACTTAAAGGTATAAACAGTAAATATTATGAAGTTAACTGTGTTATCGATGTTACAAAAGCCAATGAGTCGGGCTTTATTGTCAGACAGAAAGGCGAAAAAGGTATAGTAATAAAATGTACCGACTATAACGCTGAGAAAAACAACATAAAAGTCACTATAGACGCATCAAAATGCGGTAAGTATCCCGGAGAGATAAATTATGTAACCTCTTCCGTTATTAACGGTAAAATAAACATGAAAATAATTGTTGACACTACGGTAACAGATGTATTTTTAAACGACGGAGAAGAATCGGTGTTTGCATTGTCTTATCCGGAAAGTTCTTTTGAAAACATGGAGTTTTATGTTAAAGAGGGAAGTGTGGATATAGAGTCATTATGTATATATGAATTAGATCCGATGTGGGACGAATCGGAGAAAAAATCTTTTGACAGTCTGAAATTTGTACTTTACATGGTCACGGCCTTTTTGGGTGTGACATTATGTTTACTTACTTTATCATTATTTAAAAAACCGATTAACAAGGAGGAAAAGAAATGAAAAAGACTTTTATATTAGTCTCATTAGTATTAATGCTGATGTTTTGCCTAACGGTAACGGCAGAAGAAGTAACGAAGAATTTGGACACAAATCTTACAGGTTTAAGGGTCATAAATGGTAATTGGTTAAGTGTCGACAAAGGTGTATGCGGTGACAACGACGGAGTAGGCAACTGCTTCATAATGTCCGACGTTAAAATGGATAAGGGTATCGCATTCTCATATACCGCAGACATCGCTATAGAAAACATAGCAGGCGGTTTAGTATTTGGAATTGAAGATCCGGACAATCCCGAAAAAGTATGGTATTGTATGAACATTGATGCGGGGAATCCTAACAGTGTACTTGTTCGTTTGTTTAAAGTATCCGAAGGAGCCCTAACTTGGACTGTAAACATAGTTAAAAGTGATTATGAAGCAAATAAATCATATAATTTCAGGGTTGATGTCAAAGAGGACGGTGCCATGGAATTTTATGTGGACGATGAATATGTAGGAGAACAGTATGATACAGGGTATGAAGGCGGTTACCTCGGTATTGTAACCTGCGTTTCCAAGGTTACTTTCAGCAATCTGAAATATGAGCTTATAGTTAGCACACCCACACCCGAGCCGACTTTTACACCGGCTCCGACTCAGAAACCTACGGATAAAGTAACTGAAAAGCCTTCTACACCAATTCCGACAGAAGAAGTAAAACAGGACGGCAAAGTCGGCGAAAACAGTATTTGGATAATTGTTTCGGTAATATTTGTACTGGTCATAGGTATTTTAGTTGTTCTTATTATTAAAAAAAGGAGACATTAATAAAATGAAAAAGTTAACTGTATTAATTATGTGCTTTGTAATTGTATTCGGACTGTTATCAATAAGAGCCGAATCGCAAATAGAATGGTTCCCTGCAAACGGTACCTGGGAAGAAACTGACGGAGGTTATACCGGTTCCGGTGGAGGAAACGGTTTTCTGGTTTCAAATATATATATAACGGGTAAAAAAGACTTTACTTTTGAATTTGATGCATTCGGAGAAGATGCATTTGGATTCGGAATGGCAGTCTTTCCAGACGAATATGCTCCTGAAAGCATATGGTACTGTTTTCAGGCGGACACAAAAAACAACAGTGCGATAGCATTTCATATAAAGGATTCTCAGATGCAATGGCAATCCGAAGGTTATACACTAACTGAAGATGATTTAAAAGCAAAACAGTTCCACTTCAATGTTACATATACCGCAAATAACACTACAATAGTATTTAAACTTGACGATATTACCATTCTTGAGAAACAGGTAACGGGTTTTGAAGGTTGGATTGCACTGAAGACATATGAATGCACGGCAGAATTTAAAAACTTTAAATATACGGGAGAAGAATTACAAACACCTGCCCCTACTGCCGAGCCTACGCAAACACCTGAAAACACGCCTGTTCCTACCGATGTGCCAAAAACACAGACTCCTGCACCGACTGCTGCAGAAAAACCTGCCGATAAAAATGAAGTCAACGGACCGGTTATATTAATTGCATCAATTTTCATAGTTGTTGCCGCTGCGGCAATAACGGTTGTGATTATAAAAAGTAAGAAAAAGGCTTAAGAATGAAAAAATACATTTTCCTTTCCATTTTATTTATGTTTTGTTTATCCTGTGTGGCGGAAGGCGGTTATACCGAAATATTCAGACCGGAATTTCACTATACCCCTGCCGCCAACTGGATGAACGATCCCAATGGGCTTGTGTATAACGAGGCAACAAAAGAGTACCATATGTACTATCAATATTGTAAGACTCTAAAAGAAGATCAGATGCAAAAGTATTGGGGTCATGCCGTTTCAAAAGATATTATAAATTGGGAGGAAAAGCCCGTGGCGATTTCTCCCGATAAATACGGCAGTATTTGGTCGGGATCCTGTGTGATTGATAAAAACAACACATCCGGGTTATTTGACGAAAGTATTCCAAAGGAATCACGTATGGTTGCGTTTTTTACATATGCGGGAGGAGACACTGAATACGGATATGAAAAACAGGGACTTGCATATTCCTTAGACGGCGGAAGTACATTTAAAAAATATAACAAACCGGTCATAACGAATGAAAAAGACAAATATGACGGTGGTTTCAGAGATCCTAAAGTAATATGGTACGAAGACGGTTCATATGAAAACGGCGGAATATGGATAATGGTAGTTGCAGGCGGAAAAGCGAGACTTTTTACGTCATCGAACCTCAAGGACTGGGAATTTAACAGTGTATTAAAATACAAAGACAACAGTGACATAATTTCGGAATGTCCTGATTTTTACCCTATGAAAGTTGAAGGTTCTGATGAGACAAAATGGGTGTTTTCCGGAGCAGGCAGATTTTATGTAACAGGTAATCTTGTTAAGGACAAAGACGGAAAGTTTATGTATAGGGCAGAGACCCAAAAACAGTCTTTTGTATCTGACGGTACCGAGTTATATGCATCGCAGACATTTAATAATGAACCAAATGGCAGAAGAGTCGCAATTTACTGGATGATAGATTTATACTCCAAAAATATGGATGCAGGGCATAATAAGGTATGGGACGGAGTACAGTCGGTTCCTATGGAACTGAAGCTGTATAAACAGGAAGAAACTTATGTTATAAAGGCAAATCCCGTAAGTGAAATCAATCTGCTCAGAAAAGACAATATATTTTCTACAGAAAATATAAAACTGACTCAGGAAAGTGAAAACATATTAAAAGACATACAGAGCAAATGTTTTGAAATTGAAGCCCTTCTTTCGGTTGAGGACGCATCAAAAGTAATATTTGGATTCAGAAAAGGTGCAACCGAAAAGACGGAACTGATATATAACGTTAAAACAAATAACATGACCTTTGTAAGACGTAACTCAGGAATAGCTGCCAATTCGAATATGTCCGTATCGGTCAAAGAAGATAAAATTAAATTGCGAATACTTGTTGATAACAGTGTAGTAGATATATTTGTAAACGACGGAGAAAAGATATTAAACGGCCATATATTCCCCGAAAGTAACAGTACAGGTATGTCTTTAAGTGTAGAGGGCGGAGAAGTCACGGTCGACTCCATAAATGTATACAGCCTGGATACCATATGGAATAAAAAAGATGCAAACACACCACCTCCTGCACAAACGAAAACGAAAAATAATATTACATTCGGAACGATTGAATATATCGTGGTTATAGCAGCGGTCACATTTTCGGTTTGCGCAATAATATGTGTGATAGCTACAAGAAAGAGAAAATAAAATGTTTAGAATAATTATCATATTGTTTATATCAGCATTACTGTTTGTATTTCCGTCAAATGCCGAAGAGGCTTTTAAAACAGATCTTGACGGATGGACTTCTGCGGGCAAGTGGAGCATAACCAAAGTGGGTTATACGTCATTTAACAATTCAGGCAACTCGTTTTTAGTATCGGATGGTTACATAAAACCAGGTAAGGATTTTACATATACCGCAGATGTGGTCAGCAGTAAAGGTGGGGGCTCGGGGCTTGCCGTAGTATATAACGAGGGTTGGTACTGCTTCCAGGTCGATACCGTTAATCATAATTACATGGCATTTCATATCAAAGACAATAAAATGGTATGGAGTGTATCGGGACAGATGACTGATACCGAGAAAAACAAAGATACTTATAAACTGAAGATCGTGTACTCTAAAGATACATTTATGTTTTATGAGAATGATATCAAAAAATGTGATAAGAAGGATATGAATTTTCGGGGAGGAAAGCTTGCGTTGAAAACATATGAAAAAGAAGCCTCATTCAACAATGTATACTGCAAACAGGCAGAAAGGATTCCGTATAGTGTATCCGGGACTTTCTCGTCAAATATGGTAATACAAAGGGACAAAGAAATAAAAGTATGGGGGAAGGGTAAAGAGGGAGATGAAATCACAGTATCTTTTCGCGGATTAGACGTTTCCTGTACGGTTGACAAAAATAATCAATGGGAAGTTATATTTCCTGCTTTTAAATATATTTCCCAGCCTTCCGAGATGGTAATCAGATCAAAGACTTCGGATTACATAACCACATTTGATAATATATTGATAGGTGATGTATGGATAGTGTCAGGTCAGTCAAATGCAGATCTGCCGATGAGTTTTACAATTGGTTCAAATCCGGAGTTTAAAAATGAAATAAAGACATCGGATTCTGTACGTATATACGGTCAATACAGATCGGATGCTATCAAATCACAAAAAATGCTGTATGCTCAGGATGACGTAATAAGTCCTTTATACTGTTGGCAGACGACTACATGGGACACTGTGCAAAGTTTCTCTGCACTTGGATATCATTTTGCAAAAGAAATAAGCAAGCATACGGATATCCCGATAGGAGTAATAATGGCAGGATCAAGCGGATCTCCTTTATCCCACTTTTTACCCGAAGATACGGCAAAAGCTCTCGGATACGAAAAAAATGAAAATGCAGAAATATGTACATCGGGTATATATAACGTATTTATATCACCTTTTATAAAAACAGCTTTTAAAGGCTTCATATTCTACCAAGGTGAAAGTGACAATGAAAGGTATGAGAAATATACAGATGAATTGTGCGAATTTGTAAAGGAATTACGTGATGAATTTAAGTACGATTTTCCTTTCTATAATGTACAGCTGTCAAGTCACGGAGCAAGAATTTTAACCGAATGGCCGTATTTACCGGAACTGAGAAATTCACAGTTTCAGGCTTTAGGTAAAATACCAAACTCTTACCTTATAACTTCTCTTGATATAGGATGGGAAGAAAAAGATGCCGATCCCGCACATCCTTTAAGAAAAAAGGAGTTGGGTGAAAGAATGGCCCGTTTGGCTTTGGCCGCGGAATATGGTATAGGTGATGTAGAAGATACCTCCTGTCCCATTCCTTCTAAGTTAACATGGGAAAAAGATAAAGTAATAATTGAATTTAAATATGTTTCAGGCGGTTTGAAAACAGCGAATAATGAAAAGCTAAAAGGCTTTACATTGAAAAAGGGAGACAAGACTACAGAAGCAGTCGCTTATATATCGGGAAAGAATACAGTAACCATTCAGACAGACTTTGATACCGAATATGTAGGTTATGGTATGTTCCATCTTGCGTATGAAGATACGGCAAATCTAAAAGGAGGAAACAATATACCGGCACCGACTTTCCTATTTAAAAAAGGGCCTGTTTCCGAAACCAAAAAGAATGCCGATCCGATAATAATGTATATTACACTATCTTTATTAATACTGCTTACAGGCGGTATAGGCATAGGCCTATATATAAAAAAAGAAACCAAAAAATAAACGGAAGGATGTGTTTTATGTACAGACCATTAATTCACTATACACCCGAAAATAACTGGATGAACGACCCTAACGGACTTGTATGTGACGAGGAAACTAAAACCGTTCACATGTATTATCAATATTGTAAGACCCTTATAGAAAACCAGGGAGAAAAGTACTGGGGACACGCTTTTTCGGATGATTTCGTTCATTGGAAAGAAGCGGAAGCAACAATAAATCCCGATAAATTGGGCGGTATATGGTCGGGTTCTGCTGTAATTGACAGAAAGAATACATCAGGCTTTTTTGACGAATCGATACCCGCAGGAGCAAGAATAGTTGCATTCTATACATATGCGGGAGGGGATACATCTTATGGTTTTCAAAAACAGGGTGTGGCATATTCAAAAGACGGAGGATATTCATTTATAAAATATGAGGGCAATCCTGTAATAAGGGGATTTAAAGACGGTGCTGTACTTTATGAAAACAGAGATCCAAAAGTTATTTGGTACCCGGACGAGTCTTTGAAAGAAGGCGGTATATGGATAATGATTATTGCCGGGATGCGGGCAAGGATATTTGTGTCACATAATTTAAAGGACTGGGAACTGTCAAGTGAACCTGTGCTGCTTGGCGGAGAACCTATAGAGTCAGAATGCCCCGATATGTTTCCTTTGGCCTTGAACGGTGACAGGAACAATATAAAATGGGTTTTTTGTGGGGCCGGGCGCTTCTATATTATCGGTGATATTAAGAAAACAGGAAATGATAAATATGAATTCATCCCTGAAACGGATAAAATAGAGCCCATGCACGGTTCGGACTTCATGTATGCGGCTCAGACATATTTTAACGATCCTTTTCTAAACAGAAGGGTGGGTATTTATTGGCTTGTGGATAAAACCGCAGAAAGAATACCGGGCAAGACATATGACGGTGCGCAATCTTTGGCACTTGAGTATAAACTGATTGAGACAAATGACGGTATGCGTATCTGCATTTATCCGTTGAAAGAAATAGATAACCTCAGAAAGTCAAGTCTGTATAAAGTTAAAAATAAAGAATTAAATAATAAAATGGATCTTTGCAGCGGTACATTATTTGACATAGAAGCGGTTTTTAAAATTAAAGGTTCGAC
>JAEAME010001307.1_pt1 | contig 18053 bp, 17 predicted proteins | sample 8958731 | NCBI WGS metagenome assembly JAEAME01 (sample SAMN16933194, study PRJNA681113) | bioreactor sludge metagenome | isolation source: anerobic bioreactor sludge (Control) | place: India:Bengaluru | collected 2018-10-24 | reverse complement strand
ATGCCCGTCTACCGGGGCGAGGCCGTGCGCAGGCTCTTCCTCAAAGCGGGCGGACGTGCCAGAAGGCTGTTTCAATGGCCCGTTAAGACGAAACCAGGTGACGATTCATCCCTCGACTCGCTGGCCGACATGGCCTTCGGCAAGTGCACCCTTTGCCGGCGCTGTACTGTGAACTGCCCGGTGGGCGTGGATACGGCAGCGCTCATGCGTTCAGCCCGCTCCATCGCCACGGCCACAGGCAAGGCGCCCGAGATACTGGTGCAGCTCGCCGACGCGGCCATCAGCCGTGGCGAGAATTTGGATCTGTTCCGCGACATGCTATTGGAACGCTTTAAGGAACTGGAAGACGAGACACGTGCCAGAATCAACGATGCCACCTTCTCAATTCCGGTGGGTAAAAAGGGCGCAGAGATGCTGTTCGTGGGTCTCTCCGGTGAGCACAGCATCGTCCCCCCGGCCATCCTGTTCCACTATGCCGGAGCGAACTGGACGCTCAGCCTGTTTGAGGCCTCAAACTACGGCACATTTCTGGGCGACAGCGAGCGATCCAAAAAAATTGCGCTGCGTATAATTAACGAGGCCCGTGAGCTGGGTGTGAAAGAGGTTGTGATCGGAGAGTGCGGACATGCCTACAGCACTCTGCGCTGGGAAGCACCCAAATGGTTCAAGGAAGCGCTGCCCTTCCGCGTCAGGAGCCTGATAGAGGTGCTGGCCGACTGGGTTCAGAGCGGCCGTCTTACACTCAATCCGGAAGCCAACCCCGATCCGGTTACATATCACGATTCCTGCAACCTGGGCCGCAACGGCGGCCTGCTGGAGGAGCCGCGCATCGTGCTGCGCGCCGCCGTCAAGGATTTCCGCGAGATGTATCCCAATAAAGAGGAAAGCTATTGTTGCGGAGGGGGAAGCGGCATGGTGGCCGTCCCCGAGTGGCAGGAAAGGCGCATGCAGGCGGGCCTGCCCAAGGCTAATCAGATCAGGGCCACCGGAGCGAAAATCGTCGTGGCCTCCTGCGACAACTGCCGCATACAGCTCGGAGAGCTCAGCGAGCACTACAACCTGGGCATCAAGGTCACGGGCCTGGCCGACATCGTTGTAAACGCCGCCGTCAATAAATAGCCATCTCCACATGGTCATTGCGAGGAGCCGCAGGCGACGCGGCAATCTTTAGTTATCTCAACTTCGTCTCGCTGCAATGACATGCGGGCAGTCATTACTGGTCATTGCGAGGAGCCGCAGGCAGTTATTACCGGTCATTGCGAGGAACGCAGTGACGAAGCAATCCTGTGAGTGATTGCAGATACACCCTGTAACAGCGCCGTATGTTATCATTTGACGCATGGACTCTATCCCTTTGCTGCGCTACCTGGTGGAAGCCGGAATCGGCGCCAGGCGCCAGGTAGTTGCAGCCATCAAGATCGGCCGTGTTGCCGTAAACGGCAGGCGCGCCGAGAGCTATACCATGCCGGTCTATCCTCAGGCCGACAGGATCACCTTCGACGGGAAACCTGTGCCCTTCCAGGCCCGTGCCAGGCTGGTGCTCATGCTGAACAAACCGCTCGAGATACTGACCACCACCAGCGACGACCGCGGCAGACGCACGGTGCTGGATATTCTTCCCGCTGAATACCGCGGACTGGGCCTTTACCCCGTGGGAAGGCTGGACCACGATACCACCGGGCTGCTCCTGCTTACCAACGACGGCAACCTCACCTACCGCCTTACCCATCCACGCTTCGAGCTGGGCAAGGAGTACCTCGTTTACATAGAAGGCTCGCTCAGCCGGCAGGAGAGGGAGGATCTGGAGAAGGGCGTGCTGCTGGACGACGGCATCACCGCCCCCGCCAGGATCAGGGAGGTCGGCTACGAGCCACCCTTTAATTACAGCATCACCATTCATGAGGGACGCAACCGCCAGGTAAGGCGTATGTTTGCGCACCTGGGATACACGGTCAAAGCCCTGAAACGTGTCAGGATGGGAAACCTCAGGTTGGGAGACCTGGAAGAAGGAAGCTTCCGCAGGCTGTCTGCCCAGGAGATAGCTTCGTCCCTGCGGCAGCATAAAGAGTAGCCGCAGCTTTACTTCCATTGACCGGCCCGTCAACGATATGCAGGGCTTGCCCTGTTGTTGTACAATATGCAGGGCTTTGCTCGCAATTAATAAAAAATAAGGAGTGTGATTGAATATGGGTAACAGGCTAAAGGGCAAGGTGGCAATCGTTACGGGTTCGGGACGCGGTATCGGCCGTGCCGAGGCCATGGCGCTGGCGGCAGAGGGCGCCAAGGTAGTGGTAAATGACCTCGGAGCAGCTTCGGATGGATCGGGCAAGTCAGCCAGCCCGGCAGAGGAGGTCTGCCAGGAGATTAAGAAGGCGGGCGGCGAGGCTGTACCCAATTTTGATTCGGTGGCCACCTGGGCCGGCGGTGAGAACATCGTGAAGACCGCCGTCGACAATTTCGGACGCATCGACATCCTGGTCAACAATGCAGGCATCCTGCGCGACCGCATGCTCTTCAATATGAGCGAGGAAGAGTGGGATATCATCCTCAAGATTCACCTGTACGGGCATTTTTACTGCACCAGGGCGGCCGCCCCCTATATGCGCCAGCAGAGGTGGGGACGCATCATCAATACCTCCTCCATCGCGGGACTGGGCAACATGGGTCAGACCAACTACAGCGCCGCCAAAGAGGGCATCGTGGGATTCACGCGCTCGGCGGCACTGGATATGGGCAAATACGGCGTGACCTGCAATGCCATCCGTCCCAATGCGGCCACGCGCATGACGGTCACCCCTGAACTCAAGGCAGCCTGGGAGAAAAGAGCTGCGGCCGCCGGCATCACCGACAAGGCTCAGTTCGAGGCCATGATCAGCCAGATGTTCGCCTCCAAACCGGAGAACATCGCCCCTGTGGTGGTCTTCCTCTGCACGGACGAGGCCGCCAACATCAACGGCAGGACCATCTTCATCAACCTCAATCAGATCGGCCTCTATTCGGAGCCTGCCATAGTCAAGGAGATCAACAAAGCCGAGGGCTTCTGGTCGGTAGACGAGCTGGTTAAAGAGATCCCGTCCAAGATGACGAGCGACCTGGTCAATCCGGCGCCCCCTCAGCCGGCTAAATAAAATAATAGAATTTACAGGAATAACGGAAGGGCATCACTCAAAAGGTGCCCTTCCGTTATCATCTCTCTTGATAGAGCGGGCAATTAATTATCAGGGTTGAGAATGACTGACTACATCGTTCAGGACAGCCGGCGTCAGCTCTGGATCGTCATCAGTGTGGCATTTGCGGCATTTATGGCCGCGCTGGACACCTACATAGTCAATGTGGCCCTGCCCACCATCGCCTCGGATTTCAACGCCAGCCCCACTGATGCGGCGCTTATCACGCTGACCTACCTGCTGATCATCACCAGCACACTGCTCATTTTCGGCAAGATCGGAGAAAGGACCGGCTTCAAAGTCGTGTTCGTCTCCGGGTTCGCCCTGTTCGCCATCGGCTCTTTCCTCAGCGGTTTGGCCCCCACCCTCTACCTGCTGGCGGGCGCTCGCTGCGTGCAGGGACTGGGCGCCGCCATGCTCTATGCAGTGGGCATGGCTATGATAATCAGATACATACCGCCGGGAAAGCGCGGCTGGGCCTTCGGCATCACGTCGACCGGCGCCGGGCTGGGTGTTATCATAGGCGCGCCCATGGGGGGCTTCATCACGCAGTACCTGGACTGGCACTGGATATTCTGGTTCAATGTGCCGGTCGGCATCGCCGCCGTCATCGTGGCGCTCAAAGTTATGCCCGACGACCACGCGCGCCGTGGAAAAGGCGCCAGGCTGCCGCCTTTCGATTTCGCGGGGGCTTTAATGAGTTTCATCGCCCTGGCGTTGCTTGTGGGAGGGATCAACCGCGGCCAGCAGCTGGGCTGGAGCCACTGGGGCATCTGGGGCTCATTCGCACTCTCCGCCCTGCTCTTTATAGCGTTCGTATGGTGGGAGAAAAGGTGCCGCGACCCTCTGCTCGATATGGCCCTTTTCAAAACCGCCAGCTTCGCCTTCGGCTCATTCGCCGCGCTTGCCGCCTGGAGCATGTATTCGGGAGGCAACTTCCTCTTTCCCTTCTATCTGACCTTTATCCAGGGATTGTCATCCAGCCTTATAGGCTCCATTTTCCTGATCGGATCTTTTGTGTATATCATCACCAGCCTCTTCATGGGGCGTCTATCCGACCGCATCGGCCGGCGAATACTGTGCTGCGCGGGCATGGTCTCTGCTACCGGCGCTCTGATATACCTGGCCTTGTCCCTGGGACTTCCCTCTCTTGTCCCCATGATGGTTTATCTGGCCTGGATAGGCGTATCGATGGGCACATTCGTCTCTCCTAACAATAGCCTCATATTGAGTTCTATACCGGCCGACAACCAGGGCGAGGCATCGGCGGCATCCAGGGCAATGCAAAACCTGGGCATGGTGCTGGGCGTAGCCATCTACGAGACCGTTTTCTCCGCTTTCATCCCTGCAGCCGATTTAGGCTCCGTCCAGACGGTCGTGGACGTGCCCAGAAACCTGTTATTGAGCGGTTTCAGCGCCGCCTGTTTTGTGGGCGCAGCCATGTGCGTGGCGGCCCTTGTCCTGTCCTGGCTGGCCAGAGAGGATACTTCTGCCGCAACCGGCGAAAGGCCCCGCTCTATAGCGATTTGACGCTCACTTTGTATTGAGGTTTGATAGATGCAGGCTTATGAGATAAGGCGGGTGCGTGAGGCGGACCGCAGCGCTGTTACGGACATCTTCAACCACTTCGTCGAAAACAGCTTCGCCGCCTACCCCGATAAAAAAGTGGGGCCGGAAGTCTTCGACCTGCTTAAAAACATGAGCCGGGCAGGCGCTTTCTACGTGGCGGAAACGCCCGATAAGGAGGTGGTGGGCTTCGCCCTTTTAAGACATCACCAGCTGGCCGAGGCGTTCAAGCGTGCGGGGGAGATCACCTATTTCATACTGCCTCAGCATGAGCGCAGAGGCATCGGCGCGCGCTTCATGGGGACTATTATTATCGATGCCCGCGCCGCCGGTGTGGAGACCCTGCTGGCCAATATATCCTCGCTCAACGAGGTCAGCCTCAACTTTCACCTCAAGCACGGATTTAAAGAGTGCGGGCGCTTCCAGCGCATCGGGAAAAAGTTCGGCCGGGATTTCGATGTAATCTGGATGCAGAAATTCCTGTAGACTCCCGGTTCGTCAACACGGGCGTGTTTCATATGGTCATTGCGAGCGTTTTTCCCATTGTCATTGCGAGCGTTTTTCCCATTGTCATTGCGAGCGAAGCGAAGCAATCTTGTGTTGCATACCGCGATAACAGCAGATTGCCACGTCGCCTTCGGCTCCTCGCAATGACGATACGGTGATGCGACCCGCCATGACCGAAGGCAACTAATACTGTTTACTTCGAGCGAAACTCGAACGGACCGAATTTGAACTCGTACTGGTCTGAGTCCGGCGCCGGTATCCAGTCCGGGCCGTTCCCCTGATTGTAATCGTAATATCCGGGCAGCCTGTCCGGCCATTCAGCCAGCTCGACCGGTACCGAGATCTTCTCATCGCCCCTCTGTATGGTGAGCGTAACTTTGTCTCCCGGCTTCTTGCCGTTGAAGTGTGCAAGTATATCGTCCACCTTAGATACGGGAGTCTCGTCGACAGCCATGATAATATCTCCACCCGCCCCCGGCTCATTCTGACCATTTCTGCCGCTTTCCACCAGTCCTGCCTTGTCTGCCGGGCTGCCCGTCATGACGCCGACAATGTACACGCCTTTAGTAGTCTTAAGATTAAGCTCGCCGGCCAGGTCCTGGCTGACGGGCATGCCTTCTATGCCGAGCCAGGGGGTCTTGATCGTGCTGCCCTTAAGCAGCTCCGGCAGCACTTTCTTGGCCGTGTTGATAGGCACGGCAAATCCCACACCGTTGGCTGTAGCCTCGATGGCGGTATTGATGCCGATCACCTCGCCCTGCGAGTTGAGCAGCGGACCGCCGGAATTGCCGGGATTGATAGCGGCATCCGTCTGTATGATATCCATGATATTGCGGCTGTTGGAATTGGGTATCGATCTTCCCGTGCCGCTGATTATGCCGATGGTGATGGAGCCCTGCAGCCCGAAGGGCGAACCCAGGGCCAGCGCCATCTGGCCGGGTTTGACCTTGCTGGAATCAGCCAGCACCAGGTACGACATAGCCGGTACGCGTGAGGCATCGACCTGCAGCAGGGCGACATCGTTGTTGCGATCGACACCGATCACCTTTCCCTGCAACTCTGTGCCGTCGCTGAGCACGACTTTTACGGATGAAGCCCTGTCCACTACGTGGTTATTGGTCAGTATGTGCCCTTCCGTATCGATAATGAAGCCCGATCCCTGTCCCCTGACATTGGGTATATCCATGCCGAAGGGGCCGAGCAATCTGGAAGAGATGCCCGTCTCGGCTTCCACCTGTACCACGGCCGGTATACACCTTTCGTATAGCGACACAACCGTGTCTTCATCATAGAGCGGCATTACCTGCACCGTGGCTGATGAAGATGGAAGGTTCAGGGATTTCTGATCTATGACAGCCGGGCCGGCGCTGCATCCCGCGACCGCCAGCGCGGTAATTAAAAGGGCAGCGACCGACGCTCCCATTCTGACGCGCCATCCGCTTAAGTTTATTAGTAAAAACATCTGTAACCTCCGGGGCCGCATATAATTAAATCGAATTAAAGGTTCTGCGGTCCAAAGAAAATCTCGTAGTAGTAAAGGTTGTCCGCTTCCGGCTCAGTGACTCGCTCGACGCGGCCCTTTTCCAGATCGACCAGCACCAGCCAGGTCCTGGCATCGAGCTGCATCGATATGATGGCCTGCGCTGCGGCGGGCGTGACTTTCAGAATGGAGCCGCTGATAACGGACATATTAGAGATTGAGGAGAATATGGGGAAGACCCTTTCCACTTTGGCGCCCCTGTCCATGATGCTTTTCACTCTGTCATCGGCAGCGGCGATTTTAAGGGTTTGCTCACGCGCTTCCCGGGTTAGCTCCGGTACAAAAAGACCCTCGTAACGGCGCGTGCTTACTACCGTTCTCACGTTCATATCCACGTCGGCTTCGATCATATCGCCCATGCAGCGCCCGCACACAACGCTGGCCATACCATCTCTCACATCCACCCGCATAATGATTATATCGCCGGTTCCATTGAGACGCTGCTGTATTCCGGGGTCTCTTTTGACCACATCGGCAGCAACCGCCGTAGGGGACGGCGCGGCCAGGTAGACGGACAGCGAGAGCACGGCGGCGATAATAAACAATGCCGCTCCGCTGGCGGCGGCCATCCTCCAGGCCGGCGCACGCAGCCAGTCCAGCCAGCGTCTGAAGACGTTGCCCGCCGGTTCCCTGCCGGCACCTGCAGCCATAGCTTCGGCGTATGCGCCCTCCAGCAGCACCCTGCGCAGGCAGTTCTTGTGACCCGCTATCAGCAGGTCGGGCAGTTCAATGCTCTCCAGGGCCCTGATAAGCGCTTCTTTTTTCATGATACTGTGCTTCCGTCCAATAATATAATGCGGTTTAACATAAAAGGTTGCATCACTTCATTTTTTCGCGCAGCCTGTCGACTCCCCTGTGCAGCAGCGATTTGATGGTCCCCTCTTTCTTGCCCAGTATCTTCACCATCTCGCGAATCTTCCTTTTTTCAAAGAACTTAAGTGCGATGACCTCCTGGTAGATGAGCGGCAGCTCCGAGATCTTCTGGTGCAGCATCATGAATTCTTCATGTCTGCTCAGCTCTTCCTCCGCCCGGTTGATCTCGTCGCTATAGTCTGCGGTGTCCGCCAGGTCAGCGATGCTCTCGATGCTGGTTATCCGTTTTCCCCCTTCCCTGCGGTAATGGTCGTTTACCTCATTGCTGGCAATGCGGTAAAGCCATGCCGCGAAGGGAACGTCCCTCCAGCGATACTTTTTGATCTGAGAAAATGCCTTGAGGAAGGTTACCGACGTTATGTCAAGTGCCAATTGGACGTTGGCGGTCCTTTTCACAGCATAGTTGAAGATGCGCCGGTAGTAGACCTCATACAGTTCTCCGAAGGCCTCCGGGCTGTGCTGGGCTCGCTTCACCAGCTCCTTTTCCGCTCTCAACTGGTCCGGCGTAAGCGAAGTATCAGACATCACGTGATCGGACATGTAACACAGTTTAACTCATAACGGAGGGGATGCAAAAAGGTTGCATTTAAAAACGAGCCGCGATATAGCAGCAAACCGCAGTACATGAAATGCAGCGGCTATTCCGGCACGGGCGCGCTGTTCTATTCAGCTACTGGTTCTTGAAACCCCAGCGCCAGATGACTGCCGCCAGTATTCCGCCGATCAGCGGCGCCACCCAGAACAGCCAGACCTGAGACAGCGCTTCGCCTCCCACCACCAGCGCGGGACCGAGGCTGCGCGCCGGATTGACCGAAGTCCCGGTTATGGGTATGCCCACCAGGTGGATAAGCACCAGCGAAAGGCCAATGGCCAGGCCGGCAAAGCCCGCCGGGGCATTTTTGCTGATGGACCCGAAGATAACGAAAAGGAAAAGTGCGGTCAGCACGATTTCAGCCACGAAGCATGACAGCAGGTTGAACTTGCCGGGCGACAGGGCCCCGTATCCGTTCTGGCCCAGGCCGTTAACGGCCAGAGAGTAATCAGGCATGCCGCTGGCTATCAACCACAGCAGCAGTGCGGCCAGCACGGCGCCCACACACTGGAATATAACGTAAAAAATGGTGTCTTTCCAGCCCAGCCTTCCGGCAACCAGCATGGCCACGGAGATGGCCGGATTGATATGGCAGCCGGATATATTGCCTATCGCATACACCATCGCCAGCACAGTCAGACCGAAGGCAAAAGAGATGCCCATAAACCCGATGTACTTGCCGGCGATGACCGCGCTGCCGCATCCCACCAGCACCAGCGCAAAGGTACCGATTAATTCAGCCCAGTACTTTTTCACTTGCCTGATACCTCCCTGTTAAATTAGCGGGGCTTATTTTTTTAGAGAATCCAGTGCATTCTGCCAGGCCGCCACGGTGGCATAGGCCGTGTTCTTATTAAAGGCGATATACAGGTCAACCTTGTGCACGAAGGCAACCGCCTCTATCTCAGCCGGGTCGACACCCGCCTGCTTCGCCACCAGTTCTACGTCGGCGCCGGTCCCCAGCCAGAGGTCCACCTCCCCCGCCGCCAGCTTCTTAAGGCCGCCGGCAGTTGAATCAACGTAAGCGAAATTGATGCATCCCTGCTGAGCCAGTTTTTGCTGGCCCGCTTCATCTTTGACAACGGCAATGCATTTTACAGTCTTGGCTTCATCTATATTACTTACTCTTATATTCGAGCCCTTTCTGGCATACAGCCAGTTCTCGTAAGAGCCGATCGGCCCCACCCACATGAACATGTTTTCCCTCTCGGGCGTCCTGGCCATGGAGTAAAGCGCTGTGTCCGGCTCGGCCAGCACAATCTCATAGGCCTGTGACCACGGCATGACCTCGATGGTGATATTCTCAGCCAGCTTGTTAAGTATTCCTTTGACCGCCTCTGTGGAAGAACCGACCAGTTTGCCGCTGGCATCGGTATAGTTGAAAGGAGGATACTCCTCCGTTAATACCCGCAATTTGGCAGGCTGCGCCGGGGTTACACACGCGATGATAAGCAGTATACCTGCAATAAGAGCAAAACAAAGTCTCTTCATATATCCTACCTCAGTTGTTTTTATCAAGATTATACTCCAGATTAGGCAATGTCAATAGCTCTACGGTAGTAGCGGCAAGAGGTAAATACTATATAATGTAGCCCGGTGCTCGAGAACGGCCTGCCATTAATACTGAAAGAAACTGGAGAATACGTGAACATGGCTGATAATACACAGTCAACCTGGGACATATTTAAATTGAACCTTTCCCGCATACCCTGGAGGGATTTCGTGCTGGGCGTGTTCGTTCCCATGACGATTGTCGAGATTTTTTCCATGGTGGGTCCCCACCTGACAGGTATTTACATCGCGCTGGCCTGGCTTGTCCTGGTCATTACGCTCATCGCTGTATTCAAACGCGCGCTCAGTGTGTTTTCTCTTATCACATTCATTATGCTGCTGACCCAGACCATCGCCGGATTCCTGTCGCCGCAATACCCTTTTCTCAGACTGACGGCCTCTTTTGATTACGTGGTGCTCGGCCTCATCTTCATCGGCTCCATGCTCAGGCCCAGGCCCTTCATTATGGCGGTCATCGGCAAGGATACCATCCGGCGCACCGAGGCCAAGTTCGGCAAGAGCAAGTATTTCTTCAAAGCCTGGTTCGATATCAACATCGTCTGGGGTATTTTCTACGTCCTGCTCGGCATATTTTACAGCTATATACTGGTCTTGCGTGTGGAGGTCGGCAGTCTGGCCGGATTCCTGCTGGGCTGGCCGGCAGTGCTGGTATTGCTCTATTTCAGCGTGGACTATCCCCAGAGGTACTGGACCAGACACTGGGACAAGATGAAGGTCGAGATCGAGGCGGCTCAGCAGTACGAAAATAGCAAACCGGCTGCCTGAGTATAGACCGTTCATATATATTAATCGTTGGAACAATGTGTCAGTGATCCCGGCATAAATACGCCGGGTAAGATTTTGTCTCAATTTTGTGGGTCACTGCAACAGCGCTATAATCAGCTTAAGATCCGAAACCGGACAGGAGGTTTCGACTGAGATGAAATTCAAGTTGATTGCAGCGTCGCTTTTCGTGCTCTTTGCCTTATCCGGCTGTGCAACCGGCGCCATACAATCCGCAAGTCCTTCCCCGGCAACACCATCCGAAAATACTACGGCGCCAACCGACCAGGTTCCTCGCGTCAGCATCGAGGAACTGCTGCAGAAAATAAACAGCGGAGCCGATATCCTTATCATCGACGCCCGGAGGGATGTTGAGGAGCAGTTCAAGACGGCACACATCAAGGGCGCCGTAGCGGTTCCTCCGGATACGATCACCGAAGGTAAATGGTCACCCCCTGCTGATCTGAACAGGGAGATCATCTTTTACTGCGCATGCCCCAATGACAAAACGAGTGCCAGCGCGGCGCTTCTGCTGATAAACAAGGGCTACACCAACGTTAAGGCCTTAAAAGGCGGCTGGAACGCCTGGCAGGCGGCCGGATACCCCGTGGAATCGGGCGCCGATTAAATTGCTCCCGGCGCGTCCTACTCAGGAAGTATCTCAGAGATATATGATACACCGGCGACGGCCCGCCTGATACGGGTCGTATCCAGCAGGTGACGCATATCCACAAACTCGCCCGCCCGCGCGATTCTTCTTATCTCGGCATCCAGGTCCAGCGTATACTCCCACTGCGTGTTCTCAAAGACCACACCATGGTTATGCAGCATCATTTTCCTGTTGCCTATATTGGCGGGATGCATATAGAAGGCGTTTTCCAGGGCTGCCTTCGACAGGTGTGAATGGTCGGCTGTCAGGTCCAGGCCGATTCCGAAACTGATCATGGTCCGGCCGGGCAACTTCGGCTCCGTATTGATATCCATCCATTGCTCGATGTTATCCGGATCCGTAATAAGTCCCCTGTTGGCCGGGGCATGTTTTTTAATGGGCGAGATTTTAACGCCGGAGCTGAAGAGCACGTCAAGGTCGGCGATCATGGCCAGGCTGATCAGGCTGCTTTTGTTGGTCTGACGCTCACGGGAGATGTCGAAAATGGCCTCATACAGCTCGCTGAGTGTGACCGGCCTGTCGCCCGCGGCGTCGCCCACCAGTATTACGTCGTTGAACTCGCCGTGCAGAGCCAGATTAAGGCCGGTATGGATCAGCACCTCTCCGGTATCCTTCTGGGGTATCAGGAAATCAGGCGTGTCGTTGCCGTCGGTGGGCAGCCAGACCATGATGCCGCCGCTGGTCATCATTTCGCCCAGCAGCGGCAGGCAGTCATCGAGCCTGCCTCCCAGCGCTCCCAGGCCGATGGAATATTCAGCTTCCGAGAACCGCCGCTGCCGTATATCTTCCGGCTCCAGCGCGGCATTCATCACCTTGCTCAGGTCGCCCACTGTCTTCAGCCTGGCAGGGCTGTCGGTGACGTGGAATACGCGAAAGCTGGTATTCTTTCGGCGGTAACAGGGAAGGCTCCCCCAATCCTGTTCGGAGCGTTTCATCTTCGTCTGCCTTGAGCTGTGGTCGACGGCTTCATCCACCGTGTTGAAGGTCGGGAACATCCCCTCCATACCGGCCATCTTCAGTACCTGTGCCGGATACTCGCTGATCCCGCAGAGGGAGAGATGTCCCTTTCTGCCCGCCAGCTTTTTATGGGTGGAGATGAGGAGCCGTATGCCGCCGCTGCTCAGGTACAGCGCGCCGGACATATCGAGCACCAGATAGAGATCGTCTTCAGTTAACAGGGCCTCGAGCTCCCTGCCCAGGCCGGCGGCCTCGAAAGCGCCCAGCCTCCCCTCCAGCACCACAACCAGGATGCCGTTTCTGCGTTCCGCTTTTATACTCACAACAACTCAATTTAATTAATCCGCCCAGGCATGTCAATAATCGTTACATTTGAAAAAGTATTCAACCGGAGAACGACTTGACAAATTGTATAGCATGCTTTACTATTAGTACATATTACTATACAGGAGCTTGATAAATGAAATTGAGTCGATTTCGTATATACAGGGCGCTGATAGCAGGCGGGCTGGCCGTTGCCATAGCGGTTGCCATCGCGACAGAAATGCCTGTAATCGCATTGGGGGCGGTTGTAGCGGCCATCGCGCTTGCCATTATTCTGGAGCGGCACAATAAAGAGATAGTGAGGGACGAGCGTATCGTGCAGATCAATGGAAAAGCCGCCACCTGGGCTTTCAACAGCGTAATTATACTTGCAGCGCTGGCCGCGCTGGGCGCTGCCCTTTTCCGCAACCAGCTGCCGGAAAATATCGTTTTCCTCGGCAACATCATGGGTTATTTCGTCTGCGTCGCGATAATACTACACCTTTGTTTTTATGCATATTTCAGCCGCAAGCTGTAGGGTGAGGGGATGAAAAACAGGCTGAAGGTATTCCGCGCCATGCACGATCTCACGCAGGAGGCGCTGGCCGAGCGCCTGAGCGTGACCAGGCAGACCATCATATCAATTGAGAACGGTAAATACGACCCTTCCCTGCCATTGGCCTTCCGTATCGCCGGCCTTTTCAACGTGAAAATCGAGGACGTCTTCTCGTATGAAGGGGCAACCGGCGAGTTTCACGGCCTGCCCCCGGCGCCTGTGAAGTGAAGACAGCTGATAGAATAACTACGCCTTCCCGAATGCGCCCTGCAATATCAATATAGCCGAAACTGTGAAAATAACGGGGCAGAGTCTGTATGGGATAAAATCTATCTGGGCGCCTGTGAACAGCGACAGCACCGCCATCGCTATCAGCATGACTGCCGCCGCTATAAATACGATCCTGCGTGTTCTCAGATTGCTGTAGTTGAGCACCGCAACCAGGATGACCAGCCCGCCCAGAAACAGGAGCGTAAGCCCCTCGTTAATCCATTCCATCAGAATTATTCTTGTATTATCGATTGATATTGCCCCGAATCCTTCTACAACCGAACCGGTGGGAATTAAATGAGCGATACCCCATAAGATGCACAGTGCGCCGCCGATTATAACCAATACTCTCCTGACCACCTTTACACTCCTTCAATTCATTTCCTCGACACCAGGTTCAAACAGCCGGCCAATCAACCGCAAATATCTCATCCGACCTCACCCCATTATACCGGATGGACATCAGCGAAGAATAGACTTATCCGTTCTATTAAGTTAATCTAAACATATGCTCGACGGCTTCTATTCAATGCTGCCCACCAGCCCGCCAAAGACAATCTGGACAAAATGCGAACCGATGGTGGGGCATTCTGGACAGCTCCCGAACTCCTATTTAAGAGTAAGAACTTATCCCGGCACTGCAACGATTGCTTGCAGTTAAATACGATAGCTGACCTTAGCTTCCTAATGTGGCTGTATATTATCAGCAAATACCGCCAAATGTCCAAATTGCTTTTACCAATATCATATTGATTTAGCTACATTTTTGACCACTTTATTAAGAATTGCTATAGTTTTTATTATTAGGATTAATTACTAATATGACACGGAGGAAGACGAAGCAGAGGATGGCAATCCTGGAAGCGCTTAAGGGGGTAAGGACACATCCCGCGGCGGACTGGATTTATGATGAAGTTCGTAAGAAATTGCCGCATATAAGCAAAGGTACAGTATATCGAAATCTAAAAGTATTGGAAGAGGACGGATCTATACTTGAACTGAATGTAGATGGGGTTGTTGGAAGATACGAGATCAGGCAAGATAATCATTACCACTTCATATGTGAGAAATGTGGACGGATTTTTGATCTTAATCAACCTGTTGAAACTGGCCTAAATTTGAAGTATGCCAAGAAAACCGGCTTTAGGATCACACACCACCAACTTGAATTTCGTGGCCTATGTAAGAATTGCCAAAGGCATCAAGCATTACTATTGAATAGAAAAAGAAAATCTACTTAGAAGGAGGTCAATCGGTAAATGAAACTGCCTGAATACATTTCGAAAGCTGAAGTCAGACGGGTATGCCAAGAGCTTGGAATAAGGGATTGGTCAAAACTCAAGGATATTAATGTTACAACCAAAGAAACTACCGCAATTTTAAAGGCGGTAAATATTAAGAACATGCCAGTTCCTATGGAGGTTTTCAAGCAAGGCATTGAGGTGGAACTTGAGCATGGTATTAGATTTGAAGATGCGAATGTGACCAATAATCATCCAATATTGACAGGTAAAATAGTGCTCGCTCATCTCAAAGAGACAATGGATTATTACGAGAGGCTTGAAGTCGCGGAAATTGAGGGTGATTTGCTAAAAGCCATACTGGCTAAAAACTTCAAGAAAGTCGAAGATAAGTATAAGAAGCTTGTTAAGGCAGAAAGTCTGCTGAATAAAACAATAGCAGCGCAGCTAGAATGAATTTTGCAGTAGGGAGGTTCAAATGGAAAAAAAGGAGCAAAATGAACAGGTAACCGGCAGAGGCACATCAAACGTGGATTGGTGGCCAAATCAACTGAATCTCAAGATTCTGCATCAGAATACCTCAAAATCCAACCCGATGGGCGAGCATTTCAATTACGCCAAAGAATTCAAGAGCCTGGACCTGGAGGCCGTTAAGAAGGACCTGTGGGAACTGATGACCAGGTCAGAGGAATGGTGGCCGGCCGACTGGGGTCATTACGGTCCGCTCTTCATCCGCATGGCATGGCACAGCGCCGGCACTTACCGCATAAGCGATGGCCGCGGTGGCGCGGGAGCAGGGCAGCAGCGTTTCCCCCCTCTCAACAGCTGGCCTGACAATGTGAATCTTGATAAGGCGCGCCGCCTGCTCTGGCCTATTAAGCAGAAGTATGGCCGGAAGATTTCGTGGGCCGACCTGATGATCCTAACCGGCAACGTAGCGCTTGAATCCATGGGATTCAAGACCTTCGGATTTGCCGGAGGCCGCGAGGATGTCTGGGAACCGGACGAGTCCGTATACTGGGGATCTGAGGGCAAGTGGTTGGATAACAAGCGCTACTCGGGTAACCGTGAACTCGAGAATCCGCTCGCCGCTGTGCAGATGGGCCTGATTTATGTGAACCCTGAGGGGCCGAACGGCCAACCTATCCCGGCAGATTCTGCACATGATGTCCGCCAGACTTTTGCCCGCATGGCTATGAATGATGAAGAGACAGTCGCCCTCATTGCCGGCGGCCATACCTTTGGCAAAACCCACGGCGCCGGTCCTGCAACCCATGTAGGACCGGAGCCCGAAGCAGCCCCCATCGAGGAACAGGGCCTGGGATGGAAGAGCAGCTTCGGCAGCGGCAAGGGTGGCGATACGATCTCCAGCGGCCTCGAGGGTGCGTGGAAGCCGAATCCGACCAAATTTGACCTGGGATATTTGAGAATCCTGTTTAAATACGAGTGGGAACTTCTCAAAAGTCCAGCAGGGGCTTATATATGGTTGGCCAAGGATGTAGACGAAAATGACATGATCGTTGACGCGCACGACCCGTCGAAGAAGCATCGGCCGATGATGACCACTGCTGACCTGTCGTTGAAGTTCGATCCCATCTACGAGCGGATTGCCCGGCATTACCTGAAAAATCCCGAGGAATTTAAGCAAGCCTTTGCCCGTGCCTGGTTTAAGCTGACGCACCGCGACATGGGACCACGCACACGTTATCTCGGCCCGGATGTCCCGGCTGAAGAGCTCATCTGGCAGGACCCCATTCCTGCAGTGAACCACAAGCTAATGGATGAAAAGGACATTTCATCCTTAAAAGGTAAAATCTTGGCTTCAGGTCTGTCTGTCGCGGAACTGGTCTCGACTGCCTGGGCGTCTGCTTCCACATTCCGTGGTTCCGACAAGCGCGGGGGTGCGAACGGTGCACGGATTCGTCTTGCGCCGCAGAAAGATTGGAAAGTCAATGAGCCGGCCAGGCTGGCAAAAGTGCTAAATATCCTTGAAGAAATCCAAAAGGAGTTCAACGGTATACAGAAAGGCGGCAAGAAGGTCTCGCTAGCCGACCTGATTATCTTGGGCGGTTGCGCAGGGGTCGAAAAGGGTGCAAAGAACGCTGGGCATGAGGTGATCGTCCCGTTCACTCCAGGACGCATGGATGCTTCGCAGGAGCAAACCGATGCCACTTCTTTCGCTGTGCTTGAACCAAAAGCAGACGGTTTCCGTAATTACCTCAAAGACAAATATGCCGTGTCAGCAGAGGAGTTGCTGGTTGATAAAGCACAATTGCTGACACTAACTGCGCCGGAGATGACGGTGCTCGTTGGCGGCATGCGCATGCTGAACGCTAACTTCGGACAAACCAAACATGGCGTTTTTACTAATAAGCCTGAAGTGCTGAGCAATGATTTCTTCGTGAATCTTCTCGATATGAACACCGAATGGAAGGCTGTATCAGATGCCAGGGAAATATTTGAAGGGCGCGATCGCAAGACTGGCGAAGTCAAATGGACTGCCACGCGTGTCGACCTTATCTTCGGTTCGAACTCCCAGCTAAGAGCTCTGGCAGAAGTCTACGCAAGCGCTGACGCACAGCAGAAATTTGTTCAGGACTTCGTGACAGTTTGGACCAAGGTGACGAACCTTGATCGCTTCGACCTTGCCCAACAATAGCAGGAAGTATTTTCAATGGCATCTCATATAGGACAGCAAGAGATGTCAACTGATAATCTCGCCAAAAATGGTGGGCGATAGTGGATTTGAACCACTGACCCCCTGTGTGTAAGACAGGTGCTCTAACCGCTGAGCTAATCGCCCTGGGGAGTGGCACGCCTGGTGGGGCTTGAACCCACGGCCTCAGCCTCCGCAGGGCTGCGCTCTATCCACTGAGCTACAGGCGCTTAAATGGTGCCGAAGGTGGGAGTTGAACCCACACATCCGTTACGGATACTACGCCCTGAACGTAGCGCGTCTGCCATTCCGCCACTTCGGCCCTGGGCAGCACAGGATTTGAACCTGTGACCCCTTGCGTGTGAAGCAAGTGCTCTAACCGCTGAGCTAGCCGCCCTCTAACGCTATATTTTATTCTTTAACAAGGTTTAAAATCAAGGAGAACAACCTGCTGCAATCGTAGTCCGCTTGGATTTGAAAGCAGCGCTGTGGACATCCCTCTCCATCAATGCATATAATTCAACTACACGTATGTTATCCAGACTCGTTCGGAAAGCCGCAGCAGCGCCGGCTCTGTTCATACTCGTCACCGCTGCCATACCGGCACTGGCCTGCGCATCATCCCCGCCGTCGCAGCCGCCCCCGGATACCGGTGTACCTTCTACCGCTGCTCAGGAGACTTCGTTCACCACACCACCTGTGCAGCAGAATCCGGCACTGCAATCGAATGTGTCCGACAATGCCACAGCTATAACTTCAACTCCTGCATCGCCGGTCCAGATCAAGCTCATCCACTACCAGGGCACCCTCACCAGGATCGG
>JAEAME010001303.1_pt1 | contig 18066 bp, 15 predicted proteins | sample 8958731 | NCBI WGS metagenome assembly JAEAME01 (sample SAMN16933194, study PRJNA681113) | bioreactor sludge metagenome | isolation source: anerobic bioreactor sludge (Control) | place: India:Bengaluru | collected 2018-10-24 | reverse complement strand
TCGAAGGCCAGATCAACGTCAGCTTCGGCTATGGGACCGGCAGCAGCGGGATCCTCAACAGCGCCGGCACCGAACTGAGCGCCAAGTTCTCAGGTTTTTCCACCCAGGTCATGCTGGTCTTTCCCGGCACCGGCAGCGGTATCTTCACCTTTAAAACCGGCCGCGACCTTACGGAACTGCAAGACGCGGACTTGGACGAACTGATCGAGCTCTTCCGCCTCAGCCAGAATGAGATAGTTCCCCCCACCAAAAAGCTGCCCGTCATCTTTGCCCCCATCTCGCTTTTCGCCTTGCTGTCCAGATTTGGCACCGCGTCGTCACCTGTGAACATCTACAATCAGGTTTCGCCCCTCTGCGGCAAGCTGGGTGAAAAGATCGTTTCGGAAAAGATCAGCCTGATCCGGGACCCCTTTGATCTGGAGCTGGGATCCGCCTGCTCTTTTGATGACGAGGGCACCCCCACCCGCCGGCTCACGTTGATCGACCACGGCGTCTTCAGTGCCTTCCCCACCGATCTGAATTACGCTGCCAAACTGAACTTGGAGCCCAACGGCTGCGGCATCCGTCACTCCATCGAAGCCCAGCCCTCGGCCCAGGCCAGCAACCTCATCCTCGCCTCCGGCGACGTTTCCCTGCAGGATATGATCGCCGGCATCAAGGAAGGGATACTGGTCCAATTCCTGATGGGAGCGCATTCCGGCAACGTTCTCAACGGAGATTATTCTGTCGGCGTCTCCACCGGCTTCATGATCGAAAACGGCCGTATCACAGGCCGGGTGAAGGATTGCCTGCTGTCCGGAAACGCCTACGAAACCCTTTCCAAGGTGGAGGCGGTGGAAAATAAAGCCCTGAACCTAGGTTCCCACAAGCTTCCCGCCCTGCTCTGCAAGGACGTGAGCGTGGCGGGGAAATAAGCCTTCCAGCCACACTCTGAAAGGGTGCCAAACGGTGCCCCTTCTATGTTTTTGCCAATTCCGCCAGAAACTCGAACACCGGCCGGCTGACCTCGGGATCGGCGATCCGCTCCGGATGCCACTGGATGCCCAAAATCATCTGCCCGGAGCGGTATTCCAGGGCTTCGACGGTGCCATCTTCAGCTGTGGCAACCACTTCCAGACCGGCCCCTATGCGCTGGGGGTCAGCGGCCTGATGGTGGTTTGAATTCACGAGGATAGTATCTTTTTCAAACATCCGAGGCAGCCAGCGTCCGCCCAGGATCTTCACCGGATGGTACTTTTCGCCGAAATGGGCGTCCAGGTTGTCCATGTGCTGGATCAGCCCTCCGCCAAAGAAAACGTTGATCAGCTGCATGCCGGCGCAGATGCCCAGCAGCGGTTTTTTGAGCTCCAACGCCGTTTCCAGCAGCGCGAAATCGCCTTTGGTACGGCGTTCGTGAGCCGGTTCGGTGCGGGGATGGGGTAGCTCTCCATACAGCGCGGGCGGATAATCCAGGCCCCCGATGATGATCACCGCGCCCACCGACTCCAGATACTGGCGCAGAGCCGCTTTATCGTCCGTGCAGGGGATGGGGTAGGGCAGCGCGCCATTAGCGAAAACGGCGTCAACATACTTGTCGCGGACATGGAACTGGTGGTAGCTGCCCAGCAGCATGAAGTTCATGCTCAGGCCGATCCGGGGTCGTGGCATCTGATACCTCGCATACATAGTTTTGTATTGGTCGCAAGTTCCACAGAGTTCCGCCTCTGTCAAGAAAATCGTGCTTGGACCCAGTGTCAGAGGGATCGCAAATTCTGATTACCGCCCATGCCATTGCAGGAGAACATGTTGCCTTCATGCTGACTGGCGCTTTAAACAAATGCTGCCCGATCCGCCCCAAGCCCCAGCCCCTACGCCTCTTGTCCGCCTCCCCCTCACTTCCCGCTGCCCGGGCGGGAAGTGGGGGAGAGGCCAAGGGGAAGTAAGCGGGAAGTTCGATAAGGGCGGGGCCTGCCATCTCCGCCAGTGTTTTACTGACAGTCTCCAGCATGCCCCTATAAACATAGTGGGTAACAAAAGTGGGATTTGTCCACAAAGGACTGGTATTGCACGAAAACATAAGAACGCGGATTACAGGTATCATCATGAACTGTGATGAAGATTGGTGTAAACCGGTTAAGCCCTTGCGGAGGGGATATGAGCCCAACTCCTCCAGTAGTTTGACTGTCTTGTCGAAACTTGTCGACATAAATAAACAAAGAATTATGAATAATAAACTTGACATTGATTGAAGAGTTTAAAATAATGACCCTGATAGTTTGGCCATGCATAGATCGTGACACAAGAGGATGACAGATATCCCCAATAACCTGCTCAAGTACGAGTTGGAATTTACGCCGTCGATAGGACCCACGCGGATGCTAAGATTCATAACCATGTATGTCAAATCCATGAGGTTGTATTATTCCTTTATTACGGGAGTAGCAGGCTGGCTGGGTTATGCCTTCTATGAGCATATCGCCGGGAATTTCCGGACGGTGGAGGTGATGCCATCGCTGCTCAGGAAAACAGTGATCATCACCATTGTCTTTCTCAGTTGGGGTGTAAACCAGATCGTAAACGATTTTCTGGGCCTCAAGGAAGACAGGGTCAACGCGCCCGAACGCCCCATGGTGACAGGCGCCCTCAATCACAAGGCGGCCCTGTTGGTTTCGGCCATACTGATGATATTGGTGGCCTTGGTTGTTTGGTTCCATCTGGAGCGGATCGCCTTGATCCCTTTGGTGTTGGGGGTGGTGCTGAACGTAGTCTATGAATACGCAAAATCCTGGGGAGTATTGGGAAACATCGTGTTCGGCCTGATGATAACGATGTGCTGCGCCTTCGGTTTTCTGGCGGCGGGCCCCACGCAGGCGCCATATTTCACTCCGAGCCGGCTTTCGGTGCTCGCGATGGTCTGGCTGATGAACGGGCTCATGACATTCTACACCTATTTCAAGGACTACAAGGGCGACAGGAAAGCCGGGAAGAAAACGATAGTTGTGAAATATGGCCTCAGGAGATCGAGATACATCTCGATCTTCTCCGCTTTTTTGCCGGCGCTGCTGTTCATGTCCCTATACTCCGCGGGGCTGATCGTCGCTCCGCTGAATCCCACCTTCATCATACTGGGGGTCCTGACCTTCCTGATGGAGGTCCAAACCGGGTGGTTGTATTTCAAAAACCCCGTCGGGGAAAAGACATATTATTCGCTTGAGGCGAACTTCCGTGCCTGCGCCTGTGGCCAGGCCGCTTTCGTAGCTTTGTTCAACCCGCGATTGGGAGCGGTGCTGTTCGTCCTCTCCTATGTTTTTGTGGGATTCCTGTTTCGTTTGCACCACAACAGGAAATCATGATGGGCGCGGATATTTTCAGGACCAGGGTTTTCCGGTCGGCCACCTTCGAAGGGATGGCGGACGGCAACGGCGTTCCGACCCAGGAATATCTGGCCCTCTACGGTAAATTGGCAGCCGAGGGTGTGGGAAAGATCATCACCGGCTGCAGCTATGTGTCCCAAGAGGGGAAAATGGTCCAGCCCGGACAGGCGGGCATAATTTCCGATGCAGCCGGCGCGGCCTTTGGCAAAGTATGTGACGCGGTCCATCAACACGGGTCCCAGATCTATCTGCAGATATCCCACGCGGGACGCCAGACCTCATCCAGGGTAACCGGAACCCGGGTGGTGGGAGCTTCACCCGCCAGGTCCAGATATTTCCGGAGCCAGGTCCATCCTCTCACTTTGCCAGAGATCCAGCTGACCATCGCTTCCTTTGCCGAGGCCGCCGTGAGGGCTCAAAGATCGGGCTTTGACGGCATTCAGATCCACGCCGCCCACGGTTATCTGGTGCATCAGTTCCTGCATCCCTGCATCAACTCCAGAACAGACGAGTTTGGGATAGATCCTCGCACAGAAATAGGAGACCCCTTCCTGCGCGGGATCATCCAGGCGATCCGGGACAGGTGCGGAGCGGGTTTTGCCATTTTGGTGAAGGTAAGCGGCTCGGACGATCTGCCGCAGCCCTTTTCCCAGGCCAATTTCATCTCGCTGATCAAGGCGCTGCACGTGGCGAGGGTGGACGCGATCGAGATCAGCTACGGGACCATGGAGGACGCGCTCAATATCTTCCGGGGCTCATCCATTCCCTCTGAAATGATCCTGAACCATAACTTCCGCTACCGGACAAAGAACCCTCTGGCCAGGATGCTCTGGAGGGGGATCGCGCTTCCGGTACTGAAGGGGAGGCTGTACGGATTTTCAGAGAATTACAATCTGCACTTTGCCCAGATCGCGAAAGCCCATACCGACATTCCGGTGATCTGTGTGGGCGGATTCCGCAAGGGAGATGAGATCCTGGCGGCGATCGAGGCGGGGAAAACGGATCATGTAAGCCTCTGCCGGCCGTTCATCCGTGAGCCGGACTTGCTGCGCAAACTAAGCGCGGACAGAAGCTACAGCTCCACATGCGTGAACTGCAATGCCTGTGCCATCATGTGTGATTCAGGCTTGGCAACGAGGTGCCATCAAAGATGAAAGCGCCAAAAACCATGGATACGTGGGACAAGCCCCGCCCAGCTTCGCGACGGGCTCTGAAGGCAAGGCTTTTTTTACCTGGAGGTAGATATGAACACGCTTGAAAAAGTGATCGGCATCATCCACAAGAACATGAGTTCCGAGGCAGAGATCGGTGAAGATGCTGACCTGCGCAAGGACCTGGGCATAGATTCCTTCGACGCGCTGATGATCATGAACGCCGTGGATGAAGAATTTGCCATTTCGGTGGATGAGGATGAATTCAAGAACGTAAAAACTCCCCGCGACATTGTCCTGCTGCTGCAGGAAAAGTATGGGATCCATGAGGTTTGACGATAAATTTGTGTTTGGCCTGGTGGAAGAGGACAAGCTGGTCAAGAGCCTTGGGTGCAGCCCCTATTATCAAAAGATCGGCTCCGGCGCGGAACTCCATGTCCAGATCGGCGGAAAGCGATATCTGAACCTGGCCTCCAACAACTATCTGGCCCTGGCAAACCATCCAGAGGTGATTGCCGAGATGAAGAGGGCGCTGGATGTTTATGGCGCCTCCATGTGCGGTACCCCGGTAGCCTGTGGCAGCGTTGAACTCTATCAAAAAGCCACAGAGTACATTTCCCGCTTTCTGGGCGTGGAAGATGCCATCCTCTATCCCTCCTGTTTTCAGGCCAACGTATCCGCCATCGGCGCTTTGGTGACGGCGGACGATGTGGTGTATGTGGACAGGAACTCACATTCTTCCATCGTGGAAGGGATCAGGGCCACCGGATGCAAGATCATGCCGTTCAGGCATAACAGGGTCGATCACCTCTTTGAACTGATCAGGAATCCGGGGAAATTCCACAACCGCTTTGTGGCCACGGAATCCGTATTTTCCACCGAGGGGAGCATCGCCCCCTTTGATGAGATCTACGCCCTTGCCCTGGAACATGACCTCATTCCGATAGTCGATGACTCGCATGGGATCGGGGTGATCGGCAAAACCGGAAAGGGGATCCTGGAAGAAAAACACATCTCCAACTACGAGGGGATCTACACCGCTTCCACCGGCAAAACCCTGGGCATTTCCGGGGGCTTTGTGTGCGGCAGCCATCATGTCATCGAGTTCCTCCGCTATTCTTCCCCCGGGCTCTTGTATTCCACCGCGCTGCCTCCGGTCCTGATCGCGGGGACGCTCAAGGCCCTGGAAGTTGTGTCGGGCAAAGGAAGGGAAATGGTCCAAGCCCTTTCCGCGAATAAGGACCACCTCTACGGGAAGCTGCAGCAAAGCGGATTCCGGCTTTGCCCCAGCGAGGCATACATCTGTTCGCTGCTGACCGGGCCCAACGAGAAAACTTTCAGGATCTATCTGGCCCTGTTCGACGCGGGGATCCTCACAACCCCCTTCATCCATCCCTCGGTGGCCAAAAACCGGGGAGTTGTGAGAATGATTCCCCGTATCGACCTCCACCGGGATCAGATGGACCACGTGATCGCTTCCCTGCTTAAAACCAGGGAGGATCACCCGGAGCTTTTTGGCTGAGATGCGCTGCCATTTGATCGTCAATCCGGGTTCACATCAAAGCAGGGGGGCGAAGTTTGTACCGGCTTTGCGCAACACGCTGCGAAGAAGGGGCATCGACCATGAGATTGGCTTCACTGCCAGCCTGGATGATGCCCAAAAGATGTCCCGGGCAGCTAATCTGCAAGGCTTTGACGCTGTTGTGGCCGTGGGCGGCGACGGGACCATCAACAAGGTCATAAACGGATTCTACGACGCTGAGGGGAAGCGGCTTTCCAGCGCCAAACTCGGGGTGATCCATACCGGGACGAGCCCTGATTTTTGTAAAAGCTACGGGATCCCGACCGAAGCGCCCCTAGCCTTGGAAACACTGCTGAGGGGAAAGACCAGGCAAATCAGCGTGGCGAGGATAGAAGCGCACACCGCCAACCAGGCAAGCCTGACCGCCTACTTCGCCTGCTGTGCCAGTTTTGGCGTGGGCGCGCGGGTCGCCCAGAGGTCCAATTCCGGACTGAGAAAGTATCTCGGCGACAGCTTGGGAACGCTGTGCTCCATCCTCTTTTCCCTGCTTGCCTACAAGGCCTCTGACCTCAGGCTCATCTGTGATGGCAGGGAACTGGTGGTGCGGGACAACTTCAACACTTTCATCGGCAAAAGCACCCACATAGCCTCTGGGATGAAGGTACGGCACGATCTGGAGGCGGACGGCGACCGCCTGTATGTGCTCAGGTTGAGGAAATTGAATGCCTTGAACCTCATACCCGTCCTGAGGGCTGTCTATAGTGGCAATGTTGATCAAAACAAAGACTATATGTCCTTCACTTACGCCCGGACCGTGGAGGTCCTGTCAGGCGGGAGAAACAATGAGATCGAATATGACGGTGACCCCCAGGCCTTTCTCCCTTGCCGGATCTCCATCGCGCCGGATAGATTGGAGTTGATCGCGAATGAATTATGAGGAAAGGACGATCAAACTGATAAACGCGGTGATGCCTGCCTCCCCCCTGCGTCTGAGCAGGTCTTTGGAAGTGGATTCCGAGCTTGTCCGGCTGGGGGAGGGCGAATACCTTTTTTCCACCGATGACTTCTCAGCCGAGGACCTGCTGCCGGAAACCGATCCCCGCCTTCTGGGCTGGAATCTTGCCTGCGGGGCCATCTGCGATATCATCGCTGCGGGCGGAAAACCGCTTGCCTATGCCCACAGCATGGTGATCCCCCCCGAATGGGATGAGCGCTACATCAGAAGCTTTTCCCAGGGGATAGCCCAAGCGCTGCAAAGATACTCCGCCTCCTTCATCGGAGGGGACCTCGGCTTTGGCGAGAGCTGGAGATACACGGCTGCCGTGATCGGTGCTCCGTCTGGCCGGAAGCTCAACCGCCGAGGCTGCCGCCCCGGAGATGCCATCTTTCTCACCGGCAAGGCCGGCGCGGGAAACCTGGCGGCCATCTCCAACCTGTTCGCGGGCCATGAAGGCATCCGCAAGCTGCTTCAGAATGTCAGGATCAAGTTCTCCTCCCATGAAAAGCTGCCAGGAATACTGGCTCAATACGCCAGCAGCGCCACAGACACCAGCGACGGTGTCCATAATGCCCTCCGCGCCCTTGCTGATTTGAACGGCACCGGTTTCCTGATCCATGATGTTCCCTTCATCCCCAAAGGCGTGAAGGCGGCCCGGATGCTGCAAGTGCCGGAGCTGGCCCTCTTTCTGGGGGAATGTGGCGAATATGAGATCCTCTTCACTGTCCCCGAACAGGACAAACAAACCCTCAAGGACGCCCTGCGGGATCAGGCAGTGGATGCCAGCGAGCTTGGAGTGATCTGCAAAAACAAGAGGCGCAGGACTGTCAACTGGGGCAAAGCCAGTTGCGACCTTGCCGCTTATTGCCTCCGGGCGAGGGACCATGCCAGTCCTAGAGATTACCTCAGAAACCTGACGGCCTGGCTTGGCCAAACTGGAGCTAAATGATGAAAAGAAGAGTGGCGATAACCGGGATCGGGCCCGTGACTTCCCTCGGCATCGGTAAGAGGGACTTTTGGGACAACTTGCTGGCCGGGCTCAGGCCGGAATTCAAGAGAGTTCCGCAAGATGTGATGCAAACAAAATCCCAAGCCTATATCCCCTTTCCGGAGTTCAATATCACTGATTTTGGCTTCCCTCATTATTACGATTTCCTGCAGCCGGAGGATAAACTGGCGATCGTGGGCGCCAAGCTGGCCCTCGAGGATGCCGGTTTTGACCTCAGCGCTTCCAACAAAACGTTTTCCTGTCCGGAGTGCTCCGGGGCTTCCGTGGTCATGGGGATAGGTTTGACGGGTTTTGAAACCGCCTTCATGTCTTATCTGGCGCACCTGGGCATCGATCACCTCTCCACCCGCACAGGCAAAAAGCCGTCCTTCAACCGGATGGTCATACCGCAGCTGATGAACAATTCTCCAGCGGCCTGGATCTCCATCATCTTCGGGGTGAAAGGAGAAAGCTATACCGTGAACGCCTCCTGCGCCTCGGGCACTGTGGGTTTGGGACAGGCCTACAGGAAAATTGCCGACGGCTATTGCGAACTGGTGATCGCCGGCGGGGTGGAAAACCTGCAGGACGAGAGCTTCATGACCTTCCGGGGATTTGACACCCTCGGCGCACTGACCCGATCCGAAACCGCGGATCCCCAACCCTTTTCCGAGACCAGAAGTGGATTTCTCTATGCAGAAGGCGGAGGCTGCGTCCTGATCCTGGAAGAGCTCACCCGGGCCCAAAAACGTGGGGCGCGAATCTATGCAGAGGTTCTTGCCTATCATTCCAACAGCGATGCTTACAGCATTGTCCACATGGAACCTGATGCCAGGCAGATCATTGAGCTCTTCAAAAACCTGACAGCCGGTGGGAGGCCGGACTACATGAACGCGCATGGAACCGCCACCCTCACCAATGACGAGATCGAGGCCAAAGCCATCATCGAGTTCTTCGGGAAGGCCGAAGCCCAACCGCTGATCAATTCCACCAAGGGCATCCTGGGTCACACGGTTGGCGGCAGCGGAGCGATCGAGGCTGCCGTCACCGCCCTTTCCGTCTTCACCAACCAGATCCACTCCAACCGGGCGGACATGCCCATCCCCCATCTTAATCTGGCCAGCCAAACCATGGATGCCAAAATCGAAAGAGCCATCAGTGTTTCCTATGGTTTCGGCGGCCACAACGCCGGCTTGCTGCTGGGAAAATACCATGGCTAAAGTGCTGCTCACAGGCGCGGGCGGATTCATCGGCAGCCATGTAGCCGCCTTGTTCGCGCGGCAAAACATCCCCCTCAAGTGCCTCATCAGGCCCCACGGCGACGTTTCTTTCCTGGAACAGCTGAACGTTGAGCTCGCCTGGGGGGATATCCGGCAACTGAAAACCATCCAAAGCGCCTTGCGGGATGTAGATTTTGTGATCCACACCGCGGGCAGATCTTCAGATTGGGGAAAACGGGCGGACTTTTACGCCAACAACGTCCTTGGCACCATGAATGTCCTGAGGGCCTGCAAACTCGCCAACATCGGCAATGTGGTGATCACCGGCTCGATCTCTTCCTACGGCGAGGAGAACTGCCAAGCCCCCAAAAGCGAGGGTTCTCCCTCCAATTCTCACTATCACTATTTCCTGGATGGGTTTTTCCCTTCCGCGATGAACTTCTATCGGGACAGCAAGGCCTTGTTGACCCAAAGGGCGACCGCATTCGCCCAAGCCAACCAGATCAACCTAACCGTCATCGAACCCGTGTGGGTGTACGGGGAGCGTGAGCTCAACGTCGGTTTCTATTCCTATCTGAAAGCGGCGCGGGAAGGGATGAAATATGCTCCGGGAAGCAGAAGCAACAAACTCCACCTGATCTATGCCGGCGATCTGGCCCAGGCTTATCTGCTGGCCTGGCAAAAGAAACTGCCGGGGGTCCAGCGCGTCATAATTGGAAACCCCCAAGCCGAAAAACTGCATCAGACCCACAAGCTGTTCTGCGCGGCGGCGCTCATCAAACCTCCGAAATTATTGCCCAAAGCGCTGGTCTATCCCCTCGGTTTCGGGATGGAGCTCTTCGCCACGCTTCTTTCCCAGAAGCAGCCGCCCCTGCTCACAAGGGCCCGGGTCAACATGATGTACGACAACATCGAATACACCGTCTCCAAAGCCAGGGAATTGCTAGGCTTTGAAGCCAGAACACCCTTGCAAGAAGGGATCCAGCGAACTGTGGACTGGTATGTCCAACATGGTTTCTTTAGAAAGCCAAACAGGAGCAAACCATGAGAAAAGCCAGATTACACGGCATTCACAAGAGTCTTTTTCTCCTCCGGGTCAAGCTACATGTCTTATTCCACTACTTTGTCCGCTTTTTGAAGAACGGCAAGGCACGTGAGTTTTTCTTCACCCTCAAGCGCCTGAACTGCTTTCTGGGTAAATTCGCCCACCACAAGTTCGCCCAGGTGGGTGACAAGATCCGTCTGGACATGTACGTTCCGGGCTTTCCCTCCCGGGCGTTTTTCACTGCCTGCGACAAATTCGCGGTGTTCCACGCCAAACCGCCCAGCGTTGTGGCCCTGATATCCGTAACCTCCGCCTGCACCTATCATTGCGCGCACTGCTATCAACGCCTGGACCTGGGCGGGGATGTGGACCTGGATAAACTGCTCGCGGCTGTGAAACAACTGCAGGACAGCGGGGTGGCCTTTTTCAACATCGAGGGAGGCGAGCCCTTTCTCACTCCGGACAGGTTGCTGGCCCTGTGCCAACAGATCGACGACCGGTCCGAGATTTGGGTTAACACCACCGGTAACAGGGTGACCAGGGAGCTGCTGGCTGAGCTGAAAAAAACCAGCCTCACCGTGATCATGTTTTCCCTGCATTCCGCTGAAGAGGAAAAATTCAACGCGTTCATGGGCGACCCCAATGCCTGGCAAACCATGGTCGCTGCCATTGGGCTCTGCCATGAAGCCGGCATCCCCGTGGCCTTCAATTCCTGTTTGCTTCTGGAGGACTTTACGAACGGCAACTTTGAAAAGGTGATGCTGCGGGCCAAATCTTTCGGGGCCGTGCTGCTCCAGCTGATCAAGCCCAAGCCGTCAGGCGCCTGGCTGGCCTGCGGCGTGGAAGAATATTCCGCCCCGGATTTCGCCCTGGTGAAAGGGAAGGTGGATCTCTTCAACCAGGCTCAAGAATACGTGGATTATCCCGCCATTTCAGCCCAGATCATCGAAGAGGACCCCCAAATGTTTGGCTGCACCGCCGGCGGAACTGACCGTGTCTATATTAACGCGAAAGGCGATGTTCAGCCCTGTGAGTTCCTGAACATCTCCTTCGGAAACATTGCGGAAGAGGATTTCGCGATGATCTACCAAAGAATGCGGGAAGTCTTCAAGATACTTCAAACCACCATTATCTGCGAAAAACACTCCCGGGACGTCCACCGGATCTATGTGGAGAACCACCTCTCCCGCCTGCCGCTTCCCAAAGATCTTTCCCAACAGGTCTGCGCCAAAATGACCCACGACAGCCCCACCCCGTTGTACGAACAGATGGAGAAGTATGAGTGACCCACGACAGCCCACACCACCGCCGCCATATGAAGCAATGCTGATACAACCGTATAAATATAATCGGCTCATGTTCAAATAAGGCGGCCATCATCCTAGTGTGGGCTGATCCAGAAAACGCTCGAGTTTACCCACCATAAATGAACGAGAGCCTCATAAAAGCTACATGACAAAGTGCAAGTATATGTGGATGCTGAGTCATAGCATCATCTTGCAGATTGATCTATGACAGGTAGCCATAACCTCTCTGGAGGGGGGCCAGACCCCTGATGTTTTGATATTTGTCCTCCAAATCCACTGTTGCTGAGGATCAACCGATTACATGGCTCCGTGAATTTGTGGGAATTTGCAGAGTTAGATACTGACCAAACATCCCGCGTTATCAGCCTAGGCCAGGCCGCCAAGCAATCTGTATCCGGAGACCTTGTTCAGATCCAGTGCGTCAATGCTTCCTCACTCACTCATATACAGCGCTCCTGCAAAGCAGAGCTTGGTGCAAAGCGAGCAACCCACGCATTTGTCCTTGTCGATCACGGGGTGGAGCTCCTCGTCCAGGGTGATGGCCAGATAGGGGCAGCGGGTGCAGTTGCCGCAGTGGACGCAGAGGTCTTTGGCGAGGGCGCTGGATCTGGTTTTGGGGGGCAGGTCCATGAACTCGGTTACTGGTTGGGGCTGGGCGAGGCCGATGAGGGCTTTCACGGAGGGGATGTTTTTGGCTTCCAGCAGGTGGGAAAGGCCCAGTTTGAGCTCGTCGATGATGCCATAGCCGTATTTCTCCGCGATGGAGCAGAACTGGACGGTGGAGGCGCCGAGGGCCAGAAAATTGGCCGCGTCGAGGTAATTCATCGCGCCGCCGTTCCCAGAGACGGTGACCCCATTACCGCAGGCACGGGCGAGGCTCAGATAGCTGATGGGGGCCACTCCTGCTCCACTCATGCCCACGATCACTCCCTCATCCCAGGCCGCACCTTCCTTATCCCTGAACCCGAGGCAGGGGAAGGTGTTGGCCAGGGTCACGCCGGATTTTTTATCCGGATATTTGTCCAGAACGCCTTTGACGGCGCTGATGATGGGCTGGATGGCCGTGACCGCGCCGGTGAGCTTGAAGAGTTTGGGGATGTTCGGAGCGCTTATCTCCATCACCCAGCCGATTATTTTGGCGGTAAGTTCGGGGTTTTGGGCCACGATGTCGCCGTGGGTCCCGTCACCACCCTGGGGGCAGGAGAGGCTGTATTCGATGCCCATGGCGCCGGCTGCTTCCAGCTTGCGGGTGTTGGACTGCCAGACGGCCTTGTCGGCGGCGTCATCTCCTGTAACGGACCCGCCGGTGGAGGCCAGGGTCAGTTTGTCCGGATATTCTTTCACGAGGCGGGAAACCTCTTCGCAAACTCGGTCCAGGGGGTGGTCGGAAACGTTGTCGCAATTGGCGAAGGTCTTGTCGTCCCAAACCCACATGTATTCGCCGGGGATGTGGATCTCGAGGCCGTCGAAGGCGGTTTTCATGATGCCTCCGGCCCAACCGGCCTGGTAGGCGAGTTTCATCTGCTCATAGCCGTCGGTGGGCGGGGCGGCGGAAAGGAGGAAGGGGGAATCGAGGGGACGTCCGAAGAAATCGGCATCCAGGGGCACCGGATGTTTGTTCCAGCCGAAGACGGGGAGGCAGCTTTTGGTGGGTTTGGGCGGCAGCTCGTGGTGGCTGGAACGCAGGGCGGAATCGATCTCCAGGGCGGCGTTTTTGCCGGAGGCGACGGCCTCGACGACGGTGGTGGGTCCGTTGGCCTGGTCGCCACAGGAGAAGATCCTGTCGCCTGTTTCGTGGAGGACGGGGCGGTTCCCGACCGCTATCACCACGAGGTCGAAGGGGCGCTTGAGTTCGCCGGAGCCCTCTTCATCGCGGATCTTTGAGGGGTGGAAGCTTTCACCGCCGGGGAGCTGGACGCGTTTGGTTTTGATGGCCACGGTTTTGCCCTCCGCGTTGACAATTTCGCTGATCCGGGTGCGGGGGCTGAATTCGATCCCAGCCTCGATCAGGCCTTGTTTTTCGTCGGGGGTGAGGGGCATTTCGTGCCAGGCTTCCATGGTTATCAGTTCCACGTGGGCAGCGCCGCGCAGTTTGGCAGTGAGGGCCTGGTCGGCGGCGATGGCTCCTCCCACGAGGGCGATCCTTTTGCCCTCAAAGAGCCAGCAACCAGGGTTGCGGAGGATGTCCATGCCGTAAATGGCGGATTCATCGCCGGGAATGTTCAGCCGGATGGGGTCGTTCAATCCCCCGGCCTGGAGCACGGCGGCGTAACCGGAGGCCAAAAGTTCCTTTCCGGAAGGGGCCTGGCGGGCAATGTGGCTGAGCTGGAAAACCTCAACGAGATAGAGGAGGTCTGAGGCCAATACACCTTTGTCGAGGCGCTGGCTAGGGATGAGATTGGCCTGGCCGCCCAGGGGCTCCGGATCGAAGATATCAACCTCATAACCAATCTGGGTGAGGGTTACAGCCGCGCCGAGCCCAGCGGGTCCACCCCCCACGACAGCGACCTTGAGGCCGTTCTTTTGGGCTGGTTCAAACTGAGGCACCTGACCGAGTTCGCGGGCTTTGCGTACTATGGCGGCCTGGACCTCGGGGATGCGGATAGGAGAGTCGAACTTTTCGCGTGAACAGGCCTGGACGCAATGGTAGTCCGGGCAAACGCTGCCGCAGATCCCGCCCAGGGGATTGCTGGAGAGGATGATCCCGGCGGCGCGTTTGAAATCCGAAGGCCGGCCCTGAGCGGCGGCCATCATGAAATCGGCGGGTGAGCAGTCGCAGGGACAGGCTGTCTGGCAGGGTTTTTGCTGGCAGTATTCGCAGCGTCGGATCTCACTCATCAGTTGGGCGTCGGTTAAAAACATCTCTATTCTCCTTGCTTACATCAGTTTTGGCATAAAAATTCTTTTTTGGGCAGTGGGGCAATCCGTCAATGAAAACTTGTTTGGCGTCCTTGGCGAAGGCTGGGGAGAAATTGTTTTTGACAAAAAAAGGCAAGACAGAATATGGTGTTCCCTACAAATGAGATTTTCAAGGGAGACAGATAATGAACAACGACGTGATCCGGTACTTTCTGGAGCTGGTGGCCATCGACAGCGAATCGCGGGACGAGCGGGCCGTGATCGACCGCCTGAAAAGCGATCTGGCCAAGCTGGGGGCGGAGATTTCTGAGGACGATGCCGGCTCGGGCACAGGGGGCAACGCCGGCAACCTGCACGCCCTGATCCCGGGACGCAAAGACCTTCAGCCCATCCTCTTCTGCGCTCACGCTGACACCGTCAAGCCCGGCAAAGGCATCAAAGCCTCCATTACTGGCGGAACCATCCATGCTGACGGAACCACCGTGCTGGGGGGAGATGACAAATCCGGGATCGCCGAGATCGTGTTGGGGGTGAAGGAAGTGGTGGAAAGCGGCCTGGAACACGCTCCCATCGAGATCCTGATCGCAGTTTCGGAAGAGATAGGCCTCCTGGGCGCCAAGCATTTTGACAAGAGCCAGCTGAAATCCGCGTTCGGATACGCCCTGGACGCCCACAGGGTGGGAGACCTGGTGGTGGGGGCGCCGGCCCAGAATTCCATCCGGGTCACCGTGATGGGCAAGGAAGCCCACGCGGGAGTGGAACCGGAAAAGGGCGTCAACGCCATCCGGGTGGCCGCGGAAGCCATCGCCGCCATGCCCCTGGGGCGCATCGACCATGAAACCACCTGCAACATTGGCATCGTGGAAGGCGGGACCGCCACCAACATCGTTCCCAACCGCGTGGTGATCAAAGGCGAGGCCCGCAGCCACAATCCGCTCAAGCTGGAGCAGGTGACCGCGGACATGCGCCACGCGTTCGAAAGCGCGGTTCAGAGGCACAAGTACGACTTTGGGGCGGCGGATCTCACCTGGGAGGTGAAACAGGAATACGCGGCCTTCAGGATCGACGACAGCCAGGCGGTGGTCCAACTGGCCCTCACTGCCTTGAACAGCCTCCAGATCAGGGCCGAGGTGACAGTCGGCGGAGGCGGCAGCGATGCCAACATCATCAATGCCTCCGGCCTGCCCATGATCATCTGCGGCACCGGCATGAACAAGGTGCACACCGTTGCCGAAGACATCGAGGTGGCGGAGCTGGAGCGCGGGGCCGCTTTCATCGCGGAACTGATCCGCCAACATTCACGCGGCTGAGGTGGAAAATGCTGGATATCACTTTGATCGGATACGGAAAGATGGGGCGCATGATCGCCAGCCTGGCCGAAGCGCACGGCTGCCAGGTGCGGTCCGTCATCGACCCCACCCAGGAAGGCTGTGAAAGCCAGATCAGGCCTGAGATCCTGGCCGACGTCTGCATAGATTTCAGCCAGCCGGACTCCGCTTTGGACAACATCCGCCAGGTGCTGGCCGCCGGAAAACATCTGGTGGTGGGCACCACAGGCTGGCACAAGCACCTCAGCGAGGTGGAGGCCCTGGTGGAAAAGCACCAGGCAGGTTTGCTCTGGGGCGCCAATTTCTCCATCGGGATGAACCTCTTCACCCGGGTGGTTCAATACGCCACTTCCGTCTGCGATAAGTTTCCCATGTACGACGTTTGCGGCTGGGAAATGCATCACAAGCAGAAAGCGGACAGCCCATCCGGAACGGCGATCCAGCTGGCGGAAGCCATCCTGGAAGAAAGCAGCGTGAAGGAGGAGGCGATCTACGACAAACTGGACCGCAGGATCCAAAAGACCGAACTCCACTTCGCCAGCCTGCGCGGAGGCGCCGTTCCCGGCACCCACAGCGTGATCTTCGATTGCGAGACGGACAGCCTGGAACTCACCCAAAGGGTCAGGTCCCGGGCCTGTTTCGCCACCGGAGCGCTGCAGGCAGCGCAGTGGATCTCCATGCGCAAAGGCTTTCACAGCTTCAACCAGATGATGGAGGACCTCCTGTGCTGATCCCCTTTGTGAAGATGCAGGCTCAGGGCAACGATTTTGTTGTCCTGCAGCTGTTGCACACCCGCGAGACCTCGCTGCCGCCGGACGCGCTGGCCAGGGATATCTGCGACCGCCGCACCGGCGTGGGGGCGGATGGCCTGGTGCTGCTGCTGGCCGCGGCCAACGCCGACGCCAGAATGCTGATCCACAACAGCGACGGCAGCCACGCCCTGATGTGCGGTTCCGCCCTGCGATGCTGCGCCTACCTGTTGCAGCAGCTGAGCGGGAAAACCGAGCTGCGCGTGGCCACGGACAGCGGCATCAGGCAAGCCTCGGTGGCCGGCCCTCAGATATCGGTTGATCTGGGCAGGCCAATCCTGAGGGAAAAAGACATCTCTTTGGAAGGGGCCAAGGGCTCTGTGGTGGAAGTGGGAAACCTGCATTTTGTATCCTTCCAGCCTGTTCTAAAAGGGCAGGAACTGGATTTGGGCCCGCGGCTGGAACGCCATCCCCGCTTCAGGGAGGGCTTGAATTCCCAGTTTTTGCGGGTCATCTCCCGCCAGGAAATCGAGATGAGGATCTGGGAACGTGGCGCGGGAGCCACCCAGGCCTGTGGGACCGGAGCCGTGGCCAGCGTTTTCGCCGGCATCGACAAGGGCCTGCTGGATGATGAGGTCTGGGTGAAAATGCCCGGCGGGGCGGTCCGGATCAAACGTCTGGAGAGTGGCGAATTCCTGCTTGTGGGTACTGTGGAACAAAGTTTTAATGGAGTTTACACATGGAGAATTTAGGCGCGCATCTGCAAAAATTGCGTGAAGAAAAAGGACTGGACCATCAGAAAGTTTTTGAAGACCTGCGCCTGCGGGAAGACCAGCTGCGCCTGATCGAGGAAAACCGGTTCTTTGAGCTGGGGCATTTTGGCTTCGCCAAGGCCATGGTTTACAAATACGCGCGGTATCTGGAGGCAGATATGGACGAGGTTATGGCGGAATTCAACGTCATGGTGCCGGAAAACACCAAAAAACAGGTGAGGCGGGAAAAAGCGGCAAAAAGCGGCAAGATCATGCTTTCCCCCAACCTCTTTTGGCTGCTGGGCATCATCCTCTTTGTGGCCATTTTGGGTGGGATCCTCTGGTACGCGAACAACCAGGGCTGGCTGAAAACCCCCGATTTTCTCAAACCGGCCCCGGGTGACAGCACAGGAATCCTAGAACCCCAAAAAGATCCGGAAGAGCCCAGCGCCAAACAGGAAAAGACGGACCCCATGCGCGAGGCGCAGAAAAAGATTGTTCAAACTCTGGCCACGCAACCTGCGGATCAGACTGCCCAAACCGTGACCACGGAGGCCGCCCTGCAGGATACCACAGACCATATCGGCGAACTGATGGGAGCTTCGCAGGTGAACGTGGAACTGGACTGAACGGTGGCAGACAGAAATTCCTGATCCAATCAGAGCAGTTTCAGCTTGACAAATACCCTCGCGATGAGCATAATGTCTGCAAAACCAAAAAATCAAACCCCCTGGAGGAATAATGCCAACTTTCTCAATCAATGAGATCATCGAAATGGCCGTGCAGATCGAACGC
>JAEAME010001301.1_pt1 | contig 18078 bp, 27 predicted proteins | sample 8958731 | NCBI WGS metagenome assembly JAEAME01 (sample SAMN16933194, study PRJNA681113) | bioreactor sludge metagenome | isolation source: anerobic bioreactor sludge (Control) | place: India:Bengaluru | collected 2018-10-24 | reverse complement strand
TTGATGTGGGGCTTCGTCCTCTCAAATTTCTTCTTCGACATGGCTCCTGCCTCCTCAAGAAGTGAATGATACCGTTTCCTGAATTGCAGCTTTCCAGAGAATCGTGGAGCCCACGACCGGGATCGAACCGGTGAACCTCTTCCTTACCAAGGAAGTGCTCTACCTACTGAGCTACGTGGGCCTTCAAAATACAATGGTTGGAGCGGGAAACGGGATTCGAACCCGCGACCCTCAGCTTGGAAGGCTGACGCTCTAGCCAACTGAGCTACTCCCGCCCAGTACAGTATAGAATGACTCTGCAAGTGTTGTGGTGGAGAGGGGAGGATTCGAACCTCCGAAGGTTGCACCAACAGATTTACAGTCTGCCCCCTTTGGCCACTCGGGAACCTCTCCCCGCTGCTCATTCATGGAGCTGGCGATGGGATTTGAACCCGCAACCTGCTGATTACAAATCAGCTGCTCTGCCGTTGAGCTACGCCAGCATAACCGCATGATTATATTTATATAAGATAAAAAAGCAACAATTTTTTTTAATATTTTTTACCGGCAGAGCAGATAGCTTCCAATTAACTGTTTTTATTATCATTTTTACGATGGGGTCGGCCCACGGCTCCCGTGCGCCGCGCCGATCCGGTGTGCCCGGTCAGCCCCCGTAGGGGACAGGGCCCGCAGTTCTGAGCCGGCCGGCAGAAGTGTTTCCCCACATACACGATGAGCGCGTGATATTCGTTGAACAGCCGGACATCGCTCTCCAGATTTTCCATAAACAGCTTCTGTATGTCCTCGTAACCGGCATCTTCCGCAATGAGCCGGTGCCGCAGAAGAATTCGTCTGGTGTAGGCGTCGACCACGAAAACCGGCTTCTCCCCGGCGTAGAGCAATATGCTGTCCACCGTTTCCGGTCCCAATCCGTTGATCCGGAGCAGTTTCGCCCGCAGGATCCCGGTTTCTTCGGCAAACATCCGCGCCAAGTCTCCCTGATACTGTCTGAATAGAAACCGGAGAAATGCCCTGATCCGTTTTGCCTTGAGGTTAAAAAAGCCGGAGGACCGGATGGCTCCGGCCAGGGTTTTCTCCCTGATGCCATACAGCCGGCGGGGATGGAGCAGATCCCTCTCTTTCAGCGCGGTGATGGCCTTTTCAACATTGGTCCACGCGGTGTTCTGGGTTAATATTGCCCCGATGATCACTTCAAAAGGGGAATCAGCCGGCCACCAGTGCAAGGGACCAATGGCTCGGTACAGCGTCTCATACAGGATATGAAGTAGTTCCCGGTTATGGCGTGCGCTCATGTCAAAGAACAGTCCGGCGGCAGCAGACGGGCTGTCCCACGATGCTGCCCGATGACGGTATCAGCTTGATTTATCAAATCATTAATGCTATGAAGATATCAATTAACTTTTGGCTGTAGGAAAAGGGTGGCGCTCTGTAGAACGTATTGAAAGTATTTCACGGTGAATGCCGCCGGCCGCAATGGCAGGTGGCATGCAGGACAAACGCTGCGTCAGGGATTGTTGCTCAATGGAAGCATGGTGGGCGATACTGGATTCGAACCAGTGACTTCTACCGTGTGAAGGTAGCACTCTCCCGCTGAGTTAATCGCCCGCGCTTTTCCTGTATATAAGAATCCGGGAAAAAGTTCAATAAGAATTTTAAGAAAGGGGGAATAAAGTCATGCAGCAAAAAATCGGTTTCATCGGCGGCGGCAACATGGGGGAGGCGTTGATAAAGGGCATTCTTAAAGCCGGGGTGAGTTCCCGCCAGGCGGTTTTCGTTTCCGACATCAGGGGCGAACGGCTCAAAGCCCTGCAGAAAAGTTACGGCATAAAAATCTGCAAGGACAATCTGGCCGTCGCCGCTCAGGCTGACATCATTATTTTATGCGTCAAGCCCCAGAACATGGAGGTGGTACTCTCGGGATTGGCCCCCGCCATCAGCGGCAGGCACCTGATCATTTCGGTCGCCGCCGGCATCCCCAGCGATTTCATTTCCCGCCATTTCAAAAGCAGCATACCCATCATCCGGGTCATGCCCAATACCCCGGCGCTGATCGGGGAAGGGGCTTCAGCGCTCTGCAAGGGCAGGAATGCCACCGACAGCAACCTTAAAATCGCCCAGAGCATTTTCAGCGCGGTGGGCAAGGTGGTCATTGTCGATGAAGCGCTGATGGATGCGGTCACCGGCTTAAGCGGCAGCGGTCCCGCCTATGTATTCCTGATCATTGAGGCGCTGGCGGACGCGGGGGTCAAGATGGGACTGACCCGCGAGGTGTCCCTGCTCCTCGCCACCCAGACCTGCCTGGGGTCGGCAAAAATGATCGCCGAGACCGGTGAACATCCCGCCCGGCTGCGGGACATGGTCACCTCCCCGGGGGGCACCACCATCAGCGGGCTGCACAAGCTGGAAGCGGGCCGCCTCCGATCAGCCCTGATGGATGCGGTTGAGGCGGCGACCAAACGGTCACAGGAGCTGGGCGCCGCGAGGAGATAAAAAACTCACACTGGCATGCATAAAACGCGTGCGCCCCTTCACAGCATCATGAAGTTATGAAAACCGATTCTTCTTCTACAAATTTTCCCCCTCACCTCAATTTCTCCCCCAGGGGAGAGGAGGTTCATTTGGTGCCCTCTACCCGAGGGAAGAGGAGATTAAAAAGGTTCCCTCTCCCCACCGGGGGAGAGGTTTACCCGCCTCTGGCGGCGCCGAAGGCGACCAGGGGTTAGGGTGAGGGGGCATATGGATCCCCTCATCACGTCGGGCATGACAAAACAATAATCAGAGTTTTCTATACTTGATACACGATCAATTAACCGCCCAAGACCCCCAGCCCCTGACGACACAACCGCCCAACTGGCCGGCAATCATCTCCTGGTCTTTCTACGATTTTGCCAACACCATCTTCTCCATGAACATCATCTCGCTCTACTTCCCCCTCTGGGTGACGGTGGACAAGGGAGGCCGGGACATTGTATACAGCCTCTCCCTTGCGCTCTCCTCGGTGATGGTCGCCGTATCCATGCCCATCATCGGCTCCCGGTGCGACCGCTTGGAAAGAAGAATGCCCCTGCTGGTCTCCCTGACCCTGCTCTCGGTCATCTCCACCGGCCTCATCGGCATTTTCGATCAGCTCCTGCCGGGGCTCCTTTTTTTCGCGCTGGCCAACTATGGATTCCACGCGGCCCTGGTTCCCTACGACGCGCTGCTTCCCTCGGTCAGCCGGGGGTACTCGGTGGGCAAGGTCGCGGGCATCGGCGTCGCCCTGGGGTACGTAGGCGCCATTGCCGGCATACTGATGGTAAAGCCCTTCCTCAGCGAAACCGGGGGGCGCGTGTCCGCTTTTATCCCCACCGCCATTCTCTTTCTGCTCTTTTCCCTCCCCTGTTTTTTCCTGGTCAGGGATGAAAAGACAAAGGCGCCCGGAATCGCGTGGCGATCATTGAAGGAAGAGATGCTGCACAGCAAGGAAACCATTGCGCGGAGCAGGGAATACCCCGGGCTGCTCGCCTTTCTCGTCGCCAATTTTCTGTACTGCGACGCAGTGAACACGGTCATTGCCTTCATGTCGGTCTATGCCCACGAGGTGGGCGGCTTCAGCGATGCCATGATACGCATACTGCTCATTGTCTCCACCCTTTTTGCCGTGGCAGGTTCGTTCGCCTTCGGCTGGATTACCGAGCGCAGGGGGGCCAAGCGGACGCTGGTCATGGTGCTGTACCTGTGGATCGCCGGCCTGCTGGTGGGCAGTGCAACTTTTTCGCCGGCAATGTTCTGGACCATAGGGCCGCTGGTGGGAATCGCCCTGGGCGGAACCTGGGTCGCGGCGCGCGCCCTGGTGCTCGATCTTTCGCCGCCGGAAAAGGTCGGCGAGATCTATGGTCTTTATAATATGGGAGGGAAATTCGGGTTTATCCTGGGGCCGCTTGTGTGGGGAGCGCTGGTGTATATGTTTGACGGATTCGGCGCGTTTAAATACCGGATTGCCCTGTTCTCCCTGATCTTTTTCATCCTGGGCGGCCTCTATTTGCTCAGGAAAGTTCCCGACCGCCGGAGCAAGCAGTAGCCGCAAGCTTCAGCTTGCGCTTTTTCTGCACTGTCTGACTGCTTTTATCGCAGGCTTAAGCCTGCGACTACGCCGGCATGTTGAGGTGGAAAATAACTGTTGCGAACGCGGCAGGTGTGTGATATTTAACGACCGTTAGATGCGATTACAACAGTTGCGGTGGGTGTAGCTCAATTGGTTAGAGCACTGGGTTGTGGCCCCAGAGGCTGAGGGTTCGAGCCCCTTCACTCACCCCACGCGCCCGTAGCTCAGCTGGATAGAGCGTCGGACTTCGAATCCGCAGGTCGGGCGTTCGAATCGCCCCGGGCGTACCATATTTATTGGCCGCCCAGAGGGCGGCCAATATTATATGGGTGACCTTAATGGGTGACTTGGCCGGAAATGGCCATTATTGCCCGGCATAATTTATCTGCTTCACCGGGGTTGATCCTCAAATAATAGATAGTCTTGCCGCCTGCGTCCTTCCGATACCCGAAGCCCCAATTGATCCCGTAATACACCGGGGAGGCTTTGCCTGCCTCTAAGCCCATGCAGGAAATCATAAAGTTACTGTTGTACCCGATATACGCCTCGTTTTGCTTACTGGATTCAGGAATGGGTTCAAATAGGATTTTTATCCATTCAAACTTTTTCATATCCCCTCCAGTTCCGGATCATCATACTTATACCAGGGCTTCTCCTTACCGGTTGACTGCCTAACCCTTTCGGCTATGAATTTAATGTCCTCGCAAAGTTTTCGGGCATATTGCGGGTCAACCCACAATGAATAGACGGACTTACCAAACAGGCTCATTTGCTTTCCGTCGGGCAGCGTATCCCGGACAACAAATCCCATCGTCGGAGAGCATGATACTTGCCCATCATGATTTTTACAAACCCGCATGATCTGCAGTACCGTATTTTTGGGAACCAACAACTGGTCTGCATCCTTTGGTAAAGGCTCAAGCGATAATTTAATCGCGATCGTATCTTTATGGTAGTTTGATCTACCCATCATTCCTCCCTATTTGATATCTTCCAGTTTTTTCACGGCTTCGATAGTACTGCCGCGCAAACTCTGTAGATACCAATCCGTGGTAGTGCTTCTGGAGTGCCCTAGCAAATCGCGGATAGATGTTAAGCCGACGCCCATATTGTCCAGCTTGCTGGCGCCAAAATGGCGGAAGGCGTGAAAGCTGAAATACGGCACATCGGCTTTTTTACAAAGTTTCCTCATTAGCTTGGAACGGTATAAATAAGGTTTGTTGGTGACCGGATTGATAAACACGTAATCCCCATTCCTTTCAATCCGTGCCAAGGTTTCCATCAGGACCTGGTTCAGAGGCACCTTAATTTCCTTCTCATCTGAATTCTTAGCTTTGCGCGTGTAAAGTGATAAGTAACTATCGTGGACGTGTTCCCACTTCAACTGGTTGACGCTGGAAATACGGCCCAGCGTGTGAATAATAACCAGGAGATACAGCCTGTCTTTAGGATCAGAGACATTTAAAACTTTTTTAATGTCCTCTTCGGGCGGAATGTAGCGCGGCTTCTTTTTTTGTGAATAGGGTTCCAACCCTTTGACTGGATTGTAGTCAATAATGTCCAGTTTTATGCCGAAGTTAAATATCGCCTTGATCAATCTCATTTGCTTATTTGCCTTGGCGTTCGATTCCTCGGCAACTTTATCCAAGTAATCCTTTACATCTTTCTTGGTTATTTTTACCTTGTACGCCCAAATTACTTTTAAATTGTCAATGAGCTTTTTATTCTCCTGGTGGTGCTTTTTACTTCTCCTGAGTTTTATGTCTTGTAACCTCCGCCAGCAGATCTCTGTAAAAGCGGTTTTTATCTGTGCTGCATCTTTCTTGGCTTCGGCCATTGCGGCCTGGGCTTCTCTTTTGGTTCTGAACCCGGCTTTCCTGTAACGAATCCCATTTCTCCAAAACTCGTACCGATAACGCCCTTGATGACGCGAGCAACCCATGTATCACCTCCATCGTGGTTTGTTTGTCAAACCTGACAATTTTGCCCAGCTTTATGCCAGCCAATAAAACCCGATGCTCATACACAAACCACTCTGAAGTCTGCAGTATTTGTGCTAACTGTTTCGCGGTTATGAGTTCCATTTATAATCGCTCGGTAGTGTTTTTAAATAGGCTCTAAGAAACTCTTTCGCTTTGGCATGGTGCTGTTCAGCAGTTTTATCCATTTGTTCAATTTTCCTGCTTGTCCTGTAATAAATTTTTAAGTGTTCCAGCGCCTTATTTCTTAAGGCCAGATTGCCTTTCTTCATAAATCCTCCACAGATTTTTTTAACAGGTCATTCCAAAAGAACAGTTTGATAATCTTTGCTTCATCATTAATTTTAATTTCAGTTATTGCACCAGCCATTTCTTTTAAGTCAGCGTCAAAATAGAGGGTGTAGTCTGACTGGTTATTCCTCTCCCTTTTTTTTACAGCTACTAATTCATGAAATGGATTATCATCTGACGGTAGCGGATTAAATATTTTCCTGATGGACTCTATGCGTTTTTTATGTTGTTCTTTTAATTTAGACATTAAGATTTTTAGTTGATTTTCTTTAATGTTTTTAGGTCGTGGCCCACGCATACAATTTACCTCCAGGGGTTTGACCCCCGCCGGCATTGAGCCGGCGAGAGTCTGAAATTGGTTGTCCTTTAAGACTGCCAGCAACCCTTGTACCGGCTGCGAGCAATCTGCCCTTGCCGTGTACAAGTCCCCATCACTTACGTTATCCCGCATTGCGGGAAGAGTTTTCACTCCTTGCCTGTGAGCTACTAGCAAGAACCGCCGCCTGATTATTGAGGATCGGGCGGTTGGTAGGACTTCAACTTAAACCATTTAGATGACTTAGGCTGAGGTGCTACCTGGATTTTAATCTTTGGAACGTAAGGCGGACTCGGTACTTTAATAAAACCTCTTTTTTCTGGTGTTTTGAAAGCCACAGTCCACTTCCGTAAAAACTGAATGTCTTGCGGTTGTATGTCCATTTCCTTAGCGAAAAGCACGCTCTCTCTAAAAGGCGACTGGAATACCACATGAGTACCACATGAAAGCATCACGTGTTTCAGGTCATCCTTCATTCCTGAGAATACCTGGGTGGCCAGCAGAACGGATAGGTTATACTTCCGGCCTTCCCGTAAAGCTGTTTCCAGGAAATTACTGCCAATAAAATTCTGGCATTCGTCGATGTAAATGGCACACGGTGGATACTCATCAGGTTCATCGAATCTCATGTACATAATTACCATTTGGGCAACCACTGCCCCTGTAAAAATCATCGCCTCCTTTCCCATTCCTTTGCAATCTAGGATCAGCGTCTTCCCGGTCTGGATTAAATCCCTAAGTCTGACACCGCCTTTACCGCAGAGGATTGGTCGCATCTTTTCCGATGCGAGTAAAAAGTTTAATCGGCTTAGAAGTCCGTCCCGTGCCTCACTGATTCCTTTTTCCGTTGAGTTGAGTATTTCATCTCTGACATTAATGAGGGATTTTAAGTCCTCTCTCCAGGCATCGAGTTACTGCCCTGTCAAAGATAGCGCACATCTTGACTGTTAACTCCTTGTTCTGTTCAGAAGTATGGGTGATCATCTGATTAAGAGAGTTACGTAAACTTTCCGATATGGTGTGAATGTCATAATCACCGTTCATAAGGTTTAAAGATACGGGAGTCTTGAGCGAACAGTAGATGGCCTTGCCTCGGCTCAGATACAGACAGTCCTTGGCCAGTTCACCCGACGGGTCTATTAAAATCTTAGAATACGGGTAGTAACTGTCCTGCTGCCAGAACGTCTCTATTAACTTGGACTTGCCCGTACCTGGCTGTCCCATCACTAGGATATGCCTGGGTCGGTACTTGGACGGCAGCCGGACTACATCCATATCTTCAGTCATTCCCAGCTTTAGGCTGTTCAACAGTAATGACATTTTCAACCCCAACATTCTTGAGTTTCTGTTCATACTCAAATTGATGGTTCATGGTTTCAATTTCAGCCTGGAGTTGCTTCTGCTTGTTGGTTTCGTTTAGGATAATCAATGACAGCACATCATTATTACCCTTTCGGATTTCGATTTCCCGCAACTTTCTGCGGTGTTCAATCAGTTCATGGGCTTCCCTGATTTTGTCATCGTGGGTACTAGCTATCACATTAGCCTCAGATTTTTTGGTAGCGGCTGTAAGCAGCTTATCGGATATTTCTGCCATATAGGTGGCAATTTCCAGCTGGTCTTTGAGACGAGCCTTTTCTATCTTTCTGGTTATAAAGCCACGGGGCAGAATAGGTTTCGGCCTTTCTTCATAGTCATCATCAAAACGCATCAGGGATTTGTTATCTGCCATACGCGCTGCTCCTTTCGGCTATCATTCTTGCTGCCAGCCATTGTGCGGCGATTTCTGCCTGAGTAACATCCTGTTTAACTTCCTGCCGTTCAGCTTTCACCAAAGTTAATTCGGTTTTCACCGAGTGGAGTTGATACCAAAGCAATGCGGTTACCATGCTTAAAATTAGTATTATAATTCGCATATTTCCTCCGTAAGGAACGTCAATAGTTCCGTGTGTTTTACAAATGTGTAGCAGGGTATCTGTGGCTGGTGAAACAACTCTCTTAAAAACGGCAGTGCATCTTCATACGAATTCCATTTGTTTAACTTACTTTCCAGGTACTCCGGCGTCTCCTGCAGTATAACCTCAATGATCACGCAAATTGCATCACCTCCCTTCGTCACAATTAGTGCGATAATGTCGGAGCGCAACCCACAGGGTACTTCCACCTCACGCTTGACGATGGACTGCGGGTAGGCAGTGAGAATATTCAGAATGGTCTGGGTAATGAGTTTGGAATGAGGCTGGTAGGTAGACTTGGAATCTACTCTGTAGTATCCCCGGCATTTTTCTATTTTGCCGGTTAGGACGTGCGGTCTTAATAGCTTGTCAACCTGTACGCGGGCGCTATGTCCGGGCTGCCATTTAACTTTACCGGTCTTGATGAGGTAATCACTGATCACAAAAGCATCAGCAACTTTCAGGACGTTTAAGAGACTCAATATAACGTTTATTAGGTCCATTTAAGCTCCTAAGTGTTGCCATATCTATACTTTAACAATATTCAATAGTCAAGGAAAAAATCCTATTTCCATGAAAATAATTAATTAAAATTTATATTGACTTATTAAATTTTAAGATTATTCTGGTTGCCAAAAGGAGAATGGGTAATGGAACAGAAAAAACTATTTCAGAGGTACGCTTATTTTTTTGAGGTCTTACAGAGAATGGGCGATTTGAGTCTGTACAAGGATGTTAAGATTAAAGATTTGAATATGCCTAAAGGAATGATGAAGGTGGGTTATAACGAACTGGCAAAACTTAAAGAAGAAGGTTTTCCTGGGGATTTGATTGATTATTTAAGCGTCCTATCCAGCGCGTACATAATTGCTGAATGGAAGAAACAAAGTGAAGAAGCTTACTTAAACAGTAAATTTACTCCAGTGATTGCAAAAGACCTGTTTGAGAATTTATGGCTGGTAATGGCGAGAAACCTCAAGGACGGCAGAAATGCAGTACGGTTGTTTAATAAAAATCCTAGCTACTTTCTTGATGGTTTTCAAATATCAAATGAGAAACTTTTTAAGAAGCTGAACAAAAGACATACCTTGTTCTTTCGCCTGGGAATTTTTCACGCAATGTCAGCTTTAAATTGCATTGAATACCATAAAGAGTACGAGTTTTCTTTGATTGAAAATATGTTGTTAAAGGTTATTTGGGATAAATTTGTGAATAAGGCATTTAATGAAATTTAGTTTTTAATTTCAAGCAGTTATTAAGTGGTTTCTTATCTCTTTTTCCCCTATCTCTCCCCTTTTTCTTATCCTCCGTGTCAGGGTTTCCCAGCTTTCCAAAGCGTCAGCGCCGAGCGAAGCGAGGCGCATCAAGAAGTCCCTTCCTTTAAGACCTAAAAATATACTTCCAGTACTCTTTCCTCATTTTCTTTACATTCTCATCACCCAAAACAAACTTATCAAATAATGCATCCCTGGTACTCAACATCCAATACATAAACATAAATAAAAAACCTGTAACTACAATACAAACATTCACATAACCTTCCCAGCCATCCTTAAAAGCCACAGCGCCACTAAAAAGCATGTAACCTATCAAAAAGATATCTCTCAGCGTTCTCATAGCTCCTCCTTTCAAAAGTTTTCAAGGAACATACCAAAACCTAATCCAAAAACAAAGATTTTTTTATCTATAAAATTCCAAGACACTTATCACGCACAATTACAGATAATCCGGTAAAGTTTGCCAGAGCTTTCCAAAGCGCAAGCGCCGACCGAAGGGAGGCGCGTATAAAAGTCCCTTCCTATCCCGACGGGTTGTAGGGCGGAGCCCTACCTTCCCTCAAATTAATAAAGAGACGCAGCTCCTCAATACCCCATAGCTCAATAAGCAGCACCAGCAGCTGAATACCAAATCCCTATTAAATACTCGACCTTCCCATAAGTCAAAGCCAACCAGTGCCACCCATCCTAAGATAGCTCAAATTAAAACAGCTCACGCAAAACCATCCAGGCAATCTGTAGCATACACTCAATAACCACCAAAATAATCCTTCCAGGCCTCAATGAATCATTGCCTCCGGAGGAAATCGATAACCTCAAATATTTAAAACTCTCTATAGCTCCCATGACGGAGTCCTCAAAGCTTAGGTAATCATGGAATAGCTATTTCTCCATCTCTGTCCGCAAGATCAAATGGCTATGTCAGGCCGGAAGCGGCCAGGCATAAGTAAAAATCAATCTCAATCCAAACCGTACTCCGAGCCGGAGAACCTCGAAAACCCAAACCGACGTACCCGAGGAGACACATATAATATAAAGACGTGGAAAACACACCGGGGGGAGAGGGGCGATATAAAGTCGCTCCTTGACGCGCCAAGGTGGCGTGTACAATGGACGAGCGGAAGGGAAACCGTTCCTATCTATTTATGACTGTTTCATGGCCTTCTTAAGCCTTACTTCTCTGGCTTTCTGCGGCCAGGTGATCCGCCAGTAGCAATCCCAGTGGTAAGTCTTTTGATTGAGCCATATTCGATTATCATATCCGGCATCCATCCACTCCCGGCAGCACTCGCACCGGGTCCTTTCCCAGTATTTATTAAGCATCGTTATCACCTCTCTTTCTAGGCGAAGGTTTCCCTTCGCGAGGAGAGGTAACACGCCGGATTCCTTGGCCGGGTCAAGGAGGAGCCGAAGGATTCCATAAGGGGCGGTCAATTTAACGGCAGAGCGGAGCGTCGCCGTTTCCAAGGTAAGACCTTGACGGAAAAAGGTGGCTGCTACAATGGAAAAGCGAGTGGAAGCGAGACAGCTGAAACTCGTGCCAGCAGGAAAGCCTGCTTTTTACGGCAGGCCTTCACAGCTTTTATTCACTTGTGCTATAATCCGTATAAGTGGCAGGTCAGCGCGCGCTCAATGTGGCTGCAGACTTTATTGCGCAGCACATAGTCGTCGCAGTTGCAGCGGGTGGCAGGCGTTTTATCGCGATCGATAGTCACCTGATAGTACCGCTTGGGATCGATTTCCGACTCCACTTTGTAAGCCCATATGGCTCTGGCATCCATGGCTATTCACCTTCCTTTCTAGGCGAGCTTCCACTCGCATAGCAAGGAGTGAGCGGCCGGATGCCTTTTTCGGTCAAGGTGGAGCGAGCGCAGCGAGAGATACCTATTCCCGCCGTCCCCCGGCCGTCTGACGCAATAAAAAATATTTGACTAACCGGTGATTAATAAAGGGCAGCTTGAGACGTTACTCTCACTGCCCTTTTTTATTATTTTCAATACCCGCAGTTGTGACAGGCGGTCTTGATAAGACCACCACCTTCAGAATAGATAATCAGCGTATTGGACAAACCGTGTCCGGGCCGGGCCGTGTGGCCGCAGTCCAAAAGGAACTTCTTCCCAGAAATGAGGATTTGTAAATCCCGGGTGGTGAAGACCGGCTGCTTTGAGCGCGGATCTTCCCTCACCCCGTGAGCCGGTGGAATTTTCCCTTCCCGGCTTACGTCATTATTATTTATCCCTCCGCTTATATCTCCCGTCGGGCTGATATTTTCCGGCTTCATAGTTTTTCCTCGTCCTCATCCAGTTGCACGATGGCCACCTGGATCAGGTCGTAAATATGGATGTAGTTTTCCGCTTCATCGAAGCTGTCAAAGCAAAGCGGCTGATCGTCTTTCTCCATCAGCTGAAAATTGGCCAGTCGCATAACGGCAAATTTCATAACGCCTCCCCTAAGCTCTCCGCTACATGAACCGGAGCGGCTTCCTGATCGGGTTTTTGAGCCCCGGCCAGGGAAAGGATCAAGTTCAAGACTTTCTCGACCTCTCCGAGCACCTGAGCGCAGGCGGTAAGCGGAGTCATGTTAAGTTTACGCGCATGCCGGTCAATATACTGGTAGCTGTTGCCTAAATGCCGGGACGTTTTCCCGACGATGGTGCAAAGGGCCTGGGCCGCAAGTTCGGCCACAATTTCCTCCCAGGGACTTTCTTCTTGAGACAAAGTGCTGATCCGGTCATGGGCGGCGTGGGCCAGCTCATGAAAGAATATCGATTCATCCTTTGAGGCCAGCTCAATGAGCCCCCGCTCCGGCCGGTAGCAACCTAAATAGCGGTTGTTACCCGGCACGGCTTTGACCGTAATTCCCCAACTCTTAGCCACTTCGTGAAGGGGGAGATCCGGGAGCCGCTGCCATTCATAGTCCAAAGGCTCCCCTTCGGTGTCTTCCACTTTGAAAACCGGGACCGCCAGAAAACCTTGCAGTACCTTTTCCTCGCGCCCGTTTATGTCCTGTTTCACCATGCGGGGCGCAAAGATGGTGATGGCTTTGGCGCCTTTTCTCACTCGCCGATTAACCGCTTGCCACTGGTGGAAACCCCTGGCATCTTTAGTGCCGGAGAGATACATAAGCGTGCGGTTCATGAGCGACCATCTGGCCGCCGGAATGTTACGCGGCGGAAAGGTGGCAATGGCAATCACTTGCGGAATGTCACCGGACTGGAACTTTTCCAAAATACCGTAAAGAGCCGTTTTGATTCTGTCATTCATAGCGTCCTCCTTTCTGATTCAGTTTTTAAAGTGCTTCTGTGCCTCTCTAAGCCGCTTTTCCGGCTCTCTCTGAATGATTAGCCAGACACGTGAGAGCCAGCGCAATCGCGCCGAACATCTGTTCCCAATATCTGCTACTACTGCCTTCCCACCAGTGCCGCTTGAGATCCTTCTCGAGGTACGGTTTCAACCAGGGATAATACTTTTCAGTGATCACGGAGGCTGTCTTCAATTTGGTCGCTTTGCTGTCCTCACAGATAAACTTGCGGACAGCCTGAGGGACGTATTCAGAGATCGTGAGCTTTTTACTCGTCGCCTGCTTTTTAATGGCGCGGGTGAGCGGGGTTATAAGGGGGCTGCTTTTGAGCTGCACGGTGAGGGTCTTTTCAATGGCTAAAATATCCGGCCGGTAAGTATCTATGAGGCGGGCAATAATCTTTTCAATTTTAGAAATCTTCTCCCGGGGGGCCTTCGGCTGGTCTTTGACATTCTTCACGGTGGCATAAATGAGGTCGCTCCCTTCCAAGACTGCCACACCCAGGTGGCGGGCGCCGGGATCAATGGCCAGGATTTTCACCGGCCTGATGTTCTCCATGTTTTTTGATTAAAAAATTAAACAGGGCTCCTCGCGATTTCCGGATTTTTTCAGCCGGGACGCTTTTCACGATGGCGAGGGTTCTTCTTACGAGGTATTCCGGATATTTCTTAGTCAGCGATAGGTAACAGGCGAGGTTCGGCAGGTCATCCAAAGCGCGGGCGAGGTCGAGTGCTAACAGCTCTTCCTTGGTCTGAGGTTTAAAACTTTGAATCCACTCCTCCATAACGTTATCGCGTTAATTTATTTTTATATCGTTTATCGTTATATCGTTACCCGTTCGCCGGGCTTTTGATTAAAACGGCAGAGATAAATTTAATGGGACGCTTTCAGAGTGAGCCGCTTCTCCCGGCGTTTAATTTCGTTTTGCAAACAGCGGGTCAGCCCCGGAAAGAGACTTTCCACCGAACTGTGAAGAATCTGGGAAAGACGGAGTGCGTTAAGAAGCGATGGTATTTCTTTGCCCTGCTCCCACCGGGAAATAATCGACGGTGTTTTATACGCTAAAAGCTCACCAATTTTTTGCTGGCTTAAGTGATGGATCCGGCGAAACATCCAGATGCGGTTGACACGGTTATCGACGGGTATTAGGTTGGCGGGACATTTGTCACCCATAAATTTATGCCAGGTTCAGCACGTACAACTTCGTGCGTAGCCTAAGAGTAAAGGAATGGGAAAAATGAAAAAAGGCTGCCAAATGTGCCGAAATCGGCATAAAGCAGCCGGGTGGGTAAGGTTTATGCTTTATTTAAAGGGATTTTTAATTAACGGGGAGACGCGGTTTGGGCGGGAATCTCTAAATGCCTGATATCTATCATATTTTTGGCATTTTGTCAAGGGCAGCAGGCTACCGGGGAAGAATCAACCTTTGCCTGGCAGAGACCTCTGCATTTTTGTCATAACCGGCACATTTCCCCTCCTTTTGCTAACTCCCTAGATTGGCGTAGGCTATAATAGTTATGTAAGAATCCTCAAAGCTTCTTTATGAATCCCGACAACTCAAAATTGATAAAACAATATTTTGACAGCGCCACGATCACCGGCGCCCTGGCCCATTCCTCGGTGGTGAAATATAAGAATTCGATTAAGAAATTTCTTTCAATTACCGGCGATAAATTCATCGGTGATATTGATAACCGTGACTGTGACGCCTTCATTTTGCAAATGCTCTCCGGCGGTGCCACTGCCGCGCGCGCCAGAAATGTCCTGGATGCCATGATGTCTCTTATGAGCTTCTTGCAAAAAGAGCGGTTAATTGGCGGCAATCTCGATTTAACTAAAATTAAAAAACCCAGACTGCCCAGAAAAGATGTAAATTTTCTGACCCTTGAGGAAATTAAAATATTTTTAGAGACAATCAGCAGTGATATCGAAGCCGGTGAGCAGATCAGAAAAGTCCGGATGATGGCGCTGGTCATGCTGCTCCTTCAAACCGGGGCCCGGATCGGCGAAGCCCTGTCGATTAAAATCCAGGACATTGACCGGATCAATATGGAAGTACCGGTCATCGGCAAAGGCAATAAAGCCCGAGACCTTTATCTCAAAACTGACACCCTCTATTGGATCGACAAGTATCTCTCTATCCGCAATAGCGATAGCGATTATCTCTTTGTCACCTTAAACGGTAAAGCTAAATGGAGTCAGACTGATGTCGGCAGATCGTTTCGGTATTATAAAAAGAGGTCTGGGATCACCAAACCTTTTGTCCTGCATACTTTAAGGCATACGACCGCCACCCAGCTCACGCTCAAAGGCGTCCCTCTGAACAGCGTCCAGCATATCCTGGGGCACAGCCGCTTGGAAACCACCATGCGCTACTACATCGGAGCCATAGAAAAAAGCATGGCCAAAAAGGTCATGCTTGATGATTATTTCCAGTTTATTCCCAAAGACGCGCTCCGTCTGCCTAGTCCACAAAATTCAAAAACTGGCGGTGCGCCTTCTTGGCCTGCTCCTTGTCCACCCCTAAATAATATTTGCAGGTAGTGTCCAGACGTTCATGGCCCAGGATTTCTTTGACATGCACGATCGGACAGCCGTTAAAGACCAGATTCGTGGCCACGGTGTGCCGGAGTATGTGTGGCGTAATTATTTTATCAATCTTGGCCAGTTCCCGGTGCTTTTTAAAAAACTTCCAGACGTCATCCCGATTGATCCGGGCGGTCGGCTGTTTGGTAACAAAGACCGCTTCATGCGTATCATCCCGTTTCTCCAGATAACGCCGCAGCCAGTCGAGTGACCGTTGGGTGAAAAAGACCCGGCGTTCCTTGTTGCCCTTGCCAACAATTTTAGCTTCCCGTCTTGTCCAGTTAATCTGCTTGCGGTTAAGTGAGATGACTTCTCCAATCCGCATGCCTGTTCCCAGAAGCACTTCCACGAGAGCCCGGAAGCGCAAGCCCTTCAATTTTTTGGTTTCGATGGTGCCTATAAATCTTTCAATCTCTTCTTTGGTTAAAAAGATAACTTCCCGCTTCATGGTTTTGGGCGGCCGGATCTGTTTGGGCTCGAGAGTTTTGAGTTTGAGAAAATCCCGGCAGTAAGCAAGGAACCCTCTGACCGCGTAAACCACGCTGCTGATCCGGGCCCAGCCTATTCCCCTTTCGATCATCAGCTTTTTGAGCCTGACAAAATCCTGCACCTCCAGGCTCTCCACCGGCTTGTCACCGATGTCCCGGATGAAGCTGCGGAGCGAGTCCCGGTACTTGATTATGGTCTGCGGGGAGAAGTTTAATTCGAAGCGCGAATACTCTAGAAAGTCTTCCAAATACCGGCTTATGGTGGGCACATTTCGCGTCTCAATCTCGGGGAATGACAGGCTTTCACCGGTTGTTTTTAGGCTTTGCATAAAAAAACTGTAGCCGAACGCCTACAGTTTTTTCTTCGCAAGTTCTTGTGATTAGTCCTTTAATAGAGCCATAATTGCCATCCCGATAAATCGGGATGAACGACCACTAGATTAGGCAGATTTCTCTGCTTTCACCATAACTCCCTAGAAAGGAGGTGTTTCCGAACGGTTACAAACACCTTTTTGACCTTGAGAAGATAACTGTAAGTATTCAGTCAATGTTAAAAAATTAATTTCCATTTTCATTCTAGGGAATTTCCGGAAATAATGCAAGTCGGGTATTCAGCTAAGATCAGTTTGTTTTATGGATTCAGTATAGCGAAAGTAGAGGAAGAAAAAAGGCTGCCTAATTTGCCGGAAGAGGCAAATCGAAAAATTATAAACCAAAACTTTCAACTATTATTTATTTTCATTGAATGGTTTTTGCATTCCAGGAGCAGTGAGAATACCCTTACCCTTCACTCCATCTAACCAAAGCTGACAGGCTTTTGTTCCAATAAGTATTTTAACTTCGGCATTATTTGGTGCGCAATCAAGTTCGTCTAAAACGCCGTCATTGTCATCGTCTGTATCACAAACATCACCTTGTCCATCATTATCATTGTCTGCTTGGTCAGGATTTGTAATACTCGGACAATTATCAACATCATCATTCACGCCATCATCATCTTCATCCTCATCGATATTGGTAATGTCAGCAATGCACCGAACAGAAAAACCAGTAGCTTGAAATTGTTGAATCATGCCAGCAGAGTTGTAGTTGAAGTAAAGTGCTCGAACATCCGAACTTGACCAATAATATCCCTCACCATAGCCCAGAAGTTCATACATACCAGTATAGTGATCGCGATAACCCGCAGTGGTTAGTTTTAATGAAGAATTGAATGCTGTGGTAAAATCTGTTATTCCAGCTGAATTAACTAAGGTAGTCCACTCTTCTATAGTAGGTAAACGAAAACCTGCAGGACAAGGATTATTGATACCATCTACACCTTGCCAGAGGTTAGCGTTTTGTGGATCACGCCAGTCATAGGGAGGAATATACGAATCCGTAATAAAATATGCATGTCCTGGAGTATCAGAACTGCTTTTTACCGTTGTCGTGTCACTGGTAGGAATCTGATGGCCATCAGCTCCTCTGCCCCATTGGAAGATCCAGCCATATGCGGCGCTGTCATTGTATGATGTAGCAACTTGTGTAGCTCCCAAATTGCGGTCTAACCAACATTTGCCATCAGCACCCAGAACAGTTCCATAAGTCAAGTCTCCTTGCGTACAAAAACTGCCGCAAGTCGTTGAAGCGCTACATTCAGCCGCTTTAGCATTTTTTGAAACAAGGAAAATTGCCCCAATCAGCATAATCATAAAAAGTAATTGGCGCTTAATATTTTTTTTCTTCATATTAGTTTAAATGTTAATACCTGAATTTTGCGTCAAATGAGTTCATTTGCTTAACCCGTGCAAAAAATATTT
>JAEAME010001300.1_pt1 | contig 18084 bp, 15 predicted proteins | sample 8958731 | NCBI WGS metagenome assembly JAEAME01 (sample SAMN16933194, study PRJNA681113) | bioreactor sludge metagenome | isolation source: anerobic bioreactor sludge (Control) | place: India:Bengaluru | collected 2018-10-24 | reverse complement strand
TTATTCAGATACGGCACCTGCCGGTGCCATCGTTCCATGAGTATATGGTTAACCAACGAAGCCCCGGATGTATGAAGATGGTATGCAATTAATTAAAAATCATCCTGCGAATGAGTGTGATCCAGGAAAAATCCTCAAAAAGTTAATAAGACAGCTTGATGTCAATAACTAAAATAAACCCATGATAAGCTTCTGTCTTGCTATACCCTGTTCTGAAAGAGCCTTGCGTGAATCAGCCGGAGCAACACGGGAGTACACAAACTTACCTCCCGGAATGGCTCTGAAAGAGCCTGATGTGAATAACCCCGGGGCCGACAGCCCGGGGTGGGCGACACCCCATACCAGTTCAGCCCTGAAAGGGTTGAAAAGCGAGATGAGATATAGAAAAAACAATCAAGTTATTCAATAAGCTTGCTTAAGTCAAATTAAACATGTTAATGATGCCGTAACTAATTGAAGCAAGTAAAATCATTAATGACCGTCTCTAAATTATGAATGTAAATTTTTGTAAATTTACCCATAATAAAAACCTGAATACTACCATGGCACAATTAAAGGAAGGCATGCAAGCACCGGATTTTATAGGTCTGGATCAGAATGGCAAAACGATAAAACTAAGCGATTTCAAAGGTAAAAAACTGGTACTCTATTTCTATCCGAAAGATAATACACCGGGATGTACCGCTGAAGCCTGTAATCTCCGGGATAACTACAACGACATGCTGAAAAAAGGATTTGCAGTCGTCGGCGTAAGCATGGACAGTGAAAAATCACACAAAGGCTTTGCAGATAAATACTCCCTCCCCTTCCCTCTGATAGCCGATACTTCAAAAAAGATCCTCAATGATTATAACGTATGGAAAGAGAAGAGCCTCTACGGAAAGACATTTATGGGAACGGTGAGGACAACATTCATAATAGATGAAAAGGGAATTATTGAAAAGATAATTTCAAAGGTAGATACAAAATCACACGCTGAACAAATAATAAAGATTTACAATTAACATAAATAATATGAGCAAAGAAAAACCGGAGATCAATAAGGAGAAATTAAAAGCTCTCGAAGTTACCCTGGGGAAAATTGAGAAAGATTTCGGGAAGGGAACTATCATGAAACTTGGCGATCATGCCATTGAAAATATCCAGGTCATACCAACAGGGTCCATAGGCCTTGATGCTGCCCTTGGTATTGGCGGATTGCCGCGGGGAAGGGTTATCGAGATCTATGGTCCGGAAGCATCCGGGAAAACAACACTTGCAATACATGCCATAGCCGAAGCCCAGAAAAACGGGGGGATAGCTGCTATAATTGATGCTGAACACACTTTTGACCGTAATTATGCAGAGAAACTCGGTGTTGATGTTGAGAATCTTCTGATCTCACAGCCGGATAATGGAGAACAGGCACTTGAAATAACGGATAACCTTATCAGATCAGGAGCTCTGGATATTATTGTAATTGACTCAGTTGCCGCACTTACTCCGAAAGCCGAGATTGAAGGGGAAATGGGCGATTCCAAAATGGGACTTCAGGCAAGACTCATGTCTCAGGCTCTCAGAAAACTAACTGCAAATATTAGTAAAACAAATACTTCCTGCGTATTCATCAATCAGCTCAGGGAAAAGATCGGCGTTATGTTCGGAAATCCCGAAACAACAACCGGCGGAAATGCACTTAAATTTTATGCTTCCTTAAGACTCGACATCCGACGAACCAACCAGATAAAGGAAGGCGAAGAGATAATCGGGAACAGAACCAGGGTTAAGATCGTTAAGAATAAACTCGCACCTCCGTTTAAAAAAGCTGATTTCGACATCCTGTACGGAGAAGGGATATCACAACTGGGTGAGATTGTCGACCTCGGCACAGATTTTAATATAATTAAGAAAAGCGGTTCGTGGTTCAGCTACGGCGATACAAAAATAGGACAGGGCCGCGATTCTGTTAAACAGATTCTTAAGGACAACCCCGAGTTGCTGGAAGAACTTAAAATAAAGGTACAGGAAGCCCTTAAAAAATAATAAACATATAAACCTTAACTATATGAAAAGATTTCTCTTACCGGTAATTCTTCTGGCACTCTTTTGCTTTGCTTCATGCAAAAGGGAAACCAAAACATTACCCGGACCATCTGTCACGATAAACAATCAGCTGACGGAGGAAGAAAAATCCGGAGCTGTGATGACACCTGAAATACTGTGGAAATTCAACAGGCTTGGCTCTGTCTCTCTCTCGCCAAATGGTTCAGAATTGCTTTACACTGTAACAGGAATTGACATACAGACTGAAGCAAGACTGACTAACATCTACAAGCTGCCATCTTCAGGAGGTGAACCTGTTAAATTAACTCCAGAAGAAGGAAGCTCTCCACAATGGTTCAATAATGGCCAGTCAGTTGCTTTCGTTAAGGATGGAACCCTTATGACAATGAACACGGACGGATCAGAGATCAGGGAGATTGAAGGACCCGATGACTTTGAATCATACAGAATATCCCCTGCAGGAAACAAAATATTATTCACGAGAAGAGTAAAACTGGACAAGACAGCAAATGAAATATATAACCTGCCTAAAGCAAAGGTAAGGATCATCGATGATCTGATGTACCGTCACTGGAACTACTGGAGCGATTATTCCTACAGTCATGTTTTTGTGGCTTCATTTGACGGAGAAAAAGTTGAAAATGAAAAGGATATCATGGAAGGTCAGAAATTCGAATCTCCCACAGCACCATATTTCGATGAGAACGAGATCAGCTGGAGTCCTGATGGTAAATTCATTGCATTCACAACAAAAAGACTGAGAGGAAGAGATGACGCAAGAAGCACTGATACAGATATTATTCTGTACGATTTAGCTTCCGGAAAAGAAGTCAATATAAGCGAAGGTAACCGGGGATATGACAAGTATCCGGTATTTTCTCCCGACGGGTCAAAGATAGCATACCAAAGCATGGAGAGAGATGGCTATGAATCAGATCTCGACCGTCTTATGGTTTATGATCTTGCCTCAGGCAAGAATACGTGGGCAACAAAAGGCTGGGATTTTGATGTTGAGAACATAGTCTGGGCTGATAACAACAGGATCTGTTTTACCTGTGCCTACCTGGGGACTGTTCAGGTATTCAGGACTGATCTGTCAGGAAAAGGCGTTGACAAGCTAACGGAAGGCATTCATGATCTGGGTTCACTTAGTCTGATGTCAGGGGTGCTGGTTTCAACAATTCAATCAATGTCGATGGCCCCGGAGGTCGCCGTTATTGATATGTCGACAGGCAGTGTAAAACAGATAACAAATATAAACAGGGACATATATGAGTCAGTCAGGATGGGAAAGACTGAAGAGAGATACATAAAAACAAAAGATAACAAGAATCTGCACATGTGGATAATTTATCCTCCTGATTTTGACCCGTCAAAAAAATATCCTGCCCTGCTCTACTGCAAAGGCGGCCCACAGGGACCGCTGAGTCAGAGCTGGTCATACAGGTGGAACTATCAGCTTATGGCTGCCAAAGGATATATAGTAATTGCTCCCAACAGGCGTGGCAACTCAGGATTCGGTCAGGCCTGGAAAGAGCAGATATCAGGTGATTATGGCGGAGCAAATATCCAGGATTATCTGGATGCCACTGATGCAATGGCCAGGGAGCCTTTTGTAGATGAGCAGCGGCTGGGAGCTGTGGGCGCCAGCTACGGAGGTTCATCAGTCTTTTATCTGGCAGGAATGCACGGAGGACGTTTCAGTGCATTCATAGCTCATTGCGGGGTCTATAATTTTATTAGCTGGTACGGATCGACGGAAGAACTCTGGTACCCTGACTGGGATATCGAGGGACCTTACTGGAACCTGCCGAAAAGCTATAAGTACTCACCTCACCTTATGGCTGACAACTGGGATACCCCTATACTGATAATAACCGGGGCCAATGACTTCAGGATACCTTATACACAGAGCCTTGAAGCATTCCAGAATGCTCAGCTGCATGATATACCAAGTAAACTTCTATTCTTTGAGGATGAGAATCACTGGGTACTGAAACCTCAGAATTCACTTATCTGGCAAAAGGAGTTCTTCAGCTGGCTTGAAACCTACCTTCAGTAAGTTAAATACGGTATTAATTTTCTCATCCATTGTAAGATGCTCATCTATCCAATGGATGACTGTACCTTTACGCTCCATTCCACGGAACCAGGTCATCTGTCGTTTTGCAAACTGATGAATGGCTATCTCCAGTTCACTGACCATCGTTTCGTAGCTTATTACTCCGTTAAGATATAATGTAACATATTTGTATTCAAGCCCATAATATATCAAAGTCTCTTTACTTACCCCGCTGTCGAGCAAACTTCTTACTTCATCAATCATCCCCGTTCTTAAACGCTCAAGAAGTCTTTCACTAATCCGTCTTCGCCTGATCTCCCTGTCAACCATAATGCCTATGACAAGAGGTTTCAGTGGGGGGAATTTCTTTTGTTTCCTGACCGCCACATGGTTGAAATGCTCGATCTCTATGGCCCTGATAACCCGTTTTTTGGTATCAATATCTGTTACATTATGAAGTTTCTTGTATGTCGACAGAATGTTTACAAGCTCTTCCATCGACTTTTTTTCAAGCCTTGCCCGAAGACCGCTGTCGGGAGGTACTTCAAACAACTCGTAGCCCTTGACAATGCTGTCGATGTACATGCCTGATCCGCCGCATACAATTGGGAAGACACCTCTCCCCCTAAGCCTGGCGAATACCTCCGTGAAATCCCTCTGATATTCAAACAGGTTGTACTTGTAACCCGGATCAGCTATATCGATCAAGTGGACAGGGATAGTCTTTCCGCAGATATTATACTCATTATAATCCTTGCCTGTGCCAAGGTCCATTCTTCTGTACACCTGCCTTGAATCAGCACTGATTATTTCGCTTCCCATACGAAAGGCAAGGGCAACCGCCAGTGATGTTTTTCCTGAAGCAGTCGGTCCTGTTACTACGAGCAGATCATATACAGATACCTTATTTTCTTGCATTAGTGCTTTAACTGAACAGCGGAAGCCAATTTACCATAAAATTACTAATTTTACCTTCCTTAAATCTGCTATTTATAAATGAAAAGAAGTTCCGGCAATATTGTTATAAAAAACAAAAAGGCTTCTCATGACTATGAGTTCCTTGACAAATATACTGCCGGCATACAGCTTACAGGAACCGAAATAAAATCGATAAGGGAGGGTAAGGCAGCTCTGTCAGATTCTTATTGTTTTTTCAGTGAAGGTGAATTGTTCATTAAGGGAATGCACATTGCAGAGTACTGGTGGGGTAATCTGAATAACCATGATCCTCTGAGGGAAAGGAAACTACTGCTCACGAAGCGTGAACTGCGGAAACTTGACAGAAAGGTCAAGGAAACAGGGCTTACAATAATTGTATTGAAAGTATTCCTTAACGAACGCGGCCTTGCAAAAGCTGAAATAGCTTTAGCAAAAGGAAAAAAGGAATACGATAAACGCCAGACAATAAGAAAGAAAGACCTCGAGCGGGAAATGGACCGGCACAGAAAGAAATAGACGCCTGTCAGAAATTCGGGCTCAGCAGGTAACGCGAGTAGAACTCTACAATGCGTTCAACAGCTTCATCAGATGTATCAACTATTGTGAACAGATCAAGATCCTCGCGTGAAATATTGTTTTCCTCTCCAAGCATTTCCTCCTTTATCCAGTCAAGCAATCCCTTCCAGTATTTTTTCCCAACAAGTATGATCGGGAATTTTCCTATTTTCCTTGTCTGAATAAGTGTTATTGCTTCGAACAACTCGTCGAAGGTTCCAAAACCGCCCGGCAGAACAATAAAGCCCTGGGCATATTTCATGAACATAACCTTTCTTACAAAGAAATGGTCGAAAGTAATGAGCTTATCAGCATCAATATAAATATTAGGCCTTTGTTCAAAAGGCAGATCAATATTGATCCCGACAGATTTCCCGTTGCCTTTTTTGGCACCTTTATTTGCAGCTTCCATGATTCCCGGGCCCCCGCCTGTGATAACCCCGTATCCTTTCTGCGTGAGCTTGAATGCAATATCTTCAGCAAGCCGGTAGTATTTATCGTTATGATGTGTCCGTGCAGAACCGAATATCGAGACACAGGGGCCTATACGTGCAAGTTTTTCAAAACCTTCAACAAGTTCCGATATTATCTTAAATACTCTCCAGGAATCCGTCGTATGTATCTCATGCCATGTTTTCTCCTTAAAGGCATCCATTATCAGATCAGCCGGTTTATCTTGTTTCCCCATGTCATTTAGGTTTAAAGTTTCAAATATAATTATTTTCTTATGCCTGCAACTCAGCTTTAAGGAATAATCCCGTGTAACTGTCATCGCGTTCTGCCAGTTCTTCAGGCAATCCCGCAAAAACGATGTTACCTCCTTCCCTGCCACCTTCCTTGCCAAGGTCAATAATATAATCAGCCATTTTTATGACATCCATATTATGCTCGATAACAATTACTGTATTACCTCTGTCAACAAGTTTATTAAGAACATCAAGCAGTACCCGCACATCTTCAAAATGAAGTCCGGTTGTTGGCTCATCAAGGATATAGAGGGTTTTGCCGGTATCCCTTCTTGCAAGCTCTGTTGACAGTTTTATCCTCTGCGCTTCTCCCCCCGACAGGGTAGTTGATTGCTGCCCAAGCCTTATATAGCCAAGCCCAACATCTTTCAGAGTCTTGATCTTATGATAGATTGAAGGGATGCTCTCAAAGAAATCAACAGCCATGTTCACAGTCATATCAAGGACATCGCTTATGGATTTCCCTTTGAACTTAACTTCAAGTGTCTCCCTGTTATACCTTTTCCCGTTACATTCTGAACATTTAACATATACATCGGGGAGGAAATTCATTTCAATTGTCTTTACGCCTGCCCCCTCGCATCCTTCGCATCTTCCACCTTTTACATTAAATGAGAACCTGCCGGCAGAGAATCCCCTTATCTTAGATTCCGTGGTCTGTTCAAAGAGTTTTCTTATATCTGTAAAAACCCCGGTATATGTAGCCGGGTTTGACCTTGGAGTTTTTCCTATAGGTGACTGATCAACCTCAATTACCTTATCTATATTCTCGATCCCCGTTATCTCTTTGTAAGGAAGGGGTGTCTTACCTGAGTGAAAGAATTTCCTTGCCAGTACAGGATGCAAGGTTTGATTTATAAGCGATGATTTACCGCTTCCCGATACTCCGGTAACACATATGAATGTTCCCAGTGGAAGGACCAGATCAACATCATTCAGGTTATGGCCTGTAGCTCCCCGCAGCAAAAGGAATTTGCCGTTCCCTTTTCTCCTTTCGCAGGGGATATTGAATTGCTTTCTCCTGTTCAGATAAGAAGATGTAAGAGTATCGTAGCCCATTATCTCTTCCGGGGAGCCCTGGGCAACAACAAGTCCGCCATGAACACCTGCCCCGGGACCCATATCTACAATATGATCAGCCGACATTATCATCTCCTTGTCATGCTCCACGACTATTACGGAATTACCTGAGTCACGGAGCTTTTTCAGTGCCCCAATCAAACGGCGGTTATCTCTCTGGTGAAGCCCGATACTGGGCTCATCAAGGATATAAAGCACATTGACAAGCTTTGATCCGATCTGCGTCGCCAGCCTTATTCTCTGGCTTTCACCTCCGGACAGGGTTCTTGCACCCCTGTTCAGGGAAAGGTAATCAAGTCCAACCTCAAGCAAAAAACCAAGTCGTGCCCGTAGCTCCTTTAGGATCTCAGAAGCGATCTGATTCTGCCTGGGAGTAAGATCATTTTCAATGTCAGCCAGGAAAACTGACAGTTCCCTGATGTCCATTGCAGATAATTCCCCAATATTCTTACCGGCTATCCTGAACCAGAGAGATTCTTTTTTCAAACGTGTTCCGTTGCATTCAGGACAAACATCATACTGCACGTACTGATCCCTGATCTTCCCGGTATTCTTTTTACCGTTCATGGCTTCAATACTTCCGACAAAATTCACTACACCCTCAAAAGTCAGGAAGTAATTTGATGTCATCCCGAGTGGCGTATTTGATAATTTAAGAACCTCATCGGAACCATACAACACTTTGTTAAGGGCTTCAGGAGGTATATCTTTTATGGGGGTATCCAAGGTAAATCCGTTTTTTTCTGCAATCGCCTCTATCTGCCAGAATATCCATGCATTCCTGTATTTTCCAAGAGGTTCAATTCCTCCTTTTCTTATACTGAGGTCCCTGTCAGGGATGAGCTTCTTCTCATTTATGCTTGAGATCTCTCCGAGTCCGTTGCAATGCGGGCAGGCTCCCTGGGGTGAGTTGAAAGAAAAAGTATGAGGAGCGGGCTCATTATAGGATAAACCAGTAACAGGACACATAAGATGACGGCTGAAATATCTTGCCACATTCGTATCTGCATCAAGTATCATCATAACTCCGTCACCCTGATCAAGTGCCATCCTTACAGCATCAGCAAGTCTCTTGTCAGTCACATCGCCTGCACGGAACTTATCTACTATCAGTTCTATGTAATGGTTTTTATAACGGTCCAGCTTCAGGCCTGCAACTATCTGTTTTATTTCATCATCAACCCTTACCGACAGAAAACCTTTTCGCCTGAGCTGTTCAAAAAGCTCCTTGTAATGACCTTTCCTGCCTTTAACAACAGGTGCAAGGAAATAGACTTTCCTGCCTGTAAAGCGTTCTTTAATAAGATCAATTATCTGGTCGTCGGTATATTTAACCATTTTCTCACCTGATTCATAGGAATATGCATCAGCCGCCCTGGCATAGAGCAGTCTGAGAAAATCATAAATTTCAGTAATTGTACCGACAGTTGAGCGCGGATTCTTATTTGTGCTCTTCTGTTCAATTGAAATTACAGGACTCAATCCGGTGATCTTATCCACATCCGGCCGTTCCATTCCTCCCAGAAACTGACGGGCGTAAGCTGAAAGAGTCTCCATATATCTCCTCTGCCCTTCTGCATATATTGTATCAAAAGCAAGAGAGCTCTTCCCGCTGCCGCTTAGTCCTGTTATTACAACAAGCTTATTGCGCGGGATAGTAACATCAATATCCTTTAAATTATGGACTCTTGTTCCAAGGACCTGGATCTGTTCACTCATTTTGCCAACCCCTGCCTGTAAATCACTCACTCACTTCAGATTGCTCAATTTTCCTCATTCCGTCGGCCGGGATCTTGATAATGTAGGTCTTATTCTGCCGCTTTGTCAGGTAAGGTTTCCTGAGCCAGGGATTAAGAAACTTGAGCAGTTTATAATTTGTCCCAAATTTATCTGCGAACTGAGAAAAATTTGTTACAGCTGTATCAACTTCCACTTCATAGTAATTAAGTTCCGGGTAAAGGTCATCCTTCGCAAGGGTGAAACCGTAGTTTCCGGGATCATTTATTATAAGCTTATAAGCAACCGCCCTGAAAATATATCGTGCTGTTTCTTCAGCAAGAAGAAGATCATAGTAGTTGTTCTGCTTCTGGATCCTTATCTGTTCGTCAATTGCTGCCCTTCCGCCGTTATATGATGCAGCTGCAAGAGTCCAGTTGCCGTATCTTTCGTATGATTTCCTGAAATAATCACAGGCAAAAAGAGTTGATCTTTCAAGATTATATCTCTCATCAACCTCCTCATTTATCTCCATGCCCTCTTCTCTTCCTGTAGCCTGCATTATCTGCCAGAAACCTGTTGCACCTGCCGGTGAGATCATATTGCTGTATTCACTTTCGGCGGCGACGAGGTATTTGAAATCATCCGGTATATTGTTTTCGGCAAGGATCTTTTCAATTACCGGAAGATATCTGTTTGCCCTCTTTATTATTAGAATTGTAGAAGAATGCCTGAATGCACTTGTCAGCAGCTCACGATCAAGACTTTCCCTTGTATCAAAATTGTCAAGCGGCATTTCTTCACCTGCAAAAGTAACTCTGTCAGGAAGCTTATAGGGCATATTGGAACGGATTGAATCTGATGAGATATCTTCATCCAGCCCGGTTGCGCTGAAACCCTTTGATCCTCCGGCAATTGACAATATTATTATTATAGCGCTCAACAGGATACCCGACGCCAGCAATGTTCTCCTGAATGGTTTAGTCATGATAAATACGGGTAATTAGAAACAAAGTGCAAAGGTAATACTTTTACACCTGATAAATAATCCAGGACAGGCCAAAAATAGAATTAAGGATAAATTTGAGACAGAAATTATCAGAACCTGTATGTCAGGCCTGAAAATAGCCCAAATGAGTAAGGATGTATCTTCACACCAGCGACAGGGCTGAATGGATTAATGTAGTATCTCAGGGTTGGTTCAAGGTTAAGGGACAGGTTGCCGGAGAAGCTGTATTCCATACCCATACCAACAGAGCTGCTGAAGGATATCATATTCAGGCCATCTGTTTTACCGACCTCATATTTCTGGCCGTCGATGGATGTATAAACTGAGTTATTGACAAGGACATTTGATGAGACCCCTCCAATGATATTGAAATCGATTCCTTTATCAATAACCTTATATCGCAATATCACAGGCAGTTCAAGATAACCGAAATTCTGACGGAGTGTATTATCGAGGTATTTCAGGTTCGCTTTTGAAGGATCGAAAACATCATCAGTATACATCGTAATTATCCTGTTACCCGTAGCGTTGTCTTTTAGGAAAACATCGGGGTTATTTGTGTAGACCATCCCGTTTGCTGTCCTGATGGCAAAGTTGCGGCCCCCTTTTGAATAATCATACTGCCTGAACCCGCCGAAAGCCGAGATACCTGTCAGTTCCTGCCCGATAGCTGAATAATAAAGACCTGATTGTACGCTTAATCTCCTGTTGACCTTATACGATACTGCAACGCCTCCCGTGTATGAAAAAGCCGGCTGCTGCCCTGAGGTCATAGAAGAAGCTATATCGGCATTACCTGAAATGATCCGGGAGTAATATGCCGGAGATGCCAGTGCTGCGATAGTCCATCTGGGGCTTGTCCTTATAACAGGATCCTCAGTAACTGCAAGCTCTGTGTTTCCCGTAAGATTGAGGGAAGTGATACTCGGTTCATCCAAAGCAGGTGTATTGTCACGAAGCCAAAGGTTTCTTTCATTTGCATTAAGGTCAGGCAGGGTAGTATAAAGAATATTACCGATAGCTTTTATGCTGCCATCGGCAACATTATTATTCCGAATAGCGGGAGCCTGATCGGAAGCATCTGCTATAAGTACCGGCCCTGAAGGTCTTTCAATATTCCCGCCAATTTCAGGGGCAGCTGCTGCGATCACAGGTACAGACAGCTGTTCCTGAACGGCAACCACACTGTTTTCTGCCTGAGTCGAGATCTGACGTCCGTATCTGTATGCAAGTATGCTGATTGAGAGCAGTACAGTAACAGTTGCTGCAACCCTCAGCAGGATAAGCATAGGTCTGTGCTTGCTTATAAGGGGACGGATATAAGCCCAGCTCTCCCTGGGCGGAAGAACTTCGTAATCTTTTAGTCCGTTCCTGAACAGCAGATCTATATTTGCCTCCTGCTTATCCATTGATTATTTTCTTTTTAAGCCCCGTATATGAACCAACTCTTCTCTGGAGGATTATCCGTGCCCGCGCCAGATTAGATTTTGAAGTCCCTTCAGATATATTAACCATCCGGCTTATCTCTTTATGTGAGTAACCTTCTATCGCAAAGAGGTTAAACACCATTCTGTATTTTGGAGGCAATTCCCTTATTATCTCAAGAAGATCGCCTGCCTCCAGCCCTGCATAATCCTCATTATCCGGTTCTGCATCAGGTTCAGGGATAGTATCGATATCGTCAACCCTGTAAAGGTTATGCTTGCTCCGGAATTTTTCCAGAGCTGTGTTGACCATTATCCTGCGTATCCAGCCTTCAAAAGAACCCTCATGCTTGTAATTACCAAGGTTCTCAAATATCTTTATGAACCCTTCCTGCAGTATATCCCGTGCCTCATCATCATTGCCTGAATATTGCAGGCACACAGCATAAAGCTTTGCTGCATGACGCCGGTACAGGATCTCCTGATCCTTCCTGTTTCCTTTAAGACAGCCGCTTATTATATTTTTGATATCGGTCAAGAATTAAACCTCTATAAAAATATAAATATACAAAGAATTTGTCTTAAATCCTACAACTTTGCTATAAGATTGATGTAAAAACGCCGGAAAAGGTTGCTTTATAAAAGATGTTAAGGCGTTACGGTGTAAGGGCGTTACGGTTTTACGGCCTTAAAGCCTTAATGCCTTAATGCCCTAAAGCCTTATATATGTATCACCTCACCGTAGGCGGCGGCTGCAGCTTCCATTATAGCTTCCGACATTGTGGGATGAGGATGAACCGATTTAATGATCTCATGTGCAGTAGTTTCGAGCTTCCTGGCCACTACGATCTCTGATATCATCTCAGTAACACCGGCACCTATCATATGTGCACCGAGAAGCTCACCGTATTGTGCATCGAATATCAGCTTAATGAATCCTTCCCTTGATCCTGAAGCACTTGCCTTACCGGAAGCAGTGAATGGAAATTTCCCGACCCTGATCTCGCGACCTGCCTCCTTCGCAGCAGCTTCTGTCATTCCGACAGAGGCTATTTCAGGATTTGTATATGTACAGGAAGGTATATTTCCGTAATCAAGAGGACTTGTCTCCAGGCCCGCGATCTTCTCAACACAGATGATCCCCTCAGCTGATGCTACATGAGCCAGAGCAGGGCCATGAACAATATCTCCTATTGCAAAAATGCCTTTTGCCGATGTCTGATAGTATTCATCTGCAACTACTTTACCCTTCCCCGTGTTCACCCCGGCCTTTTCAAGGCCAATCCCTTCAATATTCGGAGTTATACCGACAGCCGACAAGATAATCTCTGCTGTTATTGTTTCATTGCCGGACGGGGTTTTAACCGATACCCGGCATTTGTCACCCGACAGGTCAGCCGATTCAACTGCTGAGCCTGTCATTATTTTCATTTTCTTCTTTTTAAATGACCTCTCAAGTTGTTTCGAGACTTCTTCATCCTCATTAGGCACTATCCTGGGAAGAAATTCAACAAGTGTCACCTCAGTACCTATAGTCTGGTAAAAATCAGCAAATTCACAGCCAATAGCACCCGCCCCCACGACAAGCATTGATTTTGGCTGCTCAGGCAGCGTCATCGCTTCCCTGTAACCTATTATTCGTTTACCATCCTGCCTCAGGTTCGGAAGATCCCGTGAACCTGCCCCTGTCGCAAGTATAATGTTTTTTGCAGAGTACACCTTCCTGTTACCCTCCTGATCAATCACTTCCACACTGTTCCCTCCTGCAAGGCTGCCGGCTCCTTTAATGTGTGTTATCCCATTCTTTTTGAAAAGGAACTGTATCCCCTTGCTCATTCCTTCAGCAACAGCCCGGCTTCTTGCGATAATAGCCCTGAAATCAGGTTTTACCTCACCGGTTACCGCTATGCCGTAATCTGAAGCATGATTCAGATAATCGAAGACCTGTGCACTTTTAAGCAGTGATTTTGTTGGTATGCATCCCCAGTTAAGACAGATCCCTCCAAGCTCAGCTTTTTCTACAACTGCCACTTTCATCTTAAGCTGTGAAGCTCTTATTGCAGCCACATATCCGCCCGGGCCACTACCAATAATTATAAGATCATAATCCATTTCCGGTAATTTTTAATTGCTAATTGCTAATTGTTAATTGTTAATTGCTGATTGTTAATTGCTGATTGCTAATTGCTAATTGCTAATTGTTAATTGCTAATTGCTAATCTCTTTATTATAAAGCTATAGAATTTCGCCAGCACCCATATAATTACAAGAGTAAAGATAATTGTTGCACCTACGGGGATCCCAAGATAATAGGAGATTACATATCCGGCAGCCGTTCCGACAAATCCGCAAAGGATCGACCAGATTATTATTCTTGAATAAACCCTTGTAAAGATCATTGCTATGTTGGGCGGAATAGTCAGCAGTGAAAGCACAAGCACTACCCCTGCCATCCTTATGTTGAGAACAATGGTGAGTGCAACCAGGGAAGTTGTTACATACTTGAAGGTATTAACATATGATGAATACGTTCTTGCAAAAGACTCATCGTATGATATATAGAGCATTGTCCGGTAAAAGACTGAAAAATATATTATCAGCAGTACCGACATTATCCCAAGTGCAATTATATCGGCATTTGTAACCGTGAGAATGCTTCCAAAAAGGTAGCCCATAAGGTTAGGCGAATAACCTGGAGTGAGGTAAATGAAGATAATACCTGTTGCCATCCCGAATGCCCACAGGATGCCGATCGCTGAGTCTTCTCTTATCTTCTGCCTTACTGACAGATACTCAACTCCAAGCGCAGAAAGGATGCCGAAGATGGCAGCTCCCAGAACAGGATTGATACCAAGAAAATATCCTATTCCAATGCCCCCGAATGAAGCGTGAGTTATCCCCCCGCTGAGGAAGACCATTCGCCTGCATACTATATAAGTACCAACAAGTCCGGCTGTAATACTTGCAAAGACCGCACCAAGCAGGCCTTTTATAATGAATTCATATTGAAAAATATCAGTGTCCATCTGGTCCGTGACTTCTCAGTACCGTGTGAGGCACCTCTCCATGAGTAATTAGCTGAATAGGACAACCGTAAGCCAGAAGCTGTTCATTCGATATCTCCGATGAAGGATGATAGTTTAGATTCCTGTTGACACAGGCAAATGATTTTACATGAGACGATATCATCCCGATGTCGTGAGAGACCATCAGGATGGCCATCCTTTTATTCAGTTCCTTAAGCTTTTCATAAAAATCATTTTCAAATGTTGAGTCAACGAAATTTCCCGGCTCATCAAGAAGGAGCAAAACCGGGTTCCCTATTATTGCCCGGCCAAGAAAGACTCGCTGCAACTGTCCGCCTGAGACCTCATTGAGAGAAGACCTGGCTACGTCCGTCAGACCAAGTTCATCAATAACCTCAGAGGCCTTCCTCTTATCGGCAGCCGACATGTGCGTGATTATCTTCTTGCGTATCATCATACCTGAAAGGATCACATCGGTAACGTTCAAAGGATAGTTATTATCGCCTGTCGAGACCTGCGGCAGATATCCGATTGTGTTCTCACTTATAAGATCGTTATTGAAGCTTATACTGCCTGACGATGGTTTAATAAGCCCGAGTATTACCTTCAGGAGTGTGGTTTTGCCTCCTCCGTTCGGACCAATAACCCCTATGAAATCATTTTCATTTACCCTGAAGTTAATATCCTGTAACACCGTCTTGTTCTCGTATGATGCTGATAATGAATTTATTTCAAAAAGGTACGACATAGACTTGACCTATTTTCCGCTTAATAAAAAACTCCCGTGAAGAGAATTTATAATATCAATTGTACTCTCCATCCAATCTCCCGAAAGAGGGTCTATCACTTTAAGGCTGGCTCCTATCTCACTTGCAATAACCCTTGCATTCTTATTGTCAAATTCCTTCTGTACAAATATCACCCTTATTTTTTCTTTACGTGCAAGATCGATAAGCTCTTTCATCCTGCCAGGAGGAGGTTCTTTTCCCTCATACTCGACAGCAATCTCTTTCAGCCCATAGTCTCTTGCCAGATAAGCAAGGTTAGGATGATAGATCATAAATGCCCTGCCACTGAAACCAGACAGAAGAGAATCAGCCTTCATGTCAGCTTCACCGATCTTTTCGAGCAGGCTGTTATATCCTGTATCATATCTCTCCTTAGCTGATGGATTAAGGCTGCATAACATTTCGTAAACTGACGATGCCACTACCTTTGCACATCGGGGCGATAGCCAAAAGTGAGGATCTGCCCCACCGGCATTTTCCCCGTGAACATGATGTTCATGCTCATCAGCAATGAGATCGATCTTATCCCCCACTGAAAGTTTTACCATATTCGTGTTGATCTCATAGAACCTGTCAAGCCATGTAAGCTCGAATCCAAGTGACCCGTTACTTATGTATGCTTCGGATAATCTCAGTTTGTTTATCTGGTCAGGAACAGGTTCATATATATGCGGATTTGAACCTGCCGGAACCATAACATTAACAATGAAATCATCACCGGCAATACCTTCCACAAAATACCTGAAAGGAGCAATGCTGACAGTAATGATCCTTTCCCTGCCTTCCCTTGGACTTGTATTACAGGAAAGGAGAGCAGCAAAAGCCAGAAAGATGATCTTTCTTTTCATTTTTACAAATTCCCGGAGTGCATGCAAATTTAACATATAACATCACAAATGGTTTATCTCTTGCAGATAAAATAATATCTGCTATTTTTGATATATTAATTCCCTGCTCTCAGATCACCATCTAAAAGCGGGGATAGACGGGGCCGACATAAATAATCATAAACCAACACCTATGAAGAAGATCCTGATCACAATTATTCTGACCCTTTTAGGATCAGTCTTTCTTTTCGTTAATGAGCTTTACGGTCAATACTCTGATTATCAATCAATGATACAGAGGACTGACATGCTGGCTAAGAAGTATCCTTCAATCTGCAATGTAAAGTCTCTTGCAAAAACCGAAGGAGGAAGAGAAATCAGAGTACTGACTATTGGTACGGGAAAGGCTGATGAAAAGCCTGGTTTGGCTGTAATCGGCGGTATTGAAGGCAGTTATACAGCCGGGAGGGAGATTGTCTCGGGCTTTGCAGAATCGCTGCTTGCGAATTCCTCCTCTGAAGAGATACGGGCGCTGCTCGACAGAGTTACTTTTTACATATTCCCGGATGTCAGCCCTGACGCATCTGAACAGTTTTTCAGGGGATTAAAATATGAGAGGAATATAAACAGCCGGCCGACAGATGACGACAGGGATTTCCTCATTGATGAAGATCCAAATGAAGACCTTAACAATGACGGGCTGATAACAATGATCCGGGTTTCAGATCCGACCGGCTCCTGGATAGAAGCTCCCGGCGATAACAGGGTAATGATCCCTGCCGACCTCTCAAAGGGACAGAAAGGTTCTTTCCGGATATTTACGGAAGGTATTGATAATGACAAGGATGATCTTTTCAATGAGGACGGCCCGGGAGGAGTGAACCTGAACAGGAATCTTACTTACAACTATGAGGAATTCGGGGCGAATGCAGGCCTGCATCCGGTATCCGAACCTGAGAGCAAGGCCCTTCTTGATTTTCTGTTTGACAATTTCAATATATATGCGACCATAGCTTTCGGGCCTCAGGATAACCTGGCACAGCCAATGAAATCCGTTGGCCGCCCGGGAAATGACAATACATCTTCCGGAGGCCAGGAACGGTCGCAGGGAAGGGACAGAAACAGGAGGATAACATCAATCCTCCGGTCTGATGAGACAATCAATAAACTGGTCTCTGAAAAATACATTGAGATAACAGGTATAAAAGGAGCACCGGTCCTGAAAAACTCTCCGGGGAATTTCATGGAATGGTCCTATTTTCATTACGGGCGATACAGTTTCAGCACCCCGGCGTGGTGGTTCCCTGTCGAAAAAGAATCTAATCCTGAGATCTCTTTCCTGAAATACGCTGAAGAGAATAAAATAAATGATGCCTTTGTTCCATGGACTGAAGTAAAGCATCCGGATTTCCCGGGAAAAAAGACCGAAGTTGGAGGTGTAAAACCATTCGCTATGATAAATCCGCCTGCAGAACAACTTGGCATGCTAATCGAAAAACACTACAAATTCATTACAGCTGTTGCAGCTATGCATCCTGAACTTGAGTTCCTTGATGTGGCAGTTGAAAATAAAGGCGATAACATATTCCGCCTGAGCCTGAAGATCCACAACAATGGGATTTTTGCAACATGCACTGAAGCAGGTGAATCAAATATATGGACAAGGCTGATGCGCCTGAGCCTCGAAACAGGGAAGAACCAGAAATTCCTCAGCGGGCAGCCGGTGCAAAGGATCTCCAGGCTTGAAGGGGGCGGATCAGCCGAATTCAGCTGGCTGATAATGGGCAGTGGCACTGTCAGGATCACTGCCGGAGCAGTTAATACAGGTTTAATAAACACATCTGTGGAGCTTAAGTAATATAATCATAC
>JAEAME010001299.1_pt1 | contig 18103 bp, 17 predicted proteins | sample 8958731 | NCBI WGS metagenome assembly JAEAME01 (sample SAMN16933194, study PRJNA681113) | bioreactor sludge metagenome | isolation source: anerobic bioreactor sludge (Control) | place: India:Bengaluru | collected 2018-10-24 | reverse complement strand
GCAGCGGCACCAGCGAAAGCTTGTGGAAGAGGGAGGGGTCCTTGATGTTGCGCGGCGCGCCGACCACGGTCTGGCGCACCTTCTCGAGCAGTGTCGTGTCCTCGTCCGATCCGTTTTGTGCCATGGTTTTTGTTTTCGGGGAACTGGCCGGCCTCAAAACTCGGCCGGGATGGCTGAACCCTATTGTACTCCCCGGGATCGCCTCGTGTCAACCGGCGCAACGCGTTCGACCTTGTTGACACGGTTTCCCCTTTATGGTAGTCAAAGTGCGGCCGCGTACCCCGGGGAGCGGATAAGGGGGACCCATGGAAGACGAACAGCGCGACACGCAGAAAAAGAAGATCCAGATCCTGTTCCAGCTGGGAAAGTGGTCCGACGTGGTCAAGCTGTGTTCCTCCTACGCCGAAAAGTACGGCAAGGACATGGAGATCGACATGATCCGCTTCAAGAGCGAACGCCACCTGGGCGTCGCCTCCCCCGTTCCGCCCGCGGGGGAGCCCAAGCCGGCAGCGCCGACCGAACCGGTCCGGCCGGCCGCCGCCGAGGCGACGATCGTATCCGATCCCTCGATCCCGCTCATTCCCCCCGAGAAGGAGGAAGAGCCGTCGCCGATCGGGGAGGAGGTCGAACCCGGCGGCGTCGCGGAGAATCCGGCCGAGATCGACCTCGGCGACCCTTTTTCCGGGGACGATCTGGTTATCAGCGATCCGTTCGCCAGCGACGAGCCGCCGGTGACGATGGCCGCCGAAGAGGGAGCGCCCGTCGAGATCGGCGACTCCGAGGCGCCGGCCGTCACGAAGCTCGAGTTCGCGGATGGAAACGACATCTCCGCCGGATTCGCGGAGGAACCCGAGGCGGCCCTTCAGCCCGAGGAGAAGGAGCCCGACCTGTCCGGCTTCGGCGGCCTGACCATCGACGCCGAGCCTGATCTCTCCCCGGCCGCCGCCGACTTGTCCCGCATCGAGCCGCCCCCCGAGAAGCGGCATGAACCCCCGGCGGAAGCCCCGCGCCGGGCCGTGGGCACGATGTATGGCGGAGCGGCGGCGGAAGCGAAGCCGTTCTCCCCGCCGCCAGCGCGCCCTCATGCCGCCGACGAGGCTGCTCCCGCGCGCATGATCCCGCCGGACCAGGAGGGCAGGGCGGAGAAGCCCCAGTCGCGGCCGTCTCCCTATTCCGCCGCTTCCGAGACGCCGGCTGCGGAGCCCGGCAAGCGACTGAACGTCAAGCTGCTGCTGTTCATCATCCTGCCGCTGCTCGCCGCCGCCCTCTGGCTGGTGCTGAGCGGCCGGCTGGGCCCGGGTCCGGCCGCGGAGGAACCGCGCCCGGCCGCGCAGCCGGCGCGGCCCGCGCCGCCCCGCCGCCGGCCGGCGCCGGTGAAGCCCGCGGCCGCGGCGCCGACCCCGGCCCTCGATGCCCAGGCGGCGGAACAGGAGAAAAAATTCGCCGACACGCTTCTCCAGGCCGAGGAGCTGGAAAGGAAAGGCGAGACGCTCAAGGCCTGGGCGCTCGTGCTGGAGGCCAAGAAGATCAAGGTCAGCGAGCCCCTGCAGCAGCTGGAGGAGCGCCTGGCGCGCAAGATGCAGGAGGAGCAGGCGCAGGCCCAGAAGGAGAAGCAGACCGCCCTGAGCCAATGGGAGCTGGAGACCCAGGCGCTGGCCAAGGCCAAGGAGGCGGACACCATCGCCGGCTGGCAGGCGTTCCTGCGCGACTATCCCCAGAGCGGATCGGCGCCCGCGGCCGAGGCGCGCATCGCCGCCCTGGAAAAAAAGGCCCAGGAAGCCGCCCAGCAGCAGCTGCTGCAGCGCATCCAGCTGGAGCAGAAGCTCCGGCCTCGCGCGGCCTACGCCAGCCTCAGCCCGGCCGAGGCCGCCGCGCTGGCGCGCCCGGGAGGGCGGCCGCCGGCCCGTGTCTAGCCCCATGCCCACGGCAACGCCACGGTTACGCTCGAACTGAACGCCGGGCTGATGTGGTCGCTCTACAACCGGCCCATGGCCTTTGACAAGGCCAGGTGGTGGGCCAACCGCGTCACGGCCGGTTACGGCGGCTGGCGGCTGCCGACCGCCGAGGAGGCGCTCGCGCTGCTGCAGGCGGACCGCGGCCAGTACGCGGGGATGGCGGGCTTCGCGGTTTGGACCGGCGACACGGTCAGCGATCAGCCGCGGGCCGTATGGGTGCTCAAGCTGCCCGAAGGCCAGTTCGTGCCCGGCCCGGAGGATGAAGTGCACTATGTCTGGGCGGTGCGCAAGGCCGGCCGGTAAGCGCCGGCCATGAAATACGTCGGCGCCCACGTCAGCGCGGCCGGCGGCGTGGAGAACGCCCCGCTCAACGCCCGCGCCATCGGCGCCCGCGCCTTCGCCCTGTTCACCAAGAACCAGAAGCAATGGCGCGCCCGGCCGCTGGAAGCGGCGGGCATCGGCGCTTTCAAGAAAAACCTGGCCGCGGCGGGCATCGCGCCGCGCCATGTACTGCCCCACGACAGCTACCTGATCAACCTCGGCCATCCCGACCCCGAGAAGCGCGAAAAATCGGTCCAGGCCCTGCTGGACGAGGCCCGGCGGACCGAGCAGCTGGGGCTGCAATTCCTGAACTTCCATCCCGGCAGCCACCTGGGCGCAAGCAGCGAGGAGGAGTGCCTGCAGCGGATCGCGGCGGGGATGAGGCGCATCCTGGCGGAGACCGACGCCGTCGTCCTGCTGGTGGAGGGTACAGCGGGGCAGGGGAACCACGTCGGGCACCGTTTCGAGCACCTGGCGCGCATCCTCGAGCTCGCCGGCAACCCCAGTCGCTGCGGCGTCTGCCTCGACACCTGCCACCTGTTCGCCGCCGGCTACGACCTGCGCAGCCCCGAGGCCTACGAGGCGACGATGGCGCGCTTCGGCTCCGTCGTCGGCTTGCCGTTCCTGCGCGCCGCCCACCTCAACGACGCCAAGGCGGAGCTGGGCAGCCGCGTCGACCGCCATGACAGCATCGGCAAGGGGAAACTGGGCCTGGAGGCCTTCCGGCTGCTGATGAACGATCCGCGCTTCGACGACAAGCCGTTGATCCTGGAAACCATCGACGAGAGCCTCTGGCCGGCCGAGATCCAGGCGCTGTACTCGCTGGTCAACGCGCCGGCCTGATCGCCGGCATCCCTTTTCTCCGGCCTGAGCGGATGGGCTATTTCTCCCGTCCTTTTCTCTTGCGCCAGGCCAGCCAGACCATGAGGATGGTCACCAGGATCAGGCCCAGGAACATGGCCCGCGCCCCCCACAGATAGGGGCGATTGGCCGCGGGCTCGCCCTTCATCAGCAGCTTGCTGATGGCCTCCTGGTAGGCCCAGCCGCCCAGCACCACCAGCATGTAGACCGGGGTGACGTACTTCAGGATGAACTTGAAGATCCTGGGCACCTTCAGGTCGGCGCCCTGGTGCATGTCCGCCCAGCCCTTCCGGACCCCGAAGACCCAGGAGAACAGGATGATCTCGATGGTGGCGAACACGACCAGGCCGAAGGTGCCGGCCCAGAAGTCGAGCTCGTCCAGGAAGCCGAAGCGGAAGAAGGCGACCACGGCGACCGTGCAGGCCAGCATGACGGCGAACACGGCGTTGACCGCCTTGGCGCGCCGCCATTTGAATTCGTCCTCCAGGAAGGCGACGGCGGGCGAGGTCAGGGCCACCGACGAGGTGATGCCGGCGATGAAGAGCAGGAAGAACCACATGGCGCCCAGGATGTGGCCGAGGGGCAGCTTCTGGAAGATGACCGGCAGCGCCTGGAAGCCTAGGTTAAAGGCGCCTTCCTGGGCGATCAGCCTGGTCTCGGCCACGCCGAAGAAAGCGACGGCGACCGGGATGGCGATGGTGCCGCCCAGGATGACCTCGGCGAACTCGTTGGTCATGGAGGTGGAGAGGCCGTTGAGGGTGACGTCGTCCTTCTCGCGTAAATAAGAGGCGTAGGTGTTGATGATCCCCTGCCCGAGGCTCAGGGTGAAGAATATCTGCCCGGCAGCCACCAGCCAGACCGTGAAGCGGCTGAGCTGGCTGAAGTCGGGGTTCCACATGAAGCCCATGCCCTCGTTCACCGAGGCGACGCCGGAGGCGGGGTGGCCCAGCGTCAAAACGCGGACCGCCAGGATGATGCCGAAGACGAACAGCACCGGCATGCCGATCTTGGCCAGCACCTCGATGCCCTTGGAGATGCCCTTGTGCAGGAAATAGTAGTTCAGGAAGATGGTGAGGCCGATGAAGACGATGACCGGCAGCCAGGAGGCGAAGAACTGGTTGTGCTCCACCCCCTGGAAGCCGTGCAGGAACTGGCCCATGGCGTCGCGCGTGGTCAGGCCGAAGTACTTGCCGGTTCCGGAGAACCAGGCGAAGCCCAGGGTCCAGGACTCGATGAAGTTGTAATAAACCACGATGGTGAAGGGCAGGGAGATGCCCAGGGCGCCGAGATACTTGGCCAGCGGGTGCTTCCACAGCAGGGAGAACATGCCGGGCGTGGTGCCGTGGCCGTGGACGCCGCCGTGGCGGCCGATGGACCATTCGACCCACATCAGTGGGATGCCGAGGAAGAGCAGGGCGCAGAAGTAGGGGATCATGAAGGCGCCGCCGCCGTTGGCCGCCGCCTTGACCGGGAAGCGCAGGAAATTGCCCAGGCCGATGGCGTTGCCGGCCATGGCCAGGATCAGGCCGATGCGCGATCCCCAGAGCGCGCGGCCGCCCTTGTCGGTTGGGCCCGGCTCCTTCTTCCTCTTGGCCAGCAGCACGCGGCTGAAGCAATAGATGGTTAGCCCGAGGATCGTGCCCCAGGCGACGGCCAGCGAGATCCAGCCCCACGTCGACAGTCCTTGGTTCATCGGGACCTCCTCGGTGAGATAGAGATTATAGATAGGCGGACACGATCGCACAAGAGGCCGAGGGCATCAACTCGGCGGACGGCTCACGGCAGACGGTGGATAAGAAATCGGAGAATAGGAGCATCATGGCCGCTCGAAAGAAACTGCGGGAATGGGATCGGGACCATCGCGGGCAAGTGGGCAACGACGCGCTCGCTGGGATTCATTCCCTGGCATGGCCTTGCCGTCAGCCGTCTGCCGTCCGCCGTTTGCCAGATCCCCGCCATTTCATTCCAGCTCCTCGAGCGGCAGATCCGCGTGCTCCATGAGGCGCAGGACGGGATAGGTGCCGCCCTCGCGGCCATAGGCGGCGAACGCGCTCTCCTGCCCGCCGGTGTCGGTCATGATCCCCCACGAGGACTCGGGCTCCAGCAGCAGGGGCAGAAGCCGGCGCGCCCGCTGCGGCAGGAAGGCCAGCACGTCGCCCCTGGCCAGGGTGACGGTCTCGCTCACCGTCTCCAGGTCGAACTCGGGCTTGACGCTCTCCTCCTCCAGGCGCGCCGCCGCGTGCAGCACGCGGTAGGCCTCCACCCGCGCCTGGGCCGGCGCCGCCAGCCGCTGCAGGCGCACCTGGTGTCGGCGCAGCAGGTCGACCAGCCGCGGCTCGCCGCCGGGAATGACGTAGGCCAGGGGCAGGCGGACGCTCTTCTTGACCTTGACCTGCGGCTCGAAGTTCTTCCACTCCCTCGTCTCGGCGCGCCACTCCTGCAGGTTGAAGACGGGGAAGGTGACGGCCGGACGCGCCGGGTCGGGGAAATAGTCCATGCGCACGAAGGAGCGCTCGCCCGGCGCGACCGGGGCCAGCAGCCGGGCGCGCGCCGCGCCCACCAGGGACAGGATCTCCGGGGCGCGGCGGGCCGCCTCGCGCAGGAAAGCGGTCATGGCGCTGAGCTGGGCGGCGGCGCGCCGCTCCAGCATGTTGTCCACGGCCCCGCAGCGCTTGCCTTCGAGGATGAAGGCCAGGGTGTCGTAGATGCCCAGGCTCTGGCGGCCGTCGTCGATGTCGTTGGTCGAGAAGCGCAGGCGGTCGCCCTCGGCGGGGGAGCCGACGGTGTAGGGGAAAAGGACGAAGCCGTCGGCGGCGACGCGCTCGCGCACGGCCGGGTACAGGACGTCCTGGCCGAAGGTGCGGACGGCGGCGTCGATATTCAGGTTGCTCAAGGCCCCCAGCATCTCGTCGGCGTTCTTGAGCACGCCCTGGCCGACCCACCAGGGCGAGACGGCCCCGTACTCGTGGACGTCGAGGACGATCTCGGGGAACCACTCCTGGAAGAGCCGGTGCAGGGCCTGGGTCTCGGGCTCGCTGAGCACGACGTGGTTGCGGTTGAGGTCGCGGTCGCGGGCGTTGCGCCGCTGGCGCAGCTCGGCGCCGTCGGGGTTGGCGCAGGGGACCAGGATCAGGTCGAGCCGGTCGAGGATCCCCGAGTCGCGGCGCGCCAGCTCGGCGGCCAGGAGCAGGGCGGCCTCCTTGCCCGAGGGCTCGTCGCCGTGCTGCTGGCAGAAGACCAGGGCGATGGGCTTGCGCTGGCGCTGGCCGGCGAAGCGGCCGCGCGCCAGGAACAGCGCCGGGATGTCGCGCCCCTGGGTCGAGCGGCCGATGATCTCCAGAGCGGCGCGCGGGCCGGCGGCGTCCAGTTGCCGCAGCCGGGACAGCAGCTCCTCGTGGCCGGTCAGCGTGCCCGCCTGGCCGCCGAGGAGGGGCGCCAGGGACAGGGCCAGGAAAATCGCGATCGTCGCTCTCATGCCGCCTCCTTTGCCTTGCGCCGCTTCCAGAAGAGGTAGCCGGGGATGCCCAGGGCCACCAGGAAGAGGCCGAACAGCGAGTTGATCAGCGGCGCGCGGCCGCTCAGGTAGTTGCCGATGTCGGAATAGAGGGTGAAGACCACGTAGACCGCGGCAAAGGCGATGAAGACGACCGGGACGGCCGGGTAGCCCCATACGCGATAGGGGCGCTCCACGCCGGGGAGCTTGCGCCGCAGCACGATGACGCTCAGCGCGGCGGCGGCGTAGAAGATCCAGGAGACGAAGATCAGCATGTCGGTGAGCTGGTCGAAGGTGCCGCTGAGGATCAGCACGCAGGTCCAGGCGCACTGGGCGACCAGCGACGGCCCGGGCGTGCGGAAGCGCGGGTGGACGGCGCTCAGCCGGCGGAAGAACAGGCGCTCGCGGGCCATGGCGTAGTAGACGCGCGCCGACATCATCAGCGTGCCGTTCACCGTGCCGAAGGTGGAGATCATGATGGCCACGGCGATCAGCGCGCCGCCCCAGTTCCCCAGGAAGGAGGAAGCCACGTCGGTGGCCACCAGGTAGGAGCCGCCGCTGGACTGGGCGGCGAGGTACTTGCCCGCCATGTCCCGCGCCGGGATGATGTAGAAGTAGGCCAGGTTGACCAGCACGTAGACGGTGATGAAGGTGGCGGTGGCGATGAACATGGCGCGCGGCAGGTTCTTTTGCGGCTCGCGGATCTCGCCGGCCAGGTAGGTGACGTTGATCCAGCCGTCATAGGCCCAGAAGGCGCCCGACATGGCGACGATGAACGCCAGGAACACCGGGCCCAGGCCGCCGCTGAAAGTCACCGCCGACTGGGTGAAGTGGGCCAGGCTGCCCTGGCCCACGGTGAAGGCCAGCGCCACGATGGCCAGGATGGCGGCGATCTTCAGGGCGGTGAAGAAGACCTGCACGGCGCTGCCCAGGCGCACCCCCAGGTAGTTGATCACGGTCAGGAAGACGATGAGCAGGATGGTGCACAGCTTCAGGCCGATGAACTTGAAGGGGGTGATGTCGCCCAGCCAGGGGATGTGCAGGGCGAAGCTCTCCCAGGCCGGACCCAGGCGCGGGAAGGCGAAGAAGTATCCCAGCGAGTCGGAGAAGACATAGGCGATGGAGGCGATGGAGCCGGTCTGGATGACGACGAAGACGGCCCAGCCGTACAGGTAGCCGGAAAAATCGCCGAAGCTGCGGTTGAAGTAGACGTACTGGCCGCCCGCCTCGGGGAACATGCCGGAGATCTCGGCCAGGCTGAGGACGCCGAACAGCGTCATGACGCCGGCCACGATCCACACCGCCAGCAGCAGCAGCGGCGACTCGAGCTGCGTGGCCATCAGCCCCGGCTTCTTGAAGATTCCCGAGCCGATCACCGAGCCGATGGCGAAGGCCACGGCGGCGACCAGCCCGATCTGGCGCAGCAGTTCAACGGGTTGCTTCCTTTCGTCACTGTCCATGGTGTTCCTCGCTTGGGTGTCCGGGAATCGCGCCCAGGAGCGGAAACAGGATTATAGAAAGACAACGGCATAAAATCAATCTATTTGTGTTGGTGTTCGTGTTAGTGTTAGGAACGGCACGAACCGATCCCTTGCTATTTCATCACGAAATGCGAATCACGAATTACGAATCATGATAGTTCTTCTGTTGTTCATACCACGATTGTTACCACTACATGTTCGTCGAGATTCAATGCCCTGGCTTTCCTGACACTAACACCAACACAAGGAGTTCGGTTCGTTTCTAGGCTTTGGCCTTACGCCGTGTGCCGTGTGCCGTACGCCGAGTTCCTTTTGAGACCTTGATCGCGAGCTCGTCCCCGGCCACGTCGATGCGGGCGGAGCCGCCGCCCCGCAGGCGGCCGAAGAGCACCTCGTCGACGAAGGGGTTCTTCACCTTTTCCTGGACCAGGCGCGATACCTCGCGGGCGCCGAAGACGCGGGAGAAGCCGCGCCGCGCCAGCCATTGCACGGCCGCCGGGGTGACGCGCAGCGCCACGCCCTTCTCGCGCAGCTGGCCGGCGAACTCGTCGGCCATGCGCCGCACGATGAGCGCCACCCGTTCCACGTCCAGGTGACGGAAGGAGATGACGGCGTCCAGGCGGTTGCGGAACTCGGGGGAGAAGATCCGCTCCACGGCCTGGGTGACCGAGCCGCGGGCCGGCTCGCCGCGGAAGCCTGGCGCCGTCCGTCCCAGCTCCTTGGCGCCGGCGTTGGAGGTCATGATCAGCACCACGTTGCGGAAGTCGGCGCGGCGGCCGCCGTTGTCGGTCAGGGTGGCGTAATCCATCACCTGCAGCAGCGCGTTGTATATGTCGGCGTGGGCCTTTTCGATCTCGTCCAGCAGCAGCACGGCGTACGGCGACTTGCGCACGGCTTCGGTCAGCAGCCCGCCCTCCTCGTAGCCGACGTAGCCGGGCGGGGCGCCGACCAGGCGCGAGACGGTGTGCTTCTCCTGGTACTCGCTCATGTCGAAGCGCAGCAGCGGGATGCCCAGCACGTCGGCCAGCTGGCGGGCCAGCTCGGTCTTGTCCACCCCGGTCGGGCCGGCGAAGAGGAAGCGGGCCACCGGCTTGTCGGGCTCGCGGAAGCCGGCGCGCGCCCGCTTGACCGCCCAGGCGACCTTTTCCACCGCCTCGTCCTGGCCGAAGATGCGCGACTTCAGATCCGCCTCGAGCCGCTGTAGGCCGAGGGTCTCGGCGCTGCTGACGCTGCGGCGCGGCACCTTGGCGATGCGCGCCACCACCTGCTCCACGTCGTCGACGGTGATGCGCGGCGCCGCCCCGCGGTCGGGGGCCTTCATGCGCGCCAGCGCCCCGGCCTCGTCGATGACGTCAATGGCCTTGTCGGGCAGGCAGCGGTCGTTGATGTGCTTGGCCGACAGTTCGGCGGCGGCGCGCAGCGCCCCGTCGGCGTAAGCCACGCGGTGGTATTCCTCGTAGCGCCGGCGCAGGCCCGCCAGGATGGCCACGGTCTCGTCGACGCTCGGCTCAGGGATCTCGATCTTCTGGAAGCGCCGCGACAGGGCGCGGTCCTTTTCGAAGTACCTCCGGTACTCCTCGTGGGTGGTGGTGCCGATGCAGCGCAGCCGTCCCTGGGCCAGCACCGGCTTGAGGATGTTGGCCGCGTCCAGCGAGCTGCCGGAGACGGCGCCGGCGCCGATGACGGCGTGGATCTCGTCGATGAAGAGGATGGCGCCCTTCTCGTCCTGCAGGGCGGACAGCACCTTCTTGAGGCGCTCCTCGAAGTCGCCGCGGTAGCGCGTTCCGGCCAGCAGCGCCCCCAGGTCCAGGGCGTAGATGCGGGCGTCGCGCAGCGCCGGCGGCACGTGCCCCGCCACGACCCGCTGGGCCAGCCCCTCGGTGATGGCCGTCTTGCCCACCCCCGGGTCGCCCACGTGCACCGGGTTGTTCTTGAAGCGCCGGCACAGCACCTGCAGCGTGCGCTCCAGGACGTCCTCGCGGCCGATCAGCGGCTCGCTCTCCCCGGCGCGCGCCCAGTCGGTCAGCTCGCGGGCATACAGGCGCAGGACGTCGCGGGGCGAACCCGCCCGCTCCCGCCCGCCTCCGGGCTCCCCCTGCTCCCCGGCGGCGGCGGTCGCGCCGGCCGGCGCCTCGCCGTCCGCGCCGCGGGAGATGACGCTCAGAAGCGTGAAGCGGCTGACGCCCTCGCGCTGCAACAGGTAGGCGGCGAACGACTCCTTTTCCTCGAGCAGGGCGGCATAGAGGTCGCCGATCTCCAGCTTTTCCTTCTCGGCGGCCAGCGCATGGACCACCGCGCGCTCCATCAGGTCCTGGAAGCCCAGCGAGGGGGCGGGATCGGACTTGGACGCGCGCGGCACCCGCTCGCTGAGGTAGGTCTCCAGCTCCTTCTTCATCAGTTCGACGTTGGCCCCGCAGCGGCCCATGATGCCGGCGCCGGCGGTGAAGAACAGCGAGGCGTAGAGCAGGTGCTCCGGCGTCAGGTACTCGTGCCGGCGGTTGCGGGCGTCGGCGAAGGCGAGGGCGAGGATGCGGTTCAGTTCCTCCTGGATCTCCATCTTGTCCATGGCGCCTCAGGCCTCTTCCATGGTGCAGAGCAGGGGAAACTCCTTCTCGCGGGCCAGGGACATCACCCGCGACACCTTGGTGCGGGCGATGTCGTAGGAATACACCCCGCAGACGCCGCTGCCGCGGCGGTGGACGTCGAGCATGATGCGCCGCGCCTCCGCGGCCGGCTTGTGGAAGACCGCGACCAGGATGTCGACCACGAACTCCATGGTGGTGTAGTGGTCGTTGTGCAGGAGGACCCGGTACTCCCGGGGCGGACGCAGTTCGGTACGCTCTTCGGCTTCTTGGCCGGGAGCGATGCCCGTGTTCGCTTCATCTGGATGGTCCAGTGGTCTCTATGCCTTGGCCCGATTGTAGCGCAGCCCAGGGCGGCCTGTCAATGACAGGCCGTGCTCGGCGTACGGCCCACGGCTTACGGCGCACGGCAACCGCACGGAGCGGACAAAAATGAAAAAAGTGATCGCCAAGGAAGGAGATCGATCGGGTGCCGTTTCCATTTCACTTTTCACCTTTCACTGTACACTCTTGAAAAAAGATTTCTGGCGCCTATAATCTCCTGCTGGTGAGGTGGGATATGAAAAAAACCCTTGTTCTCGTGCTGTGCGGCGTGCTGCTGGGCGTTGTCGCCACCTGGGCCGTCATGCGCTACGTCGTCCCGAACTGGAAGCGTTCGGCCGTCGACAACACCTACTGGCAGGTGACGTCGCGGCTGGACCCGGGCGGCGAGGCGTTCGCCTATTTCCATGCCGAAGAGGTCGGCAAGGCGGCCCAGGCCATCCTGGACGGCCTGCTGCGAAACGTGGCGTCTCTCCCGGCGGGCAGCCGGGAACAGGCGCTGAAAAGCCTGGGCATGGTCGACCTGATGTTCAAGGGCTACGGCCTGGACGAGATCAGCGGCGTCGGCTTCAGCTCCTTCGCGATTAAGCCGGGGCTGCACCGCGTCCGCGCCGTCATCCATCACCGACCGGGACGGGACAAGGGGCTGCTGTGGAACATTCTCGGCCCCGCCCCCCGCGCCCTCGATGAGGCGGAGATGCTTCCCGCCGGGGCGGCGCTGGCCACGGTGTCCGACTACGACTTCTTCAAGCTGATCGAGTGGACGAGCCAGATCGCGCCGCGCATCGCCGGCCAGGCCGGGGCCACAGTCCAGGCGCCGACCCCCGAGCAGTCCATGGCCAGGGTGAAGGCCGGCCTGCAGATGGCCGGCATCGACTATGACCGGCTGCGCAAGTCGTACGGGGGCCGCCTGGGAATGGTCCTGACCCTTGACCCGGAGAAGCGAACGGTGCTGCCGGCCAAGGAGCGGCCGCTGTCGATCCCCGAGCCTGGATTTGCCCTGCTGATAAGGGTCAATGATACCTACCTCTTCGATACGCTGCGGGCCAAGCTTCCTCCCCAGTCCCAGGCCCGGTTCAGCGACGCCGGCGGCGTGAAAAAGATCGCCTTTCCGCGCCTGCCCCTCCCCCTGCCGCTGGAGCCGGTGATCATGCAGCGGGGCGAGTGGCTGGCGGCCGCGTCGCGGCCGGCCCTGGCCGAAAAGATCTTCGACCGCCGCTCGCCGCGCCTGGCCGCTGGCGCCGCCTTCCGCGAGATCAGCGCCAAGGCCCCGCGCCGCGGCAATGGCTTCGGCTACGTCGACCCGCTGCTGCCGCGTTTGGTGGCCCAGGCCCTGCGCGAGAACATGGCCGGCTTCCAGCCCCATGCCGCCCTGGAGAAGATTCTCGCCGCCCTGGAGAACGGCCGCGGCATGTACTGGGTGGTGGAGAACTCCGGCGCCGGGCTGGTCTACACGATGAACCACACCCTGGAGATCTCCTCGCTGCCCGGCGTGATCGAAGCCGTGGCGCAGATCGCGGCCGAGAAGGCGAAGGAGAAGGCGGCGGCCATGCCGGCCGGCGAAGAGCCGTCCCGGAACGAGTGATCCCTTGGTGACGATCCGGCGGCGCGCGGCGGGCGGCACGGACGGGGAGCGGCGGGCCGCGGGCATGATCCGGCCGTTTATCGGGGCGCTGGCCGTGATCCTGCTGTCGCTGCGGCTGGCGTTGTTGCCGGCGGCCGCCGACAAGCCGGCTGCGGTCCGTTCCGGCGACGGCGGCGCTTTCTTCCTCGAGGGGACGAGCCTGTACCTTTCCTTCGCCGCCATGGACCTGGACGGCGCCCGCGTGCTGGGCAATGCCGACCAGGTCTTCTTCGTCCCGCGCCTGAAGCCCAGCCTTGGTTTCGGCATCGGCTTCGGCCGGCGCTTCCGCTCCGGGCTGTGGTCGGTCTCCTACCTGGTCTCCGGCCACGACGCCACCCTGCGCGGCCGCGACAGCTCGGCGGTCTCGCGCCTGGTACAGGTCAATGCCCGCACGTTCCTGGCCCGCTCCAGCGCCCTGCGCCCTTTCCTGCACCTGGGCCTGAACTTTCCCTGGCTCAAGGTGCGCGACGGCGTCGCCGACCGCGACGGCCGGCTCCACGATGCCCGATACGCCGGGCTGGGGGTCAACATCGGCGCCGGCGCGCTGGCGCCGGTCTCCGAGCGCATGTTCTTCAGCGCCAGCCTGCTCTACCGCTACAACGGCTACCTCTACGCTTACGGACCGGTGAAAGGCATCGACGTGACCGATCTTTTCGACGACGTGACCGGCCCGCGCCACACCCGCTTCCTGAGGGCGCCGGTCATTGCGCTGGAGCTCAGCCTGGGCTACGAACTGTAACGAACTGAGCTCGGCGGACGGTTGACGGCAGACGGTGTACGGCAACCGCAATGCAACGATCTAGTTCGGAAAATTGCCTTGCCGTATGCCGTAAACCGCATACCGTACGCCAAGTTCTTTTGTCAGGAGCGAGGTAAAAGCGGTTGCTTTTCGCTCCCCCATCCCGTACAATCAACGCGGGATCAAGGACACCATGGCCAACTGCATCAACTGCGGCGCGGCGCTGACCGGCACGCTGCTGGTCTGCGAGTACTGCAAGACCCGCCAGGACGTCGACCTGTCGGTGGTGCACCGCTTCACGGTCGAGAACCCCCGTTCGCCGCGCATCTGCCCCCGTTGCCACGTCCCGCTGCAGACCGTCGACCTGCACCTGCAGGGCAAGTTCCTCATCGAGCGCTGTCCGCGCTGTCTGGGGCTCTTCTTCGATCCCGGCGAGCTGGAGGCCCTGTTGGAGAAGGCGGTGGGCAACGTCCACGCCATCGATCCGCAGCGCCTGAACGAGGTGCAAAGCGTCAAGCGCCGCGAGGAATACCCGCTGGCCTACATCGACTGCCCGGTCTGCCGCAAGCTGATGAACCGCGTCAACTTCGGCCCGCGCAGCGGCGTCATCGCCGACTGGTGCCGCGCGCACGGCATGTGGCTCGACGGCGGCGAACTGCGCCAGATCCTGGAATGGACGAAGGCCGGGGGCGGGCTGGCCAGCAAACAGGCCGAGCTGGATAAGGCCAAGCTGGAGCTGGAGGAAGAAAAGAAGAAGCTTCAATTCCGGCAGGTCGACGCGGCCTTATCCCACCACCGGCCCGAGCCCGAGATCCGCGATTTCGAGATCGACCTGCTGCCCATGATTGGCAGGTTGTTGAAAAAGATCTTTCACTGACAAGCTGGATCTTGGTTGACGGCGTACGGCAAGCGGTTCACGGCAGCCGCAATGGCCGAGCGGGTTCGATCACGTGCCGTTGTCGTCTGCTGGCGGCCGGCGTACCTCATGCGCACGAAGGCGGAAAGCAGGGCTGCGGCCGTGGCTTTACAACCGCGGCGAAAGGCGTTATGCTGGAATGACCCGATGGCTGGAGGTGGAGAAATGAAACGAATCGCGAGTATGACGTTCCTGGTTTTCCTGGCTGCGCTGCCGTGCCTGGGCGCGCAGGCGGCTCCGGAAAAAGTCAACCTGCTCTCCCTGCACGAGGGAACGCTGCCGGTGCTGGAGCCGGCCTCATACAGCGGCTGGCCGGTGATCGAGCTGCTCGACGAAGACTCCGGGTCGGGCTGGGCGTGCGAGTCGGGCAGGACCAAGGGCAACGTGTTCGTCTTTGAAATGATCGCCCCGGCGGTGATCGAGCGATTCGAGTTCGACAATGCGCGCGTCGACGACGCGGGTGCCGGCGCCAAGGACGTGACCGTCGAGGTTTCACCGGTCTCCATGAAAGCCGGATTCGAGGTTGTGCTGAAGGCGACGCTGGCCGACAAGGCCGACAAACAGGGGTTTCCGGCGGCCAAGGCGGTCAGCGGCCGCTGGGTGCGCTTGACCGTCCACTCCAACCAGGGCAACGATTCGTGGACCGAATTGTTCGCCTTCCGCGGATTCGGCGCCAAGCCCGCCGCCGTCGCCCCGCTGGAGAACATCTCGGGAACCTTCGAGACCAGCTATTCCAAATTCCATGTCCGCCAGCAGGGAACGGCACTGACCGGCTGCTACGAATACGACGAGGGACTCCTGGAGGGGGCCATTGAGGGCCGGCTGATGAAGATCACCTGGCGCGAAGGCAGCGAACACGACGACCGCGGCCCGGCGGTCATGGTCTTCGCCCCGGACGGCAAGAGTTTCCGCGGCTACTGGTGGCACCAACGAAATGTAAAAACCGCCCCGGACGGAAGCTGGGACGGGAAAAAGGTGAGCGCCGAGGTCGGCGGCTGCCCGCACTGGTCTGGATCGGTGGGCGGCGAAGTGAAGAGGAAACTGCTGAGCGAAGGGCGGGCCAGGGTCTATGGGATCCTCTTCGACCTGGACTCGGCGACCATTCGCCCCGAGTCCAAGCCCGTCCTGGAGGAAGTCCTGGGCGTGCTGAAGGGCGAAGCGGGCTGGAAGGTGCTGATCGAGGGGCACACCGACTCCAGCGGCGGCGACGCCCACAACCTGGAGCTTTCGCAGAAGCGCGCCGAGTCGGTCAAGGCCTACCTGGTGACCGGCGGCATCGACGCCGGCCGGCTGCGCACGCAGGGATTCGGCGAGAGCCAGCCGGTCGCCGACAACGCCACCGAGCTGGGAAGGGCGCAGAATCGCCGGGTGGAGCTGGTCAGGGAGTAGAATGAAAGCCTACACTGGGTGTACGGCACACGGTGTACGGTATACGGCAGCAGCAACGATCGATCTATCGTGATTCGTGATCCGAAATGGCAAGAGATACGTTCATGCTGTTCCTAACAAAAACACTAACACTAACACCTGCCTTGACTTGGCGCCGCGCTTGCCCTACCATGACCCCTTTCGTCATGGAGAACGGCTCATGAAAACCATCGAACTGCTTCCAGGAGAACTGCGATTGGGCGCCTGGACGCTGAACTACCTGCCGCCGGCCGGAGGGCGCTACACCGGCCCGCTGGTCGTCACCGACCGCCGCCTCCTCTTCCGGGCCCGCTTCGACGCCTCGCCCGGCCGGGCGCTCAGGGGGCTGGCCCCCTTCCGCGATACGCACGGCCTCGTGGCCATCCCCAGGGAGCGGGTGCGTCGCGTGGAAAAGAGGGGCCGCTTCCCCCGCCGGCAGCTGGCCGTCATACTGGACAACGGTGAAACGCACCTCTTCGACCGCGGCCTGCTGGGCGTGGACAGGCTGGCCGCGGCCGTCGGCGCGGGGGCCGCATGAAGCGCCCGGCACTGGAGGTGGTCGACCTCACCCATGCCGTCCGCCCCGACATGCCGGTCTTCCCCGGGACGCAGCCGCCGCGGCTGGAAGACTCCTATACCATCGGCCGCGACGGCTTTGCCGAGAAGACGCTGCACCTGGTCTCGCATACCGGCACCCACATCGACGCGCCCGGGCATATCCTTCCCGGCGCCCCCCGCCTGGACGCCTTCGCCGCCGGCAGCTTCCTGGGGCCCGGAGTGGTGCTGGACGCGGCGGCGGTGCGCGGGCGGAGCATTGAGGTCAGCGATATCGAGCACTACGGCGAGCGCCTGCGCGGCGCCGGCTTCGCCCTGCTTCATACCGGCTGGGCGCGGTACTGGGGGAGCGGCGAGTACTTCGGCCGCTATCCCGTGCTCTCGCCGGAGGCGGCCGGCTGGCTGGCCGGGTTCGGGCTCAAGGGCTTTGGCGTGGACGCCATCTCGGCCGACGAGATCGACTCGACCGCCCTGCCCGTGCACCGGGCGCTGCTGGGGCGGGGCATGCTGATCGTCGAGAACCTGGCCCGCCTCGAGCCCCTGCTGGAGCGGGAGTTCACCTTCTCCTGCCTGCCGCTGAAGATCGCCGACGCCGACGGCTCGCCGATCAGAGCCGTGGCGATCCTAACCCGTGACGCGTGACGCGTAACGCGTAACGCGAAACAGCAAACAACGAGCGAAATCCAGAAGTTTGAGCTGGTTTGCGCTACTAGTCCGTTGATTGCTGCTACTCGTCACGCGTCACGCGTTACGCGTCACGATCGTTCGTCTATTTCCTGACTTTTCCCTTGACGTTGCGGATCTCCAGGCCGCCGCTGCCGGCCTCCTCGATGGTCACGTCCTTCTCCACGCCGTCGATGACGATGTCGCCCGAGCCGTCGTCGACTGAGACCGGGCCCGCAACGCCGCGAAGGTCGATGCTCCCCGAGCCGTCCTCGATGGCGACGGCGCCGCCGGCGTCCTTCAGCTCGATGTCTCCCGAACCGTCATCGATCTTCACGCGGCCCCCCATCCTTTCCAGGAAGAGGTCGCCCGAGCCGTCCTCGATCACGGCGTCGCCGCGGATGTCCGCCATGCGGGCGTCCCCCGATCCGTCCTCCAGGTCCAGGCGGCCGTCGATGTCGCGGATCTCCGCGTCCCCCGATCCGTCCTCGATGTCGAGATCAAGGCGGCGCGGTACCCGGACGTCCAGGTCGATGACCGCGTCCCGGCCGCCGAACAGCTTGCTCAGGTCGAACGAATCGTCGATGCGGGCGGCCAACACCGCGTTGACGCCGGCCTTCTCGATCTTCAGCGTCACGCGCTCCTTCCTGAACTCCCGCAGCTCGGCCTCGTTGGCGCCGCTCACGCGGAGCGTGGCGGCGACTTCGATGCTTTCCAGCCCCTCCTGGCCCCGGACCTTCAAATAGCCGGCTCCGCAGTCGATGGCCAGCGCCTTCAAGCCGCCGGCCGGAAGGGTCAGCGTCTCCCGGCTCTCCGCCGCCTGTACCAACGCCAGGAAGGACAGGAATATCACCCCGAAAAACGCGATTTTCTTCATGAACGCCTCCTCTGAGAGGAAGAACGGATATTTTTCTCAGAAAGTTCGCTATCTGAAGACGGCAATCGATGTAAAAAACTTTCCAGTGATCCTTGTTGAAGAACATGCAATATCTTCGTAAAATCAATCAATAACAATGAACAAACTGCTTACCCTTTATGGGGATGAATGGAGATTCTTCCGCGAGAGCCTTACTCGCACATTCTTTCTGCTATTCGGGCTTTTTATTGTCGCGATGTCGATCTCGCTGTTCTTTTTTCGCCAAGATCCCGCTCTGGCTCTAAAGGCGGTTCACGGGCTGTTCTCCC
>JAEAME010001298.1_pt1 | contig 18104 bp, 16 predicted proteins | sample 8958731 | NCBI WGS metagenome assembly JAEAME01 (sample SAMN16933194, study PRJNA681113) | bioreactor sludge metagenome | isolation source: anerobic bioreactor sludge (Control) | place: India:Bengaluru | collected 2018-10-24 | reverse complement strand
CTTGGCCATCATGGCCTGCACCAGTCCGCTATAGATGGTGATGAGGGGCACTCCTACGCGTGTCAGCTCCAGCAGCTTGCTCATGCCAACATCGACAACCTGGCAGGCGTGCACGGTGCGTCCGATTTCATATTCGGTCTTTATAACACGGACCTCTTCGATGATGTTGGTCATCACCGTCGTGCCGTGTGTCTCTTTAAGTATTCCCGCCGGCATGGCCGACTCGATGCCGACTCTGTCGTTGTCTTTGAAAAGCGGTTTGTAGACGTCGAACCAGTTCCCACCCGCGGGCGCCGGGAACTCGAAATAGATGACATAATCTAAATCGCAGCGTGCCCTGGCCTTGACGTGTGTCGATTCCAGCTGCGGGCAGACCATTTTCATCGTGCCCTTCCTGGGGATGACCAGTATAAACGGCCTCTCATGCACTATGTTGGCGAAGTTGGTCAGGTAATAGATATTGGTCGGTGAGAAGGAGACGTAATAGTCCAGCTTCTGCCTGTCCATCAACGCACGCACTTTCTCCAGGCGTGCGCCCAGCTCTTCTTTACTCGGTTTGGCGGTGATCGGCTCAATCTTCACGGTCTGCCTCCTTTAAGCGTGGATTTCCCGTTATTATAAAGCATTAAGCTATGATATTAAATGAGTTTATATGAAGATCAAATGATGACCGGTAACTTATGCACTATTGCGATTCCTTCTCTTTCCCGAACCCCTCTTCCTTCAGCTTGTCCATGATGCGGGCTGCGCGCGGGAAGCCTATCCCCAGCTTTCTCTGCAGGTAAGAGGCTGAGATATCCTTGGATTCCAGCGCGAGCTGCCGCGCGGCGTCCAATAGCTCATCCTCTGCCGACTTCCTGCCCTCAAGAGCGGCCTTTGCCATCTCCTCGAATTTTACCGGCTGCATTTCCTGCCGGCGCTGGTTGGCCCAGAAGGTCACCAGCCTCTCAATCTCGCCGTCCCCCACCATGGTGCCCTGCAGGCGCTTGGGCTTGGATGCGTCCTGCGGCATGTAAAGCATGTCGCCCCTGCCCAGCAGCTTCTCGGCGCCGGCGGAATCGATGATGGTGCGGGAGTCCACCTGCGAGGTCAGCGCGAAACTCATGCGCGTGGGGAAGTTGGCCTTGATCAGGCCGGTTACGACGTCCACCGATGGCCTCTGCGTGGCTACGATCAAGTGTATACCGGTGGCGCGCGCCAGCTGCGCCAGTCGGCAGAGCGCATGCTCGACTTCGTCATAGGCGGCCATCATCAGGTCGGCCAGCTCGTCGATGATCACGATGATATAGGGCATGCATTCCGACGGCTGTTTGTTCTTGTTGAAGTCCTCTATATTGCGCGCCTTGGCCGCGGAGAAACGCTTGTAGCGTATGTCCATCTCGGCGCTCAGCCAGCGCAGCGCCATCACCGCTTTCTCCGTATCCACCACCACGGGCGACACCAGGTGAGGTATGCTGTTATAGTTGACCAGCTCGACGCGCTTGGGGTCGACCATCACGAAGCGCACGGCATCGGGCGTGTTGTTCATCATCAGGCAGCAGATGATGGAGTTGAGGCACACGCTCTTGCCGCTGCCTGTGGCGCCGGCTATCAGCAGGTGAGGCATTTTAGCCAGGTCGGCCACGATGGTCTCGCCGCCCGCACCCTTGCCCAGCGCGATGGCCAGGTGCGACTTGGATAGCATTTTCTGGAAAGCCGTGCTCTCCATTACGCTGCGCAGGCCCACCGAGCCGAAGGTGGTATTCGGCACCTCGATCCCCACCATGGACTTGCCGGGCACGGGCGCCTCAATCCTGATGCTGGGTGCAGCCAGCGCCAGCGCCAGGTCGTTGGACAGCGAGTTGATGCGCTCGACCTTGACGCGCGTGCGGGCTACCTCCTCCTGCCTGACGGATACGTTGCCGTCGCCGTCCTTCTCACGTATATCTCTGAACTTGCGGTCCCAGCCGGGCTCGACGCCAAACTGCGTCACCGTAGGGCCGCGGTTGACCTCGATCACCTTGGCCTCGACTCCGTAGCTGGCCAGCGCCTCCTCGATAGTATCCCGGCGCTTCTCGATCTCGCTGTCGCTGATGACAGTCTCGGCTATCCTGTCCAGTATATTGATGTTGGGCAGCGACCACCCCCCCACGGTTATTCCGGAACGCAGCCTGTCCATTACCGCCGTGTCTATTGGAGCAACAGGTTCTTCAATTTGCTTGACTGCTGCAGGCTGTTTCTCGACTGTTTCCACTTCTGGAGGAGGTGTCTTTTTCTTGTTGTTGGATTCCTTGACGGCTTCCGCGATATCGCCCACAGCCCCCGCCGTTCCCCTGGCAGTGCGTTTGAAAAGGCCCAGCGTCCATTCAGGCGCCACCAGGAATACTCCAAGTAAAACCAACGCCAGGATAATCAGCACGCCTATGAACGGCGAGTCTGTGACGATGGCCTGTCCGATGCGGCCCCCCAGCGTGACCTGCGCCAGTATCCCCGACCCGGACGGCCGGAGGAAGGAGAGCAGACCCCAGGCGGCCGTCATAAAGACGGCCGCGCCTATGAAATAATTCCAGTTGCGGCCGAAGAAAGACGGGCGGCCGATGATGACCAGCAGTCCGATGACGGCTACTATCACGAAGATCAGTCCCAGGCCCATCAGGCTTACTATATTTTCGCCGGCAATATCCAGCGCGGAGGCGATTTCCGCGCCGAGCTCGCCCATAGCCTGCGTGATGAGCGGCCAGAGAGCTACAATCAGGCAGACTACTATCACGAAGATAATGGCGAGCAGCACGGGGGGAGAGAAAAGGAAGGCGAGAAACGAATTACCGGAGCTTTTGCCGGATTTCTTCTGCGATGCTTTCTTGCTGTTGTTACCCCTGCTTTTCCTGGCGGGCATAGGTTTATTCTACTATACCTCGATAGCAGTTGTAATTATCATGGGTCGCCGTTTGGTCTTCTCGTAGAAGAATTTACTCAGCGTCTCTTTTATGCGGGTATGTATGGCGCTCTGCTCGGTATGGTGACCTTTACCCAGCGTACTGGCTACAAGCGCTCTCCCTTCATCGATCACACTGCCGTCGTGCTCGGAGTCAACGAAGCCGCGCGATACGATGTCGGGCATTCCAACCAGACGGCCTTCGTTCTTGTCCAGTGCCACCATGACCACCACGATGCCGTCGCGTGAAAGCAGCTTGCGGTCGCGCAATATCACCTGCGCATGGCGTCCCAGCACCAGCCCGTCCACGTAAACATTGCCGTAGGGCAGCCTGCTGGCGATGCGCCCTTTTTCACCGTCGATCTCCAGTACGTTGCCGTTGTCCATCACGAAAATGTTGCTCTCAGGCATGCCCAGGCTCTTGGCCAGCCCGGCATGTATCACCAGATGCCGGTATTCACCATGTATGGGCACAAAGAATTTGGGCTTGGCCAGTGTGAGCAGCATCTTGAGCTCCTCCTGGCTGCCGTGCCCGTGTACATGCACGCTGGATCGCTCACCGTAAATCACATTGGCGCCCTGGCGGAACAGGTTGTCGATGGTACGGTTAATCAGGGATTCATTGCCGGGTATGGGTGTGGCCGAGATGACCACGGTGTCGCCCTGCATTATGCGTATATCGGGATGGTCCCGGTTGGCGATACGCACCAGGGCCGAGGTGGGCTCGCCCTGGCTGCCGGTGGTCACCAGCACCGTCTGATCGTGGCTGTACTTGCGCAGGTCCTCCATATTGCACAGCACCCCGTTGGGGGAGTGAAGGTATCCGATATCCAGCGCCATCTTGACCGTGTCGCGCATGCTGCGCCCTACAATGAAAACATGGCGATCGTGGCGCGCCGCCGCATCTATCACCATCTGGATACGCGATACCAGCGAGGAAAACGTGGCGACGATGACGCGTCCCGGCGCATCGCCGATGATATGGTCCAGCTTCTGCCCGACCACCTTTTCCGATGGTGTATAGCCGGGCAGCTCGCTGTAGGTGGAATCCGCCATCAGCAGCAGCACGCCGTCGTTGCCGAGCTTGGCCAGCCTGGAAAGATCGGTTGGCCGCCCGTCCACTGGCGTGTAATCTATTTTAAAATCGCCGCTGTTGACGATGGCGCCCACTGGTGTGTAAATGATCAGGCCCACGGCGTCGGGTATGCTGTGGCAGACCGGGAAGGCCTCGACCTTGAAGCAACCCATCTGGAAGCGCACCCCCGGTGTTATCAGCTTGAGACGTGCCTTGATTAACGAGCGGTGCTCCTTGAGCTTGACTGTTATCAAGCCCTGCGTCAGCTTGGTGGCGTAGATGGGCAGGTCGAGCTGCGGCAGAACATAAGGCAGCGCGCCGATGTGGTCCTCGTGTCCGTGCGTAATAACTATGCCGCGCAGCTTGTTTTTATGCTCGAGCAGGTAGGTGATATCCGGTATCAGCAGATCGACACCCAGCATCTCGTCTTCGGGGAACATCATGCCGCAGTCTATGATGAGGATATCTTCGCCGTATTCGACGGCCATCATATTTTTACCGATTTCGCCGAGGCCGCCGAGGGGGATTATTCTTAACTTGTGACGGGTCATTGCATTTTAGAAAAGAGTGAGCTGGGCCGGCTTGTCTTTTTCATCCTCCATCTTGCCGGCTTCCGCAAGCACAGCCGGCAGCTTGAGTATGTCGGTTTCTATCACCCGGCGCAGGTTGCCCTGATGCAGCGCGGCCGCCGGATGGTACATGGCGAAGCAGATCGAGTTTCCTGAACGCCTGGCGCGTCCATGTACCTTGCTGATGCTCTCCCCGGGAAAATATTTCGCCATGGAATAACGGCCCAGAGTTACAATCACCATGGGTTTAATCACTTCAAGCTGGCGCTCCAGCCACTTGCTGCAGGCCAGGATCTCGCCGGGCAGGGGGTCGCGGTTCTCAGGCGGCCGGCACTTTATTACATTGGCGATATAGACCTGGTTGCGCTTGTAGCCGATCATGCCGATAAGCTGGTCGAGGTACTGGCCCGCCTGGCCGACGAAAGGGCGGCCGGTCTGGTCTTCATGGTAGCCCGGGGCTTCCCCGATGAAAAGCAGCTTGGCGTTTTCAGGCCCCTCGCCCGGCACAACTTTGGTGCGGTGCCTGGAAAGGTCACAATTTTTACAGCGTTCTATTTCCGCGTGAAGTTCAGTCAGAGATGACATCTAATTCGAATGATAACACAGGCCCAGTCTGCGGTCAATTCATTTCAATACTAAAATGAGGCTGAAAGCCAGCATTATCAGCAGCACAATGCAGACGATGGCCGGCTGCCTCTCTCTCACCGCGGAGAAGTATGTAAGCGACAGTATCAGCGTAATTGCAGGCAGGAGCAAAATGAAGATCACTCCCAGCGTAATGAAAGCTGCCGGATCGAGCGCGATAAATCCGTTTATCAGTAGATGTAGAGGCAGCATTGGAGAGGTATGCGGTGCCCTGCTCACGAAAAAGAGAATGAGGCCGCTGACTATTAATACCAGGCTGGCCGCGATACCCCAGCGCAGCACCAGGCTGATGCGTCGGTTGAGGCGGTGCAGCTTTTCGTGTCGGCTATCGAACTGGCATTCCAATTAATTTCACCCCAGTATATTGAGCGCCTTGAGAATCATAAGCACCGCAGTTACGCTCAGGAAAAATGCGAATATCCACATGAGCCACATGCTGTGCCAGCGGTGCGCCAGCGCCGCGCCCAGCCTGGCGCCCAGGAATACGCAGATGATGAGCGGCGCAACGACATAGGGCACGACATACCCGTTGAATATGTAAATGATCGAGCCGGTCATTGTGGTGAAAGCCAGCAGCAGGGCGCTGGTGCCAATGGTGGCCTTGAGCGGCACTTTCATGAGCCGGTTCATAACCGGAACATTGATTATGCCTCCACCGATGCCCAGCAGGCTGGATACCACACCGGCGAAAAAGCTGGTGAGCAGGCCTACAACCGGTCGATGAACCTGGTAGTCGATTTCCCGGTTGACAGCCGGATCGTAGTAGCATCCGTCCAACCAGGCGTGGGGCGCATGCTCCTTTTCCAGTACGGTCGATGTAGCATCAACCTGCGCGGGTGTCGGTTTGCGCCGTCTCCGGGGCATCATCAGATAGGCGACATAAACCATCAGCAAACCGAAGAGGATCGTGAGGACAGGGGAAGATAAGCTTGCCGCCAGGAAGGCTCCCACCACCGCACCCGGCACAAGGGCGCACGATAGAAGCAGTCCCAACTGGAGATTGGTCATGTGGCAGCGTATATAGACGCTGGTGGCGGTGCAGGCATTTATCACGATGGAAATCAGGCTGCTGCCGATGGCATACTGAATGGGCAGGCCCAGCGCCAGCGTAAGCACGGGGACGATGATGAAGCCGCCGCCAACGCCCAGCATGGAGCCAAGAAGGCCGGCGACAAAGCCGGTGCCGCCCAGTATCCAGATGTTGACATCGGCGGGCATGGTGAGTGAAAGAATAGCACTTTCACCACATCATGGCGAGGTGCTATACTTGCGCGGGAATTTATTTATAAAGGAATTGCGATGGCAAGAGCAGATGGACGTGCAAACGATGAGATGAGGCCGGTGAAAATTACGCTGGGCTACCAGGATTACCCGGAGGGATCTGCCCTGATCGAGATAGGAAATACTAGAGTAATATGCGCTGTGAGCGTGGAGGACAGGGTGCCGCCCTTTCTCAAGGGCCAGGGTACCGGCTGGGTCACAGCCGAGTATGCCATGCTGCCGCGGGCCACACATACCAGGTCGCCCCGCAATCCTGACAGGCAGCAGGGACGATCACAGGAGATACAGAGGTTGATCGGAAGAAGCCTGCGCGCCTGCGTTGACATGGACTCGCTGGGGGAAAGGACTTTCACCGTTGACTGCGATGTGCTGCAGGCGGATGGCGGGACCCGTACGGCCAGCATCACCGGCGCCTATGTCGCCCTATTTGTGGCCATCGCAAAACTGAGAAAGCAGGGTATCTACAAGGTGATGCCGGTGAAATGCGCAGTGGCGGCCACCAGCGTAGGCATGGTGGACAGAGTGAAGCTTCTTGACCTCTGCTATGACGAGGACTTCCGCGCGGGCGTTGATTTCAATGTAGTTATGACCGATAAAGGGGAGTTCGTTGAGCTTCAGGGTACGGCTGAGGGCAGGCCGTTCTCCAAGGATACTATTGATGCTCTTATCGCCCTTGCAGATAAAGGGATAAAACAGCTTTTCGCAGAACAGAAAAAGGCGCTGGACAGCCTGCGCTAGGGTCTTACCTGTCCGCTGCCTTTAATACACCACTTGTAGCTGGTGATCTCTCTCAGCGCCATGGGTCCGCGCGCATGGAATTTCTGTGTGCTGATGCCGATTTCGGCGCCCATTCCGAATTGCGCCCCGTCGGTAAACCGTGTGCTGGCGTTGGCATAAACACAGGCGGCATCCACCTCGTTCAGGAAGCGTTGAATCGCATTCTCATCTTCGCTCACGATCGCCTCGGAGTGGCCTGAGCCGTAGCGGTCGATATGCTGCAGTGCCTCATCCAGGGAATCCACGACCCTGACGGCCATCACCAGCGACAGGTACTCTTTGCCCCAATCATCATCCGTTGCCGGCTTGAGGCTAAGCCCTCTGATGGATTTCAGTATTTCCAGAGAGCGGTGGTCGCAGTGCAGTTCAACTGCAGCTTTTGCCAGGTCTCCGGCCATCACGGGAAGAAATTTGGCCGCGATGTCTTTGTGCACCAGTACGCAGTCGAGCGCGTTGCAGACCGTGGGACGCTGTACCTTGGCGTTGTAGGCTATGGCATTGGCCTTTGCGATATCCGCCTTGCCGTCCACATATAGATGGCAAACGCCGATGCCGCCCGCCACAACCGCCATGGCGGCGTTGTCTCTCACGAGTTTGATCAATGCAGCCCCACCCCGGGGAATAATTAGGTTGATATATTCCTTCATTTTCAACATGTTATCGACCAGTGCGCGGTCGCCGGACTCGATGAACTGCACGGCTCCCGCCGGTATGCCCGCTTTGTACGCAGCCTCCTGCACCGTGCCGGCCAGGGCGAGATTGGATCGGGCTGATTCCTTTCCACCGCGTAGTATTACAGCATTGCCGGATTTCAGACAGAGGACCGATATATCGACCGTAACATTCGGCCTGCTCTCGTAGATGGCGCCGATTACACCAAGCGGTACCCTTCTTTTGCTCAGGGCCAGGCCGTTGGGCAGAGTGCGCTCCTCGATGATCTCGCCCACGGGATCGGGAAGCGACGCGACTGACTTCACATCATCCGAGATGCCTTTTATCCGTTTGGAGTCGAGCATAAGCCGGTCGAGCATGGCCGCGCTCATACCGTTGGCTTCGGCCTCTTTATAGTCCTTCTCGTTATTGCGGAGGATGGTGTCCTCCTTGTCCAGCAAAGCCCTGGCAATAGCCAACAACGCCTCATTTTTCACGGCGGTTGGTGTAAAAGACAGGCGTTTGGAGGCCAGCCTGGCCTGCGCAGCCTTTTCTCTTAACTCGTTTATATCTACCTGCATAGTCAATCCCCCTTTCAGACCAGCGCCAGGTTATCACGGTGTATGGCCTCATCGCCGTACTCGTGTCCGAGCATATCGGCTATCACGCCCGACTGCTCACCCTTGATGCGGAGCAGGTCGGCTGAGCTGTAATTGGCTATGCCGCTGCCCACCTTTTTGCCGTCTTTTTCATATATGTCGACCACATCTCCACGATCGAAGCTACCTTCCACATCAACTATACCGGCGGGCAGCAGGCTTTTCTTTTGCCTGCGCAGGGCGGTGGTGGCGCCCCTGTCTATCAACAGACGTCCCGCGCAGGACAGGCCTGAAAGCAGCCAGCGCTGGCGGCTTTCGATCTTGCTTTCACGGGCTGTGAAAAACGTCCCGACACTTTTGCCGGATGCGGCCTCGACTATCACGCGGGGAAATGAGCCCCTGGCTATGATGACAGGAACGCCCGAGGATGTTGCCAGGCGTGCCGCTTCCAGCTTGGTTACCATTCCGCCTGTGCCGCGCGTGCTGCCCGCGCCGCCGGCCATCTCCTCTATTTTGCTGTCTATCTTATCAACCACCGGTATGAGTTCTGCTTTGCGGTCCTGCTGCGGGTCGGAAGTAAAGAGGCCTTCCACATCGGAAAGCAGCACCAGCAGGTCTGCGTCCACCAGGTTGGCAACCATGGCCGAGAGGTTGTCGTTATCGCCGAACTTCTGCTCACCCAGCTCGTCGGTGCATACCACGTCGTTTTCATTGACCACGCAGACGACCTTGAGGTCGATCAGGGCCAGAAGCGTGTTGCGCGCATTCAGGTAATGCGCGCGGTCGGTCAGGTCTGATCTTGTCAGCAGCGCCTGCGCTACGTTTATACCATGCTCCAGAAAGAGCCCGTAGTAGACATTCATCAGTCGGTTCTGGCCTACGGAAGCCATGACCTGCTTGAAAGGTATGTCCTTGCGTTTGTTTTTTATACCCAGCAGTTCGCGGCCTGCAGCGACCGCGCCGGACGATACGATAATTATCTCGTGACCTTTGCGGTGCAGCTCTGCAACCTGGCCGGCCAGGTCGGACATGACTTTAAGATCCAGCCTGCCGCCTCCGCCGGTGATCAGGTTGGTGCCGAGCTTTATCACGATGCGTTTGTATTGCATGGTTCATAAATTATATCATTTGCCACGTGATAGTTCGCACAAGGCCGTGTGGACTAAACAAACAGGTGGTAAATAATGGTTATTAAGCTCAACTTCGATGATGATCGCTGGCAGAAGGTGGAAAAAAACTGGTCTGACTGGTGGGAGGGCCGGCTTGACCGCCCATTGGTTATGATCCAGACGCTGGACACAACGGTAAATGCCGACCCGGCCGAATTTAATACTGAATTCATGCTGCATAAGCCTGTTGCTGAATATATAGGCTATTATCAAAAACGATTGGAATCAATCCAGTACTCGGGCGATGCTTATCCGTTCTGGCTTCCATACTTTGGTCCGGGCATTGTCTCAGCATTTCTGGGAGGCCCGGTTAAGCCTTCAGCGGAGCAGTTGACCGTCTGGTTCGGCGCTGACAGGCCTGTCGCATATGATGAATTGTGCTTGCATTACGATGAAAGCAACCCGTGGTGGAGACGGGTGCTTGATACAACTGCCGCGGCACTGAGCACTTGGGGAGACAGGGTAGTATTGGGTCACACCGATATGGGAGGTGTGATGGACATTCTGGCGTCTTTTCGCACGACACAACAGTTGCTTTATGATTTATATGAATGTCCCGAAGAGGTTAAAAGGTGCTGCAAAGATATTTCCATGCTCTGGCTGCGCTACTACGATGAAGCTTTCGAAATTGCCGGAGGGACGGGTAAAGGGGTAACTTTTTGGGCGCCGCTGCTTTGTAAAGGTCGCGGCTATATGCTGCAGTGCGATTTCAGCGCCATGATTTCGCCGAAAATGTTTGAGACGTTCGTCCTGGATGATCTGACCTATCTATGCAACAGCCTTGATTATGCATTCTATCATCTTGATGGGCCTGGAGCGGTCCGTCACCTCGAGATGCTGCTTTCGATCAAATCACTCAGGGGAATCCAGTGGGTGCCGGGATCGGGTTGTCCGGGACATTCAAACTGGCTGCCGCTGTTAAAGAGGATCAGGGATAGAGGGAAATTGTGCCAGATATATGTGAGCCCTCGCAATGCATTGCTCATTGATAAAGAAATCGGCGGTAAAGGATTCGTTTTCTATATCGTGCCTGAAGAGCCCTACACCGATGAGGGATTAAACGAATATTTCGATGTGCTGGCGGATCCCCGGCCTTTCTTGCGTCGACTGACAAAACAGGATTAGCGCAACTTTACAAGGCTATAAGGCGGGGCTATAATCTTTGCTTGTGTTCGAGATCAACCAGGACCTGATGAGTGTCCTCTCCAGGCTTGCCCCGGTCTGCACAACTCCAGAATGTAAGGCTTTCTTAGTAGGAGGTTTTGTGCGTGACTGGCTGGTGGGAAGGGATACGATCGACCTTGATATCGCCGTTAGCGGCGATTCACTGGCGATTGCACAGGAGGCCGCCGAGCTTGTGGACGGTCGCTACGTAATGCTGGACGAGGAAAACGGCGTGGGTCGCGTGGTGGTGGCCGGGGATAACGAGCCATGGCACATAGATATCACGTCGTATGGAGGCGATATCGAGCACGATCTACTGCGCCGCGATTTCACGGTAAATGCCATGGGGCTTGACCTGGCTGCCTTCGTCAAGGGCGAGATATCGCTGCTTGATCCTGCAGGAGGAGAAGAGGATCTGAAAAAGGGCCTCTTGAAACAGGTCAGCGACAGGGTTTTCGACAGAGATCCCTCGCGTCTGATGCGCGCGGTCAGGCTATCAAGAGAGCTCAATCTCGAGATAGAGCCGATCACCGAGGATACCATCCGCCTTAACAGCAGGCTGGTGGAAACGGTGCCCAGCGAAAAGGTCAGAGAGGAGCTGCTCAGGATACTGTCTCTGCCATATGCGGGCAACTCGGTACGCTGCCTCGATGACCTGGAGCTGCTTGGCAGGATAATGCCTGAGATCGAGGCGATGAAAGGCGTCAAGCAGCCCAAAGAGCATTACTGGGATGTTTTCGATCATTCCATTGAATCAATTGCCGCCCTCGAGTATATATTAAGGGAGAGCGACTGGGTTTACGGCAAAGGCAATCTGCTGGAGGCGGTTCCGTGGAATACAGAGATTCAGCAGTATTTCGAGCAGGAGATTGCCGGCGGCAGCAGCCGCAGAACGTTGCTCAAGCTGGGATTGCTGCTGCACGATATCGCTAAACCCGGGGACCGGACCGTCGAGGAGAACGGCCGTATCAGATTCCTGGGTCATACCAAGGACGGCGCGGTTACAGCCGCCGCTATGCTGGGAAGGCTGAGGTTCAGCACCGGCGAGATTCGCTATGTGGAGAATCTGATCTATCACCACCTTCATCCGGCACAGATGTCCCATGAAGGTCTGCCGACTCACCGGGCAATCTACCGCTTTTTCCGTGACACAGAGGGGTCCGGCATCGATGTTATCTATCTGGCCTTGGCGGACTACCTGGCGGTAGCAGGCCCGCGTGTCGATATCCGAGAGTGGCAGATGCATACTGAGCAGGTCAGGTATATAATAGATGTTCATAATAAGCAGGAAAGTGAGATATTGCCGGTGCACCTGCTGACAGGGAATGATCTGATTAAAGAGTTCAGGATGCACCCGGGCAAGGATATCGGCAGGCTGCTCAGGATGGTCAGGGAAGCCCAGGCAGCCGGTGAGATCAGCACCAGGGAAGAAGCCCTGCAGTACGTTAGAGATGCCATCGACAGGGGTGCCTGTTGCGCTGCATGAATAAGCTGGATAAATTGGATTGTGATTGAAACATAGCTCAGGAGGGTTAAAGGATAATTGAAAACGAGTGATGTATTACTGCTTTTGTTTGTAGCCATACTGGTCGGATTCTCGGTCTGGGCTATAGTGCCGCTGGAGGGCGATCGTTTCGGCCGCCAGGGTTTAACCCTGGGCCTGGATCTGAAAGGTGGGGCATATCTGGTATACGAAGCTGATCTGTCCAAGAAGGACCCATCGCAGACCGTGGACCAGGTTATGGACAACGTGCTCAATAAAATAGAACGTCGTGCCAACGCATTCGGCGTGAAAGAGCCGATAATACAGCGCCAGGGAGAGAACCGCATCTTGGTGCAGTTGCCCGGCGAAAAAAATGTGGATGAGGCCAAGAAGCTGATAGGACAGGTCGCCCTGCTGGAGTTTAAAGAGACCACTACGGATCTGTCAGGTCAACCTCAGACCAACGAGAAGGGTGAGTATGTCTGGACGATCGCCACGGGCACCGGCAGCGATGGGCAGACCAGGGAACTGACCGGGAAATACCTAAAGCCCAATTCCAGGGTCGAATTGAAGCCGAATACAAACGAGCCGGAAGTTGCATTCGAGTGGAACGATGAAGGCGCAGTCCTTTTCGAGCAGATCACCAAACGCAATCTCAATAAGCCCCTGGGCATATTCCTGGACGGCCAGCTCATCTCGTATCCTACGGTGCGCGCCGTAATTAAAAACTCCGGCATCATTGAAGGTATGGACATGAAAGAAGCGCAGAACCTCGCCATACAGCTTAATTCAGGTTCACTCGATGTGCCGCTGACCGTTATTCTGGAGCAGACTGTCGATGCTACCTTGGGAGCGGACTCTATTAAGAAAAGCATCGTGGCAGGCGCCATCGGACTTATACTGGTGGCCTTGTTTATGATCCTGTACTACCGCATGGCGGGTGTGATAGCGACGCTGGCTCTGATCATTTACGGCATTATACTCACCGCTATCTTCAAACTGGTGCCGGTCACGCTTACCATGGCCGGCATCGCGGCGGCTGTCGTATCCATAGGTATGGCGGTAGATGCCAATATACTTATCTTCGAGCGTATGAAGGAGGAATTGAGGGCGGGACGTACCATGGGTGCTGCTGTGGACGCCGGCTTCAACCGCGCTTGGCTGGCTATACGGGACAGCAACGTGACCACGTTTATAGCCTGTATTGTGCTCTACTGGTTCGGCGATACTTTCGGGGCTTTTATGGTCAAGGGCTTTGCACTGACACTCTTCATCGGTGTGGCCTTGAGCATGTTCACAGCCATCACCGTCAGCAGGCTGTTCCTCTCATTAACGGCCAGGGCTGTTAAGAATACCTGGTTATACGGAGTAAAAGCATGATTGACATCGTACGTAACCGCAAGTGGTTTTTTCTGATCTCTATATGTTTGCTTATCCCCGGCATCATCTCGATGCTGGCTTTCGGCTTTAAACTGGGCATTGATTTCAGCAGCGGAACCGTCATGACGCTGCGCTTCAGCCCGCAGGTTGAGCAGGGTGCGCTGCGGCAGCAGATGTCACAGCTGGGCTATGACGACGCCACCATTCAGAAGACAAGCGAGGGCGATTTCCTGGTGCGTACCAGGGACATCGATTCAGATGAAAAACTGGCGCTGATCGATGGGCTTAAGAAAGGATTGAATACGGCGGTGACCATCAGGGATTTCGAAACGGTATCACCTGTAGTGGCCAGCGAGGTGGCGCGTAATGCGGCCATTGCAGTTCTGGTGGCTTCGGTATTCATGATACTTTACATCGCCTTCGCCTTTCGAAAAATGCCCAGCCCTTTCAAGTGGGGCGTCAGCGCTGTTATTGCGCTGTTGCATGATGTGCTGATCGTAATGGGCATCTTTTCCATACTGGGCTGGCTTATCGGATACCAGGTCGACTCTATGTTCATTGTTGCCATGCTGACCATTGTGGGATTTGCCATCAACAACACCTGCGTTGTCTACGACCGCATACGCGAGAATGTCCGCAAAGGGATAAGCAAGGACTTCGCTGTTACCGTTAACTCGAGCATATTGGAAACGATCGCCCGTTGTATTAATACCAGTCTTGTGGTGATTCTGACCGGCCTCGCCTTATTCCTGTTCGGCGGAGTAACCATACAGCAGTTCATCATGGCCTTGCTGGTCGGAGTGGTGGTGGGCATCTATGACTCCATATTTGTGGCGGGACCGCTGCTGGTTCTGTGGGACAGAGGGCTAAAAACTAAGCAGAAGGCTGTTTAACCATCATGATGATTAATACCTTTACATCTTTGCAGCTTACGGGGGTGCTTTATGGATAGGAACATGTTTATCGGATTATGGGCCTTGCTCATGATACCGCTATCTACGTTCATGGGCATAGCTGGCATGATACTGGGAGTTGTGGTGATCCTCTTGCTCGGCATCGGAAGCAAGGAAGGCTGAGAAGAGCCATGTATATAAAAAAGATGCGGGGCAGTCACCCCGCATCTTTTTTATATAGGGCTTAGTCCTCTATCTTATGAATTTTGCGGATTGATTTAACGAAATCACTGAAATCCATGGGTGAGTACGACATAGGCGGGGGCCCCAGCGGATCATAAACCTCCGCATGCCCCAGTAGCAGCTCGATGGTTGCGGTCACGGAATAGGCCAGTGCAGTGTGGTTGTAGCCCCCCTCCAAGCTGAATATAAGCCGGTTGCGGCAAAACTGGTCTGAGATGGCTTTGATGATCTTGGTCATACGCGCAAAACCCATAGTGGTGAGCGTCATATTGGATATCGTATCCTGCCAGTGGGCATCGTATCCTGCCGATATCAGCATCAGTTCCGGTTTGAAGCGCCCGGCAACGGGCGCCAGAACATCGTTGAAAACCTGGATGTATTCATTGTCTCCCAGACCCGCTTCAAGCGGTATATTCAACGTGTATCCCTCTCCCGCACCCCTGCCAGTGTCCTCGGCTGCTCCTGTAAACGGGTACCAGGGATATTCGTGTGTGGAACAATAAAGGACCTGTGATTCGCTGTAGAAAGCCTCTTGGGTGCCGTTGCCGTGATGGACGTCGAAGTCAACGATCAATATGCGCTTGATATCGTAGTTGGCCAGCGCAAAACGGGCGGCAATAGCGACATTGTTGAACAGACAGAAGCCCATCTGATGGGAACGGACGGCATGATGGCCTGGCGGCCTTACCGAGACAAAAACGCTGTCGGCCTTTCCGTTCATTACCTGTTCAACCGCCGTCATTGCGCCGCCGGCAGCATAAAGGGCAGCCTCCCACGATCCGGGAGAAGCATATGTATCCGGGTCCAGCCATCCACCGCCACCGTCAATCTCGGCTTTAAGGCTTCTTATATATTCGCGGTCGTGAACGGCGGCTATCTCATCGATAGTGGCGGCGCGTGGGGCGAACTGCACAAGCTGTCCCTTCACCGATGTCTTGTCGAGAATCGTGTCTATGGCCTTAAGGCGTTCCTTGTTCTCGACGTGATTGCCGGTCTCATGATGCTGATATATCTCGCTGGTAATGTAGCCGACTGGCATTTGGTTTCCGACTTCCTCATATAGATTTCGTGGGCGGCTCATCCTTAAGTTGAGGACCCCGCCCTATGACCATAACTCCGCGGAAATAGCGAGAGTAAACGTCTTTAATGGCCTTCTCCCACTCAAACGATCCCTTGTTTTTTCTCAGCGCAAGGCTGGCGATCTTGATGTTGTGGGGAAGTTTGTCGGCGCGGTCGGAACATGGCATCAGCTTTACGCAGGGAAAATCGATGCAGTCCGAGCAGAATTCCAGCCCCTTGCTTTTGACGCATATCCAGGTTGCACACTGCTCACCGATGACAGGACAGTGTCCGTCAATAGACCTGCAGCCGGTGCACGTGGCCTTATCGGGAGGTCGTTTCAATGCCTCGCTCAGCCTTTCTCTCAGCTTTTCATCTTGGATCGCCAGATGGAGCGGACAAAGCCCACAGTGAATTCCGCAGGGTGCTTCCAACGCATTTTTATCCATGTCGGTCTCCTTTTTTAAATCCGTTCACCGCGGAGCACGCTCAATTATATAGCTAATGTTCAATTGTTACGAGGTTTAAGCGCGGCACTCCCAGCGGATCGATACTGTAGTCATTGACCCGCGGATTGACCAAAACGTAGTTTCTATTGAACCAGAGAGGTATGGCAGGCGCCTGGTCGACAATAATTTGCTCGGCCTGGCTGTAAAACTCCATCCGTTTGTTCCGGTCCTGTTCAACGGCAGCTCTGTCTATCAGACTGTCGAATTCGCTGCTGGAGAACCGTCCGTGGTTGTACTCGGTACCGGTATAAAAAAGCGTTTGCAGAAAATTCTGCGGATCGGGGTAATCCGCCACCCAGCCCAGCACATACATCTCGTCGGCCTCCTGCTGCAGGTTGTAGTGAAACGGATCGGGCTCAAGCAACCTTACCGACACCTTCGCTCCCAGTTTTTTTTCCCAGTCCTGAACGACCGCTCCCAGCGCCGGATCGACGTCCACGCCTCCCCATCCGAGCACGGTGATAGTGACGGGTGGCAGGCCGGAGCTGTACCTGGATTTGGCCAGCAGTTCCCTGGCATAGATCGGATCGTAGTCCAGCCCTTTCAGATCCTTATTATAGCCGGGCATACCCGGCGGTAGGATGCCGTCGGACCGGCTGACCATATCTTTCTCTATTATTCTAATGATGTGGTCCTTGTCCACCGATCGGCTGAAAGCCTGCCTGACCAGAGGATCGTCGAAAGGCGGTTTAGCGGTATTGAAGCCGATATACTGCAGGCTTAACTCTGGATATATATGCAGCTGATCATAGAAAGGGCCTGTTCTGTCTGTAGCGCGGTCCAGATATAGCTGGCTGATCTCAACCACATCGATTTTCCCCGTCTCGTAAAGGGCCATCGGTACGCCGTCCAGCAGCTGGAAGTATAGACGTGCTGTGCCCTTTTTACCGTAATAATTCTGGCTGGGCTGCAAAATGATGAGCGAGCCCTGATCCCACCTGGCCATTCTGTACGGCCCGCTGCCGTTGGGTTTATTCCACCAGTCTGCGCCTTTTTCGACATTTCGTCTGTCCACCACAAAGGATGTGGGGTAAGCCAGCTTGGATAGAAAATATACTTTGGGAGCATCGATGGTAACCGACAGGGTATGGTCGTCGATAACGGATACGCCGCTTAGCTGTTCAGCTCGGCCGGACAGGACCTCAGCTGCGCCGACAATGTCGTTTAGGTAGGTTGATGCCGTCTGTGAACCGGTAGCAGGATTGCAGGCCCTCTCCCAGGAGTATTTAACATCTGAAGCGGTCACCGGTTTCCCGTCATGGAAAAGGGCGTCCTGATGCATGAAAAAGATGTAAGTTTTACCGTCGGGGCTTACCGTCCAGCGCTCCGCCAGGTCAGGGACGGGCTCAAGCTTATCATTTAATTTAACCAGGCCGTTGAAGATCTGCATGATGTACAGATGGGACGACATCTCCCCTGATATTGCCGGATCGAGTGTGAGCGGACCGATATCCCATAGTCTGAGGGTGCCGCCGGGGCCCTCCTGTATATCGGAGTCGCCGACGCCCATTAGCGAGCATCCTGCGAATGCCGGGATAACGAATATGGCCACGGCTGCTATGCCGATCAGTTTCATCAGAAAATTCCTTTTCATCATTAACCTCAAAGCAGATTCCGCGATTTCAGGCTGGTATAGCCTTTATCGCTGACAATTATGTGATCGAGTACGGGTATGCCCAGCAGCTCTCCGGCC
>JAEAME010001297.1_pt1 | contig 18116 bp, 15 predicted proteins | sample 8958731 | NCBI WGS metagenome assembly JAEAME01 (sample SAMN16933194, study PRJNA681113) | bioreactor sludge metagenome | isolation source: anerobic bioreactor sludge (Control) | place: India:Bengaluru | collected 2018-10-24 | reverse complement strand
ATAACTCCCCTTTTTGTTAATCGAATAATGCGTGATTTAGTTTTCGGACAACCTCAGCCGTTTGCCGATGACATCCCGCAGTCCCTCGGGGATATTCATCTCCACCTCGGTACCGGTTTTCGCCTTCCACTGTCCAGCCTCCCTCTTTATCAGGCCTTCTTCATTGAGGTATCTGACCACTTCCTGGACAAAGAGCGGGTTACCCTCGGTCTGGCGGTGGACGGCCTCAGCCAGTCCCCACGGCACGTTTTCTCTGGTGATGCTATCCAGCATTCGTTTCACTTCATCAGCGTTAAGTCCCCGTAAGATAACCCGCCCGAATGTCGACACTCTTCTTAACTCGGCCAGGGCTGCGGACAGGGGATGAGTACGGTCTACTTCTACATCACGATATGTGCCGACAATCAGCAGCCGGGCACCAGCGAGATTACGCGATATGTAGGTAAGCATCTCCAGCGTTCCCTTATCGGCATCATGCAGGTCTTCAAGGACTACCATTATCGGTTTGATGGCAGCGGCATGTGTGAGGAATGAGGTCACCGACTGCATCAACCGGTAACGGTCTTCATCCGGGTTCTCGGATGTCTTTGGCTTTACATCCAGTTTTTCCCTTATCTCGGAGACAATACGGGCTACGTCGGTGGCACCAGAGCCAAGCTCTTTTTTAAGATCGGCAACCTCGCGGTCAAGTACATATGACCGCATCGCCTCGACAAAAGCCAGGTATGGCAACGATAAGGAGCCTTCTTCATAACAGTGGCCGACCAGTGTCCGGCCGCCTCTTAAAGCGACCCAGGTAGCCAGTTGCTCGCACACAAGGGCAGTCTTGCCGATACCCGGTTCACCCAGTACCATCATCAAAGCCCCCTGGCCGGACATCGCTCCGTCAAAGGCAGATTGGAGCTGTCTTAACTCCTGTTCCCTGCCGACAAACACTCTTTTATAAAGTGGATTCTCAGCTGGAGTAGCAGTCTCTTCTACTGTCCTGGTTTTAGCCTTTCCTTTCTCGATCGCCTCCAGAGTCTGCAGTATTATCTTAGCCGATGCCGGCCGATTATCTGGGTCTTTCTCCAGTAACTGCATAATGAGGGTTTCAAGGGCGGGAGGCAGATCAGCTCTATGCCAGGTGGGTGATACCGGCGGCGTATTGATATGCTGGCCGATGATGGCGACTGAGTCATCACCAATGAACGGCGGTCTCCCGGTTACCATCTCATAAAGCATGGCACCCAGAGAATAGAGGTCGGCTTTAGCAGTTGTTTGCCCCCCCATTGCCTGTTCCGGCGGCATGTAGGAGACGGTCCCCACCATCATCCCCACCTGGGTCAATCTTGACCTGTCGATGGCTACTGCCAGGCCGAAGTCATTGACTTTGGCGGTACCGTCGGCACTGAGCATGACATTACCGGGCTTGATGTCTCGGTGGATGATGCCCTTGGCATGGGCAAACTCCAGGCCCTTACATACCGATTTGGCTATCTCTATTGTTTTATCTATGGGCAGCTTATGGTCGGGTGCTTTCTTAATAAGTCCTTCCACATCGCCGCCAGACAGTAATGGCGCTACCATGTATGGTTGCCCTTCGTGTTCCCCATAATCGTAAACTGATGCAATATTGGGATGATCACCGAGTTTCGCCATGGCTTGTGCTTCTCTTGTGATACGGGTACGGCCGGTCTCATCCAGCTTTTCCGTCTTGATGAGATAGATAGCGATATCCCGGTCAAGCAGGGTATCGTGGGCTAAGTAGACCTTCTTCTTCCCCCCTTCACCCAGCATCTTCTTGACCTGGTAACGGCCGTTGGCAAAAGAGGTGGGAACAGAAGATGGGTTGACTGATTCATTGGATGGCTGAGGAGTTTGAGTTGGGGATAGCGGTTGGCCGCACGTATTACAGAACTTACTTTCCGGGAGGTTGACATGCTGACAATGGCTGCAGACTATTTCAGCACTAAAAGATTGACCGCAACCTCGACAAAAACGTGATCCCTCAGGGTTCTCGGTCGCACATTTCGGGCATTTCATGACCAATGCCCTCCCACACACCCTAAAGTCTATTACTGAAGAATGACATAAGTCAAGATACACCCGGATCTTCTGGAATCCATGCTTGAAAATAGCGAAGAAATGTAACAAAGTGTCTATAAATATAGCAAGAAAATATCACAAAAGTGTATGGTGGGCGGTAGGGGACTCGAACCTCTGACCTCACGGATGTGAACCGTGTGCTCTAACCGACTGAGCCAACCGCCCTTGATCGTTCTTTATTGTAACCTGATATTGTATCGATTGTAAACATAACTGCATTTTTACAGATTGATGCCGTTGCATAAATCACTAACTTGTCAAAGATCTATTTCGATAATGATACTCCCAAACTTGGGTTAAGAAAGTAACGGTAATTAAGGTTATAATTTTATATGAGAGGTATTTTACCTTAAACAACTACAAAAAACCCATTTCCTGACTTGACAATGGTCTTTTAAATCACCACTAATTCGGTTTGTGAAGTGAGAGGTTGAAAATGTCAGTTGAACGGAACAAAGCAACACTGAAACGCCTGTATGATGAAGTCTGGAACAAGGGCAACGTCTCGGTGATACCGGACCTGGTATCTCCTGAATTTTTTACACGCGGCCTCCATAAAAACTTTACCGGCCATACCGGTTACCAGGAAATGGTAACCAACCTGCGGACCGATATCCCGGATATACATTTCGTCATTGATGAAATAGTGGGGGAAGGAGATAACCTGGTGTACCGTATCACCGGTCAGGGGACTTATAAGGGTAAGAAATACCGTTGGACCCAGGCTCTTTTTACCTGTTATAAAAATGGTAAAGTCGCCGAAGCTTTGAGTATTGCTGATAACCTGGCATGGTATCAACCAGCCGGTACCGCGCCACCGAGTTACGAACTTAAAAAAAACTAGCGATAACCTGCGGATAGAAAAGCATAGGTTAGTATTCGATAGTTTCGGACAGCTTCAACCGGCGCTGTTTTCCTACATGCTCTTGATCTAGTTTAAGTTTGTTAAAAAGTTACCAGCTCAACAAACCCCATAAATTAAATGAACAAATATCACGCACATAACCGCGGCGAATCATAATATCAAGATTATGCAGGGGTATCAAGTGTCCTTCTATGTTTGATTACCGTCCCTGCCGGTAACTGAGCAGGGTTTGCCGGATATAATCTTCTTTATTCTGAATTGCTGCAATTTCCTGTGCCAGGATTTCCCGGATGATCCTTTTATTTTCTTCCACCGCAGCTCTGATGACCAGCTTTTGCTCTTCGGCCAATTCATGAGCTGCTTTTTTGATCTCTTCGTTTATTATAGCCTTGATTTCTTCATCGATCGTATCAGCAATATCAATAGGTTTTTCGGCCTCAGCAGGCACACTGGCGAGGATATCTTTTATGGTATAGGTTTTGTTTTCATCGTTGGTGTTTCTGAATTCTATTTCTTCACTTCGGTCTTTATAATTCGGGGCCATATTTTTACCTCTTTCCTCATTAATTATCCCGGATATTCTACCTATTAAAAACAGACAGATATCGGTATTTCTATTTTCTTACCTTTTATTACTTTATGTTGATGCTAGATCTGTATCAGCCAGGTCGAAAAACGTCACCACCTGGAGTATTTTCTCAAGATCAGCCGCGATGTTGCCGATCAACCTGGTATATAGATCACGCATATTAGGGCTGAGTCGGTTGAATTCGGTTGATAACCAGACCAGATTGTTCACCAGGGCAATATCATCGTATAAGCCAATAAGGTGATTTTTTAAGTCTGGTGCCATATTGTTTACCAGCTGTTTATTAGCTTCCCAACAAGAAGTTTCCAGCAGTAATAATTTATCGCCGGTGAACTCGCTGATAATGCTCCGATTACGTTCCAACTCATCAAGGAATGGCGCCAACGGATTATTCACCTGGTTTTGTTGTGAAAAGTCCGTACTTTCTTCCTCTTCTGCTTCTACTAATCGATGGCTTCTCTGTGATTCTGTGATATCTTGTCCTGATGCCAGGCTGGTATTTTGTCTCATATCATAGGTATTGTTTGGGAATCCCGACTCCGCTACTGCCACCGGTATTGTAGACTGTACTTCCCGGTAACTGGTACGGGAACTCGTTGAATAACTGATTTTTGAGTAGCTGGGCAGGGGATTGCTGCGTCTATAAACCAGCGGTGCCTTGAATAATAGTTTTATTAGAATCCTCAAATTAATCCATTTTTTATAAACCAGGCGTATGTAAATACAAGCGTATAAGATACCAACAGCAATGCCTGCAATAACGCTTGCCAATAAAATTCCTACTACCAGGGCACCATTCATTCAACAACCGCCTTCAAGAATGTTCCACGATATTAAGCCTGATATGACATATCTTTTGTTATCGTAAAACACTCTAAACTAACAATACTTGCCTAAAACATCAGCGGCAATAGTGCATTAAGGTAATCATTCGCCTACCATGGTAATAGGTAAAAAGTTCGCTCTTTGTCACATAAAAAAGGAAGCAGCGTTACGTTGATCAGTGATCAGGGGAAAACAGTAAAAATTACCTTACATCGGAAAATATTGAAATATACCCTGTTAGACAGTTGACGTATCTGAGGACAATTCATCTGATTTCGACTAATAATATGTTAAATGAGTCAATATAAACCAAGTTCATCCAACCGTTCGTCACTAATACCAAAATGATGGGCGATTTCATGGATTACTACCTTACGTACCAGGGCCACCACGTCTTCCCTCGTCAGACAGGCAGCCTCGATCGGCCGTTGAAATATGGTGATTTTGTCCGGCAGCACCATGCCGTAGTCATGCCCCCGCCGGGTATGCGGCACCCCTTCATATAGTCCCAACAAGGTATTACCCGGCTCCACTTGAGCACGGCGTACCTGCCCCCGGGTGGGCACGTCTTCCACTACGATAGCCACGTTATCCAGTTGTGCCGCGAATTCTTGCGGCAGATTGTCCACCGCTGTCATCACCAGTTCTTCAAAGTCTTCCCGTTTCATCCAGCTCTCCCGGGGTTCTTTAGCAGTACTGGCCGCTTTCTGCGGCACCCTGAGTTAACGGCCGTACCAGACAGATTACCATCAACGCTAAAGCATAACACACCGACGAAACCACCAGAGCAACACTGTACCCCCCGGTACGGTCATATATCCATCCCCACAGTAGTGGGCCCGTCCCCCCGATCAACCCCCACCCCAAGGTAAATATCGAGGTAAGGGAGACGACATGGGGGCGGCCGGANCGGTACCCCCCGGTAGGGTATAATAGCCTTCCCACCCGTAGGGGCCCGTCCCCCCGATCAACCCCCACCCCAATGTCAATATCCCGAATAGGGAGCCGACATGCTCCCGGCCGTAAAGGTCGCCCAGGTAGGGGGCGAATAAGGTATTGGGAAAACCGACTGCCAGGCCGACCATTACCACAAACAAACCCAACGTCAACGGTGATTTGGTAACAGCAAAACCCAACAGGAATACTAACAGCGAAAGGACAGTACCGATGATCATGACCTTCTGTTTCCCATAACGGTCGCCCATGATGCCGCCGAATACCCGGGCTGCAATCGACGGCCCGTTGAACATGGTGACGAATACCCCCGCCGCCGCTACCGTACTTCCCAGGTCGACTGCCCATACCACCAGGTGCCCCAGCAAGCCGTTATATACGATCCCGATCAAGCTGTAGGCCAGGAACAACAGCCAGAATTGACGTGTGTGCAGGGCTTCCTGCAGGCGCCATTTTTTCTCGTTTTTCACCATTTGGACTTTTTCTATTACCGGTGGTTCGCCATCCGGATGCAGTCCTACTGCTTCCGGAGTATCGCGAATAATGAAATAAGCCAGCAGTACGACGGGTATACCGGTAACAAAAGCCGCTCCTACTGAGACCGCCCGCCAGCCAAAGCTTGATGCCAGTGACGTCAGTAAGGGACTAAAAACAGCTGTACCCAGGGCAAATGCCGAGCCTACGATTCCCCCCGCCAGGCCACCCCGCCGAACGAACCATTTCCGGGAAATGGACTGTACACAGACCAGGTGGGTGAAACTGACGGCAATCCCCGCCACCACACCATAATAAAGGTAAAGCTGCCAGACGGAATGTACGGTCGATAGCAGCAGCCAGCCGGCCAGGCACAAGCCGCCGCCCAGCAGTATCGTTTTCCGGCCGCCGATACGGTCTACCATGATGCCGGTCAGGATGGATAGGAAGGAATACACCCATAACGACACGCTCTGGGCAGTCCCGATCAAAGAACGCGACCAGCCCAATTCTTCTGATATCGCCGGGAAAAAAGCTGAAACACTGTACCGTGACATCGGCCCCAGGCTGCCAACTATCACCAGGGCTGCCAGCACCCACCAACCGTAGAAAATAGGTTTATGCTTCAAAAGACACCTGTTAAAAAAATCAAGGGACACATTTAACGGTGTCCCCCTCCCTGATTACCTTACTATACTATATCGTACTATATCCCACCACATCCGCAGGGGAAACCAAACCCGAATCTCCTCACACTCTCCTTCGACGGACTCAGGATGAGTGTGATCAAACGGTCCTGGATTCTGGTGATATTGTCAGCCAGCCTTCACCCCATCCGTCATCCCGGACTTGATCCAAGTTCCAGCATATTTTGTCATCTGGATTCCTAGTCGCAGCCGGGTATGACGTAAGTACGGATCCTTCCGACTACGAGTCGGCTGGCTACGTCTAAGGATGACATTGCATAGACACTCAAATCGTCATTCCGAACCTTTAGGTGAGGAATCCGGATTATGCTGATGTTTCCAAGATGAGTCCCACAAAAAGGGGGGGTCGGTTTCCCTGGCCCCCCCTTCCTTATTCCACTTTAGTGTTTAGAAATTGGGATTCAGGATTTCGCCCTTTATCTTCTTGGCGGCCCCATGGGCGGCCACATTACCGGGACCAGTTCATCCAGGCCCAGCATCTTCAACTTCATCATGTTCGGCTTGGTGGTGTTGCGGTCCCAATCAAGCGCCCCCAGGTTCCAATAATTCCAGGCATCGGCGTTGATGGTAACACCCGCCAGCGGGCCTTCTTTCTGCGGCGGTGCCCCCACGATACGGGGATGTACCGACCATTTGATCTCGACAATGCCTTCCCGTAGATTAAAGGCGTGCCGCATCACGGCGATCCTCTCGCCCGCCTTCAGCAACTCACCCATGTTGGTATTCCAGCCGGTGATGGCATTGATCAGTCCGACGAACCGGATATCTCCCTCCGGACCGCCGCCGAAACCCCACCCGAAGGTACACAGGCCCAGAGCGTTGACCAGGTGGCCGCGGAAGCTGCCCGGGCCAAAAGCAGCAGTGTGGCGGCCGGGTGTGGCATCCATCTGGTACTGGCTGATATTAAAACCGCCGAAAGGCGAGATCAGCTTGGGGTCATGCATACCCAGTTCCTGTCCGCCGATATGTACGGCATATTTTTCGGCGCCCTTACCTATCTTCTCGGCCGCTTTCTTCACGCCGTTAGCCAGGATGACGCCCAAACCTTTGCCTTCGGCCATCATCTGGGTGACGGCGACCAATGCCTGGTGGTTACCCCATTTCAGGTCGGCGCCGTCGGTATCCTTTTTCGTCAGGATGCCGTTTTCGTAGCATTCGATGGCGAACGCCACTACGGTACCGGCAGAAATAGTATCCAGCCCGGCACGGTTGCAGATATCATTGGCCATATTGATGGATTCTTCGTTCTTGTTGCCGCACATCACGCCGAAAACACCCAGGGTCTCATATTCCGGGCGGCGGCTGCCGGCAGCATACTTATAATCACCGGTGCCTTCTTTCATCAGGGCTTTACAGGCGATCGGACAGTGCCAACAGCCGCTGGCTTTAGTCGTTTTCGCCTTGATGGCATCGCCTTTCAATTCCGACACATCCGGTACATCAACGACGCCTACACCACCCCAGTTCTTGACCGGGGTATCACCGCTGTGAGCAGAGGTCGCGGCCATACCGCTGGTGCCGTAAGTATGGAAATTATCGATAAACGACATTCCACCGGGGCCCGGCTGCTGCCAACCTTTGATCTGTTCCATCCTTAATTTGTCTACCGTAGGTTTATCGACGACGGTTACCGGTAAACTGCCTTTAGCGACCACCGCCTTGAGTTTCTTGGAACCCATCACCGCCCCCAAGCCCGAACGGCCGGCAGCGGAGCCGTGGTCGGTCATGACCGAGGCGATCAGGCTCTGTCTCTCACCGGCGGGACCGATACAGGCCACACGGCTGTCCTTGCCGTATTCCGCCATCAGGGCATCTTCGGTCTCATAGGCATCTTTGCCCCAGAGCTTCGCGGCATCCTTGATTTCGGCCTTGCCATTATCCAGCAGCAGGTAGACTGGTTTGGGGGAAATCCCGGTGAAAAATACCCCGTCAAAGCCGGCAAATTTCAGGTATGGCCCAAATTCACCGCCCGAGTTGGCATCGCCCCACCCACCGGTAAGCGGCGATTTCGCCACTACCTGGTAGCGGGCGCCGGTGGGCATGGGTGTCCCGGTTAACATACCACTCATCATGCCAAGGATATTATCCGGCCCCAGGGCATCCACGCCGGGTTTCTGTCGGCTGTACAGGATCTTGACGCCGATGCCGTAACCGCCGATGTAATCACGGCACATCTGTTCATCCAGGGGTTCTTCCTTGATCGTTCCGGTGGTAAGATCGACAAACAGGATCTTACCAGCATAACCTCCAGCCATGCTTTTAGTCTCCTCCGTATTTCCTTTGCTAGCCCTATTCTATCATGTATGAGCAGAACGTCAAACCCCCGGGTAAATAAAAAAGCCCGGCTAAAAAAGCTGGGCGGTATTTTTCTGGTGGCTACCAGATAGTTGCCATTACCAGGTAAGTTCCCTTACCAGAGAAGGTACTTATAAGGTAGCGAAGGGGCTGCGGCGAACTTCACGAACGAAATCGGTGGCGGGGGGAGTGTCTTCGCCTAAAATAACGTTTATGATCGCTGCGGCTACTTTTGTAAATTTCTTCATTTGTCTTCCTCCTTAAGTAGTCAATTATCAGTATGCCACTGTCGAGTTACGTCACGGTTAACAGATTCACAGGGGAGTAAAACTGCAGGTAAATTGGCGTTACATTCGGGTTACAAAGTTGACCAATCTTATCTTTTACTCAACAATCCCCCCTTTTTTTTCAAAGGAAGATTTCAGGTGCCATACACGAATCGTGTGATGTACATTCAGAAATAAAAAACCATAATCCTGCCGCTCATCCTGAGTGTGTCGAAGGAGAGCGGCAAGGTAGTAAAATGACTGTTTTCCCACCGCTACGGGTTCGACAAACTCACCATGAGCGGTGGAAAAATCCCGTACATGCATCTATCGACACTTAAGCATGGCACGCAGGCGCTTTCTTGACCTCCCCTTCCCGGATATGTTACGTTCTTGCATACCGTTTTTATTTCCTTCTTTCCCACTATAAATAATTAGATTGAAAAGGTGGCAATGTAATGACACAGTTTCAGGTTAATCCCCCCGCACGTATTCTCCTCGGCCCCGGCCCCAGCAATGTGGCTCCTTCCGTACTCCTGGCTATGGCTTCCTCCGTGACCGGCCATCTCGACCCTTATTTCCAGGCGGTTATGGACGACTCCATGCGCCTGCTGCGGGAGACCTTCCGCACTAATAACCAGCTTACTTTCCCGGTTTCCGGCACCGGTTCCGCCGGCATGGAAGCGAGCTTCTGCAACTTCCTCGAGGAAGGTGACACCGCCGTTATTGGTGTCAGCGGCCTTTTTGGCGAAAGAATGGTAGATAACGCTGCCCGGTTGGGCGCTACTGTGGTCCCCCTTACCGTCGAATGGGGCAAGATCATCGAACCGGAAAACGTTGCCGCCGCCCTTAAATCATGTAAAAAGGTGAAAATGGTCGCGGTGGTCCACGCTGAGACTTCCACTGGCGCCTTACAGCCCCTGGCGGAAATCTCGAGACTGGCTAAAGAGCATGACGCCCTTTTCCTGGTGGATACCGTGACTTCACTCGGCGGCCACGAAGTGGCTGTAGATGACTGGGGTATCGATATCTGCTACAGCGGCACTCAAAAATGCCTGAGCGTACCCCCCGGACTGGCTCCGTTTACTGCTAATGAAAAAGCACTGACTGCCCTCAAGGCCCGCAAGAAGAAAGGCCCCTCGTGGTACCTCGATCTTTCCCTGCTCTCTGATTATTGGGCCACCGGCCGCTTGTATCACCATACTGCCCCCATAAACATGGTCTACGGCTTGCATGAAGCCCTGCGCCTGATCGCCGCCGAAGGACTGGAAAAACGCATCCAGCGCCACGCACGGAATGGGCAAGCTCTGCATGCCGGTCTGGAAGCCATGGGGCTAATACTGCACGCCCAGGCCGGGCACCGTCTCAACGTCCTCACCTCGGTCCGCATCCCCGATGGTATCAACGATGCCAGGATCCGCTCCGCTCTGCTCAATGAGTTCAATATCGAGATCGGTGGGGGGCTTGGCCAGCTTAAAGGTAAGATCTGGCGTATCGGCCTGATGGGTCATTCTTCCACCGAGGCCAACGTCCTGCTCCTGCTGCATGCCCTGGAAAAATTGCTGATGCGGGAAGGCTTTAAGGGTGAAGCCGGAGCGGGGATAACAGCCGCAAATAAAGTGCTGCAAAGCTAGATATTGAATTATCTCACCCTCTTTTCTCTCTCCCGTGACGGGAGAGAGAAAAGAGGGATGGAAAAGCCGGTATTCTTGCAGGGGATGACCTGCGGCCATCCCCTGCGCCGCTTATTGTTTGTTATTTCTTCCCTGGTTCTTCCTTAGTATCTAGATATCAGTATTTAGGTATTTAGTGTTTTTACTGGTACATGGGAACATCCAGCTCTTCCTTGGCCATGAACTCCAGCAGTGCGGCCTGGCCGGACTGGACCGCTTTTTTCGCCCGCTGCAAGGCCGGCATAACTTCATTGGGCTCGGTCACTTTCTCCGCGTATCCCCCCAGCGCCGCCGCTACCTTGGCATATTCGCCGCTCTGCTTGTTCAGGGAATAATGCTCGGAGGCATAGGGATGATGGTGCTGGTAGCCGCCCAACCGGTGGTCGTTCTTCAACACGACCAGGATGGGGATATTCTCCCGCACCGCCGTCTCGAAGTCCATGCCCACCATACCGAAGGAGGCATTACCCATGAAGGCGATGCACGTCTTCTCCGGGTGTGCCAGCTTGGCTCCCATACTGAAACCCAGGGAGGCACCCAGGGTAGTGGTCTTGCCCCACCCGACATATCCCCCCGGCGTGGTCGTTTCCCAGAACGGCAGCAGGGTATCCCGCGGGAAACCCGCTTCGTGGGTGATGATGGTCTCGGCCGGGTTGAATACCTTTTGCATCTCACCGATGATGCGGTAGGGGTTGATCGGTGTTTCGTTGGAGGTCAGTTTGGGCGCCCATTCCTTGAGGAATTCATCCTTGACCGCCTTCAATTCACGGCGGACGCTATCGTCTTTTTTACGGCCTTCGCTGCCGAGCTGCGCTTTAACCTCGTCGATCATCTGCTGCAGCACCAGTTTGGCATCGCCCACGATAGCCTGCTCCAGTGGATAGTCTTTTCCCAGGTCCCTTGCGTCGACGGTCGATTGTATCACCCGCTTATCGTCCGGTATCGGGGTAGTAAAGGCTTCTTTCGTACACGAGGAGCCGATGGCAAACACCAGGTCGGCCTTCTTCAAGAAATGCATCACCGGCTTGGGCCGTGTGCGCCCTCCTGCCCCCAGTGCCAGGGGATGGTTCTCCGGGAAGCCGCTCTTACCGGACATCGTGGTAAAGACTGGGATCTGCAGCAGTTCGGCGAACTCCACTAATTCAGCCCAGGCCTGGGCAAAGAGGACGCCCTGCCCCGCCCGGATGACCGGGTTCTTTGCCGCGATCAGGACTTTAACCGCTGCTTTAACGTCGGCCGGGTCGCCCGCGGTGCGGGCGGCTTTGACCGGTTTATACTTGAAGGCACTGTCGGGAAACTCCTCCATGGCAACATCGCCGGGGATCTCCAGCAGCACCGGCCCCAGCCGTCCTATCCGTAAAAAGGTGAATGCCCGCCGCATCATCTCCGGGACGCGGTCGGCAAAGTTGATCATGTCCGCCCACTTGGTGATTTCCTGGTAGTTGTTCACTGCAATGAAAGTCGGCGGCACCAAGCGCCGCCGCGGCGCCCCGCTGGGCAGTGCCAGTACCGGCACCGATTCACTGAAAGCCTGGGCGATGCCCGAAAACGAGTTTTCGATGCCCGGCCCGTTCTGCATGGCACAGACGCCCACCCGCTGGGCGAAGGAAGCCCGGGCAAAACCGTCGGCAATACCCACCCCCACCCGTTCGTTGCGGGACAGTATCGGCCGGATGCCCTCTTTCGCCCCGGCTTCGAATATCGAGTTCATGGGGAAGCCGCTGATGAACTCTACCCCTTCCATCTTCAGGATTTTCGCGATCGCTGTGATTCCCTGCATATCAATCCTCCCAATTATTTTCAAACTTAAATTAAGAAATTAGTCTGGTAATAAGTAATTTTTTACTTGGGACTGGTATTACCCTTCTCCCTCAAGGGGAGAAGGTCAGGATGAGGGTATGGACCAATCGGATGTTGTCTTCGAAATCTTATGCCTACGGTGCGTAGGATCCGTAGTTGTGCCCAAAGTTTTCTCTCGGCATCAGTTTGATTTCGACGAAGCATCCTGGCAAGATCAGTTGGCTTTTGTTTACTCATCCGAAGAGAAACCCCCTCACCTTAATCCTCTCCCCCGGAGGGGAGAGGAGAATCTGGATAAATCCTCTACTCCGGGTCGGAGAGGAGGATCCCTGGTACAAACCTGATACATTGGTTACACATTTACTAACGACATAGGTAACAGGTTATTGTTCCAGCTTGAATTTCGGCTGTACCTTCGGATTCACGGGATTCTTCGGCCACTTGCCGGACAATACCCGGACCACTTCCTCCGCCGGGTTCACCGGCTGCGTTGCCACGGCGGCATCAGAATATGAAGCCGTATGCGGTACCAGGATAACATTGTCGAATTTCAGCAGCGGATTATCCGGTGGCGTCGGTTCTTTTTCGAACACATCCAGGCCGGCCCCGGCGATCCATTTCTCCTGTAGTGCCTTGATCATGGCTGCTTCATCGATGATCGGTCCCCGGGCGGTATTAATGATATAGGCAGAGGGTTTCATCTGGCGGAATTCAGGTTCGCCGATGAGGTGAAAGGTCTCCTTGCCGAGCGGGGCATGAACGGAGATGAAATCAGATTGGGAGAGCATCTCCGGCAGTGCCATCAACTCGATGCCCAGGGCTTTCATCCGGGCCGTATCGGCATACGGATCATAGGCAATAACTCTCATATTGAATGCCTGGGCTTTTTTCGCCGTCATACGGCCGATGTCGCCGCAGGCAACCAAACCTAACGTCTGGCCGTGTATAGAAGCCATAGGCGCCAGGACCTTCCGAGCATCCGTCCAGCGCCCCTGTTTCATCGGGGTATCCATCAGGACCAGCTTCTTGGCACAGGCCAGGAGTAAAGCCATGGCCTGGTTCGAGACTTCTTCCACGCACCACTCCCGGGCGGGATTATTCACAAAGACGATGCCGTTGTCGGTGGCCGCCTGTACGTCCACGCCATCGAACCCCACGGAATAGCAGACAATGATACGGCATTTCGGCAGGGAAGACATCAGTTTCCGGGTAAAGAACGGCCCCCCACCCATGATGGCATCCGCGTCCTTTGCTAACGCAAGCAAGTCGTCTTCACTCTTCGGTTGTATCTCCACGGCTTCTACGTCTAATTTATGTTCCGCGAATATCTTACGCTCGGTCGCCATTGACGGCCCGCTGATCTTACCGAAACCCACCACCCTAAATTTAGCGCCTGTCATGATTCCCTCCTTCATTGCAGTAAACACCCGGAAATTTCGCTTTTGATATTATGTAAACTTTAAGCCGGGCGGTTTAAACATGCTCAATTATAACGATGGCCGCAGTAATGTCAATTTGAATTCATATCGGCATAAAAAGGTCAGGGCGGGTTTTCCCCGCCCTGACTACAGCCGTGATGCGGCTGTACCCATACCGCTTACTCCAGGTGGTGGCTATCTTGCCGGTCCCGCCAGCCAGTCCAGTACCGCTAATTCCTTCTCCAGGGTCTCGTCACCGGTAGCGTACATCTCGTCTTCGAAATAACCGGCAAAGAACTGGAATATCGCACGGTATGGCTGCGACACTGTCAGGTCCAGTGAGGTCCGTTCCCATTGGCCCACGTTCTCAGCCGGGATGCCGATGCCCGTATCTTCACGGACCCGCGGCGGCCACGGCTGGTCATACCGGCCGTACTGCCGTTCGTCCATCAGCCAGTTCTTCAACAGGGCGGCATACCGGGTCAGCAATACGCCCTTGCGGATACCGGAGTTGGGGAAATATTCCGGCGGCTGCGATTCCAGGTAGATGACGGCTTCGTCCCCGTCTACCCAGCCGTTCCGGTCTTCATAGGTAGTCCTCAGGTATACTTTATCGCCGCTGCCGTATGAGGTCTTCTGCAGTTTGAGCAAGACCAGCCCACCCCGCACCTCACCCCCCTCGCTTTTGGCGGCGAACAGGGTGTTGATCCGCATCAGGCTGCCGGTCGCGGCGTCGGCTTCCGGAGAACCGAAGACCTTTTCGATGCGCCAGCCGTCGGCATGGAATTCCAACCGCAGGTCGAACACCAGCGGCGTGACCATGTAGTCGAATTCCTCTTCAACCCGTTCCCGGAACTGGCGGGGGGAATGGACCGAATAATAATTGGTGCCCTTAATCCTGGTGATCTGTTCGATAAGCTGTGAATTGAAGTCGACGCCGATGCCGATGAAGGTAGTATAGATGCGTTGTTCGGCGTTATCGGCAGCAATAACATTAAAACCGCGGGTACTGATATCACCGGTATTCGGCTGGGCATCAGTGAACACCATCATCCGGTTTTCATATTCATAACTGTCCAGTTCCCGCAAGCCGCGGTACTGCAGTGTACCGAGTTCCATGCCGGCTTCCTGGTTGGTGCTGCCGCCGGCATTGATATCCATGATCATTCTTTCCACGACACGCATATCGGACTCCCTCACCAGCTGCATCGGCTGCAGCAGGAAAGACCGGGAGTTGAAGGTGACGATGGCAAAGCGGTCATCACCGTTCAGCTGCCGCAGAATGCTGACCACCGATTCCGCAGCGCTCTGCATCTTGGTTTTGCGGTGGGTGCCTTCCCCGGCGTAGGCATCGATCTGCCGGCCGGTGCCGTCGTAATAATACTGGTTGTACTGCTCGGTCATCGAGCCCGACGTATCCAGGACGATCACCAGGTTGAGTTTCTTGCGGGCGAAGTCGCTTTCTTTCATCCCGGAATTCAAGCCGACCGCGAGATAATACTCGGTTTGATGGGAGAACGGATCCCGGGTCACGGCAAAGCTGTAGGAAGGGCTGTAGAGTTTATTCGTGGGTTCCACCTGGCCGGTCTCGAAATAATAGTCGTAGAAAAGCCCTTCATAGGTTACATCTGTGGGCAGCGGCAGGTAGTTGTTGCGGATGTTTTCCCGGAAGTTGCCTACATCCTTGGCGCCACCCGCCGCCAACCCGATGGACCCGCTGGGGGTGGTGGGGGGCTGGGTATAAGAAGACGGCGGCTGTGTACGAGTGGTTACTGCCGTTGTCATCGGGGGCCGTGTCGTGGGCACCACTGAACTCGTCCACGGCGGCCGGGTAGTCATCGTCTCACTTGCACTGCAGGCGGTTACGATGACACATACCACAATCAGGAGTAGGGCTGCCAGTATTCTCTTCATCATGTACCTCCCTTCGCGTGCATTGTCAGTAATTTATACGAAGGTCGGAAAAAAGTATCGCCCTAATATATAACGTCAATCGATGCGGAAGGATACCGTCCGCGGCAGGTCCAGTGCTACCGGCTGTCCCTGATTGTCCAGGTCTTCCAATTCTATATAGTAACGGCCTGGACTTACCGGTTGTCCGTCGGCATCAAGCTGGTGCCAGTAGACTGTATAGCTGTTCTCCTGGCCGGGGGCTAATACTACCGTGCTCCTGCCCGCTTCTGTAGTATAAACCGGCTGGCCGGTTTGACTGTCCATCACGCTGAGGATGGGCGGGTATTTCCGGATCGTGAAACTCTCCGCCGTAACATTCTTTAAGTGAACCACGATTTCCACCCGTTCGCCTTCATGATACACATCTTTACTCATGGTCGCGGAAGCCCCAATATACGTGGGTATCGCTGCTTCCGGTTGGAAGACACCGGCGATCCAGACGATGACCGCCGCAATACCCAGGACTATGACCGCGGTTACCGCTTGCCACGTTTGCCGCTGCAACAGTTGGCGCAGCCAACCCCACCAACTCCGGGTTTTCCTTTCACGGGCTTTTTCTTCCAGTGCCGACAACTGCCGGCGCAACCTTTCCTGTAAGGCTGCTTCAAAACCGGGGCGCAGGCGGGGTTCCATCTCCGTCATCCGCACCGCGAAATCCAATGCCGTCCGCAGGTCTGCTTCTATGCGCGGGCTGTATTCCGGCCGCTCTCCTGCCAGGATGCGGTCGACATTTTCGGAAAAGAACCTGGCCTGGTCCTGCCGGTTATTCATCCCGCCACCCCTGGAAATTATCCCTTAACTTCCGCACCGCCCGGAAAACCAGGTTGCCCACCTGTGATTCCGTCATCCCCGTATTGCGGGCGATGTCCCGATTGGTCATGTGCGCCCCGAATTTCAGCGAGATAACCGATTGCTCTGCCGGCGCCAGCTTCTTCAGGCATGACTGTAATCGGCCGAATTCCTCACTCCGAATCGCCAGTTCTTCCGGGGAGGGGTCCCGGCTGGCTTCCGGGAGGTCGTCGTGCAGCGGTACCACGCGGTCCTGGTGCCTCACCCGGAAATGGTCGATGACGGTATTGCGGGCAATGGTATAGACCCAGGTGGAAAAGGAGGCCCGCTGCGACTCATAGGCATGGAATTTGACCAGGGCTTTCTCGAACACTACCGAGGTCAGGTCTTCCGCCGTGGCATCATCTTCGATGCGGTAGCGGATGAAGCGGTAGACCTTCGGCAGATACTCCGCATACAACCGCGCGAATATCTCGGCGATCGTTTGGCCGACTTCACCCGGCAGGCTGAAGAATAAAAAGAAAAACACCGCTGCGGCACCCACCTTACTCTCTTATACGAAAAACCAGGAAAAGTATCGCCGTATTCTAGCCGAAAGTGCCGGTACGGTTCAACAATGAGCCAATAACGATGCTATCCTGTAGCCTCAAAATACTGCCGCACCTCATCCAGCGAAGCGGCGATAGTATGTCCCAGGGCTTTGACTTTTTCCGAAGGCACCAGCAGGTCCGGGACCTGGACCACCTGCAGGCCGGCACGGAAAGCCGACAGCACCCCGTTGTCCGAGTCTTCCAGGGCCAGGCAGGCGGCGGGGTTGAGGTTGAGCTTCTCACAGGCTTTCAGGTAGATGTCCGGCTCCGGCTTGCTCCGGGTGATGTCATCGCCGCAGACAAGAAAATCGAAAAAAGGCCGGATGCCTGCTTCTGAGAGCATTTTTTCAGCCCAGTAACGCTGGGTGGACGTCACCACTACTTTACGCAGGGCACGCCGGTCCAGGTACTGCAGTAATACCAGCACGCCCTGCTTCAGCGGCATCGGCCGTTTCCCAGCCTTGCTGTACCAGGCAGCATTCACCGCTTCGTAGGGAAAATCCGGCCCGTAGCCAGCCAGCATGATCTCTTTGGTGCGGTCCTTATTGCCCCCGATGCATCTATAGTAGACCTCTACATCTGGTTCGTAGCCGAATTCCCGGCACGAGGCGATAAAGTCTTCCAGGACGATCCGCTCGCTGTCCAGCAGCAGGCCGTCCATATCGAAGACGACGGCTTTTACCTTCTTCAGGTCCAACATTTTGCCATGATAACACAAGGCCGCATCTCTTTTCCTCAACCTTATCCAAAATGCCAGTCTAACACCCTCATCCCAACCGAGGTTGTCCGAAAACTAAATCACGCATTATTCGATTAACAAAAAGGGGAGT
>JAEAME010001296.1_pt1 | contig 18137 bp, 16 predicted proteins | sample 8958731 | NCBI WGS metagenome assembly JAEAME01 (sample SAMN16933194, study PRJNA681113) | bioreactor sludge metagenome | isolation source: anerobic bioreactor sludge (Control) | place: India:Bengaluru | collected 2018-10-24 | reverse complement strand
CGCGTAAAATTACGCGAAGGCCCGCCGCACAAACGCTTTAGTATATGGCGCTATATAGCCGGTAAAGATTGAATTAAGTGTAAGTGATATAATTCCCGCCGGCGTACACGCTGCCGACCCGGTAAACTACTGGCTTCTGAGCACCGGAAGGAGGAGTCCGGAGAGGAACCATGGGTTCCTCTCCGCGTGTTTCTCTGGTACTCTCTTGCCACGCAGCAAGAGAGTACAAAACGTACCTTCGCATCCTCGAATCCAAGGTTCGATATCGCCGGATATACGAAGGTCCGGGGATGCGGTGTCCATTTCTTTTTCTCGTGAAAAAGAAATAGACGAAAGAAAACACGCAGAGAGGAACCCATGGTTCCTCTCTGGACTCCTCCTTCTCATAAGACATAAGTGTACCGGCTCGGCAGCGTGTGCGCCGGCGGGAATAATAACACTAACACTTAATTCACCATTTAGTTTGTCATTTTGTTGTCAGCGGTAAGGTGAAGGAAGTAGATCAAAAGGCCTCTTAATTTATAGTTATGGCGGGTAAATTGATGAAATCAGAAAATTCAATTATCTAAAACCAGAGCCTCCGGCACCCCGGAGGCTCTTTTAAATAACTTATTTCACAAAATCCATAATGTCGAGCTGCATCATCGGCATAAGCCTGGTCAGGAGTATGCGGTAACGCATATAAGAATGATATTTTAGTCCCTGCTCCACCAGTTCTTCCGACACATGCACGTCGGCCGGCTCTGTCACCGCTCCCGCAGTCTTCATCATCTTCATGAGCGCCTCATCGCTCGGCAGTATCTCCTTGATAAGTCTCCTTATCTCGGGCCAGCATGCCTTGAGCTTCGCCGGGTCCACCTTGTCGGTGATTGTGGGTGTGTTCGCTTTCATCAGCTCATCGAGCTGTTCGGGCGCAAACGCTGCCTTAACCTCGTCCCAGTTCGTCGGATCGGGTATCGTGTTGATGTCGGCCACTCTGTCGGCAATATTGTGATAGATCCGGTTTACAAGCACCGTCGCAACGCCAACCTTCTTGCCGTGGAATTCCGGCCAGATGCCGCGCGCCAGCTTGTAGCATTCCCAGTAGTGCGAGACGACATGCTCGGCACCCGATGCCGGGCGGGAGGAGGTGGCAAGCTTCATGCCGAGCCCCGACAGTACAAGCCCTTCCATAATGCCGCCTGCGGCTTCCTCGTCCTCCAGCGTCACCTTGTCCGCAAGAGATACGACCTTTTCAAGCCCCTTCATAGTGATTGCGGCAACCTTTGGGCAGTAATATTCGCCTATGAGCAGGTTGGCTATTCTCCAGTCGAGAATGCCGATATATTTTGCAACCATGTCCCCGAATCCCGCCGCCTTCAGTTCAACCGGAGACTTGGCGAGAATTTTCGTGTCGGCGAGAATGATCTCGGGCTGCTCGGCTTTCCACGAAACCTTGAAGTTGTTCTCAACTATCGGCGCCGTATCCGATGCAAATCCGTCCATCGAAGGCGCGGTGGCAAAGATGCAGAAACGCTTTTTAAGTCCGTATGCCGTGACGCGGCAGATATCGTTGAGCGATCCCGTGCCCACCGAGATAATGCCGTCGATGTCGGAGCAAAGCGCCTTGAGCTCGTTAACCTGCTCAACCCGCGCGTATGTCATGTTTTTGTAGATTATTTTCTTGCACTCAAACCCCGAGGCTTCGAGGCTTTCAAGAAGGCCCGCTGAAGCCCTCAGTGTATTGTCGTCCGCGACAAAGAGAACCTTCTTCGGAAAATTTGCGTCGGCGAGTATTTTTCCTGCGCGTTCGGTAACGCCGCTGCCGATTTCGCACACCTTGGTGGCAAATGTATGCACCTTGCCGCAGGGACAAGCCTTGAGGTCGGCAAGAATTTTGTTCAGGTCCATTTTATACCTCGGATTTATAAATTTTTTCGTTATTATTATACCCCCCGCCGCCCGGCTTGTCAAGCCGGGCGCTTGACAGAATGGGGACGCGGTATTATAATGTTTTCATTCACATTGACCGAATGAGTGTAAAAGTTGCATTTTCAATATAAAGCGGAGATATAAATGGAAAAGAATATTATAATAAAGCTTCAGTCCTCAAGGCGCGAAACCGATTCAGACACCGTCGACATCTTCGCCGCCGGGAAACCCGCCGGCAAAAGCGCCGAGCCCGACACCGTCGAGCTTATCACCGAGGGCATAATGAAATCAGAGGGCGGACGCGTCGAGCTCTCTTACGACGAAAGCGAGCTGTCAGGCCTTGACGGCTCCAAAACCTATCTCATTTTCGACACTTCCGAGCCCGACGTACTTACCATGATCCGCCGCGGTACCGTCCGCGTCACAATGGTTTTTTCGCCCGGCCTGCGCCATATCTGCCGCTACGACAACCCCATCCTCCCCTTTGAGCTCACCTTAATGACCCATACGCTAAACAACGCCCTCCTCGACAACGGCAGCCTTTACGTCGATTACACGACCGAGCTCGCCGGCGGCGGCCGCGCCCGCACACAGCTGAAGATGACACTCAAGGAAACGGAGGAAACGTTGGGAGAAACTTCTTAAAAGAAGTTTCTCCCAAACCCTCTTCAAGAACTTTTAAAAAGGTTCGGCTGAAAAACCGAGCATGCCATCCTATACGTAAAAAGCTGCCGTCATATAACCAACGGCAGCCTTATTATTTATAATATAACTTATTTACTGTTTACTTGTTTCTTCGCCAATTCGTCAAGATATGCATCAAAACCTATTTCATCAACGCGGCCGGTCCGCTTCTCTATATCACCGATTATCTGTTTTTCAAGCTTTTTGAATGACAAGTCAAGCTTGTTACGATCAACGCCTGAATATACCATATCCCCTTCGATCTCATACAAGTACATCCTTCCGGTTTCCGCATACAAACTCCAATTTTCAAGATATTCGTCGGTCAGATACATAATATAGGTTTTGCCAACCTCGATGGGTACCGCGTCGTAACATGATGCGGTAAAGTAATCGTTGTCGCCGTAATCATTGTTAAAATACCCGAATTTTTGCGCGTGAGCCGAACTCCCGAACCTTGCTTTGGCTTCATTCGCTAAAATTATACCTTCCGATGAAGATACCGCTATAATATCTCCTTCTTTTAATCGGTCATTTACATTCAAATATATTTTCCGAACCTCAACTTCATATGTAAAGTTAAATTCATCGAGATCGTTTATTGAGACTTCTTTACACGATTTTACACAACATAGAATAATCTGGGCTGAAATTTCGGTTATCGCCTCGATATTGTTGATGTCGGCAATTTTCTCTGACATATCCAAATTTTTAAAACCAAATGTTTTAACAATATTTTTTTCATTATTCTCATTCTCCGCCGAACATGAGGCAAGCAATATTAATGCCGCTAATAATATAAATAAAATTGTTTTCTTCATTGATATCATCCGCCTTTTGTTTCTTGCTTTCATTATACTTACATTTTCTCTTTAGTCAACCCTTTTCCATAATTGGTGTTAATTTATCCAAATCATACAAAAAAGGCCGCCTTCCGGCCGCGCCCGCACGCAGCTTAAGATCACGCTCAAGAAACAGAGGACGTGGACGCAGACGAGTCAGGCGAAGCGGAATAAAAGTTGGCAGCAGCCGGAAGTAAAACCTTCCGGCTGCCTTTTGGTTTTATAACTTTGTTCAGTCTACCACTTCAAACTCGGCGTAAAGTGGTGTGCACTCGTCCCCGACGAACGCCACTGCGCGGTATTTACCGGCTGACATAGATGGGAATACTTCGGATACGTCGATTTCAAGGTTTACGGTACTGTATCCGGCTGAGCCGCCTAAAGGCCATCCGCTTCCGGTCCCCAGTATATACGGAGCATGCACAAGCCTTTTCCATTCCCCGTTCTCAAGCGTCTCGACGTACGGTATTAAATAATAATAATAATATATTGCGCTGCCGTCGGTTTTTTCAAGACTGCACACAATAATGTCGGTATCTGATTTATATTGTTCATATTCAGTCTTAAAAATAAAATTATCACTGCTGACTTTTATTCCGGTCTGCGGAAGATATGAGGGATATTCGGGGTCGGGGTTTCCGTTCGGATAATCCCTACAGTAGTAATATGCAATAATATTATGACCCTGATTAACCCATTCAATTAATGCAGATTCCTCGTCATTCGGATTTTCTGATTGTACAGTTTGTTCTTGCGTTTGAAATGTTGTTTCAGGCTTATTATTTGTCATTATACATGATGTTAATAAAATATCCGAAAGTAATAATAGTGAAAGAAAAAATATTTTCTTCATTATGTACACCTTGCCTCCCATTAATTATTTTACTTGTATTGTACAGCAATCATTCTTTTTGTCAACCCTATTTTCCCATAAAAGGTATTAATATATTATTAATTTTTCCAAAATTGTAAAAAGGCCGCCTTCCGGCCGCCTTTTTAAACCCCTGTCATATCAAAATCCGGTGTATACCCACTCTGTGCCGAATCCCTCAGCTGAAAATATCCCAGAAAACCGAGCTCCTCCGCAATACCCAGCACATAATTGTACTCAAAGCTCGTCACCCGGCGCAAAAGTTCCGGATACCCGCAGCCCGCGGCAAACTCCGGCGTATACTGGCTCATCAGGCTGAGCCGTATCTCCCCCACCGGCATCAGCGCCGCCAGCCGGCGCAGCACCTCGGCCGAGTCAGCCCGGCAGCCAGGCAGTACCAGGTGCCGGACTATCACCCCACGCCTCATAATCCCCTCGCCGTCGAATACGGCCGGCCCGGTCTGCCTGTGCATCTCACAAACCGCTGCCGACGCGAACTCAAAATAGTCGGGCGCCGCCGAGTATCTGCCCGAAATTCCGGGTGAAAAATATTTGAGGTCGGGCAGATAAATGTCTACAAGTCCTTCAAGCGCACGCAGCGCCTCGACTCTCTCATACCCGCCGCAGTTATAAACAACCGGAATGCTCAGCTGTGGCTTAATTTTCTCAAGCACCGCTGCTATCCGGTCGGAAAAGTGCGTCGGGGTGACTAAGTTGATGTTGTGAACCCCTTTATCCTGAAGCTCAAGGAATATCTCCCCGAGCCTCTTTTCGCTTACCTCGCGTCCCGCCCCGCCCCGGCTTATCGCCTTGTTCTGGCAGAACACGCAGCCAAGCGGGCAGCCCGAAAAAAACACGGTACCCGAGCCCCGCGTCCCGCTTATCGGCGGCTCTTCCCATATATGCGGCGCGGCCCGGGCGATAAGTATCCCGTCAGCAGCTCCGCAGACGCCGCGCTGACCTGATATTCGCTCGGCTCCGCAGCGCCGGGGGCATAGCATGCAGCCCATTTTTCCCTCCTGCCGCCTTAGGCGGTGTGATTTCTAAATTTTCTTACACGCCAGTATACATCATAATCCCGGCATAATCAAGTAAAACATTCATCCGCCTTTACACAGGTGCGGAATTTTGATATAATAGTAACAGCTCTCCCCTTAAGGGTCTGCCGGAAAACAGGAGATATTATAATGCTTAAATATCCTGAAAGAATAATCAGATCGGCTGAAATTCTCTGTGTCGGTACTGAGCTTTTGCTCGGTGATATCATCAACACAAACGCTTCCTTTCTCTCAAGAAAACTCGCCTCGCTCGGGATCCCGGTTTATCGGCAGGGTGTCGTAGGAGACAATCCCGGGCGCCTCACCTCGGCCATCGGCGAATCCCTCTCCCGCGCCGACCTGCTCATAATGAGCGGCGGCCTCGGTCCCACCTGCGACGACCTGACCAAGGAAACGGCGGCGGCCTTCTTCAACCGCAAAATGTACCTTGACCGCCCCTCGCTCCAGCGAATCGAGGAATATTTTTCAGCGCGCGGGCGCAGTATGACCGAAAACAACGTCAAGCAGGCCATGATGCCCGAAGGCTCAATAATTTTCAAAAACGATTTCGGCACCGCCCCCGCCCTTGCCATCGAAGGATATCTGTCTGACGGCGGCGAGCTCAAAACCGTCATCATGCTCCCCGGCCCCCCGCGTGAGCTCACGCAGATCTTTGAGCGCGAGGTGACTCCATACCTCTGCGAACGCTCAGATTTTGTTATGGTCAGCCGCAATATAAATATCTTCGGACTTGGCGAGTCAGCCGTCGAAGATATACTGCGCGACATGATGAATAATTCCGAGAATCCCACCGTCGCCCCCTACTGCGGAGACAGCGAGGTGCGTCTGCGCGTCACCGCCAGGGCAAAAGATGAAAATACAGCGCGCACAATGTGCGAGCGCCAGATTGAACTGATAAAGGAAACGTCTGTCGCTCCCTATATCTACGACATCGACTCGCCCTCAATCGAGGATACCGTTATCCGCCATCTTCGTTCAAAAGGCCTTACAGTCTCCTGTGCCGAGTCCTGCACCGGCGGGCTCATTATGAAGCGCCTGACCGACATCGCCGGCTGTTCCGACGTATTCATGGGCGGCTGCGTCACATACTCAAACGACTCAAAAGTAAAACTTGTCGACGTCAGCCCCGAAACCCTCGCCCAGTACGGCGCCGTCTCAAGCCAGACCGCCGCCGAAATGGCACGCGGCATCCGCCTCTCCCTCGGCACAGATATCGGAATCTCTGCCACCGGCATCGCAGGCCCCGGCGGAGGCACCCCCGATAAGCCCGTCGGCACCGTCTATATCGCCATCAGCACCTCGGCCGGTGAGAAAGTCAAGCTTCTCCGCCTCTCTTCCCTGCGTGATCGCGCCTACCTGCGCAACCTCACCGCAAACGAAGCACTGGCACAGATGTTTGATATATAAGTCAGGAACGGGGTTACGCGGCTTCTTTGAAAAGAAGCCTGGCAAGAAACTTCCAATAAAATTTGCTAAGCCTCTCGGTGAAGCCTGTTGTACGTCAGAAAATTCGGCTGGTGCAGTTGGGCCCCACAGCGCTCCGCGATATTCGCGGAGCGAGTGAGATGCACTCCGTGCGTTAAATTTGCACCTTCGTGCAAGTGAAATCCGCTTCGCGGGTGAAATGTGCTGCGGCACGATAAGGATGGATAGGGCACATCAAATTATATAAAACAGAATTTTTCACCCCATCCGCCGAGCTCCACGCCTCCGCGTAAAATTACGCGGAGGCCCGCTGTACAAACGCTTTAGTATATGGCGCTATACAGCCGCTAAAGCTTGAATTAAGTGTAAGTGATATAATTCCCGCCGGCGTACACGCTGTCGATCCGGTACACTTATGTCTTCTGAGCACCGGAAGGAGGAGTCCGGAGAGGAACCATGGGTTCCTCTCCGCGTGTTTCTCTGGTGCCGCTTTTGGCGAAGCCAAAAGACTTGCCAACGCGGCAAGAGAGTCACAAAACGCAACTTCGCATCCCCGTATCCAAACTTCAATAACGCCAGAGAACGGCGGGCCGATATTGAATCGGCCCCTACAAAAATAATATGGCGGGACGGGAACCCCCTCCATATAAAAAACCTGCCGCAGACAACCATGTCTGCGGCAGCCCTTCTTTACACCATCACACTTCCATAAACGCGCACACCGGATTGTGATCCGATATGAAAACTCCATTTGCGTCCCCCTCGTCGGGTATGACAAACGACTCCCCAGCGTCGCATGGCAAATCGGTGAATATGTAATCGATCTTCGATTTAATAGCGTCGCGGTTAAATCCATGGAATGTTCCTCCGAGCCCCGCCGTCGCATCCTTTATCTGACGGGAAACGACAGAGCTGAAAATGCCGATCTCGGGCGCATCGGGCGTCGCGTTGAAGTCGCCGGTCAGGACAAACTTATACGGCTTTGAAGTCAGGTACTGTATAAGCTGAACCGATCCTAAGAGGCGCGCAGTCTTCCCCTTGTGGTCGAGGTGAGTGTTGCAGAATATAAACGGCTCACCGCCTGCAGTCGGCTTAAGTAATACCGATGTGGCGACCCTCGGGCAGGAGCTCTGGTCGAACCCGTAGCCCGAACCCGGCACGCCGGGGGTAAGAGAGAGCCAGAAAGTCTCGCAGTTTATCATCTCAAAATCACTCTTGCGGAAAGCGACAATCGTCGACTCGCCCCGGTAATTCTTTCCCCGCCCGCAGCCGACCACACAATATCCGGTCAGCTCATCACGAAGCCACTCGCGCATACTGTCAGTGGCTTCCTGAAAGCCGATTATGTCGGGACTGTACGTCCTTATTGTGTCAAGAATCCGCCCGCGTCGGCATGGAAAGTAGTTTATACCATCCTTTACCGACTCGGTGCGCAGGTTGAAAGTAAATACCTTTATTTTCATATAAGTTTTGCCTCCGTAATCATATTAAGAATAATTATATACCCGGGAAATTCTAATTTCAAGTATCTGCACGCTATTTCTGAAAAATTGTCAAAATATGCGCCCGGCCTTGACATTGATCCCCGGTTGAAATATAATAGATTGAATATTTATATGAATTCCGGAGGATTTCATTCAGCAATGTCAAAAAACAGAATCATCGTCCTGTCTGTAGATGCTCTGGTTTACGAAGACCTTGAGTATCTGCGTACCAAGCCTCATTTTAAAATGCTTTACGACGGCGGCTCGGCCGTCAAGCGCTGCAGAACGATTTACCCGACAGTGACATACCCCTGCCATGTCTCGATGTCGTCCGGCACATATCCGAACAAGCACGGAGTAATCAACAACTCCTTATTCATGCCTGGCACGGTAAAGGATGTACCGTGGAACTGGTTTGCCGACGCAATTAAAACTCCCGACATTTTCACAGCTGCCAAATCGGCCGGACTCACCACCGCCGCCGTATTCTGGCCCGTCACCGGCTGCCACAAGGATATCGATTATCTTATAGCTGAATACTGGCCGCAGTCGCCGTCCGACACACACGAAGCCTGCTTCAAGCGCGCGGGAACATCACCCGACGTATATGAGAAGTGCATAAAGCCTTTTGTCGACGGCGTCAAAATCCGCAAGCACCCTGTCACCGACTGGTTCAACATTCAGTCTGCCTGCGCCATAATCAAGAATTATAAACCCGATCTGCTTCTCATCCACCCCGGCAACATCGACGCATACCGCCACGCGACGGGAATTTTCTCGGAAAGAGTCACAATGGGGCTTGATGAGGTCGAAACCTTCATCCAGATGCTTACCCAGGCGACCCGCGACGCCGGCGTTTTCGAGGAGACCAACTTCTTCATCGTCTCCGACCACGGCCAGCTCGATATCGTCCGCACAATAAAGCCCAACGTAGTGTTTGCCGACCACGGCCTCATTGATGTCAACGAAGACGGAACGCTGAAAGACTGGCGCGCCTACACCCTCTCGTCGGGCATGTCGGCCGAGGTCTTCCTAAAGAACCCCGACGACAAGGAAATCTGGCAGAAAACCTATGACCTTCTTAAGTACATGCGCGACGAAGGCATTTACGGTATCAGCGAAGTATATACAAAAGAGGAAATCAACGAGAAGGAACACCTCTCGGGTGGTTTCTCCTTCATGCTCGAAACCGACGGCTACACAAGCTTCGCCGAGGACTGGTCGCGCCCGATGATAAAGAACCTTGACCTCTCGGACTACCGTTTTGGCCGCGCAACCCACGGCTACAACCCCGACAAGGGCCCTCAGCCGACACTCGTCGCCTTTGGCCCCGCTATTAAGCAGGGTGTTCAAGTGGAGCGCCGCCCCACCGTCGACGAAGCTCCCACCTACGCAAAGATTCTAGGTGTCGAAATGCCCTGGGCCGACGGCAAACCGATTTACGAGATACTGAAATAATATACCATAAATCTGCTTTTTCCAATTTCCCCGCCTCACATTGAATTAAGAGGCCCGCTGATATACGCCTCACCTTACCGCTCGCCGCCGCAGCGAAAGTCACAAGCTAAACTTGAGGTTTAGTGTAAGTGTATCATTAAACCGGCGGCGGGCACCTTGATATTCCACTAAATGTCGCACCCCTGAAACAAACCCGATAGACAGCAGGAGGGTAGTCCAGAGGGAACCACGCGGTTCCCTCTGGCGTGTTTCTCTGGACACTCTCTTGTCACGTGACAAGAGAGTGTCAAACGCATCCCCGTAACCAAGGTTCGATAACGCCGGAAATCAACCCTGCAGTCCTTGTGCTCCAATAAAAGAGCCGGGGACTGTATCCCCGGCTCTTTTATTGGAGCGGACAACGGGAATCGAACCCGCATCTCCAGCTTGGGAAGCTGGGGTTTTACCACTAGACTATGTCCGCAATGCTTTAATAGTATATATTATTTTTACCCGTTTGTCAATCCCAAAATCAAAAGAAAAGGAATGATTTTGTCATGCGTCTCGCCACTTCGACCTGTATTTTCCCCTCCCGCCGCGAAGGGGGCGGCACGCCTCTTGCCCGGTCGATAGCCATGTGCCGCGAATGCGGATTTGAGGTCATCGACCTCAACTTATGCTTTGCCGCAGATAAGAAATGCGGCTCGCTTTTCTGTTCCGACAACTGGCAGAAATACGTCGACGAGCTCGGTGAGGCCGGCGCGAAATACGGCGTAACATTTTCGCAGTCTCACGCGCCCTATGACTCAAACCTGCGCCGCGCCGACCGCCCTATGAAAGAGGAAGAGCTCGAATGGTACTTTGAGTCGGTCCGCCGCACGGTCATTGCCAGCGGCCAGCTCGGCGTAAAGTGGGTTGTCACACACGCGCAGACCGATGTCTGTGACGACGAAATGGGCTTTGAACAGAACATGAAGACAAACATGCGCTTTTATTCTCCCATCGTCGAGTGGGCAAAGCGCTACGGCACCGGTATTGCGATTGAGAACATGGCCGAGTTCAGCCCCGACAAAACCAAGCACCGCTTCACCGCCGTAGTCGAGGAGCAGATCGCCATAATCGACGCTCTGAACGACCCTGCCGTGCGTGGCTGCTGGGATTTCGGCCATGCGCAGCTCGTATACCGCGACCAGCTCGTCCCCCTCAAAAAGCTCGGCAGCCGCCTGGCAGCCACACATGTTCAGGAGTGCGACGGCAAGGAGGACGACCACTATATCCCATTCATCCGCGGCACGACTCCCTGGGAAAAGATCATGCCCTACCTCAAGGAGTCAGGATACAAAGGCGACTTCACATACGAAATCCACGGCTTCTTCCGCGGTATTCCCGACCCCCTTCGCATCCGCGCCGGCAAGTTCGCCTATGAGGTCGGCTGCTACTTAATGGACCTGTACAACAAAGCCTGACATAAAAAAGGATACGGTCGCTTTTCGAGAAAAGCTCCGCAAAAGCTTTTAAACAATTCAACCAAATTATCATTGTTGGCAATAGATATTTTATATAAAGTTTCTTGCCGATTTTGAAGAAATCAGCTTCTATTTCAAAGAAGCCGCGTATCCTTGTCTATAGTCTGCGCGCCGCCATTTCTGGCGGCGCGCTCTTTAATTTATAACTCCCACACAATCTGCTTAATTACCGCCCGCCCGGTATTCTCATAATAAACCGTAAGTACCTTCCCGTCCCCGAGCTCCACCGATGCCGGGTATCCCAGGTCTGCATTCCCCGCGTCGTCGGTGAGTACAATACCTGTCTCCCAGCTTTCCCCGCTGTCCCGGCTGAGCGCCGCGCGGATTCCGTACGGCCTCTCCCGGTACCCGTACGTCATGACGATCACCCCCGAGCTGTGAAGCAGCAGGTGCGGCGGCGAGCCGCCGAGTATCGGCAGGATGCGCACCGGCTGTGAAAAGCTCTTCCCGCCGTCGGCTGACCTGCTAACATATGTCGTGAAAACGCGCCTCTCGCCTCCCCGTTGCACCCTTATCGCCGCGACAATTTTCCCGCCCGGCATACATATTGCATGCGGCTCATGCATCGATAATCCGCCGGACTCATCGTCGACATCCTGTATCTCCGATATTTTTTTAAAATTTTCATCCGCGTCAAGCTCGCAGCACTGAATTTGAGTTCCACCCTCAGAATCCGAAAACCGCCGCCCCACCCAGATTACCCGCCCGTCGGGCGTTACGCATGGCCCGTGCGGACTTGTCACCGGACTTTTTTTCAGTTCTCCGAAGGTATATCCGCCGTCCCCGCTTATTTTATATGTCGACCCGAGGTATTTTTCCTCAGCATCAGCCATTACGCTGTCAAGGTAGGCCGAAATCAGCCCGGTTTCGGCCGAGCTGCCTTTCTTTGCGATCGTTTTTTCGAGTGCGCTTCTCTGAAACGCAACCTTATTGTTGAATGAAGTAAGTATCACACGCCCACCTGCGGTGCAGAGCCCCGCGTCCCTGTCGTCGAGCGGGGTATCTATCACAGGTGCCGGACGCGTCCAGCTCTTCCCCTCGTCCCGGCTGTAAAAAATCACGGCCTTACCGAAGGGACACACATGCCCCATGCGGAAGCCCGAGCATGCGGCGGCAAGAGTCCCGTCAGGCAGCCGGCAGACCGTCGGCCAGGCGAAATAGCCGAAAGGCGAATCCTCGTTTGAACAAATAACCCTTGGCGTATCAACAATTCTCACAACACACCTCCATTGTGATAAATAAATTTTCGCTTGCTTTATTAAAAACTTCCGGAATCATCCTGTAATCCGGAAGTTTTGTTTATTCATTTTTGCCCGTAAAACTTTTTCAAATCCATCTGCTCGCGCCGCAGTATATGCCGCTTCAGGATTCTTATTGAAAACCTCGCCTGGAACATCACGAGAATCCAGAGCAGCGCCGCGATAAGGAATGCGGCGACGCCCAGCACGATAAGCTCAGGTGCGACAGCGGTCCCGGAACTCACGGCAAAACCCAAAGTCGTCCCGAAGACAAAGATCAGCCACGCGGTAATTATCGCCGGGAAGGCAAGCAGCGGTTTGCGGAAAATCACCGTTATTTTAAGTCCGCCGTCCCTCTTTTCAACTAAAAACTTTGACATAAGAGACCTGACGTCGCCGAAAAAATGAAATATTATCTGCTGATATTGATACATTATCTCATCGCCGCCCGATTTCCTGACGGTGAATGCGGTTCTGTTCGGCGTTTCCCACTCGTTCAGCCACACGCAGAACAACTCTGGCGTCATTTCGGTTTTATAAAACAAAGAACCTCTTTTATCCATGCTCAGAATACTCATAATAAAAACCGTGCCTTTCCGCATGCCGACCCGCCCGGCGGGATTCAGATCTCACATCCACCTTGTGGACTTTGCAAACTCCATGTCGTTGACCCTGATGAAATTTTTGCTTGCCGCAAACCCGGCTGAAATTTTAATGCCTTTAACATACGCCGTCAGAGTATGGGGTTGCGCCGTCCATGAAGGATAGACGTACTCACCGTAGACCATTCCGTCTACAACCAGCTCGTCGCGCTTTTTAGCCTTTCGGTAGACAATATGGTGCCCGAACGCATCGGCCTCGGCATGTATCTTCTGCCGCACATTCTCCGCCGCTCGCAGCACCGGGGAATTCTGAAAATCCGGGTTCCCGGCTTCTGCGCCGTCAGCTGTCCCCCCTGCGGAGCCTAAAGGCGGCCAGGCTTCCGGCACCTTCTCCTCAGGTAGATTATGCAGTTGGGCACCGTATTTTGTTCCCATAATAAGATAATACAGCACCCAGATATGAAATACAATATCAAGGATCATACTGCCAAGGTCAAAACTCAGAATTGCAAAGTACAAAAGCATCGCGCAGTCGAGCGAGAAATACACGAGTGCTGCTATCATCCAGCCGTAATGCTTCTTAGAAAAAATCCAGAAAATCAGATATGGTATCGTAAGCACAATTGCAGTTACCAGGAGGATAACAAAAACCGTTGTTATTCCCGTCTCATTCATAACCCCAAGACCGACAGCTGTTATAAAATACGGAATTTCCGCTGTAAAGAGCAAATAAATATCCGCGCTTGTAGCCGCAAGCATTATATTGAGTAATGTAAACACTGTCACGAGAAGCAGGTTCATACGTGCTACTTTATACTTAGACTCAGCGAATGCACGCTTTGAAGGCTGAGGAGGCATCATCGTCTGGTTTGACTGCATATGGCATCTCCTTTGTTGAATTGTTATAATTAAATTATATCAATTCAACCTTTAATTGTCAATATATATATAAGATTTTTTACTATAACGGATTTAGGGGCGGGCTCCCGTCCGGGAGTCCGCCCCTTTGTGCTATAGTATTCGGATTATTTTATGTGATATTATCCTATGAACATCTGGGACCAGTAGTTGCCGTTCGAAGTATAACCCATTCCGATCTCCTTGAAGTTCGGGTTGAGTATATTTGCGCGGTGACCCTCGGAGTTCATCCAGCCGTCAAACACCTGCTGTGCGGTGGTCTGACCCATGGCGATATTCTCTCCGGCGGTTCTGTAGCTGATACCGAACTGCTTCATCATATCAAACGGCGAGCCGTATGTCGGGCTGTTGTGATCGAAGTAATGGTTTTTCGCCATATCGTTGGCCTTCACTCTCGCCACGTTTGAAAGTTCCTCGTTGAGTTTCAGCTCAGAAAGACCGTTCTCTTTTCTGGCCTGGTTGACCAGGGCTACGACCTGGCGCTCGATGTCCTGAACAGTGCTGTTGCTGGCCGCCGGAGCCTTGGTTGTCTCGGCTGGCTTTGTTGCTGCCGGCTTTGTCGTCGCCGCGGTAGTATTTGCTGCTGCGTTGTTCGCTTTTGCAGCTGCAGTCGTGTCAGCCGCTTTTGAAGCTGCCGCAGTCTCTTTTGCCTTGGACGCTGCCGCAGTAGTATCTGCAGCCTTGCTTGCAGCGCAGTCTGCCTTGTTGCAGTTTGCGTTTATGTCTTGTCCGCAGTTAGTGCACTTGGTTAAATCAGCGGTATTGCACGCGCCGCAGCTTGCGCACTGGTTTATTGCTGCCGAAGCAGCGTTGCATGTGCCGTTTTTATTCTCGACTTTCACAACCACCTTATTGCCGTCGGCAGTTTTCGCGGTTACTGTATTTTTACAATCTGCCTCTGCCTTCTTTTCGGTTGTTACATTTGTTACGTATGCGTTCTTTGCCGCACTGTTCTGTGCGGACGCGCAGGCTGTAGCAGCCGATGCAGGAAGCAAACTGATAAGTAATGCAAATGTCACCATCATAATCCTGAATACTTTCTTCATAAAATACTGTCTCATGTGTGTCTCCTTTTCGTTCTGTATTTCTGCGCCGGGGCTCTGTGTTTTGTCTCGCCCCGCCACGAGTATTATTATACATGACATTTTGCACAAAATCAATGCAAAATTTTTGGTTGTATTGCTAAAGAGAATTTTGGAAACACTTTTTGTACCCTGCCGCAGTACGGGGGGCTATATACCTTTATATATAACACCGAAAAGACACCGAACGCATGAAAGACTTCAAGAGAATGACAGTGTTTTTATTTTTAAAGATAAATTTTGAAAAACCGGAAATACTGATAATATCAAAATTTCCGAGGTTAATAGTTTGAAAGATAAATCTTTCAAACGGTGAGTTTTATGCCTTTGCCACCAGATAGGATGGCGGCAATTCGGCATCTGCCAATAGCAGGTGCCGAACCGGCATAAAACTCACAGCTTGCAGAAAGGTATGGTCATATTTATGTCTTATGTTTCAGAAAAAATCAGATACGAGTTCGAATCGGTCCCGATTGAGCTCAAATCGCATATACTTGAAAAAAATGTCGAACTGCACAGCCGCGCAGACCTGATAAACGCTCTTTACGACGTGGTAAGCGAGCTCGATACCCCCGGCAGTCATAATATTATTAATCTCGCCCACACAACTCTTGATAAACTTGAGAAGCAGCCGCCAAATGACGACGGACCGGCAAAGGTCACATTCTGAATACCGGCAGATAATTTTTCAGCACACGAAGGTATTATATGAAAGTAATTCGGTCAGCGGCGTTTTTTTTCATCGCTCTCGCCGCGGTATTTATAATTGATCTCAGTTCCGGGCAGCCTGAGTCCGGGCCGTCGGGCGCCGTGATTTTAGCCTCCCCGGACGAAACCGGGAACAGTGTATCGGAAATTGTCGCGTATCCCGGAGAGGTGATACCCGAAACCACGGCGTCGCCTGTCAAGCTATATCCTTTCCCCGGAAAGGGTATACCGGTTCTCATGTATCACTCGATCAGCTCGGTCGAAAGCAATTCACTTTGCGTCACCCGGGAGCAGTTCATCGAAGAGCTGGAGTGGCTGCGGGATAATAACTACCATACTCTGAGCATTGAGGAGTTTTCCGGAGCGTTTAACGGCGAATCTATACCCGAAAACCCGATCCTCATAACCTTTGACGACGGCTATATGGACAATTACACCTCCGCGCAGCCAATACTCGAAAAATACGGCATGCGGGCGACATATTTCATAATCACCGGCTGCGTCGGCGCCGCCGGATATCTTGACTGGGATCAGCTGAGAGAAATTCTCGGCGCCGGCGGTTCGGTCGGCAGTCACACGGCCGGCCACTACGACCTGCGAACCCTCTCCGACGCACGGCAGGAAAAAGAATTGCGGGAATCAAAAAAGACGCTCGAGGAGCGTCTCGGAATTAATGTGATCGCTTTCTGCTATCCTTCCGGAAGATTCAACTATACAACTGAAACCCTGCTTTCCGATATAGGTTATACTCTCGCCTTCACGACAAAATCGGGCAGAGCCAGACAAAACGATAACAAATATGAGCTGCGGCGGGTCCGCGTCTGGAATGGCATGCCGCTCAAGTCTTTCATCAAGCAGGTGTCATACTGAGGGAGACGGGGGAGACGGGAGTTACGGTCGCTTTTCGAGAAAAGCTCCGCAAAAGCTTTACAACAATTTTACCAATAAAATAATAGCGTACAATAATTTAATTCTTTTTTATTAAAGTTTCTTGCCAGGCTTCTTTTCAAAGAAGCCGCGTATCTCCGCGTATCCCCGCACTCCCCCCCCGCTCACCCGCCTTTTTTATTCTTTCTGACCGAGAACCCGAAGGTCCCCAGCGAGCGGCCGAGCTCGAAATATTCCCCGTGCGCGAAAGCGGCGAGGTTGGCTTTTTTGATATTAAGCCGTCCCGATTTGTCAATCAGCGTCTCGTCCACGTTGACAGCGACTATATCGGCCAGAAACATATCGTGCGAGCCGAGCGGGATTATTTGCGTCACCCGGCATTCGATATTCAGCGGGCACTCGGCTATAATTGGGCAGCCGACGGCAGTCGCCGGCGCTTTTGTCAGTCCGCATTTGACGAATTTGTCGACCTTAAACCCTGTGTGTATGCCGCAATAGTCAGCGCTCTTAACAAGTGCGGCGGGCGTGAGATTTATAACGAACTCCCCGCTCTCTTTTATAATGCCGTACGAGTACCGCTTCTCACGTATCGAGACATACGTCTTCGGCGGCAGCGTGTTAAGCATGCCGGTCCAGGCGATTGTGATGATGTTCGACCTCTCCATATTCCCGCAGCTGACCATGACCGGCGGGATCGGTGCCAGCAGCGCGCCGCCGGTCCAGGAAACCTTGCCCATAAAACCTCCGAGTTAATTAACTATCCATTTATACAGACAAAATTGTATCACTAAAACTTCCGTAATGCAATAGTTTATCGAAAACACATTTATATTACTTCCCCTCAGCCAAAAACGGGGATGTAGGGCCCGGTTTTGGGCTGAACAGCAAGCTAATAAATTTAATCAAACCAATTTATTAAAAGTTTTTGAAGGGTCTGGGGAACGGAACTCCCGAAACGGGAGTTCATTCTCAAAAAGTTCCCCAGCGTATCCCCGTCCCCCCGGTTTCCGTTGTACATTTCCCACATTTTGTTTGCCCTGCCATATTGACAAGCAGGCTGGCTGATCCTATAATAATACTGAATGAGCGTCCAAAATTCAACCCGAACAAATAAAAATTGAAAGAAGGGTAAAGATGGAACACCGTGATACTTTGCGTGTTATGAGCTTCAACATCTGGGGTAACTGCCCTAAAGGCACAACCATTTCAAACCGCGATGACCTTGAGGCCGCCCTCGTTCTGCGCTATCTTCCCGATTCTGCGGGACTGCAGGAATGCTCTCCCAAAATGAGGGGAGAAACAATCAATATTTTCCAGCTTTTAGGCTCCGAGTACGAAGAAGTCCCCGCGATTCCTACAAACGAGAAAAAAAATAATTACACCCCCATTCTCTACCGGAAAAACCGCCTTTCACTGATTGACTATGGCTGGCATTATTTTGCCGGACTTAATGATGCCGGCTC
>JAEAME010001294.1_pt1 | contig 18142 bp, 11 predicted proteins | sample 8958731 | NCBI WGS metagenome assembly JAEAME01 (sample SAMN16933194, study PRJNA681113) | bioreactor sludge metagenome | isolation source: anerobic bioreactor sludge (Control) | place: India:Bengaluru | collected 2018-10-24 | reverse complement strand
AAGGTTCGACATTCTCGTTGCTGCACTTAACGAGACAGGATTTAAAACAAAGAAGCCGAAAGGATCCTTCTACTGCTACGTGAAAGCCCCGGTCGGAACAGAGGATGGAAAAGTATTCAATACAGCATCAGAGTTCTCCGAGTTTCTTATAAGGGAATCTCTTATATCAACAGTTCCATGGGATGATGCAGGAAAATACGTCAGGTTCTCAGTTACTTTTGAAGCAGATGATATACAGAAAGAAAAGGAAGTGATTGATGAGATGAAGAGAAGAATAAAAAAGCTCAGACTTAAATTTTAACTCCGGGTCAATATCTGCCTGTATTCAGTTGACTGCTTGCAGATCTCTTTTGAGCCCTCAATAAAGCCCGTATTTATAAAGATACAAAAAATGTCTGAAATATCCGCAGTTATTATAACATTTAATGAAGAATCATACATCGAAAAATGCCTTGAATCTTTGAAGGATCTTGCAGATGAAATTGTTGTAATTGATTCATTCTCCACAGATGGAACTGAAAAGATCTGCAGAAAGTACAACGCAAGATTTATCAGCCATGCATTTGAGGGATATGTGGAACAGAAGAATTTTGCAGTTTCCCAGGCCAAATACAGGCATGTCCTGTCTCTTGATGCAGATGAGGCATTAAGCGATGAGCTGAGGAAATCAATCCTTGAAATTAAAGGCAACATAGTATATGATGGTTACTATGTTAACCGGCGGAATAATTATTGCGGCAGATGGATGATACAATCGCCTCTTATACCTGACAGGCATATGAGGTTATTCGATCCCTCGAAAGGAAGATGGAAAGGTATAAATCCTCACGACAAGTTCATGCTTGATCCGGGTACGAAGAGCAAAAAGCTGAAAGGCTCACTCCTTCACTGGAACTATGCATCGTTCGATGAACACAGGGATAGAATGAAACGCTATTCCGATATCACAGCTGCCGAATACTTTAAAAACGGTAAAAGAACAGGGCCATTTACAGGTTACCTGCATCTGGTCTGGAGATTCTTCAGGGCATATGTTATTGAAGGAGGATTCCTGAATGGTTACAGGGGATATGTCTTCTGCAAGGTAACAGCCTGGTCAAGTTTTCTTAAATATTCAAAACTGAGGCGTCTTAACATGCTGGCGAAGAATAATTAAAACAAGTCTATGCTTTTTGATGAAGATTTAAAGAACTCGATAAATTCCCTGAAAAACGGAGGGGTAATTATTTATCCCACTGACACTATCTGGGGTTTAGGCTGTGATGCCACAAATCAATCAGCTGTTGAGAGGGTATTCGGCATTAAATCGCGAAGCGATAATAAAAGCCTTATAATACTTGTCAATGGCGTAGCAATGCTTGAAAGATATGTCAGAGAGGTCCCTTCAACAGCATATGATCTTATTGAAGTATCGGATACGCCTCTTACTATTATTTATCCTGAAGGAAGGAGCCTGGCACCGGGAGTATGCAGTGAAGATGGCTCAGTTGGAATAAGGATCTGCCATGATGATTTCTGTTCCGAACTTATAACCCGTTTCCGGCGCCCTCTTGTATCGACTTCTGCAAACAGGAGCGGCAAGCCTTTCCCTGGCTGTTACTCTGAAATTGATAGGGATCTGCTGAAGGAAGCAGATTATATTGTAAAATACCGGCAGGAGGACCGGCGAAAAAATTCGCCTTCGCCGGTCATTAAAATCGATAAAAAAGGAGTAATTGAAATAATAAGAAAGTGAGTGCCTTAGTCGGCAGATCTTATTCGTCCTGAACCTGAAGATCTTGAATCAACTCTGGGGTTACCACTGTAAGTCACGTTACCGCTCCCGGATATCCTTGCCGTAAGAGAATCGCCCGCTTTACAGATACAGCTGCCACTTCCTGAAACGCTTACATCAAGATGATCGATCTCAAAATCCCTTCCGGTGTAATTCCCTGATCCGCTTATTGATATATCTCCACTGTCGGCACTGCCGTTTCCCTGGATAAGGATATTTCCTGAACCGGATATGCTACAGTCAAGATCGTCAACTTCGATACCCGCTGTTGTAAGCTTACCGCTGCCGCTAACGCTCAAAGACAGATCATCAATGTCCTGAATGTCATCAATTATCTCTGCCCTCCCCGATCCTGAGACGCCTAGACCTTCGAGCTCTGGTAAGGTAATGTAAACATCGACCCTTTCATCAAGGTCAGAAAAACGGAATCTGAATGTCTCCCTCTTGATGATGAGCCTGTCTCCCGATATCTCGGTAATGACCCTTTCAACATCATCGTCTTCACCCTCCAATACAACGCTGAATTCCGGACCTATTCTGACTGTAAGAGTACCCGGAACGCCATAACTGATCCTGGTGAATCCTTTAATGTTACGCTTATCTTTAACGGCTGACGCTGTAAGCACGTTTCCTGTAATAATGAATGTGCTTAATAAGAACAGAAGAGCTTTTTTCATCTTTATTATTGGTTTGATTTGAGAAAACTTACAATAAAGACGATCTAAAAATGAAAATGATGCAGCAATTGTTTTTTTAATTGCTGCTGATAAACGAGATCCTCAGTTGCGGTGTTTATAGGAAGCAGGAAACAGGATCAGTTCAGCTCTGTCAGTCCCTCGGGAAGATCCATATAGATTATTTTCCTGCGCCGGTCTGTGCGACTGATCAAATCTTCATGAAGGGGAATAAGTATCGGATTTCCGGAGCCTTTATCAACCGTAAGGAGTATCTGACCCGGATTTTCGATTAATCCTGTAATTATTCCAATGAGTCTGTTATCGGTTGAATGGATTTTATAGCCAGTTATGTTCTCAGGGGCCCGGGATTTTTTAATGCCCCTATTTTTCTGTGTAAGGAAGACCTTACAATTCAGGAATTCTTTAACCTTTTCGGATGAATCATACCCGTCAAACCTGAGGATCAGGGTATCCGGGCCGGGATTTTCTGACCCTGATATCAAAAAAGGAACGGGTTTCCCTTCAATTTCAAGGAAAACCCATTCCAAAACCGGTAAATTATTTCTGAAATTATCCCCGGGTCTTATTATCACTTCGCCATTGTGACCATGCAGTTTGATAATATTCCCGAGTAATATGTCAGCTTTGTAAGCCATCGTCTTGCTGATCATACTGATCAGGGACTATTCCTGCGGCTTTGCTTCTTCTGCAGCCTGCTGATCCTGATTGTCTTCAACAGGAGCGCTTGTTTCTTCAACTGCCGGTTCGGTGACCTGGGCTTCAGGCTGAGCTGCAGCTTCGGCTTTTGCAGCCAGTTCTGCCTGTTTTTTGGCAAGCTTTGCTGCTCTGGTCTCGTTGATCTTCTTCTCTGCAGCCAGCTTCTTCACGAGTTCATCATCTTTGGATTTCTCAAGGCCTGATCTTTTAGATTCAATTTTTGCCTCGTTCTGCTTCATCCATTCTTCAAATCGCCTCGTAGCTTCTGCATCGTCAAATGCACCTTTCTTAACTCCTTCAAGAAGATGCTTCTTCATCAAAACTCCTTTGTAAGACAGGATAGCCCTGCAAGTATCTGAGGGTAATGCGCCATTTTGCAGCCAACCGAGAGCCTTATCGAAATCGAGTTCGATTGTGGCGGGGTTAGTGAGCGGATTGTATTTTCCGATCTTTTCAATATATCTGCCATCCCGTGGCGACCTGCTATCTGCTACCACAACGTGGTAATAGGCCAGTTTTTTACGGCCCTTCCTAGCTAATCTGATTCTAACTGCCATTAATTTTAAACGCTTTTGTTTAACCTCTTTTAAAAATTGTGGGTGCAAAGATAACAGTAAATATTTACCCTACAAACGAATGTAGTTAAATTATCTTTCAAAGAAACTCCTGCTACTTCGCTGTATCCCACCATACCCTGTCAGTTATTGTAAGCCCGGCCGGCATATTATCCCCGTTATACAATCTCTCCTCATCAGGATAAGGATATCTTCTGGGGATCTGATTAATCACGGCTCCTGCAGCCAGTGTAAGTGATGGTATACCTGTCCTTCTCCAGTCGGTCCAGACCTCAGGCTGCAGGAATGAACTTAAATATTTCTGCATCATTATGTTCTGAAGGGTCAGGGAAGCCGCTTCAATTTTATGGGCATTGTACCATGTGCCATCGCCGTAAACATTCTCTCTCTGAAGTGAAGCTTTAATCCCTTCATTGCATGCATCAACAGCCAGCTGATCTGAGGCATTAAGCTTAAATCTTGCTTCAGCCTCGATGAATTTAACCTCGGAATATGAGATCAGATCAATCGGAGAATCAGTTGAAGCATAACCCGGACCTATTGAAGCTGCATTAAGGTTCGGCTCACCGGAGGGTGATCCTTCATCGCCATAAAAATAGACAGGTTTCCTTGGATCACCCGTAGCATCAAGCATCCCTATTAATGTTGAATTGGCTGAATAATAACCTGCCCTTTCAGATTCATACTGATACATAGGATTTGAGTTGTTGTAGGCGGTCCCGAACGGAACTCTCATATTATCAGCGTTGCTCGTAAAGGAATTTGAAACTGCAGCAAGAGCATCAGTCAGGGCGGAGTTACCTTTTTTCTTCTCCATGTGAAGGCTGTACCTTGCTTTAAGTGCATATGATGCTCTTGTCCATTTTTCAAGGTCTCCTCCATAAATAAGATCTTCAGAACCCGGGCTGAAAAGACTCTCAGTCGCATTCAGATCAGTAACTGCTTCACTCAGAAGAGTAAAGATCGTAGTATAGATCTCCTCCTGGGTATCGTATTCAGGAGTAAAATCACTTTCATATCCTTTGAAGGCGTCTGAAAATGGTATATCTCCCCAGTGATCTGTAGTTATCCCAAGAAGATAAGCCATCAGTACCTTGCCCACTCCTGCAAAGTGCGGCGATTCAGTTTCTTCCGCTTTATCAATCATCAGTTTTACATTCATCATTGCAGGAGTATAGAGTGTCCAGCTCCAGGCACTTGTTACATCTGCCTCATTAAGGATGTAGATATCTGCGTCTGCTGCCTGGCTCTGCAGGCCCGTTATCTGCTGCATCCACGCACAATCCCATCTGGCGATCTCGCCACCTGCCACATATGCAGCATTCACCTGAGCCGGGGCAAGAAGCTGTGCCATCGAGACATCGGAAGGATTATTGGGATCAATATTTATATCCGGGTCGGTCCATTTCTCGCAAGCCCCTGACAAAAAGGCGATTACTATAAAAGAAAATATTAACTTTTTCATCTCTTTATTATTTAAAATTAAAAATCGACTTTCAGTCCGAATACATAAGACTTTGTATTGGGCATGTTGAAGTAATCAAGCCCCTGGGCATTGAATGCACCCATAAGGTTTGTTTCCGGATCGATGCCCTGATATGGCGTTGAAAGCCAAAGATTACGTCCTGTAGCGTAGAGTGTTAATCCTTTGACAAAAGGTTTTTTTATGACTTTATCCAGGTCATATGAAAGTGATACCTCACGCAGTCTTACCCAATCTGTTTTCTCAACAAACTGTTCCTGTGCGGGACTAGCACCGCCGCCGATAACAGTATAATAATACTGGGAATAAATTGCTTCGATATCGTTTGCTGCTCCGGTCGAAACGACCTCCCCGCCTGAATCAAGGTGCCCTTTTACTCCGTCAAATACAACAGTCTGCCCCCTGTTCTCAGTAATCTTCGAGGTCCCGAAACCAAGCAATCTGGATAATGTGCCATTCCACATTATTCCTCCGTGTTTTATATCGACAAGGAATGAAAAGGTTGCTCCCCTGTATGAGATCTCATTGTTAATACCCATTGTCCATTTGGGAGCTATCTGACCCAGCGATTTCATAGTCTCATCCTTGATCGGATAACCATAGCCTGAACTTTCTTCATCATCGTTTATTATCACGTTACCATCATCATCCTTAAAGAAGCTTGTACTGAACATACTTCCATATGCTTCCCCCACAACCACGTTTATTGTAGATCCGGTAAATCCCCCCAGACCTATATCTGTTACTCCTGGTGCGAGAGATAAAACTTTATTAACGTTCTTCGTAAAATTCACTGTGAGCCCCCAGTTAAAATCAGGTCTGGATACAGGCACAACATTTCCCATGATCTCTATTCCCTTGTTTTCCATTGTAGCTGCATTCATGTACTGGGCATTGAACCCTGAGCTTCCTGTTATAGGAACCTGTATGAGAAGATCCTTGTTCTGGTTATTGTAGTAGGTAACATCAAAATTGACCCTGTTCTGTAAAAGTTTCAGTTCAAGACCGATTTCACGTGAAATCATGCTTTCGGGCTTTATATTGGGATTAGCAAGAACATTATTCGGGGAAAATCCCGCGATTCCTATAAAGGGAAATGAATCACCCGTTGCCCATCCGTCAATAACGGTTGCCGATACAAACGTGTTTGTAGTATTGTAGGCATCTGCATGATTGGCGATCTGCGCATATGAAGCCCTTATTTTTCCATACGAAAGGAACTTGTTATTCTTCAGGAACGGAAGTTCGCTGAAAATGAAGCCAACGCTTGCCGATGGAAAGAAGAAGCTGTTATTCTCCTTAGGCAAGGTAGTCGACCATTCATTCCTTCCGGTGAAACCCAGGTAGATCATACTTCTGTATGACAATTGTATATCACCATATAATGCAGCAGTACGGTATTTAGTGGTTGTCTCTCTCACAAGCTGGGAAGAAGTGTTTGACATGTGATAGAAATCCGGTACGACAAATGTATTCCCCTGTGTATAAAGCTGCTGGTTAAGGCTCTGGAACATGTTCTGCCCTACAGTAATGTTAGCATTGAACAGCGGGAAAAGCTCCTTGTTATAGTTGAGGGTGAGATCGGAGTTCAGGTTATTGTTGTAATGATGATCCTCCTCCTGCTGGCCGTCAGGTGCATTGGCAGACAGTATAGCCATATGCCCGCTTCTTCGGTCGAAATAAATATCCTCACCCAGCCTGTAGGTAACAGTCATGTCCTTCATGGGATTATAAACAAGCATAGCATAGCCGATAACTCTGTCGACCTTATCTGTAAACTGATTCTTGTTCACAGTCCAGTAAGGATTGTCATAAGAGGCAGTATATCTGCGTGGAGAACCGTCTTCGAACATGTAGGAATCAGGATATTTATATCCGTCTGAACCATGCCCGTTGGCATTGTCGAAAGTCGGGGTGCATCGTAGCAAAGTAAGCATAACACCTGAGGTATTCGAACCCTGCTGCTGCCTTACTCCGCCGGAATGGATATAATTGGCACTGGCCGATGCCCTGATCTTGCTGCCAATCTTGGTTTCACCTGCCAGCTTGATAGTGGTCTTGGCAAATTTGTTCCTGGGGACAATTCCGGATGATGAATTGTTCCCCACTGAAAGCAGGAAATTTGCATCGATGCTGCCTCCTGACATTGTCAGGTTATTATTGAAGGTCTTGCCTGTCCTGAAGAAATCTGCTGCATTATCATATGCAATACCAGGCCGGTCGGCTTTTGCTGTTGGATCAGTTGCAAGGACAAGTTTCCCGTTCCTGTCGCGCGGATAATCAGTGGCTCCGTCAAACCTCATGTCTGAGATCTTCGGGCCCCATGAGTACGGAGTTGTTGTGCTGTAGGCACCGTTATACCCTTGTGCATACATCATCTGCATTTCGGGCAACTTGTTAATCTCGTCAAATGCCAGGGAGGAAGAAAAGCTGACATTTATCTTACCTCCGGTGTCTGCTCCTTTCTTCGTTGTAATAATTATAGCTCCATTCCCGGCCCTCATCCCATAGAGAGCTGTAGCAGCTCCTCCCTTCAGGACTGAGACACTTTCAATGTCATCAGGATTCAAATCGATCGCCCTGTTGGAGTAGTTGACGCCCTGGGTGAGGTTGTTCCTTCCGTCATCAGGATTCCCTGAATAATCCATTGAATTATCGATAGGAACCCCGTCAATAACGAATAATGGCTGGTTATTACCTGAGATTGAATTCTGCCCGCGTATTGTAATGAAGGAAGCAGCACCCAATACCCCTGCAGAGCTTGTAATGTTTACCCCGGCCACTCTTGAGGTTATTGCCGCCAGCATATTACCGGTCTTGGCTTTGTTTATCGACTCGCCCGTCACATCCTGAACGGCATATCCAAGGGCTTTCCTTTCCCTTGAAATGCCGATTGCTGTAACAACGACCTCATCAAGTCCCAGAACATCCTGCTCCAGGATCACATCAATTACAGAACGGTTCCCGATATCTACCTCCAGTTTTTTCATGCCTATGTATGTAAAAACAAGAGTTGTTGCATTATCGGGAACAACCAGGGCGTATTTCCCATTGATGTCTGTTGTTATACCAATAGTTGTCCCCTTAACAAACACCGAGACACCGGGCAAAGCACCCTCTCCTTCAACAGAAGAGGTCACAGTACCTGTAATGGTCCTTTGCTGGGCATTTGCTGATAAAACTAAAGCCCAACAAACCATAAATAGCAAGAGAAGTTTTCTCATGATCTGTAGTTTAGGTTAATAAAAAAATTTGAGGAATACTAAGATCCCTTTACTGTCCGAAGTGAAAATTAGACAAGGATTCTGATATAATCCCCTCTCAATTAATAGTTGGCCCGAATGGGTTTATATTTGGTAAATAACAGTATACGGATTATTTCACCGCTTATTAACAAACTGCTTTTACATAATCCTATTTTAAGTATTTTTGTTTGCTGGCCAATTACTCTGAAAAATTCCGATTCATGACCGATTTTGCTCATTTACATGTTCATACACAGTACTCAATCCTTGACGGTGCTGCGAATATCCAGGTGCTTGTTGAAAAGGCCAAATCACTCGGCATGGAGGCTCTCGCTATAACCGACCACGGAAATATGTTCGGAGTAAAGGAGTTCCACAATGTTTCAACAAAGAAGGGGATAAAGCCCATAATCGGTTGTGAGATTTATGTTGCCAAGCGGTCAATAAACGAAGTGAACGTAAAAGAGGACAGGTCGGGTGACCATCTTATCCTTCTTGCAAAAAATCTTACCGGGTACAGGAACCTTATCAAGCTCGTTTCAACAGCCTGGACGAAAGGCTTTTATTACAAACCCAGGGTAGACAAGGAACTCCTGCTCAAATACCGTGAAGGACTTATAGCTTCATCTGCATGTCTTGCAGGGGAGATTCCCGATGAGATATTGAATGGCAGCCTGTCTGGTGCCGAATCTGCCCTTAAGAGCTACCTCGATATCTTCGGTGAAGACTTTTATCTTGAGCTGCAGCGTCATGAGACTTACGATCCTGATGCTGATATGAGTGTCTTCCCTCTGCAGCAGAAAGCTATCGAGGTAATGAAGAAACTTGCCCTGAAGTATAATGTGAAACTAATTGCTACAAACGACGTCCACTTCATAAACGCAGAAGATGCCGAAGCTCACGACAGGCTTATCTGCATAAATACAGCAAAGGATATCGATGATCCCAACCGGTTAAGATATTCAAAACAGGAATATCTGAAAAGCGCGGAGGAAATGAAAAAGATCTTCAGCGATATCCCTGAAGCAATTGAAAATGTTGCCGAGGTTGTTGCCAAGGTTGAAAAATACAGGCTGGATCATGACCCGGTTATGCCTGAATTTGAGCTGCCCGAAGGATATTCTGACAAAGATGTGTATTTAAGACATCTGACATATAAAGGCGCAGAGCAAAGATGGGGAACCCTTACAAAAGAACATACGGACAGAATTGATTTTGAGCTTGACACGATAGCCAAGATGGGGTTCCCCGGTTATTTCCTTATTGTGCAGGATTTCCTCGATGCCGCAAGAAGAATGGGAGTATCAGTGGGGCCCGGCAGGGGATCGGCCGCAGGTTCCGCAGTGGCTTATTGTCTAAGGATAACCGATATAGATCCTATAAAGTACGGACTTCTTTTTGAGAGATTTCTCAATGTCGACAGGATCTCAATGCCTGATATCGATATCGATTTTGATGAAGACGGAAGAGAATCGGTACTGAAATATGTTGTGGATAAATACGGCCACGATAAAGTTGCTCATATAATCACATTCGGATCTATGGCAGCTAAAATGGCCATCAGGGACGTGGCAAGGGTCCAGAAGCTGCCTCTTCCTGATGCCGACCGCCTGGCTAAACTTGTTCCTGAAAGACCCGGAATCACTCTTACCCAGGCCTACGCAGAAGTTCCCGAGCTTGCAAGGGAAAGAGAATCTTCAAATAAGCTTATATCCCAGACACTTAAATACGCAGAAGTCCTCGAAGGCTCTATACGCCAGACAGGTGTACATGCATGCGGCATTATAATCGGCAAGGACTCACTTGATAACTACATACCAATCTGTACCGCCAAGGATGCCGAACTGTATGTAACTCAGTTTGAGGGAACCCATGTGGAGTCTGTTGGCCTGCTCAAAATGGACTTCCTCGGACTTAAGACTCTTTCAATAATAAGGGATGCAATTGAAAACATAAAGAAATACAAAGGCGTCGGGATTGATATTGATACGATCCCTCTTGATGACAAGAAGACCTTTGAACTGTTCAGCAATGGCGAAACAACAGGCATCTTCCAGTTTGAGTCTTCCGGTATGAAAAGATACCTGAGAGAACTGATGCCTAACCGTTTTGAGGATCTCGTCGCAATGAATGCCCTCTACAGGCCGGGGCCAATGGAATATATCCCGAAATTCATAAAAAGAAAACATGGAACTGAAAAGATAGATTACACCCTCCCCGTGATGGAGAAATACCTGAACGATTCCTATGGTATAACTGTATACCAGGAACAGGTAATGCTTCTTTCCCAGGAACTTGCAGGATTTACGAAAGGGGAAGCGGATTCCCTGCGAAAATCAATGGGGAAGAAGAAAAAATCAATAATGGACGAGCTGAAGCTCAAATTCATAGAAGGTTGCGCAAAAAATGGCTATGACGAAACAATAGTAAATAAGATATGGGCCGACTGGGAAGCTTTTGCACAGTATGCCTTCAATAAATCACATTCAACATGCTATGCCCTTGTAGCTTACCAGACAGGCTACCTTAAAGCCCATTACCCTGCTGAATTCATGGCGGCGGTGCTAAGCCGTAACATCAGCGACATTAAAAAAATCACCGTCTTTATGGATGAGACCCGCAGAATGGGAATGGAAGTCCTGGGTCCTGATGTCAATGAAAGCAATGTAAAATTCACAGTCAACAAAGACGGGAATATCCGATTTGGACTGGGAGCTATAAAAGGAGTTGGGGAAAGTGCTGTTCTGCAGCTTATTGAAGAAAGAGAAAAAAACGGATTTTATAAAAGCATATATGACCTTGTAGAAAGAGTCAACCTTAATTCACTTAATAAAAAGAACCTTGAAGCAATGGCTGTGGCCGGAGCATTTGACTGCTTTCAGGATATAAGCAGATCACAGTATTTTGCACTCGACACAAAAGGCTCAAGCTTCATAGAAAGTCTCATCAGGTTCGGGAATAATGCAAAGACCATAAAGAATTCATCAAGTCAGACCCTTTTTGGAGATGCAGGCGGCGGGTTTGGCCTGATTAAACCCGAACCGACTATATGCCCCGACTGGCCTAAACTTGAGAAACTGAACAGGGAGAAAGAAGTAATAGGAATATATCTCTCCTCCCACCCCCTCGATGACTTCAGACTCGAATTGAGCATCTTCACCACTGCAACACTGGCCGATCTCCAGAATATGAGGGATTATCTCGAAAGGGAGGTTGTTGTAGCCGGAATGGTTACAGATACAAAGAACGGAATAGGCAAGAACGGCAAGCCCTTTGGTTCATTTACATTGCAGGATTACACCGATTCATTCAGGTTCATAATGTTCGATAAGGATTATATCGATAACAGCAAATTCTTTATCACAGGTTATTATCTTCTTGTAAAAGGCAAAGTGCAGAAGAGAAAGTTCAGGGATGATGAACTTGAATTCAGCATTAAAAAGATAAACCTGCTATCAAGCGTAAAAGATGAACTTATAAGAAGTGTTACACTTAAAATCAATGCCGAGATAATAAGTGCAGAACTTATAGAGGAATTAAAAGACCTGATAAACGAAAATAAAGGTGCAACAGAGCTTAAATTCATGTTTATCGATAATGAGGACAAGGTTTCTCTCCCAATGTTTTCGAGAACTCTCAGGGTAAGGCTGAACAATGAGTTTATTTCGTACCTCGATGATCACCCGGGTATTGAATATAAAGTAAATTAGCTATATTTATCGCCGGCATTTTTACTGAAATCATTAAAATTATTCTATATGGCAATAGAGGTAAATGACAGCAATTTTGAAGAAGTCGTGATCAAATCTGACAAACCGGTCGTAGTTGATTTCTGGGCGGAGTGGTGCGGCCCCTGCAGGATGATTGCACCATCTATTGAAGATATGTCTAAGGAGTTTTCGGAAAAAGCTGTAGTGGCTAAATGTGATGTTGACAACAGCCCCCAGGTAGCTATAAAATACAGTATCAGGAATATCCCTACAGTGCTCTTTTTCAAGGAGGGTAAAATTGCCGATAAACAGGTTGGGGCTGTCCCTAAAAATGTCCTTGTAGATAAACTGAAAAGCCTTCTCTGAAAGACCTTCCGGTTATTCAAAGCCATCCAGGAAAATGACTGTTTGTATTTTTGCTGCATCGAGCAGCAGGATAGACAACAAATATGCTGAGGCCGCCTCTGAGCTTGGTTATCTGCTTGCCCGGTCAGGTATTGATGTTGTATTCGGCGGAGGAGGTATAGGACTGATGGGGAAAATCGCCGACACAATATTGTCTGAAGGAGGCAGGATAACAGGCGTCCTTCCTTCATTCATGAAGGATGAAGGATGGGGTCATCATGGTTTGGATGAAATGATAATTACAGACGACATGAGTGAAAGAAAAAGGAGGATGTTTGAGATGTCTGATGCTGTTGTTGCCCTGCCGGGAGGTGTGGGAACCCTTGAAGAACTGACCGAAGCCATCACCCTGAAACAGTTAAGTCTTTTTCACGGACAAATAATAATTCTGAATACGCTTGGTTTCTATGACAAGCTCTTTCAGTTCATCGAACATATGGTTAAGAACAACTTTATGAGATTTGAGCATAAAGGGATATGGGAGATAGTACACACGCCTCAGGAGGTAATTGAAGCCCTGGCAAAAAAATCATATAATGATGACTGGCGGAAAATTGCCAGGATCTAAGTGGCCGGTATCCGCATTCCAAGGAAAAGTATATCATCAACCTGCGGAAGACTTCCTTTCCATTCAAGAATTGTATTCTTTATGATCTCTCTCTGATCGTCAACGGGAAGCTTATATATTGACAGCAATAATCGCTTTATGTTACCTGATTTGAATTTCTTGACTTCCTTTGAGCCGAACTGATCGGCATAACCATCGGAGCACATATAGATCATGTCGCCTGGTTTGATTTCTATAACCTGGTTAATAAATGTCTTTTCGTCCTGCTGTGTTGACATCCCAATGGAGAACCTGTCACCCTTGTAAACAGACAACTGCCCGTCACTTACAATATAAAGCGGATTGAAGGCTCCGGCATATTCAAGAAGGCAGCTTTTCCTGTTAAAAGCAACAAGAGCCAGGTCCATCCCATCGTTTATTGTCTCCTCATTCCTTTGCTTAAGGGCTTTTACAACTTCTTCATTAAGCTTATCAAGTATTTCTCCCGGATGTATTATTCCATATTCTTTCACAACCTTGTCGAGGGAATTGTGCCCTATTATCGACATGAATGCACCGGGCACACCATGTCCTGTGCAGTCGCAGGCTGCCAAAAACCGGATATCGCCGGCCGAATGCATCCAGTAAAAATCACCACTCACAATATCTTTCGGCAGGTAGAACACGAATGTGTCAGGAAAAGTGTTGTCCATCGGCAGCATTGCCCTTTGTATCCTCTCTGCATATCTGATGCTTGCAGTAATATCCCTGTTTTTCTCTTCAATTTCCTTGCTTTTCTGAACTACTTCAGCTGTTCGTTCCACTACTTTCGCTTCCAGGATTTTCTTTTCCCTTATCAGGTTCTTCTCACGTATCTTTATATAAATGATGATCCCTGCAGCTGCCATCACAATGGCGCTGATAATGAACCAGGGGCTTTTGTAGAATGGCTGTTTTATTACAAATGAATACTCAACGGGATCTTCGTTCCAGTAACCATAAACGTTTGAAGCCATCACCCTGAATGTGTAATGACCGGGAGGCAGGGAATAATCCTGCATCGTTCCCCCGCTGGCTGGTTTCCATCCCGGATCATAGCCCCTGAGCATAACCCTGAATTTCACTGCATCCGGCTCCATAAGGCTTACACAGTAGTAATTAAAGAGAATTGCGTTTTCTTTAAAACTCAGTTTCAGGCCATCTTCCATTCTCCTTGGACTGTAATTCACTTCCATCCCGCTGATATGGACTACCGGCTCTTTATTAACGGGAGGCATCCGTTCCGGATCCAGCATTGTAATGCCATTAGCTGTCCCAAACCATAGTTTCCCCCCGATGTCATTGAGCGAAGCGTTCAGGTTAGTCTCGATACCCGAGAAACCATTCCTCCTGGTGAAAAAAGCAATTGTGCTGTCCTTAAGGTTATACCTGTTCAGGCCGTTGTTTGTCCCGATATAGAGAAATGCGTCTCCTTCGGGCTGCAGCAGTTTTATATTGTTTGAAAGCAGGCCGGTCTCTTCTGTCAGGCTCAATACAACATTTTCGTCCTTAAGAGATATAAGGCCGCTTGTCGTTCCGATCCAGATATTACCGTCTGCTGTCTGTGTAATTGCCTTGGGAATGTACTCTTCTCCAATGCTTATCTTCCTGAATTCGCCTTTTAAGGGATCATATTTCGTAAGTCCTGATTTATTTTCCGATCCTATCCAGATATTGTTATCCTTATCGCAGAAAAGCGCTGTGACCGATGTCCCGACAAGTCCGTTTTCCTGTGAAAAATATGATATCTCATCCTTATTAATGTCATACATCACAAGCCTGTCCATATTACCTATCCATAACCTGTTGTCATTGTCAAGAGCAAGCGCAGTAATTATTGCATTGACATGCAGATAACTGTTGATCCTGGTGTCATAAGTAAACCTCTGGCTTTTAATATCATACCTGGACAGCCCTGATCCGTCGGTACCTATCCAGATTGTTCCTGAAGTGTCTGATTCAAGAAATCTTATCTTTGATCCTGCTGCCTTTAAGAACTGAATCTTATTCCCGTTCATTGCAGCTGGTGAATACAATGATATTCCTGAATTGGTACCGATCCAGTATCTTCCAAGTTCATCCTGCTCAACGGCAAAAACATTGTTGTCCGGAAGAAATTTTTCATCAGACCAGGTCAGAAAATGATCTCCCTTAAAAATGCTGATCCCGTTATAATGATCGGCTATTATAATGTTCCTTTCCTTATCCTCAACAATGCAGTGTATCGAGGTTGCTTCAAGGCCGTTTGACTGATCATACACCTTTATCTTTTCTCCCTCAAAAACAGTAATACCGCCTCCGAATGTACCTACCCATATATTCCCCCGGTAATCTTCTGTTATGTATGATATCATATTCTTCGATAATCCGTCTCTAACATCGAAGACCCGCATCTTGCCGGAATCAACATCATATTTATATAAGCCTCCGTTATGTGTTCCATACCAGTAATTACCCCGGCTGTCGTGAAACATAACTATTATATTGAAAAACTTTGTAAGGCCCTGGGGATTGAAAGTCTCGAAATTATTCTGTAAAGGGTTGAATTTCTTTATTCCCGCATATGATGTTATACAATAGAGATTATCATCATTATCAATACAGGTCCCGGATATCTGATCGCTTAGACCATCCTTCCCCATAAATTGTCTGCCCCGGAGAACTGTATCGCCTCTTTGCGGGAAAGATGCCATAACAGCACCGTTATTCATAGTTGTTATCCATATCTTTCCGTTCAGCTGCCTGATACTTGTAATATCCCCGTCGATTGATATTGAATCAAACTTCAGTCTGAAGAATCTCCCTTCGTCAAATAATGAGATCCCTCCGTTAAGGTGACCAAACCAAATCCTTCCGAGGGTGTCTTCGGTAATGCTGAAAACACCTCCTGCTGCCATGCGCCGGGCTGCAGTGAAATTCTGAAATCCTGACCCGTCAAATCTTGACACACCGCTTTCAGTCCCGATCCAGATCCAGTCATTCCTGTCCTGGATCACCGTATATACTTTTGATGAGCCAAGTCCCTGCTCAACACCGTATTGCTCGAAAAAAAAGTTCTGTGCTTCGAGCAGGCAGCCGGAAAATAATATCAGGAGTGTCATTAAACAGGAAGACCTGATGACCTTTTTCAGGGAAAACAGAAATGCAGGATTCATTAGTGTTATTTTGCTATAAAGAAGAAAGTGCCATCCTCATCCTTGAGTCCGGTAATTTTTCCGAATTTTGGTTTTTGCTGATTATTATTGCCAACGGCTGTAGCCACTTTCATAACTATCTCTTCAATGGGGATACAGGCATTTGGGTTGTTTGTCAATGCTGAAGCAAAAGTCCTTGTAAATTGTGAATCGTCAACAGCAAGCTCATAACCTGCTGAAGATAAAACCTGTGATGATTTAAACTGAGTTGCCTGCCAGTCGTCGCAGCTTCTCTTTTTAAGATCGGACCTCATGGCCTGGTAGAAGCTCGGACCCGATTCGCAAGCATCTGTTACAACAAGGGTATGGGTAAGATAGACAAGATATGTCTCCATTGAAGCCCTTAATGTATTGAGGTTGAAATACGTAAATTCATCATCCCTTTTTGCATCGACCGGGATCCAGTAACCTACATCATTGATGAATTTCCCATGGCCTGCATACCATACGAGAATCGATTTGACCTGGTTTGTTCTTATAAGATCCCTGAGCTCAATAGCGAAGAATTTCTCCATTTCTTCCTTTGTCATGTTCTGCTTACGGATGTAATTATGGATCTGGTAACCTGAGAATGCCTGCATCATTAAATTATAATCATTAAGGGGTCCATCGAGGCTGGCGAATGTCGTATACTGTGAATTCTCAATGAATACAACCCATGTTTTTCCCATGGGATTTGTCTGTGCAAGGTTTGCACCCTCCCTGTTAAGATTGAATTCATTTGTCTGTCTGTTACCATAGATATCCTCAACTTCAACGACTATCTTATTCTTATTCAGAACATCAACAGTAGCAGTGAATACAGGATTCAGTTCGTTAAGGGGATAGCTTGCCGTAACACCTTCTATGAATATTGATTTTATTTTGCTTTCATCATTTATCTTCCCCTGTATGAACAATGAAGGTGAGTTATTATCGAGATAGATCCGGCGGTCATCCGATGCATAGGGGGCCATAATGCTTATCTGTGGCGGTGTGGTCTCAGTACGGAAGATCCCGTATGCGATTCTCCTGATATTATCATAATCGTCTAATGCTGAAAGTCTTATAGTATCAATCCCGCTGACATTTACATTTGAGAAAAATTCATATTCTCCGTTTTTCTCTATCAGGGTGATGTTTTCATTATTAATTGCCAGGGATTTTATTTTGCTTTTATCCTTAATCTTCCCCGTAATCAGAAGTGTGTTATTATCTCCCCTTAATTCAATCCGGCCGTTCAGGGGCTCAGGGTTGATGACTGTGATCTCAGGGGGAACATTTTCCCTGTTAAGTTCATACAGGCGGTTCTGTGATTCCTTAAGCAGTTTGCGGGCCTGCTGGTTGAATTCAGAAAGTTCGGTTATCTTTCTGTAATCCTCCATTGCCTTGTCAAAATTCATAATATCCTCATACGATTTTGCCCTGGCAAAAAATGCATCAGGATTACCGGGATTCATTGAAATGTATTTTGTAAAATCATTTATCGCATTTGTTGGCTGATTGAACTCCTGGTAACAATCTCCCCTGAAGAGATAAAAATCCGGATTATCAGGTTCAATAAGTATGCTTCTTGAAATATCATTAATAGCGCTTACATGATCAAAGTTCTTTCTGTAAACTCTGCTTCTCATAAGATAACCGTCAGTGTTCCTTTCATCATTTTTTATTATCTCGTTGCACTGCTTAAGTGCTTCTTCCGTATCATTGTTCCTGAGAAGCAGTTCCGCCAGAGCAAGCCTTGGTTCGGGAATTTTCTTATTTTTGGATATCGCTTTTTCGAACTCTTTTTTTGCA
>JAEAME010001293.1_pt1 | contig 18146 bp, 14 predicted proteins | sample 8958731 | NCBI WGS metagenome assembly JAEAME01 (sample SAMN16933194, study PRJNA681113) | bioreactor sludge metagenome | isolation source: anerobic bioreactor sludge (Control) | place: India:Bengaluru | collected 2018-10-24 | reverse complement strand
TCATAATTTCTTTGACGCGGACAGAAACATCCTGCTTGTCGATATGGGACATTATGAAAGTGAAAAATTTTCGACTGAGATTTTGTGCGAATTAATTAGAAAAAAATTCCCTACATTTGCACTCCGGTTTTCAGAGATAAATACAAATCCGATAAACTATTTGTGAGATGGAAAAAACAAAGAAAGCAGAAGCCGAGATTTCAATAGAGGACAGACTTCGTGCACTATATAGTCTTCAGCTTGTTGATTCAGAGATAGATAAGATCAGGACGCTGAGAGGTGAGCTGCCTCTTGAAGTACAGGATCTTGAAGATGAGATCGCCGGACTTGAGACAAGGCTGGGCAACCTCAGGGAAGAAGTCGTAAACCTTGAGAAATCAGTTCAGAAGAAGAATCTCGAGATATCGGAATCTGAGGCTCTGATAAAAAAGTACGAGGAACAGCAGAAAAATGTCAGGAACAACAGGGAATTTGACTCTCTTTCAAAAGAAATAGAGTACCAGAATCTTGAGATTGAATTATACAATAAAAAGATCAGGGAGTTCAATGTCCAGATAGAAGAAAAGAAAGTTCTTATCGGGGAATCTGAAGCTACTTTATCCGAACGCGGATCAGATCTGGAGAACAAGAAGGCAGAACTCGATGAAATAATCTCCGATACTCAGAAGGAAGAAGAAGGACTTTTCAAAAAACTGGAGAAGGTACAGGCTGTTATTGAGGATAGATTACTGACAGCATATAAACGCATCCGTTCAAATGCAAGGAACGGCCTGGCAGTGGTGCCGGTTCAGCGTGACGCCTGCGGAGGTTGTTTCAACCAGATACCGCCCCAGCGACAGCTTGATATCAAATCAAGGAAGAAGATCATAGTATGCGAATACTGCGGAAGAATACTTGTCGATGACGAGATAATTAAGGAAACAAAGATCTGACAGGATCGTAAAATAATATATAGGGGGTGTTCAAAGCGGACACCCTCTTTTGTTTTTAATTGCTAACTTTACCTTAAACAGTCATCGCAATTTTATGGAAACCGCTGATTTCAGGATGCTTGTTTCTGAAGGGATACCTGCAGCCCTGCCCCCTTTAAAACCTTATGATCTTTCAGTTAACCATGCCCCGAAGAGAAGGGATATCCTTAGCCTTAAGGAGAAAAAGCTTGCAGTAAAAAACGCACTCAGGTATTTTCCTCCGGAGTTTCATGCTGTGCTGGCTGGTGAATTCCTCGGGGAGCTCGAAAAGTACGGGAGGATCTATATGTACAGGTTCAGGCCTGATTATGAAATAAAAGCCCGGCATCTGAAAGAGTTCCCTCACAGATCAGAAAAGGCAGCAACAATTATGCTGATGATATCCAATAACCTCGATAGCTCTGTTGCACAGCATCCCCACGAACTTATAACATACGGAGGCAACGGTGCTGTATTCCAGAACTGGGCTCAGTACAGGATTACAATGAAGTACCTCTCCGAAATGACTGATGATCAGACACTGGTTATCTATTCGGGTCATCCTCTCGGTCTTTTCCCTTCACATAAGGATGCCCCGAGAGTAGTTGTCACAAATGGCATGGTGATACCCAATTATTCATCACAGAATGACTATGAGCGCTTTAATGCCCTAGGGGTATCTCAATACGGCCAGATGACTGCAGGATCATATATGTACATTGGTCCGCAGGGCATAGTTCACGGGACAACAATCACAATACTGAATGCCGGGAGAAAGATCGCTTCATCGGGCAGCTCTGCAGGAAGGAGACTTTTTGTTTCTTCCGGACTCGGAGGCATGTCGGGCGCCCAGCCTAAAGCAGCGTCAATAGCCGGAATGATATCTGTTATTGCCGAGGTGAATCCTAAGGCAATAAACACGCGTCATTCGCAGGGATGGGTCGATGAAATAGTCACTGATATAAACAACCTTGTCACCCGGGTCAGATCAGCCCGGGAAAATGATGAAGCTGTTTCAATTGGGTTCCTGGGAAATGTAGTAGAGGTCTGGGAGAGATTTGCAGATGACGGCATTTTAATCGATATAGGTTCGGATCAGACTTCTCTCCATAATCCTTATTCGGGAGGCTATTATCCGGCTGATCTGTCATTTGACGAATCAAACAGAATGATGTCTGCTGATCCTGATCGCTTCAGGGAATTTGTAAAAAGATCCTTAATCCGACAGGTCAATGCAATTAACAGGCATACTGAAAGAGGAACTTATTTCTTTGATTATGGCAATGCCTTCCTTCTTGAAGCCTCCAGGGCAGGAGCCGATGTTTTACGGTCAGATGGCGAATTCAGATATCCTTCATATGTTCAGGATATAATGGGTCCCTTATGTTTTGATTACGGATTCGGACCATTCAGGTGGGTCTGCTGTTCTAATGATCCGGCCGACCTTGAGACTACTGACTCGATAGCTGCAGAGGTGCTTGAAAAACTTATGAAAAAGGCTCCTGACAGGATCCGGCAGCAGATGTCAGATAATATTCACTGGATAAGGGAAGCCGGCAAAAACAGGCTTGTTGTCGGATCGCAGGCCAGGATACTGTATGCCGATGCTGCCGGCAGGATTTCGATAGCAGAACATTTTAACGCAGCAGTTGCCAGGGGTGAGATCTCTGCCCCGTTAGTTATTGGCAGGGACCATCATGATGTGTCAGGCACCGATTCGCCGTTCAGGGAAACTTCGGATATCCGTGACGGATCAAAATTCACTGCTGATATGGCTGTCCAGAATGTGATAGGAGACTCTTTCAGGGGAGCTACATGGGTTTCCCTGCATAACGGGGGAGGTGTTGGCTGGGGCGAAGTGATCAACGGAGGTTTCGGAATGGTGCTTGACGGTACTGTTGAAACATCAGAAAAACTTAAGATGATGCTGCACTGGGATGTTAATAATGGTATTGCACGCCGCAGCTGGGCCAGGAATGAAAACGCATTATTTGCTCTGAAGAAAGAAATGGAACGCACACCCGGATTAAGTGTCACTTTACCATTTATTGCTGACGATAAGCTGATGGATGATTTAATTTCATGAGACTTTAAGAAACGGAATGCTTTAACTAATCTTTCTCAAGCAGCACCACTGCTGTTGCAGTAATCCCTTCTTCTCTTCCTACAGGCCCCATCTTTTCAGTAGTCGTTGCTTTTATTGATATATTTTCGGTCTGCATACCGAGGATAGCTGCTATGACAGTTCTCATTTCGCTTATGTAAGGCGCTATTTTTGGTTTCTCAAGCATAACGGTGCTGTCTATGTTCACTATCCTGAATCCTTTTTCCCTTATGTAGCCGAAAGTCCTGCCGAGAAGTATTTTACTGTCGATATCCCTGAATTCAGAACTGGTGTCGGGGAAGCAATATCCGATATCCTGTAATCCTGCAGCGCCTAACAATGCATCACATAATGCATGCAGAAGCACATCGCCGTCAGAATGAGCCACACAGCCTTTTTCTGAAGGAATAAGTATGCCTCCGATCCACAGGCTTAAGCCATTCTCCAGCCTGTGAAAATCAATTCCCTGCCCTATTTTCAGATTCATGTGCGGGTTGTGCCGGAGCGACCGAATGTAGTAATATCAAAAGATAGTGAGAATCTCAAAGTACGTGCCAGCGGGTGATTTTGAACAAGCGGCATCAGGTATGAGAAATCGAGGGTGAAGCCTCTCAGTTTAAAGCCTGCGCCTGCCGTGAAATATTTCCTGTTGCCCTTTGTCTGGTTTTCATGAAAATATCCTGCCCTTAAGGCAAACTGGTTGTTATACAGGTATTCAGCTCCGGCAGAGTATGTAATTTCGCGCAGCTCTTCCATAAATCCGTCAGGTGCGTCAATGAATGACTGGAAGATAGCCACGGGTACTGCAACATCGGGATCCCTGCCTGCTATTATGCTGTCAGGCTTTGTCGTGCTGTAATAGGGAGGGGTGGGAACAAGTAATTTATTGAAATCCAGTGTTACTGATATTTTGTTGTACTGGTCAAGATCAACACTGAATGCTGTTCCCAGACGCATATTCATCGGTATGAAATCGGATGTTTTGGAGTCGGAATAGTTCATTTTCGAACCGATATTCGAGAAATTTGCTCCGAATGCCATCAATGCATCCCTGCTGAACAATGTGATGTCTTTATGATAATAGGCTGATATGTCGGCAGCGAATGATATGCCTGCCTTTGTTGCTTCGCCTCCTGAGTAAAACCCGCCGGTCAGATTTGAATATATGAACCTGAAGGCTACGCCTCCCGAGAGATTATCAGTAAACATCCTTGAATAGGCAGCATCGAAGGACCATTCATTCGGCTTGAATGTTCTTTCAAGATTGCCATAGTCGTTTGTGAAATCAACATCTCCAAGTGATGAATATATAAGGCTTCCGCTAACAACCTGTTTCTGGTCTATCCTGTAATAGCCTGACAGGTATGCAATATTAATATCAGGGACAAGGTTCCTCAGCCAGGGGGAGTATGATATACCGGCACCGGCTTTCCCATCTATAAATGCAAACTTAGCAGGGTTCCAGTGCATACTATATATATCAGGCGATGTAGCTACTCCGGCATCGCCCATCGCTCCGGCTCTTGAATCAGGAGCGATAGTGAGGAAAGGAACGACTGTCTGGATGGCATTAAGCTCCCCGGAACTTGTCTGGGAGTAAAGCCTTGTAGTTGCCATTAAAGCAACTGATAATAAGATTATTGCAATTGAGCTTTTTTTCATTGGGGTTCCTGTCATATTGCTAAGATACAAATATAAAACAATTTTTCAGCCGTGTTATTGTGTTGCTTCTATAAAATGATAATTCTGCCTGCAGCTGAGGCTCTTTCTCCTTCAGGAGTGACAACGGTTACCCTGTAGGGATAAATTCCTTTTCCCACCCTCTTTCCTTCCTCACTGTTACCATCCCATATTACCGGTGCAAGCTGATAGCCTGAGCTAATCTCAGTAGTCCTTATAATCCTCACAGCCCTTCCGCTCAGATCAAATATTGAAATTGTGATATCAAGCAATTTTTCCGGGCGGTTATGTCCTGCTGTTATCTTTGTCTCATCAATCACCGGATTCGGATAATTAAGAAGGTTCTTCAGGATGAACCTGCCTTCAGTTTCAACAACGAAATGTATCGTTTCAACAGAAGAATTATTAAAATTATCCCAGGCCTTAAGTGATACAGAATGTCCTCCTTCTTCAAGATCCGACAGTCCAAAAACAACCCTGCCTTTCATATAATTGTCAAAGTCGTTCTCGAAATAATTGTTCAGCACAAAGGAATTATTCGGTTCATTGTCGAGGTAAGCAATTATATCATGGCCGATTCCTGCTCCTGTTGTGTTAATTCCCCCTTTGTCCTCAATTATTGCAAGTAACCTGGGATCCTTATCTGTTATGCCTCCGGTGCGGAAAAGCGTGTCATTGATATAAAGCCTAATGTCAGGGCCTGATGTGTCTGATTCGGATATCCGGGCAAAACCACCGACAGTTATTCCGCTAAAATGTCCGCTTACATCCTGACCGTCGTTTTCGGCGTAATAGCTTATCTTCCCTGGTCCGTATGAGTAATCAATATCCCTCGGGACGATAAATGTAAACCTGAATTTTCCTGAGCTTACTGTTGTTTTTCCGCTGAAGATTATATTGTTCCTTAGCTTAAAGTTGTAAGGCAGTCCTCCGTCATTCGCAAGAGTCTTTATTGTTGTTTTCTTGTCGAAAACCACGGGAGACAGAGTGCCGTTAAACCCGTCAAGGATCTCGCCGCTGTTGCCCTCAAGATGCCCGCTTATTGTAATTCTTGAAAGGGCTTTAAGAGTATCGGTTCCTTCCGCCACGAAGATATTATTTACAGAATCGGTGACCACCTTGCCACGCCAGGGGTAGGCAAGCCTGAGGGCGGGATCGCCAAGAAGGCTGAAATTCCTTTTGTTGGTGCCGCTCCCGGAGTTATTTTTTGCCATTCTCATTATATCACCCAGGCGCAAGGGTTCCCCGGCGCTGTCACGGTCAAAGGCAAAGTCAAAAATATTCCTGTTCAGATAATAATTCGGAGCTGAGTAAACGACACGGGTTGTCGACATCAGGGCAATGGCTCCTCCATTCTCATTCAGCAGGACCATTTCACCGGCTGATGTTCTGCCTGACATTTCCTTTGTGATTATGTTAATATCGATATCATCGAATCTGCTGAACTCACATGTTGCTGTTATGAAGAGCGGCAGCCGCCCGGTATTATTCCACGATTTAATATCTTCTGTTTTTACTACTCTTTCATGGGCAAGACCGTTCTCGCTCCCGTGACCTACATAGTTCACTATCAGAGTGCCGGCATTGACCTGGTTGTTTATTGCTGTTGTTGCCTCGGGATATGACTGGCCGTTCACTGTTGTAACCTGTTTGAAGGCATCAAGGTAGATCTTGTTAATATTTAAAGTCGGAACGCTGTCTTCAAGTATTTTTACAAGCCCTTCGGCATCGTTTATGTGCGTATTGCCATCCTCATCATCGGCGATTATGCAGATATTGTTCTTCCAGTCGCCTGTGTTGTCCGATCCTAGATAGCCCCTTATTTTTCTGAGTATAATACCTGCCTGTATAGTGTCTGAGACTGGCAGCCTGCCGATACCAATATCTTCAGTGCCTTCAGCTTCACCTTCTCCGTCTTCAAGCAATCCGAAGAAATCATCTGATGTAAAGGAAGAGACAACGACATTTGAGTTCTGCGACTGGTATGTAGGTATGAAATTCGGGTTAAGGGGAGGGCGGGTTTTATTTTCAAATGATCCGTCGCCGAAGAGAAGCAGGTATTTTAAAGGATGATCAGTTCCGGATTGTTTTATATATTTCATTCTGAGATAATTCCTTATTGCAACAAGATCTGGGATGCCTCCCGAGAATTCGTTATAGATCTCATCAGGGCTTACAACCTGCGAAACAAGGCCGCTGTTGTTATAATGTATTCCGGCAATTTTGTCGGCATAATCCCTGAAAAGAGGGTGGGTCACAATTATCATATCAGCAGGAGCGGATCCGTGAAGGTCCTGATTGGAGAGTGCAGGAGTTATTAACACAGGATCCAGGATATTCTTATCGAGGAACATGGCATAGGATCTGAGTGATCCGGTAAATGCCCTGAACCTGAGGATATCTCCGTTTTTGGAATAATTTATCCTGAAAGGATTAAAAGGATCGGTTATATCCCAAATCACCGGTGTATTGGCAGGGCTGTTGACAGTGAATTCTGTTATCCTGTCGTTGCCTGCTGACCGCTTATCTGAAAAGAATGTTGTTTTGCCACTGAAGGTATTATCTCTTCTTCCCTGAAGTATAACATAGTCGAGCCATCCCCTGGCCGCCGGTTCACCATTATTATAGAACTTAATCTCGAATGAGGGCGATGATGTGAGCGGGTAAAATGATCCTGAGGAATCAGCAATCTGGGCATAAGTGCCTGTAGAATTATAAAGGTTTACGTTCTGCACCTGAAGATTTCTCTGAAGGGTGGAGCCCTCATAGAATCTGAACAGAGTGCTGACTGAAGCTCTCGCAAGAACTCTTATTCGGAAGCTGAGCTTTTCATCTGTTCTGAGATCAGTGAACCCGGGATTAATGCTTATTCCCGACAATGCCGAAACAGGCTGGTACCATTCTCTTCCCGATTTTAAGAGATTTTCATTATCCTGCTCATGAACAAACAGAACATCGCACTGCGAGGAGAAATAATTCGGAGGACCTGCCGGTTCATCTGCTGTTTGTATCCGTTTCCCTTCCTGTGTGCCGGAGGTCAGGAAGTAGAAAGCAGTGTCGCAATAGTTATGCTTTAAAAAATCGTAATTGTCTGTTTGTTGATTGAATTTAAGCCTTTGTGTCCCCTGACCGTAGAAAAGCATGTAATCACCTTCATTGAAAATCCCATCAGAACCCGTGACGATCTGTACTGCAACTTCTTTCAGATCATCAGGAGAGGGGTCGTTGTTATAATAGGAAAGCTGGCCGTAATTATTGGCAAAGATCCGGGGAACGGATGGATTGAGGAGCCCTATCTGTTTCAGTTTTGAATAATCAATCCTGTAAATGCCATCTTTCAGGATCGCAACCTTAAACCACTGTCCTGAGGAGAGCACCGACGACGAAGAATAATTATCTTTGATGCCTTTGGCGTTAAGGTCATTTATGATAAGAAGGAGAGTAAAAAGCAGTATATTGGATAACCTGGTCATATATTACCTGACAAAGATAAAAGTATCCGGCATAAGGGAAACTGCTTTGATTCAAATGCTCTTAAAACAGTTAAAATAATAACGATTTCAATACGTTGATATTGCAGAGGTTTTAACAATGAAAGGAAAATGGCTTCTCATATTATTGTTTTCACTGATCTCCGGTTCCGGCAAGTGCCAGTATAATGATTTCGGTCCGGGATATCAGCTTACGCTCCTCGGCAATCCCGGTCTTACAGGTTCGGAGGGTGAAGGTTCCCTGCGGTTATCATATCTTAATTTTTATCCCGGGAACAGGTTTAATATACACTCTGTGAACGTGTCTTATGATGGATATTTCCCTGTACTTCACGGAGGTGCAGGATTTTATATTTCCGATGATAATCTGAACGGCATAATAAATAATCTGAGAGGCGGGTTTTCCTATGCTTATCATTTCCAGGCAGGCAGGGATCTTTTCATAAGTGCCGGTTTATCGGCTTCAGTATATCACAGGGGATATGATTTCAGCGGAGCTGTACTGCCCGATCAGATAGACCCGGTGAGAGGGGCTGTACTGCCATCGGGCGAGATCCTTGACCTGAAAGGCAGAAGCGTTCTTGATCTCTCGACAGGATTTCTGCTTATGTCTGAGCGTATCTTCGGGGGGATCTCGGTAAACCATCTTACTGAACCTGATCCTGACGGTTCAGGATATTCTGAGAGCAGGATCAACAGACGTTTGCTGCTGCATATGGCAGGAGACTTTGACCTTAATTCCGATAAAACTCTTAAGATCCGGCCGCTGTTGAAATTTGAGCTTGAGAAAAGATATATGTCAGCCGGGGCAGGCGCTGTTTTTGAAAGCAGTCACCTCTCAGTGAGTTCGGTCTTCCTGTTTAACGATCAGCGGGATCTTGACCTGCAGGCTGGATTTTCGGTGCTGTCAGGTATTGCAACAATATTTTACAATTATCGTATAAATATAATATCGGGGAACAGCGTTCTGCCGGTGTCGTTATTACATCATACCGGTATTGCACTGAGTTTAAATAATGTTGAAAAAAGAAAGGCAGTCAGAACAATAAATTTCCCCAAATTGTAGTTATTTTTGGTGGTTCTGAATCAATTTTAGAAAAATTAGTATATTTGAATATTCTTAAAAGTCTTAAAATTAGAGGAGTTATGAATAAATTCAGGGTGTTGCTTGTTGTATTACTTGCCACAATTTTTCTTTCATCATGTATATTCAAGAAGAAAGATAGCCAGGAAGTTTCTTCGACAACCGGCTGGGATTATAACGATCCTGATCTTGGTGGGTTTGAAGTGCAGGTAGGCGTTGAGCAGAAAACCGGCCCGGGACTGGTTTTGATTGAAGGAGGCCGGTTCACAATGGGGCAGGTAACTCAGGATGTATTTTTTGACTGGAATAATAAACCGAGAACAGTCACTGTGTCTTCATTTTATATGGATGAATCGGAAGTAAGAAACGTTGATTATCGCGAATATCTGTACTGGTTGAGAAGGGTCTATACCGATTATCCTGAAGTATACAGGAGGGCATTGCCCGATACCCTTGTCTGGAGAAGCCCCATGGGGTTCAACGATCCCTATGTGCAATATTATTTCCGCCATCCATCCTATAATAACTATCCTGTTGTAGGTGTAAGCTGGCTTCAGGCTAACGACTATTGCCTGTGGAGAAGCGACAGGGTGAACGAAAAGATACTTATCGATGAAGGTGAACTGAAACCCGATCCCGATCAGAAGAACCAGAATAATTTCAATACTGAATCCTATCTCGCTGGTCAGTATGAAGGTGTTGTAAATCAGCTCAGGGAAAGCCTTAATCCCGCTCAGACTGAAAGAAGAACAACTTTTGAGGACGGAGTATTATTGCCAAACTACAGGCTTCCGACAGAAGCTGAATGGGAATTCGCTGCTTATGCCCTTAGAGGAAATACATATGAGGAGAGAATTTATGAAAGACGTATTTACCCATGGGACGGCCATAATGTAAGAAATGCAAAACCAAAATACCGTGGAGAGATGATGGCTAACTTTGTCCGTGGCAGAGGCGATATGATGGGTGTTGCAGGAAGCCTTAATGATAATGCAAGCATAACAAGTGATGTGAGATCATACTGGCCGAATGATTATGGATTGTACTGCATGGCAGGAAATGTTAATGAATGGGTTCAGGATGTATACAGACCTCTTACCTCGGAGGATGTCGATGGGTTTAATCCTTTCAGGGGTAATGTGTTCACCGATCTCAGAAGAGATGCCAATGGTAAGGTTGTTACAAAGGACAATCTCGGAAGGCTCTACATTGACACAGTTAAGGATCAGGATGTGGCAAACAGGTATAATTACCAGAAAGGCGATTACAGGAACTACAGGGATGGAGATCTGCAATCATCTATCGCTGCAGGAGACTGGAACACTGACGACGGTCTGAAGGAATCAACAAGGATGTACGCCCAGAATCCCGGTGAAGGCAGCAACACTGATTTTGTTACGCTTATAAACGATAATGCCAGGGTATACAAGGGAGGATCATGGAGAGACAGAGCATACTGGATGAATCCTTCTACACGAAGATACCTTGACCAGGAGAGCTCCAGGGATGATATCGGGTTCAGATGCGCGATGATCAGAGTTGGAAGCCCGGCAGGATTTTAATTGACTTAAGGGGAAGAAAATATAGCCTCATTATGATTTCATAATGAGGCATTTTTTTACAAGATCATAATGCAAACAGAAAAACTTTACCAGCTGTTCAGGGAATCTTCAGGATTATCTACAGATTCGAGAAAAGTAGCTCCAGGTCAATTATTCTTCGCCCTCTGGGGAGAGAAATTCAATGGTAATACCTTTGCTTCAGAAGCTCTTGAGAGAGGTGCTGCCTGGGCAGTCATAGACGATCCTGCCTATGAAACTGATAAAACAATACTTGTTGACGATTGCCTGACTGAACTTCAGAAACTTGCAACATTCCACAGGAAGGAGATCAATCCCCTTGTGATCGCAATAACGGGTACTAACGGAAAAACAACAACTAAAGACCTTATTTCTGTTGTATTGTCCAAGAAATTCAGAGTGCATTCTACAAGGGGGAACCTTAATAACCAGATTGGCGTTCCGCTTACTATCCTTTCCGCTCCTGCTGAGACAGAAATTATGGTAATCGAAATGGGAGCAAGCCATCTTGGCGAAATACGCTCCCTCTGCCTGATAGCTCAGCCCAATTACGGAATAATTACAAATACGGGGTATGCACATATCGAAGGATTCGGTTCACTGGATGGTGTTGTTAAAGCTAAGACCGAACTGTATGAGTACCTGAGAAAAACAAATGGCATAGCAATCTACAATGATGAGGATACTGTACTGACAGATAAAATATTCAGACTTGTTAACAGAGCTGTGCCTTATGCATACCCTACAGGCATTTCTGTAAAGATCGAACCAGAACCTTCTGAAATAAATCTTTCAGTCAATGTAAACTTTCAGCAGCAAGGCTGCACGATAAAAACAAATATCTTCGGACAGCATAATCTTGATAATGTCAAAGCAGCAATTGCAACAGGCCTCTTCATGGGTGTTGATCTGCATGAAATAGCTGAAGGACTTGAGAAATACAGGCCTGAAAATAACAGATCGCAGGTAAAAGCCACAAAGAGCAATACACTTGTCTGCGATTCCTATAATGCCAACCCTACAAGCATGAAACTTGTTCTGGAATCGTTTGCAGCAGTTAAGTCGGACAAGAAGCTTTGTATACTTGGCGATATGCTTGAACTCGGAGAGAAGAGCGAGGAAGAGCATCTGAAGGTGATAAAGCTGCTCAGGGATCTTAATCTCACGAATGCCATTCTTGTCGGTCCGTTTTTCACAAGGGCATCTGGCGGATCAGGGTTCAGATTGTTTCCCGATGCCGGTAAACTGAAGGAATATTTGAGAAAAAATCCGGTCAAAGGTTATCATATTCTTATTAAAGGATCAAGAGGCATGGCTCTTGAGCAGATATATAATCTTCTTTGATCCGCTTCTAATTATACGTATGCAGGCCATCTGCGAACGATATATCTATAACAATAACCTCAGGCCTGCTGCCCGACCTGATCCTTGGTCCCCATAATCCGAAACCTGACGAAACAATAATATGTGTATTGCCTTTTTTAAGATAGCCGTAACTTACTTCAAATAGTCTTTTAGTTATGTAATTGAGCGGCCACATCTGGCCGTTATGCGTATGCCCTGAGAGCTGCAGATCAACCCCTGCTTTTTCCGATGATTCAAGCTGCACCGGCTGATGATCGAGAAGTATTACAGGTTTTGAATGATCTGCATCTTTCATCAGTTCGTCGAGTTCCATACGCTGCTTATTCTTAAACCTGAAAGAGTAACTGTCAAGCCTGCCATATACCTGAACACCTCCCGGCAGAACAACTTTCTCATCTTTCAGCAGCCTGATACCCTTGCTTTCGATATATGAAATTGTTCTATCAGCTCCTCCAATGAATTCATGATTTCCGGTAATGCCATAAAGACCATATTTAGTACCGGGCTCATGGAAATACTTCAGCAGATCGCCTCTTAAAACAGGCCCTATATCACCATCGACTATGTCGCCGAGAAGGAAAATAACATCCGGTTTAACCCTGTCAAGCATTCCTGACAGTTTCTTCATGCTTCTCTTTCTGATAATGCTTCCAAGATGTATGTCTGAAACAGCAGCTATCCTTAAATCACTTATCCCGTCCACTGATTTTTCAATTGTGACGTTGTATTGCCTGACTACCGGGATGAGAGCATTTATAAACCCACCGGTTATGAAAAGCGCCGAGAGGATCATGCTTATAATGAAAGACCATTTCCTGTATTCAGGGATAACCTGCGAATTCATCAGCCCGGTGATCCTCATCAGCCATCCTGCAATATCCGATACAAACAGGAAGAGAAATCCGTACAGTAAGAAACCCATCCAGAAGCCGCCAATAGTATTAAGTATATCTGCAAACACTGAAGAGTGCAATGATTCCAGTGTCCTGCCGGCAAAAAAAGTTGTTGCAAGAGCGATGAAGATAATGATGTACAGGATCCTGTTCAGCCTTGTCGGAGGGATAACATTATATCCCTTGAAAAAAATATAAAGATTCCCGATAAGGTAAACTGTCAGTACAACTGTTATGAAGATAATAAACTGGCCATTCTTCATTTTGGCGAGATATTTTTCACAAGACTTTTATAAGTTTTACGTCCTCTTATATAAAACTCAAAAACGATGCACTTGTTCAAAATCAGTTCTGAGGGTTCATTGCATCCGAGGGTTTTTACTTTCTCCCTTTCTGCCGGGAGCTTTTTAAGCCTCCTGTAGAATCCCATGTGAGCTTTCCATACCGATATAACACTTCTGAACTGTCCTTTGCAGAGGAAGAAGATCGCTGCCACTCCGTCAAGTACCAGTCTGATTGCCATTGTTCTGATGAAGTTCCTGTCAGGAAGGTTTTTATAAAGAAGGAAAAGACTGTTCCTGAAATTCAGGAAAGTCTTGAATGGCGAACTGTAAGGGAGAGCTCCGCCGCCAATATGGTAAACAACTGATCCCGGAACAAAGCGGACCCTGTAGCCGGCTCTGTGGAACCTCCAGCACAGGTCTATCTCTTCCATATGCGCGAAGAATGCCGGATCAAAGCCTCCGCATTTCTTCCATGCATCTGAGCGGACAGCCATACAGGCGCCTGTCGACCAGAAAATATCAGCAGGAGTATCATACTGACCGGTATCTTTCTCAATCTCAGTGATTACCCTGCCCCTGCACAAAGGATAACCATACTTATCTATGAATCCACCGGCGGCACCGGCATATTCAAAATGGTCTTTCCGCTTGTATGAAAGTATTTTGGGCTGACAGGAAGCAACCGCAGGGTCGGCATCAAGGCACGATATTAAAGGCTCAAGCCATCCTGCTTCAACTTCGATATCTGAATTAAGCAGAACATAATATTGTGCTTCAACCTGTTGAATTGCAAGATTGTACCCGGCAGAAAATCCGTAATTACTTTCCAGCCTTATCAAGGTGACTTCGCTGAAATTTTCATCTATCCATTCGGCAGAACCATCCGTGGAGCCATTATCTGCTATATAGATCTTTGTATCGCCGGCCGATGAGTGTTTTACAACACCGGGAAGGAACATTTTCAGAAACCCGATACCGTTCCAGTTCAATATTATAACTGCTGTCTTTATCATGGTTATCTGATAATTAATATTTCCATCTGCGGTGACTCCAGAGCCAGTATTCGGGTTTCGCCCTTATTATCTCTTCGAGTTTTTTTACATGCGCTTCAGTAATCTGGTATTCCGGCGATCCAGCCGGGTTTTCAAAAAGGATATCAAAGGAAAAACTGTAATATCCCCTGCGGACCTTCTGTATATTCATATAAATCACTGCCATATTATATTTAACAGCGATCTTTTCAGCACCAAGAAAGACGGGTGTATCCTGATTCAGAAATGTAGTTCTGTACCTGATCTCAGCTCTTGCGGGTGTCTGATCGGATATTAGTCCATACATTGCCCGCCTGTTTTCCCTGAGGTTTGTCAGGATCTCGCGCACAATATTCGACATTGCCACGGGATGACAGTTGTTACCTGTCCTTAGGCTGTACATGAACTTATCAAAATATTTATTATTGAGTGGTTTATAAACAGGTACATTAAGATGTTCAGTATGGCTTGGGATTATTTTTGTCCATTCCCAGTTGCAGTAATGGCTGAATATAACGACCCCGTCGCGGCCTTCTTTGTATAAGCGGCCAATTACTTCAGGATTCGTACATGTCATCCTCCCGGACAACTGTTTATTGCTCATGTGCGTTAGTTTGAGTATCTCAACGATAATGTCGCAGAAATGTCGGTAAAAATCCCGGGAGATAGCGGAGCGTTCCTCCTTGGTTTTCTCGGGGAAAGCTTTCCTGAGGTTTTCAGATACAACTTTCTTTCTATAGCCTGGGAAGTAATAAGCCAGAACAAAGAGGAAGTCTGAAAACAGGTACAGAACCCTTAGCGGGAGCAGGGTTATTACCCAGTTGATTGCATAAAAGATATAGAATCCTATCGCTCCCATTTGATGATATTCTAATCAAGCATAAATTTACTTACATTTTCCTTAAATTCCCTTGAGATAAGGTTGTTGGAAGCGATTATCTCTTTGCCGGACATATCTCTTTCATTGCCGGAAAAGTTACAGTAATACCCCCCGGCTTCCTTTACAAGCAGGGCTCCGGCAGTTACATCCCAGGGGTTCAGTCCGTATTCAAAGAAAGCATCGAAACGGCCGCAGGCCACGTGTGCAAGGTCGACAGCTGCTGATCCGAACCTCCTTATTCCGTGTGTGGCCCTGCAAAAATGGGTAAAACATCTCATGTAATTATCAAGCCTGCTGAAATCGCTGTATGGAAATCCTGTTGCTATAAGGCTTTCGGAAAGCCTCCCGGTTTTGGATACCCTTGCACGTTCGCCGTTGAGCCAGGTCCCACCGCCTTTCCAGGCAGTAAACATTTCCTTTCCGCAGAGGTCATACACAATCCCTGCAACAGGTTCGTCATCTTCAGTTAATGCAACGCTGATTGCGAACATACGGACACCATGAACAAAATTTGTTGTGCCGTCAAGCGGATCAATGATCCACATATACTTTTTCCCTTTTATTGTCGATGTCCCTTCCTCGGCAATGAACCCTGATTCAGGCAAAATCCTTTTTAAGCTTTCGACAAGCATTTTTTCCGATCCGGTATCAACATAACTGACAAGGTCGTGTAAACCCTTTATCTCAGTGCGGGTTTTATCAAAGCTGCCAAATTCTTTCATAATGAATTTGCCTGTCTCGTGAACGGCTCCTGTTGTCTGAAGGCAAATTTCTTTGTAGTCAATCATTTGTCAATCAATTATATCTATACTCATTCTGCCTGTCGGGGAAATATCCTTAAGCCGCACTTTCCTGATTTTTTCTGCAAGGTTCTTTTGCCAGGGATATTCCACTCTTATGTAATTACCGGTAAATCCCGTTATCATTCCGTCATTTCTGACCTTCTCAAAAAGAACTTCGGCAACCTGTCCTATATTGTTCTCAAGAAATTTCCGGTGCTTTTCAGCAGAGAGCTCCAGCAGTTTTTTGCTTCTTCTCTCCTTTTCCTGATCCTTTACTTTGTCGGGCAGATTTATTGCATGTGTTGCCGGCCGTTCAGAATAGGGAAAAACATGCAGATAGGAGAGAGGCAGCCCTTCGAGGAACCCGAATGCATCCTCAAAATCCTTCTCACTTTCGCCGGGGAATCCCGTAATTATGTCAGTCCCGATTCCTGCGTATTGCAGCTTTCCTGTTATTGTCTCCACCCTTTCCCGGAAAAGATCACGGCGATATCTCCTTTTCATAAGCCCGAGGATCTTATCAGATCCGCTCTGAAGAGGTATGTGAAAATGGGGTAGGAACCTGGGATTATTTGAAATGAATTCTATGATCTCATCAGTGATAAGATTTGGCTCGATTGATGATATTCTGTACCTTTCTATGCCCGGAACTTTTACCAGTTCGGTCATAAGGTCAATCAATGAGTCACCTGTTGTTTTTCCGAAATCACCAATGTTAACTCCTGTAAGAACAATTTCCTTTATGCCTCTGGCGGCAATTTTCCTCGCCTGATCTATAAGAGTGGCTGTCTCCGGATTTCTGCTTGAGCCTCTTGCGAGAGGAATTGTACAGTAGGCACACCAGTAATCACATCCATCCTGGATCTTCAGAAAGGATCTTGTCCTGTCACCGGCTGAAAATGAAGGGATGAACTTATCAGAAGAAGAGAGATTGCAGGAATCGATCAGGCATGGCAGCTTCTTCTTCAGGCTCTCAATATAATAAGCAATATTGAATCTTTCATTGATCCCCAGCACAAGATCGACACCCGGTATTGAAGCAACAATTTCCGGCTTGAGCTGTGCATAGCAACCGACAACAGCGATTGTTGCATCAGGCGACATATTTATAAATTTCCTGATAGCCTGCCGGCATTTTTTATCAGCAGCATCGGTAACCGAACAGGTGTTTATTATATAGATATCAGCTTTCTGACCGGCGGAGACTCTCTCATATTTATCTTCAGGAAATGACCTTGAGATAGTTGATGTCTCGGCAAAATTAAGTTTGCACCCAAGTGTGTGAAAAGCAATCTTTTTTCTTGTCTTGTAATTCATTCACCTATGCTGCAGTTCTATTTTTTCGGCCTTGTCAGATAGACATTTCTGAACTGGATATCCTTCCCTTCACTCTGGAGGCATATATGACCCTTGTCAGGATTAGTTCCGGTAGCTTTATTCTGGAGCACTCCGTTAAGAGTGACTTCTATCGTATTTCCCTTTGTAACAATTTCCATTGTATTCCACTCACCTGTTGGTTTTTCAGATGAAGGGGCAAGTTTGTTTACAACCCTTGCTGATTTATCTTTTCTTTCATTCATATCAGAGCCGTTCATTGCTATGAAATCACCGGCACTTCCTGCCTTCAGCTGGCATTCAAAGCACATGGGCCAGATTGTATCAGGCAGCTGGACGTTTATAAAAATCCCGCTGTTTGTAGCTTCAACCGGGTAGCGCCATTCCAGGTGCAAATTATAATCCGAATATGAATCTTTTGTGCGCATATAGCCGAAAGGATTTCCTGTAATGTGTATCACTCCGTCTTTTACAAGGAATACACTCTTCGGATCAACAGCCGGATCCCTGAGCTTGAAGGCCCAGTTGTTCAGATCTTTGCCGTTGAACAGTTTAACAGTCTCGGTTTTTTGTTTCTTTGTCTTTTTTGCTTTGGCCTTCTGCTCCGCCTGTGCAGTAAATGAAATGCTGGTCAAAAATACTACCAGAAGAATTCAGGATATGGAGCGGGAGTTAGCTGTTGCCCAA
>JAEAME010001292.1_pt1 | contig 18158 bp, 13 predicted proteins | sample 8958731 | NCBI WGS metagenome assembly JAEAME01 (sample SAMN16933194, study PRJNA681113) | bioreactor sludge metagenome | isolation source: anerobic bioreactor sludge (Control) | place: India:Bengaluru | collected 2018-10-24 | reverse complement strand
CGACAACCAGCTCGCCCGGCAGCACGTTCCCTTTCTCCATCATTACCTGATGCGCAATGCCTGCACGCTCGCCATAGAAATGTGTGATGCCCAGATTTTTGACCCCCTCCCGTACCAGCTTATGGGCCAGACCCATTCTTTGATTTGGAGCGGGCACTACATGATCGAGTATGACATATACCTTTTCGGGATGCGGTATGCACTTGATTCCGGCAACTGCAAGGTGCATGCCCACCACCGCCATATATTCATGGGTCATGAATTTGTCTATTCTTGCAGTAACATATTCACCGGGCTTGACACTGCTCCTGCCGCACGCCCTGGCCATGATTTTCTCAGCAATCGTCATCGCCATAACCTGCACCCCCGAATTTGATTCTGTGCCATTGCCGGCCGCCAATGCCGGCGCCGTGCCAACCTTTTTTTTACAATAGACGCGGATAATCCTTGGGTACTTGTGTAAACTGTAACTACAGGGACTTGCCGCGCGCACTGACCGGCCAGACCACCTCTACCTTATCATTGCGCACACCGATGTACCAGTCGTGTGCATTGCAGGTCGGGTCGCAATGGCCGGGCACCAGGCGCAGCTTATCGCCTACCTTCAGTGTTCCATCAGGATCGACAATTATGCCGTGTTCATCCGCTGCCGCCAGGTATGTCAGGTCATCGCGGCCGAAGACAACCGGCAAACCTGAGTCCATCGACTGCACCTTCAGCCCGGCATCGCATATAGCCACATCCGGCCTTTTATGGCTGGTTATCATGGTTAAAATGAACAGAGCGTTCTCCCACTCCCCCTGGTCAATCTGCTTTCCCTCTCTGTCCAGGTCCTGGCCATAGTCATAATCCATGAAGGCGTATGAGCCGCACTGAAGCTCATTGTAAATCCCGGATTTCCCTTCGAAATAATATGTGCCGGTGCCAGCGCCGCCCACAATATCGCACTTCAGGCCCACTTCCTTCAATGCAGCCACCGCCTCCCGCACTTTAACCACTGACGCTTCGATCAGCGCCCTGCGGTCTTCATATTTGCGCTGGTGCTGAGCCACACCGTTATACGCCTGAACACCTGAAAATCTCAGCCCCGGCGCCTTATTAATGGTCCTGGCCAGCTCCACGACCTCGGGAATGGTTGAAACGCCTGCCAGGCTGCCTCCGCACTCTATCTCCACCAGACATTCCAGCCTCGTGCCGTGCTTTTGAGCCGCCGCAGAGAGCTCGGCCGCATTGGCCGCGTCATCCACGATAACGATAGTACGCGTGCCGAACCTGGGGATGCGCGCCAGGCGATCGATCTTGACGGGGTCGCGGATCTCGTTTGTAACCAGTATGTCCATAATCCCGCCGCGGGCGAAGACTTCGGCCTCGGCAACCTTCTGGCAGCAGATGCCGCAGGCATTGCCCAGCTTCATCTGCAATTTGGCCACGTCTATCGACCGGTGCATCTTGCCGTGCACCCTGTGCCGCACGCCCATCTCCTTTGCCAGCCTGCCCATCTTGACTATATTGCGCTCCAGCGCATCCAGGTCGAGTACGAGACACGGTGTCTGGATTTCAGCCGCAGGCATGCCCGGCAGAGCCGGTATATCGTAGCCGACGTCAAGCCCTTTGAACTTATCCGTTTTGCTCATTTGTTATGCCTCTTCATAGTAGTCATTGATGCATTTTATGTAAATATCACTCGACTTTTCTAAAGATATGAACGCTCGATACAGCCGTTTCCGGTCCGATCACCCCTCCCCCGTTGATCTGCATGCCGACCTTTGCCCCCTTCACCTGTCTTTCCCCGGCGCGACCGCGCAGGTGGAGGGCAAGCTCGTAGGCCATGGCCAGCCCCGTGCAGCCCACAGGGTGCCCCCTCGAGACCAGTCCGCCGCTGACATTGGTGGGGATTTCCCCACCCAGTGCCGTCGCTCCCGAACAGCAATAGTCGGCCGCGTGCTCCATGGAGCAGAAACCCGCCTGCCCCACCTGAAAGATCTCGGCAAAGGTCGTGGCATCGTGTACCTCAAGCACGTCGATGTCCTTTCGTTTCAACCCGGATTTTTCAAAAGCCCTGTCCACCGCCCTGCCCGAGATATCCTGGTCGAATTCCGCGCGGTCCCTTCCCGAGACCATCACGGAGGCCAGCACCTCGATTGAATCCTTCACTTTCTTATGCTGCTTCAAGTATGCTTCCGAACATACTATGGCTGCGGCGCATCCCTCTCCCCGGGGCGCACACATGGGCCTGGTCAGGGGATAGGTGATCAATTTGTCGGCCATGACCTCTTCCCAGGTGAAGTCCTTGCGGTACTGCGCCTTGGGATTCATCGTGCTGTGATGATGTGTCTTGGCGCAGACCCTGGCCATCTGCTCCTGGGTGTAGCCGTACTTCTTCATGTGCTTGACCGCCTTTACGGCGTAGTTGTCCATGAACGGGCTCCTGTCATTGCTTCCCACTTCCACCTGTTCAACCGGCAGGCCGAGCGCCTCCGCTTTCTCCTTCCTCCACCTCTCCAGGTACTCGTTTTTTCTATCCTGTTCACAGCCGTTCCAGAAGGAGGACAGGCCCATGTAGGGCAGCGCGGCGGCCAATTCTGGATGCTCATTTATTCTCGACAGGTCGGGCATCATCTTCTCGACGCCGACTGCCAGCGCCAGGTCGGACTCTCCCGCCAGGACATGTACAACGGCCTGGTTCAAAGCCGTAGAGCCGGTGGCGCAGGCGTTCTCCACATTGACGATCGGCATGCATTCGAAACCCAGCCTCCGCAGTATGACCTGTCCACGAATGCTGTGCTGGCTGGTGAGCATACCCTGGGCGCAGTTGCCGTACCAGATAGCCCCGATGCTGCTTTTGTCCCCATCGAAGCTCAGGCCCGCATCCTCCATCGCCTCGGAAATGGCAACCCCACAAAGCTCCTCGTAAGAACCCGCCTGCTTGACCATGGGGGTCATGCCCACCCCTATCAGGAAAACACGGTCTTTCATAAGCCCTCCTCTCAAAGCCGCCGACATCAATTTGGCAATCCGGCGTATTCTATTTCAGAGGGCTGCACAAATCAAATATATCGTTTTATGCGATGACCAACATCAGACGTGGGGTTATTTCTCGGCAAACACCTCGTCGCTGATATTAGCGCTGTCGGCAGGATAGAACCTGGACATGACGAAGTACATGATCGTAGCGACGAATGTGACCGGTGTAAGTACCAGGAAGGCGTTCCGCAATCCTGCTGATCCGCCACCCAGCGCGTCGGAGAGGGCGCCCAGCACCAGCGGCCCCGGCACAGCGCCCAAGATCAGCGAGATCATGGTGCCCATGCCGATACCCGTGGTGCGGTGCTTGACGGGCAGCACATCCGTCCATATGGCGAACAGCCCGGGCAAAACCAGGCCAAGGCAAAACGAGGTTGACAGCGCCATGGCGATGTAGAAGGTCAGCGAGAAATTGGTTGACAGTATCATGACCAGGATGGAGACGGCGTAGAGAAGCATTGCCACCACCAGGAAGTAGGCCCGGCCGGCCTTGGACTTCTTTTGCCACCTGTCCCCCAGGAATCCGCCCAGCGGCGCGCCTATGACCACTATCAGCGCGGTAAGGCCGTTGATCATACCGGCCTGAAATGCGTCTATGCTGTAGGCCCGCATCAGCAGGGCAGGCAGCCAACCCATCAAGGTGAAGCTGATAAAGGCGTAAAGGCATTGCGCTATTACGTTGAATGTATATGTCCGGATCTTAAACAGGCCTACTACCTCGGAAAAAAACTTGCGGCTGACAAAGCCCTCGCCCTTCTCCCTCACTGTGGCATAGTCGGGCAGGAAGAAGGTGATGATGCCCAGTATTACTCCGGGCACGGCGAATATGTAAAAAGGCATGCGCCAGTCGCCCGTCTGCGTGACGACCAGACCGCCGATGATCAGGCCCAGGGCCATGCCGATTTGCGCGGCCGACTGGAAGAAGCCCAGTATCCTTCCCCTGACCTCCTTGGAAAAAGCCAGGGACAGCCAGGCCGTGCCGCCGGGATTGTACCCTGCTTCGCCGATACCTACCGCAAAGCGTGCCGTCATGATATGCCAGAATCTGGTGCCCAGCCCCGTGGCAAAGGTGGCTATACTCCAGATTAAAGCCATGAAGCCCAGTGTTTTTCTGCGGCTCCACCTCTCCACAAAGATAGAGCCGGGTATCATGAGCAGGCCGACCCCCAGCAGGAAGATGGACTGAGTTGCTCCGACCTGCGCGTCCGTCAATTGCAGCGCCTGCTTCATGGGCTCAAGCACTATGGCCATGATGGAGCGGTCGGCAAAGTTCAACACATAGAGCAGGAAAAGTATGATAAGTACAAAGACAGCCCCCCTGCCACCAACCTGGTATTTCTGTTTATTATCCATAGTGATGGCTTACCTCCTTGCCCGGATATGCCACAACTCTAATGCCAAAGCCCGCGGTTGGCAATACCAAGCGGGGATTATATTTAGTAATCATTTTTAAAAATTTAGATGAGGTCTGCTGATTGCTTGACACATTGTTTGTACGGCTAATACCATAGTAGTATATATTCTCACGAGGTCAGGGCCGTGTAAGGTCAGGAGATGCGGTGATTAAACTTGTTATTGCGGATACCATGGATGTTGTGTGCAAGGGCCTTCCCAGTCTGCTGGAATCGGAGCCGGCTATCCAGGTGACAGGTGTATGCAGGACCGGGTTTGAACTGGTGAAATTAGCTCAGCGCGAGAAGCCGGACGTTATACTGCTCGACTCTGAAATAAGAGCCTGCCCCTATACCGAGGCGATACCGCTGATACACCGCGATCTGCCGGAGACAAAAATACTCATATTCGGCTGGCCCAAGGAAGAGCGTGACCTGAGTGCAATCATTCAACATGAGGCTTCCGGCTATGTCACCAGGGACATCTCATTCGACAACCTTCTAAAAACGATCAATCTGATCGCCGACGGCGAACTGGTGCTGTCCCCGCAGATGGCCAACAGCGTGCTGCACACCTTCGACGGCCTGCAGAAGAAAATCCACGTCCGCGTACCCCTGCTGACCAACCGGGAAAGGGAGGTACTGTCACTGGTCGGCAAGGGCTTCGTCAACAAGGATATCGCTTCAACGCTCTCCATTTCAGAGAACACGGTAAAAGTCCATATGCGCAACGTCATGAAAAAGGTCTGCCTGCATACAAGGGGCGAGGCCGCAGCCTGGCTGATAGCACACTATTAGCGTTACCTTACCTCATAATCCCCGGTCGGTAACCTTAATACCTTTGTCACCGCCTCCCGACAGCACCCTTATAACCCCCGCCGTAGAAAAATACCACGGCCTTAGTATTGTCAATCAACGGGCAAAATTATAGATTAAGGTCGACAGTCCGGTTACCGCACATTATTAGCGAGGAGGATAGAACTATATGTCACCCGCACGAAGAGCGTTACAATCCGTCACCGTACACCAGCCGCACAAGGCATACCCCGGCTTCACCCTGTTCAGCCCCATGACGCAGGTGCCCGGCAGCACCTGGCTGATCGACATGCAGGGCCGTTTCGTCCACCGCTGGAAGCTGCCTGGATGGGTCCGGCTGCACGCCGACCTGCTCCCCAACGGCCACATACTGTGCGCGTTGGAGGACGTGGGAGCGCCGCCGTCATCCATACCCACCGTGGCCAAACGCGTGGTAGAGCTGGACTGGGATGGCAACCTGGTCTGGGAATACGCAGACGAGACCATGGACGCCCATGACCGCAAACGCAGCAGGAACGGCAACACGCTGATCATGAAATATTCACCCATCCCGGAAGAGATAGCTGCCAAGGTACAGGGCGGTGTGCCCCCTGCCGAGATCCTGGGCATGGACCTGCCCCTGCACGGCAACGTGATACAGGAGATCACCCCGCAGGGCAAAATAGCCTGGGAATGGCTCGGCTACGAGCATTTCGATTTTGAGCTGGACCGCTTCGCGCCGCTGCAGATGAGACTGGCCTGGGTGGGACTGAATTCGCTGGAGGAGCTGCCCAACGGCGACATCATGCTCTGCTCCTTCGGTTGCGACAACCTCTTCATCATCGACAGGAGTTCCGGCGATATCAAGTGGCGCTGGGGCAAGGGCTTCCTCTCCATGCCCCATAATCCCACACTGCTGGACAACGGCAATATACTCGTGCTGAATAACAACAGGTACAACGTGGATTACTTCCCGCCGGACGGCAGCCGGGTGGTTGAAGTCAATCCCAAGACCAATGAGATCGAGTGGGAATACCGGGAAGAGAACCCGGTGGATTTCAATACCACCTACATCGGAGGCTGCGAGCGGCTTCCCAACGGCAACACATTGATATGCGAGGGCGGCATGGGCCGCTTCCTCGAGGTCAACGCCGTAGGCGAGATCGTCTGGGAGTACATTGTGCCCTTCTATAATCACAGGGACACCCTCTCTCCTTACGGCCTGAGCAACTGCACCTTCCGCTGCCACCGCTACGACCCCGATTATCCGGGACTGCAGGGCAGAAAACTCGATTCGGACAAGCTGGACATGTGGAACAGGCTTTATGGGCCTGATGCGTTCAATCCGTATCTGCGGCCGATCGGCGGCTACACGGCGGAGACACTGGTGAAGAACAAAGCCTCCAGCGAGATCGCCACCGACCAGTCGGCAGCCGCGCCGGCAGCCAGGCCGGCAGCCGGCAGCGCCGACAAGAAAAAGAAAATGGAATCAAGGATGAAACGGCTGGGCTATTAACGGTCCCGCTGCATATCGGCTGATTATGAAAAATGTCATACTGATAACGCTGGATGCGACCCGCAAAGACGTCTTCGGGCTTTACGGGAACAGGAAAGGCCTGACACCCTTCGTTGACTCGCTCCAAGACAACAGCCTGGTGTTCTCCCAATGCCAGAGCGCAGGCCCCTACACGCAGGCCTCCTTCCCGGCCATCCTGTGCTCGGGCTATTACCTGGACTACGGGAAGCCGGAGGGACTGGCCCCGCAGCGCACCATTATTTCCGAGGTGCTGCAGAAAGCGGGGATCTTTACCGCCGCATTCCATTCCAACCCGTACTGCAGCTCGCTGCAGGGATGGGAAAGAGGATGGGATGTCTTCTATGATTCACTGGACGACGACCTGGAGGACGAGCGGCTGTCATACGTGCGCGGCTACACCATCAATGAAAAAGTGACGGCCTGGCTGTCCTCGCACTGCAAAAAGAGCAATCCGCCGCCCTTCTTCCTCTGGATGCACTACATGGACATCCACGAGCCCTATATGCCTGATAGAAAGTTCCTGGACATGGTTGATCCTTCCATAACGATCAGCCAGGACGAGATGTACGAGCTGTTTGAGGATACGCTTCTTAAACGCGATGTGTCGGACTTGCAAAAGGTGGCCCTGCTGAAAAGGCTGTACGACGTACACGTGCGCGAGGTGGACACCTATATCGAACGGTTTTTCAAGTCCCTTAGGGACCTGAACCTGCTCAACGACACCGCCGTTATCATCACCAGCGACCACGGCGACGAGTTCAACGAGCACGGCGGGCTGTCGCACGACGACAAACTTTATGCGGAGCTGATCGACGTTCCCCTGCTGATCCACGGCGCGGGCGAAAAGTCATACTCCCATCAGGTTGTCAGCAGCGTCGATATACCGCCGACCATCCTTCAACTGTTCGGCTTGGCGTCTCCCCCTCAATTCCAGGGCAGTTCGCTCCTGCCCTCCGCAACCTATGAGCAGGGATTCGTATTCGGGGAGGCCATCGACCAGAAGAGCATGAAGGGCGGCAACATGGATAAGGACGTCTACTTCTGCCGCCGGGGCGATTGGAAGTTGATTTACAGAGCGAATACACAGCAGATGGAGCTGTACAACCTCGAACAGGACCCTCGCGAGACTCAAAACCTGGCGGGCGCCTCGCAGGAGATCTCCCTGCTGGAATCAAAGCTTAAACCAAGAATAAAACGCTGGCTAAATAAATAAAGGGGGCTTAGCATGACCGACCTCGAAAAACACTGCACCGCACTGGTTGACAAATCGAAGGAAATCGTGAGGGAAACCTTCTCCAGGTTCAAGCTGGAGGATGTCGCCATCACCTGGACCGGCGGAAAGGACAGCACGCTCACGCTGTGGATCATCCGGCAGGTCTGCGCGGAAGATAAATTGAAGCTGCCCAGGGTAATGACCATCGACGAATACGACTCGTTCGAGGAGATACACGATTTCATCAATAAGTACGAGAAGGAATGGAAGCTGGACCTGACCTGGATGCGCAACGACGACGTGGTTAAGGCCGCCGGCGGCAAGCTTAATAGCATCGTCCAGGTCAAGGACCTCAACGAGCGCAACCAGGCCGAGCTCAAACGCATCGGCTTCAAAGAGGACTCCTTCCCCTTCGAAGCGGAGTCATTCACCGGAAACCACCTGATGAAAACGGTCATGTTCAACATGTACATCGAGCAGACCGGCGTCAAGGCTATCTTCCAGGGGCTGCGCCGCGACGAGCAGAACGCCCGCGCCGAGGACGATTACTTCGAGAAGAAAGACAAGGCCGACCTCATTCCGGAGCACACGCGCATCAAGCCCATTCTGCACTTCACGGAGCGGGACCTCTGGAACACCTACAGCGTCTTCAAAATACCCTACTGCGTGCTTTACGAGAAAGGCTACCGCTCGCTGGGGGCCAAGACCACCAGCGCCATCGCTCAGCCGGGAGTGCCCGCCTGGGAACAGGACCTGGAGCACACTACCGAGAGGGCCGGGCGGCGCCAGGACAAAGAGAAAATGATGAAGCGCCTGCGCGGCCTCGGATATATGTAATAAAAAGAGGTTAACAGCCATGCCAAGTTTTGTGATTATCGATAAGTGCGACGGCTGCAAGGGCAAGGACAAGACCGCCTGCCAGTATATCTGCCCCAACGACCTGATGGCGCTGAATGCCGACACGCAGAAGGCCTTCAACCGCGACCCGTCCATGTGCTGGGAGTGCTACAGCTGCGTAAAGATCTGCCCGCAGCAGGCCATCGCGGTTAGGGGCTATGCGGATTTCGTGCCGCTGGGAGCGAGCGTAACCCCTCTGAGGGGCAGCGACAGCATACTGTGGACCGTCAAGTTCCGCAACGGCTCGATCAAGCGCTTCAAGTTCCGCACCCGCACCACCGCCGAGGGATCGGCGGTGCCGGACGGCGGCTTCAGTACCGTGCCGGAGGCCGATGATCTCAAGGGGCCGCTGCTCTTCACCGAGCCCGAGTCCCTGGGCATCGACAGACTGCCGACCATTAACAAGAAATAAAGCGGGGATAAATGCCAATGTCAGACATACAGACCGTAGAAGTAAACACCGACCTGCTGATTATCGGCGGCGGCATGGCCGCCTGCGGCGCCGCGGTGGAAGCGGCCTACTGGGCTAAAAAGCATAACCTCAAGGTGACGCTGGTCGACAAGGCCGCCATCGAGCGCAGCGGCGCGGTGGCCCAGGGCCTCTCCGCGCTCAATATGTACGTGGGCATGAAAAGCAGGGACAAGACCCCCGAAGACTACGTGCGCTACGTGAGGAACGACCTGATGGGCATCTCCCGCGAAGACCTCGTCTATGATATCGCCCGCCATGTAGACAGCACCGTGCACCTGTTTGAGAAATGGGGTCTGCCCATCTGGAAGGACGAAAAGGGCAACTACGTCTTCGAGGGCGGCTGGCAGGTCATGATCAACGGCGAGTCCTACAAAAACATCGTGGCCGAGGCCGCGCGCAACGCCCTGGCCGCCATCGGCGATGACTGCATCTACGAGCGCGTCTTCATCGTCGAGCCCCTGATGGACGGTGATCGCGTGGCGGGGGCCGTCGGCTTCAGCATACGCGAGAACAAGTTTTACATATTCAGAGCCAAGGCAGTGCTGGTTGCCATGGGCGGCGCCGTGCATATCTTCAGGCCCCGCTCCGTGGGCGAATGCCTGGGCAGGAGCTGGTACCCGCCCTTTAACAGCGGCTCGAGCGCCTATTTTACCTTGAAGAGCGGCTGCGAGATGACCTGCCAGGAGGTCCGCTTTATACCGGTCCGCTTTAAGGACGCCTACGGACCGGTGGGCGCCTGGTTCCTGCTGTTCAAGTCCATCGCCACCAACGCATTGGGACAGGACTACATGGCGGAGCGCAAGCGCGATCTCGAGCAATGGGGACCCTACGGCGCGGCCAAACCCATACCGGCCAACCTCAGGAACTACCTCATGATGCTCGACCAGAAAGAGGGCAAGGGACCCATGTACATGCGCACCGAGGAGGCCATCGCCCGCATGCTGTCCGCCATCAGCGATGAAAAGGAGCGCAGAAAGCGCATGAAGGAGGTCGAATCGGAAGCCTGGGAGGATTTTCTGGATATGACCATCTCACAGTCCATCCTCTGGGCGGGCACCAACACCCAGCCCGAGGAGAAACCCTCCGAGATACAGGCCTGCGAGCCGTACTTCATCGGCTCGCATTCCGGCGCGTCCGGCGCATGGGTGAGCGGTCCCGAGGATCTCTCCCCCGCCGAATATTTCTGGGGCTACAACCGCATGGCCACCGTCAAGGGGATTTTCTGCGCCGGCGACGCTTCAGGCGCCTCCAGCCACAAGTTCTCCGACGGCTCCCACTGCGAGGGCCGCATCGCCGCCAAAGCCGCCATCGCCTATATTGTGGATAATCCCGCTCAGCCCAAGGTCGACACGGGCAAGGTCGAGACCCTCAAGAAGCAGCTCTTCAGGCCCATCGAATTATTCGAGCAGCACGGCAAGGCCACCGACAATCCCGATGTAAGCGAGCACTACATCAAACCCAAGCACTTCATGTTCCGCCTGCAGAAGATCATGGATGAATACGCCGGCGGCGCCTCCACCATGTTCACCACCAACCGGCTCTCGCTGGAAAAGGGACTGGAACTGCTGGCCTTCCTGCGCGAGGACGCCGATAAACTGGCGGCGCAGGACCTTAACGAGCTGATGCGCTGCTGGGAAAACCAGCACCGGCTGTGGCAGGCCGAATCGCATATCCGCTCCGTGCTCTTCCGCGAGGAGACAAGGTGGCCCGGCTATTACTTCCGGGCGGACGTACCTCAGCTGGACGAAAAAGACTGGAAATGCTTCGTCAACTGCCGCTGGGACCCCGACTCGGGGCAATGGTCGGTCTTTAAAAAAGGTGTTATACCGCTAATAGATTGATACGGTCCCCCGGTTATGCAGAGTACTACCATCGAAACCGACATACTGGTTGTGGGGGGCGGAGTGAGCGGCATCGCCGCGGCAGTTGAAGCTGCTGATTGCGGCTATAACGTCGTTTTGATTGAAAAGGAGCCGTTCCTGGGAGGGATGGCGGTCAGGATGAACCGCTACTTCCCCAAGCTATGCCCTCCCGCCTGCGGCCTGGAGCTTAATTTCAGGCGCATCAAGTCGAACGCACGCATCCGCTTTTTCACCCTGGCCACACTCGAGTCCATATCGGGCGCCGATGGTGACCTGACGGCCTCGGTCCGCCTGCAGCCGCGCATGGTCAATGATAACTGCACGGCCTGCGGTGATTGCGCCGGCGTCTGCCCGGTTGAGCAGCCGGATGAATTCAACTACGGATGGGGCGCCAGACGTGCCATCTACCTGCCCCATATACAGGCATTTCCCCAGACCTATGTTATCGACAGTCATAGCTGCCCGGGCGCCGAATGTGCAAAGTGCGTCTCGTCCTGCAGGTACGGCGCCATAGACCTGCAGATGGGCCAACGCAGCCTGGAGATAAGCTGCAGCTCGGCCATCATGGCCACGGGATGGCAACCCTACGACGCCGCCTGCCTTGGCGCGCTCGGCTACGGCCGCTTTCCCAATGTCGTCACCAACATGATGATGGAAAGGCTGGCGTCACTGGCCATCAGCGAAGGCAGGCGCATCACCCGCCCCTCCGACGGCAGAGAGGTCTCCTCCATCGCCTTTGTGCAATGCGCCGGCTCGCGCGACGTGAACCACCTGCCCTACTGCTCGGGCGTCTGCTGTATGGCCTCGCTCAAGCAGGCATCTTATGTAAAGGACAGCAATCCGGGGGCCAGTATCCACATTTTTTATATTGACATACGCACCACGGCCATGCAGGACGAATTCTTCCAGCGCATCACGGACATGGAAAACACCTCGCTTATACGCGGCAAGGTATCAAAGATCAGCCAAGACCCGGCCACCTCAGACCTGATTGTGGAAGCGGAGGACACCTCCCGGGGCGGGATGGTCAGGCAGAGGGTGGATATGGCGGTGCTTGCCACCGGCATGGTGCCGGCGGGAACCGGGGTGGCGGCGGGTAACACCGCAAAAGAAGATCACGGCTTCGCCGTGCGCGATGCTGCCGGTATCTACGCCGCCGGATGCGCCAAAAGGCCGATGGACGTCAGCTCATCCATCAGGGACGCGACGGGCGCGGTGCTCAAATCCATGCAGTCAGCCCGCAGGAGGCGCGGCGGTGTCAAATAATCTGGCTGTGTTCCTCTGCAGCGGCTGCGGCATCGGTGATGCCCTGTCGATGGAAGGACTGTCGTCTACAGCCTCCAGCCAATCTCCGGATAGCGCCTGCCATGTACATCCGGCGCTGTGCAGCCAGGAGGGACTGCGTCTGATCGTCGACAGCCTGTCCGCAGGCGTAACGGCCATAGTCATCGGAGCTTGCTCGCCCAGGGTCAAGCAGGAATGCTTCAGCTATGATGGACCGGCTGTTGTCGAAAGGGTAAACCTGCGTGAGCAGGTGGCCTGGACCCATGCACCGGGAGATATTGATACACAGGCCATGGCCAATGATTGTCTGCGCATGGGTATTGTCCGTGCCATGAAGGTATCCGGTATAAAACCATTTATGCCGGAGGTGAGCAGGACCATACTGGTGTTGGGCGGCGGTATTAGCGGACTCAGCGCCGCACTGGGCGCCGCGGAGGCGGGCAGCCGGGTCTGCCTGGTGGAAAAGAGCCCATCGCTGGGCGGCTGGATGACCAGACTGCACCGCCAGTATCCCAAAGCACCCCCGTTCCGTGATCCGCAGGAGACGGGCATAGATTCACTGGTTAAAGCAGCCGAAGCTCACCCGCTGATCAGCATTATGCGGTCCACTGTGATTGAGAAAATAGAGGGCTCGCCGGGCATGTTCGATATCACGCTGAATACAGCAGGCGCGAGCGAGACGATCAAGGCTGGCGCCGTGATAATAGCCACCGGTTTCCAGCCGTACGACGCCGGCAGGCTGGGCCATCTCGGCTTCGGCCGGCACCCAGACATCATAACCGGTGTGCAGATGGAGCAGCTGGCTTCCGACGGCGTGATCAAGCGTCCTTCGGATGGCAAAATCATCCAGAGCGCCGCCTTCATACAGTGCGCCGGCCAGCTGGACAGCGGCCACCTGCCCTACTGCTCATCCTACTGCTGCCTAAACTCGCTCAAGCAGGCCCTTTACCTGACCGGCAACAACCCCGGATCGAAGGCCTATATTCTGTACAAACACTTCCGCACGCCCTCGCTGTACGAAGACTTCTACCGCACCGCGCAGGAATCGGGCTCCATTTACCTTTCCCGGACTGAGACGCCGCAGATAATTCCCGGCGCGGATTCGATCGCTGTGGAGGCACAGGACCTGCTGCTGAATGAGAAGGTCAGCCTGAACGTGGACCTGGTCGTGCTGGCGACCGGCATGGTGCCCTCGCCCCCGCCGGCCCTCAATCTCGCGTACAGGCAGGGCGGGGAACTGCCCGAACTGCGCTACGGGTTCCCCGACTCGCACTTTATCTGCTTCCCCTATGAGACCCGCCGGACGGGCATCTATGCGGCCGGCTGCGCGCGGCAGCCCATGGACAGCCTCTCCAGCCGGGAGGACGCTTACGGCGCGGCGGTAAAAGCCATCCAGTGCATCGAGATGGTTTCGAGAGGTGAGTCCGTCCACCCCAGGGCGGGCGACAGGAGCTATCCGGAGCTTTACATGCCCAGATGCACCCAGTGCAAGAGGTGCACCGAGGAGTGTCCCTTCGGCATGTATGACGAGGACGGCAAGTTCAATCCTCTGCCCAATCCCACCCGCTGCCGGAGGTGCGGCATCTGCATGGGCGCCTGTCCCGAGCGCATCATCTCCTTCGCCGATTACTCGGTCGATATCACGGCCTCCATGATCAAGGCCATTGAAATACCGGAAACCGATGAAGAGAAGCCGCGCATACTGGCGTTCCTGTGCGAAAATGACGCCTACCCGGCTCTGGACATGGCCGGCACCAGGCATATGCGCTTCAATCCGCATACCCGCATCATACCGGTCAGGTGCCTGGGCTCCATAAATATGGTCTGGATCACGGATGCCCTCTCCAGGGGCATCGACGGGGTAATCCTGGTCGGCTGCAAGCACGGCGACGATTACCAGTGCCACAACATCACCGGCAGCGAACTGGCGGAAACGAGGATAGGAAAGATGAAGGATACGCTGGACAAGCTGTCGCTGGAAGCCGGGCGGCTGCGTGTTGTGCAGCTGTCGCTGGAGGAGTACGGGCGGCTTCCTTCGCTACTGGATCAGTTCCTGGACAGCATCGCCGAGATCGGGCCTAATCCTTACAAGGACCTTTAGCAGTTCGTTGGGAAAAGATCGGAAATGGCAGAGATAACACCGGAGATCACGGAAATACTAAAGCAGCAGGGCGGCCGGGACCTGGAGCACTGCTACCAGTGCGGCACCTGCACGGCGGTCTGCCCCTGGAACATACAGGGGAGCTTCTCCGTGCGCGGCCTGATCCACCGCTCCCAGCTGGGACTGGTTGATTTCTCCGATGAGCAGATCTGGAAATGCGTCGGCTGCAGGTCATGCGCGCAGGCCTGCCCGCGTGGCGTGGATATACCCGCCGCCGTAAGGTCCCTGCGCAGGGTAATCTCGGAAGTCGGCGCCGGCGCCATACCGCGCTCACTGCGCACGGTCGCCGCAAACCTGGCCGGCACGGGAAATCCGCTGGGCGAAGCCGCGGAAGCGCGCTCCAGATGGGCCGAAAAAGCCGGAATCAGACCTTTTACCGCAGAAACCGGTTTGCTGCTTTTCACCTGCTGCTACCATGCCCTGGACAACAGGTGCCGCAGGGTGGCCCTTGCTACGACGGAAGTGCTTGCCGCCGCACAGGTTGATTTCGGCATGATCGAAGACGGCCGGTCCTGCTGCGGCGAAAGCATACGCAAGGCGGGCAAGGAGGAGCTTTTCGCCGCACTCGCCTCGGGCAACATCCGCCGGCTGCAGGCTGCGGGCGTCAGGAAGATACTGGCGGCATCGCCCCACTGTTACAACACGTTGAAGAACGAGTACTCCGAATTCGGGGCCGACTTCGAGGTGATCCATATCGTTCCATTTCTGGATGAGCTTATCGGCGCGGGCGGATTAAAGCCATCCCATGCCTTGGACAAAAAGGTGGCCTACCATGACTCCTGCTGTCTGGGACGCTACCAGGGTATTTACGATGAGCCCAGGCGCATTTTAAACAGCATACCGGGACTTGAGCTGCTGGAGCTGCCGGACAACCGCGCCGATTCGCTGTGCTGCGGAGGTTGCTCCGGGGGCCTCTGGATGGAGTCGAAGAGCGGGGAGAGGCTGTCGGAGCTGCGCATCAGGCAGGCTATCGACAGCGGAGCAGATATACTGGCCGTTTCCTGCCCCTACTGCCTGACCATGTTCGAGGATGCCGTTCTTACCTCAGGATACGAAGGCAAAATCGAGGTCCGGGATGTGGTTGAACTCGTAAACGAGTCCATTCGCGGCGGGTAAGCGGCGTCCCTCCGCTGACGGGTGTGCTACAATTAAACGGCGGGAGAGCCGGCAGTGTAGCGGATGGACTGACCGCCGGTTTAGTTACAGGCCCTTTCACATCCCGTCCCGGAGATATTGCGACTGTGCACAACCACTACGGCCTCAAGTACCTTTTATTTGTCTTATCAGTATTCCTGATATTGGTTGGCGCTGTTCTATCAGCATGTGTCCCTCCTTCCACAGACAGCGGGCAGAAGCCAGGCTGGCCGGACATCATCCCCAAAGTCCAGGACAGCGTGGTGTTGATACTGAGCAATTCGGACAGCGGGTGGCAGCAGGGATCGGGCGTGATTATCGATCCTGCGGGATACATACTGACCAATGCCCATGTGATCGAGAACGCCCACGCCATTCTCGTTTTTATCAGTCGGCAGGGCTCCGTGAATACCAATTTCAGCTATGCCTATCCGGCAGGCCTGATCGACACATGGAATGAAACCGACCTGGCAACGATCAGGATAATCCCTGAATCCGAGATTTTAAAAGCCGCCGCCTTCACAGAATCCGGGGTCCCCAGGAAGGGTACCAGCGTAATGGCCCTGGGCTATCCGGTGGCCGATACCATCAGCGTCATGGCTTCCAGCGAGGATCAGTCGGTCTCTATTACCACGGGCATCGTCTCGGCGATACGTGACGTCAACGGGCATGCCTTTATTCAGACCGACGCATCCATCAACCCCGGCAACAGCGGCGGCCCGCTGCTCAATGATGCCGGCGAGGTCATAGGCATCAACTCCTTCTGGCTGGAGGAGACGCAGGGATTGAATTTCGCCGTCGCGATCAATGCCAATAACTCCTTCATCAGGAGCTCGATCAGCAGGGGAAGTGGAACTACGGTGCCGGCAATAATACCCCTTGAGATATCTGACTATAAATATGATGTTTCATATTTCGTAACCGCCGGCGCGCCGGGCTGGGACGTCCCCTACACACTGACCATCACCTGGAAAACAACCGTGCCTGCCAGGAGCAAGCTGAAGTATACGTCCGGTTTGCTATCAAATACGGTCAGTGATGATGACTATACGACGGAGCATAAGATAGTCCTGCAGAGCGGGGCCTGCCCCCAGCCGGACGGGCCGGGCGCATCAAGATGCATCTGGTCAAGACGGGATTACGACGTCAGGATTTACTCCACCGATATATATGACCGCAGGCTGGAATCGCCCGCATATCAATTAAAAGCTCCCTGAGCAGGACGGCAGGGCTATCAGGGTACCCTGTACTTGAGCACAAGCCTTGCATCGTCGAAGCACAGCATATCGCTTACGCCGTCCCAGTTCGTGGTTGTGAAAAGCTGCATCCGGAACTGGCTACGTGATTGACCCGACTGGACCAGGTTCTGAATGGTGTTTTCACCGCTGGAGGAACTCATGACGTCGACCAGCCAGGGCGATTTGGGATAATCGGTTATATTTCCACCACTGACTGACGTGCCCGGCCGGTTGTAGGCCAGCGTATCCAGGTCGGAGAGCGCTCCGTACTGCATAAAGTAAATCTCCAGCGCGCCCATATTGCCGTACATGGCCAGATCGTAGGTGGGATTTCCCACTTTCTTATAGCCGCTAAGGTCCAGCACAGCCCCGGTCAGTATGGCAGTACGGGGTATACCCGAGATATCAAAGCTGAGAAAGGCCCGGCTGGGCAGATTCATGCCTGTATCGCCCACGCAGGCCTTTTCCTGCACTGTGTACACAGCGTTGTTTTTCACCAGGGCGCCGGACTCACCCGGTATGGCAGGCAACGTAACGGATACTTCCTGCCCGCTCTGATATATAACCCCGGACGTGCCTACATAGATCGTCAACCTGTTGCTGGCCACTCCGTAGGTATTAGTCGCTGTGAGAACGTAATTAGTAGTTATATAAGGGGTTACCGTCAGGCTGCCCCGGTCTGCCAGGATCCCGCCCGGCTCGAGGCTGACCATCGTAGCGTCGGTTGTGCTCCAATACAGCGTGACGGCGCCGCCGGGAGCGACATATGTCTTATCAGAGGAAAAATATTGTATGGCAGGCTGTTTGACCTGCTGAACGGCTCCGCCGCTGACAATCACCTGCGTCCTGGCCGTGGAGCTTCCCGTGGAGTTTTGCGCAGTCAGTGTATACTGCGCGGTCTGCGAGGGCGAAACCGTCATGCTCCCCTGCAGGGCGACGTTGCCCACTCCGTTATCGATGTAGACCTTGGACGCGCCTGTCACAGTCCAGCTTAAGGTGCTGTATTCGCCGGCCTTGATCACCGCCGGTGAAGCCTGGAATGCATTTACAACGGGCAGGAAGCTCATCCCGCTGATTTCGCCGGGCAGAGAGCTGCATCCGGAGACGGAGACGATTACCAGAAGGAGGATCAGTGTTAATCCCCTCATGT
>JAEAME010001291.1_pt1 | contig 18170 bp, 19 predicted proteins | sample 8958731 | NCBI WGS metagenome assembly JAEAME01 (sample SAMN16933194, study PRJNA681113) | bioreactor sludge metagenome | isolation source: anerobic bioreactor sludge (Control) | place: India:Bengaluru | collected 2018-10-24 | reverse complement strand
TAAAGATTGAATTAAGTGTAAGTGATATAATTCCCGCCGGCGTACACGCTGCCGAACCGGTACACTTATGTCTTCTGAGCACCGGAAGGAGGAGTCCGGAGAGGAACCATTGGTTCCTTTCCGCACGTTTCTCTGGTACTCTCTTGCCGTGCAGCAAGAGAGTACAAAACGTACCTTCGCATCCCCACATCCAAAGTTTAATAACGCCGGAGAGCGTCACACTATCCCCGCAACCAAGCTTCTTTACCACCTGAAAAACTTCAATTCAAAAATAATCATGGAGATAAAAAACACCCCTATGCTCACCCTGAAAATCATCTCGGTCGGCACCCTCAAGGAACCCTACCTCCGCGACGCAGTCGCGGAGTATGAAAAACGCCTCACCGCCTTCTGCTCCCCGGAACTTATACAGATCAAAGAGTCCCGCCTGCCCGCCGACCCGTCTGATACCGAGATTGCCGCTGCCGTAGCCGAGGAGGGTAAGCGGATCCTCGCCCAAATACCCCCGCGGGCTTATGTCGCCGCGCTCGCAATCGAGGGCAGACAGTTCTCCTCAGAGGAACTTGCCGCGAAGATCGATGAGATCTCCTCTTTATCCGGCACACTCTGTTTCATCATCGGCGGCTCATACGGTCTTTCGGACGAAGTCAAGAACGCTGCGGCGCTGAAGCTTTCCTTCTCGAAACTCACCTTCCCACATCAGCTCATGCGTGTTATCCTCTATGAAGCGCTATACCGCAGTTTTAACATTCTGAAGGGAACAAAGTATCATAAATAATACAAAATGCTGAAAAATAAACCATAGGTTTATTGACAGCCTGACTTATATGTTATATAATGGCTTTATCGTGACAATTGACCAACACGAAATCTTTTTGAAAGGAGGCGGATGATATGCACGTATTCAATCATGTCGGATGTCAGGTCGCCCGCCTCGGCGGCGACAAGTAATTTTCCTTCCGGATTACAAATTACACGGCATCCGACGGGGGTGCGCCGCACTCTTGTCAGACGCACCCCTACCTGAATGAACCGAGGCAGCTTATCCGATCGGACACCCGGTCGGGCGTACCTGAAAGGACAGGTGAGAGAATGCCGCAATATTTCAGGCTGGGTGGTAACATTGCACAGCTCAGAAAAAAAACAGGGCTGACGCAGGACGCACTGGGCTCAAGGCTCGGTGTCACCGCTCAGGCTGTATCAAAATGGGAAAGGGAGATCGCGTGTCCAGATGTCATGCTCCTGCCGGCGCTTGCCGATCTTTTCGGCATAACGCTGGATGAGCTCTTCAGAGGAACTGCGGAAAAATTCCCTTTAGCGAAATAAATGACAGGGGCGAGAGCCTCTGTCATTTATTTTTTTGTCAATTTCCACGGTTGAATAAAAATATTTATTATGGTATAATAAAGAATGGAGCGATTTTTTAAAGCCTCAGATATCTGCCGGACGCAATTTTTTGCGGCTGCAGGTCGCAATCATTGTTTCCACAGCATAACTAATCTTATTGCGAAAAGGAATCAAGAACATGAAAATAACATTTCTTGGGACAAGCCACGGGGTGCCCGAACCTGACAGATACTGCTCCTGTACTCTTATAAGTACCGGCGGCAGAAACTATCTCGTCGATGCCGGCGGCCCTGTCACTAATATGCTGATACGCAGAGGGATGAGCCCGGTTGACATCGCCGCCATTTTCATAACACACATGCATGGAGATCATACAAACGGTCTGCCGGGTTTCACCGATCTGATTTCCTGGTACTATAAAACTGCGGTTCCGGAAATATATCTGCCCGATCAGCGGGGCGTCGACGCGCTGCGCCTGTGGAACACTGTTGTTCACGGACGCGAGCAGCGCCTTCTCAATTACAAGGTTTTTGAGGAAGGAATTATTTACAATGACGGTACACTGCGCGTAAGTGCGATAAAAACGCAGCATATGCACCTGTCATATGCATTCCTTCTTGAGACAGAAGACAAACGTGTGGTGTTCACAGGAGACCTCGCCGGTCCCGACCGTGACTTCCCAGCCGTCTGCTTCGAGAAGAAATGCAATGCAATTGTCTGCGAGGCTGCGCACTTCCCGATTTCAAAAGCCGCCCCAGTCTTTGAAAAGTGTCTCACCAACCGCGTTTTCATTAACCACATAGCCCCGGTTCACGCCGCCGGCATCGAAACGCTCAAAGCCTCGAATCCGCCATACGAGCTCACCGCCGTATATGACGGTTACGAAGTTGAAATTTAAAAAAATCCAATTATAAAAGTCTGCCGCAATTTCAGATTGCGGCAGACTTTTTATCGTTTTTTCAAAAGTTATTCTCAGCGTTGCATACCGTATCATTTTCAATCACACTATTTCATTTGCGTCATATTATAGTATTAGCATATACCTAATTCTTAAGAAAGGACGTGTGATTATATTATGGATAATGGTAACAGAAGACCCTGTGTCAGTACCTGCTGCCTTGGACTTATCCTGGGCGTCATTTTCGGTGCCCTTGTCGGCGTGCTATTCGCTTTCAGATATATTCCCGGTATAGTAACTGGCTTGTGGATTGCATTCGGTATTGCCGTTCTGGCTCTCATCTTGCTTTTCGCCGGAGCATATCTGACTGAAGTAAATACTACTGTTTCTCTTTCAAAATGCCTTTACAAGCACATGCGCTGCCTGCTGACCGGTATATTCGGAACCATTCTGTCAACTATTGTGTTGCTTTCCTCCGCTCTGACACCTTCATTAATAATTTTCCCGATATTGGTGTCTGTCGCGGCAATGTTCTTCATGCTGCTGATAGTTGAGCTGATCACTTTTATATGCTGCTTTATCTATAGATCTCCGAGATGTCAGGACTAATACACCCCGATACTCTTAATCGATAAATAATCTTTCCGCGCCGCATATGACGGATTCAACCGCATTTCCTCCCAAAAGGCCCCGCGTGCACGTCACGCGGGGCCCAAAAAAGCACAGAACCAAATATTTATGTAACCCCCGCATGTTGACATTAGCCCGGCACACTGCTATAATTATTGTGCAAAATAACAGAATGTAAAATGCAAAGGGGAAATGTCATGGAAAAATCATGGCTTAATATTGAAGGCAAATCCATTATAGTCACCGGCGGCGCATCCGGCATCGGATACGCAACCGTCGAAGAGCTGCTGAACGACGGAGCGTATGTAACCGTCTGCGATATAGCTCCCGAGGCTCCGAAGTTTGATACAAAGAGCGGTAAAATGCTCTATGTCCGCACCGATGTCTCAAGCAAAAAGAGCGTCGACGACATGGTCGCCAAAGTACTCGAAACCTTCGGAAAAATTGACGTTATCGTCAACAACGCCGGAATCAACCTGCCCCGCCTTCTGGTCGACCAGGCCGGCCAGTACGAGCTCGACGAGGCTGTCTGGGACAAGGTCATGAACGTTAACCTCAAGGGCGTTTTCTTCTGCTCTCAGGCTGCAGCCCGCGTCATGATGAAGCAGGGCGGCGGCGTCATCATCAATATGTCCTCCGAATCCGGACTTGAAGGCTCCGAGGGTCAGAGCGTCTACGCCGCGTCAAAGAACGCCATTAACTCCCTCACCCGTTCCTGGGCAAAGGAACTCGGCAAGAAGGGTATCCGCGTAGTCGGCGTCGCCCCCGGCATCCTGGAGGCAACCGGCCTGCGCACACTTTCGTATGAAACCGCTCTCGCCTATACCCGCGGAATCTCCGTCGAACAGCTCCGCGAAGGCTACGCCAAAACCAGCACAATCCCGCTTTCCCGCGCCGGCAAGCTCAGCGAGGTCGCCAACACCGTCGCTTTCCTCTCCAGCGACCGCTCAAGCTACATACACGGCGTCACAATCAACGTCGCAGGCGGCAAAACAAGAGGTTAATATAAACAGATACGCCGGGGAGGAACTTTTGGGAAAAGTTCCTCCCCGGACCCCTCTTCAAAACCTTTCAACCTATTGGCTTAGCTGTTGAGCAAAATATCATGGACGTAAAAAACCGCGGAGAGGAGCATTTCAATCTTTTCATACCCCATCAGCCGAGCCCCACGCCGGAGCGTAAAATTACGCGAAGGCCCGCAGTATAAACGCTTTAGTATATGGCGCTCGCCATCCGCTGAATATTGAATTAAGTGTAAGTGTTATAATTCCCGCCGGCGCACACGCTGCCGACCCGGTACACTTATGTCTTCTGAGCACCGGAAGGAGGAGTCCGGAGAGGAACCATGCGGTTCCTCTCCGCGTGTTTCTCTGGTACTCTCTTGCCACGTGGCAAGAGAGTACAAAACGTACCTTCGCACCCTCGAACCCAGGGTTCGAAGCCGCCTGATATACGCAGATAATAAGTAGTAGAAAAGCCACCTTATCACACCATCAGTCTGAAATGATTCTTCTCGAAACTCAGTATCCCCTCATCCCTCATCTTCGACAGCTCATTCGACATCGCGCTCCTGTCCACCGACAGATAATCCGCAAGCTGCTGGCGATTGAAGGGAATATCAAACGATGCGCTCCCCTGTTTATGAGACTCCTCCGAAAGATAAGAAAGCAGCTTCCCGCGTGTGGAACGCTGTGTCAGGTGTGTCAGCTTCTCATACATAATAATGTTTTTCTGCGCCAGCACCGAAAGCAGGTTCCGTATAATCCGCGCATGGAATGTACAGGCAGACGAACAGGTTGTCATAAACCGCCCGACGTCAATAAACATAACCTTAGTATCCTCCACGGCAAGCGCGCTCACCTCAAGTTCCCTCTTCTGCGCGCAGGCGTAGCTCTCGGCAAAAACGTCCCCCGGCACCGCCTCGGCTATTATATTACGGTTCCCCCAGAAATCGTCGCTGACTATATGAACGCAGCCCGAAAGCACCATTATAACAGAATTTATGCTGTCCCCCGCGTGCAGTATCACTTCGTTTTTCGCATAATCGCGTTTTACTACCGACAGACATTTGAGCATCTGCCCGATTTCATTTTCCTCAACCCCGCCGAACAGGGGCGATTTTTTTATTATACTCAGTTCTTTATCCATATTTCTCTCACCATCGTTGTATTTACAACAGATTTGTTTTATTTATTGTATTATAATTTTTATGAAAAGTCAAGAGATTAATTTAAAAGGAGACTGAACAATGATACGAAAGATAATTCAGATCGACGAGGAAAAGTGCAACGGCTGCGGTGCCTGCGCGTCAGCCTGCCATGAAGGCGCCATCGGCATGGTGGATGGCAAGGCAAAGCTCCTCCGCGACGACTATTGCGACGGCCTAGGCGCCTGCCTGCCGTCCTGCCCCACCGGCGCTATCAGCTTCATCGAGCGCGAAGCCGAAGCATACAGCGAGACCGCCGTCAAGGCAAACAAAGTAATGAAAGCATTAAAAGAAGAAAAGCCTCTTCCCTGCGGCTGCCCCGGATCTCAGTCAAAAGAGCTAAAGCGGGCTGAGGCTGCGGAATGCTCCTGCGCCAGTGAAAAACCCGCCGCCAGTATGCTCACGCAGTGGCCGGTGCAGATCAAACTCGTGCCCGTCAACGCACCCTACTTCAATAACGCCCACCTTCTTGTCGCCGCAGACTGCGCCGCATATGCCTACGGAAATTTCCACAATGATTTCATCCGGAACCGCATAACCCTCATCGGCTGCCCGAAGCTCGATATGGTTGACTACGCCGAAAAGCTGACCGCGATAATCAAAAATAACAATATAAAAAGCCTGACCGTTGTTCGCATGGAAGTTCCCTGCTGCGGCGGCATTGAAAACGCCGCAATACGGGCGCTTCAGGCAAGCGGCAAGTTCATTCCCTGGCAGGTAGTCACCCTCTCGACCGACGGAAAAATACTTGACAGATAATAAAAAAACCGGCTCCGGCCGGTTTTTTTACGGAGATACGGTCGCTTTTCGTGAAAAGCTCCGCAAAAGCTTTCTTGCCAATTTCTAAAAAATCTGCTTCTGTTATAAAGAAACCTCGCTTTTCACGTTCACCGTCTCCTTACGGTACATGGCATGGAGAATTATCGGGGTTGCAAAGCTGGTTATTATAATGAGGAAAACTATAAACGGCATGATTGAACTGTCTATCATCCCGTATTCAACCCCCTTCTGAGCCGTTACGAGGGCGACCTCCGCGCGCGCCATCATCCCTATGCCGACCTTAAACGAATCGCTCTTACCGTAGCGGCAGGCCAGGGCAGAGAGACCGCAGCCTAAAACCTTTCCGATCATTCCCGCGGCGATAAAGAAGACGCCGAACAGAATCATCTTTGTGTCGAAACCGCCGAATTTGGTTGAAATCCCGATATTGCTGAAGAATATAGGTACAAATATCATATATTCCAGTATATCTGCCTTGCTGTTTATATATTTGCTGTCTTTGTTTGTTGATAAGATAAGCCCGACTATGTATGCACCGGTTATATCGGCGATTCCGAACCACCGCTCGCTGGCGTAAGCGACAAAAAAGCAGAAAGCAATGCTGAAAATAGGGATAAGGCGGTGGTGCGGATATTTATTATCCAGCCATTTAAAGAATCTGCTCGCAATCAAAGCGATAACTGCGACCACAGCGAAATAAGCCAGGGTCTTTAACACTACCGTCCAGGGGTTTATATCAGAGGACCCGCCGTCCCCCTTGAGAGCAAGCACAAATGAAAGCACGACAATGCCGATGATATCGTCGATGATAGCTGCGGTAATTATCGTCGTACCGACCTTAGTATCAAGCTTTCCCAGCTCGCGCAATGTCGCGACGCTGACGCTGACCGAGGTGGCGGTAAGTATTGTGCCGTAAAACAGATTTGTAAGTATCGTGTCGTGGTTCAGCGCTCCGAAACCTCCGTTAAAGAGGGTGGCGACGACAAAGCCGAGCGCCATTGGTACCACGACCCCGGCACATGTTATAATTATAGCCGGCCCGCCGATACTTTTAATTTTTTTGAGATCTGTCTCAAGTCCGGCTGAGAAAAGGATAAGGACAACGCCGATTTTGGCAAAAAATTCAAGCCCCGTCCGGCTTGTGTCAGTGAGTATTGTCTGCCCGGGAACATAGTTTATAAGTCCTATAAGTATACCTGCCAGAAGCATGCCGACGACAGCCGGTATTTTTACTTTTTCGCACAGCTTCATCAGTATTTTTGAAACGAAAAGAAGAATTGCCAGGGGAAGAAGAATTGAAAAGTATTCCATGATTTGAACTCCGGATTTGAAAACCGCCGCGTTCCCGCGGTGAAAAATTTAGACCAACATATTATAGCACCGGGTATTAAAAAGTGCAATACCCAAAACAAATACTTTTTTAAGAAAAGAAAACATCCCCCGCGGCGTCGGCTGCGGGGGATAATCTATCTGAACTTAATATCTTATCTGACTTTCGAGCGCCTTCTGCTCCTCTGTCGGATTTGCGAGTTTGAACTCAGCTCCCACTGAGTCTGCCGTGGGGCTCTTGCCGCAGATATCCTTTATCTGCGCTTTTGTTGCGGCGAGATAGAGTTTGCCGTCAATTATTCCGGCCTCAAAACCCTGCGCCTTGAAGAATTCATAAGCCATGCTGAGATTTAGAGCCTCATCCTTACTTTCGCCCGAAACGGCGAAATCGACGACGAGAGCAAAGTATTTACCGTCTTCCGAAGTCTCAAGCTCTGACCCGAGTGTTATCGAGGTTCTGAAGTATCCCGGCCGGACGGGGTTCGCCCATATCCCCGCAGGACCGCCCTCGGGCTCAGTGGCGCTCTGCGTCAGCCCGAAGAAAAGTCCCTGGAAGCCTTCGGTGCTGATTATGTTGTATTTACTGTCGGTGGCAGTGTCGTCCGGAATGCCTGCATTCTGATGCAGCAGAATGCCGATTACTGCTGTCACTATAATGCAGAAGCAGGCTGCGAGCGAGCCGATTTTAATCATCCTGCCCCTTCTCTGCTTTTTTTTGCTCTCATGGAATTTTTCGCTGTCATGGACTACGATATCGGGTATCTCACCCACTGCGTCGTACATTTTATTTTTATTCATAAAATAAATCCTCTCTTTCAAGATATTGTCTTAATTCCGCGCGGACGCGGAAAAGTATATTAGCCGCCTTGCTCTCGCTTATCTCAAATGTTGTAGCGATGTCCCTTATCGGATATGAATGGAAGTAGCGCAGGACGAACATTCTGCGGCGTTCCTCAGGCAGAAGCAAGAGAAATTTCCCTATCGCCCCGCCCAGCCGTTCGTTCTCTATCTCCTCGTCGATATTCCCGCAGACCGGAAGGCATTCCTCCAGCTCATCAATCGACAGTTCGACCTCGCCTCCCCTTCGCTTTGCCGCAAAGCGTTTCCTCGAGCGGTCAATCGAGATGCGCCGTGCCAGCTTTGCGATGTAAGAGGAAAGGATCCCGGGCTGCTGCGGCGGAATTGAATTCCATACAGCAAGGTATGTATCGTTTACGCACTCCTCGCTGTCAGGCTTGTTCCCGAGAATGTTGTATGCGATGCGGCCAATATATCCGCCGTATTTTTTAGCGGTCTCGGCAATTGCCTCTTCGTTCCTCGACATATAAAGTCCAACTATCGCTTCGTCTTCCATTGTTCCGGTCATCTCCTCCCATTGATTTAAGTTCAAGGCGCCTTCATACATATATCTCGTAAAATTTTTATTTTCATCTGACACGATTATAACATTTTTCAAAAATATTTCAATATTTCCGCCATAATTCCCCTGACTGCCCTCATCAGACAAACAAATTTGGTCTTACGGGATTATAATGTATAATATTTCTTAAAAAAGAGGGAATAATATCATCAGCGAGACCCGAAAATATGGAAAAGGAGTAAGTATGGAAAGCAAAAAGTTCATTCCCTCGAACGATACGAACAAAGCCGGCAGCATGAAGCAGTCGACGAACGAGCCCTCAAAGGACAAGAAGACAGCCGGAAACAATCAATGGGTATCCACCGGCGCCACTCCCGGTAAGGACACCCATACCTCCGGCACAGACGCAGGCAAGAAGACCGGCCAGCAGCCGAAATAACCCGTAAACCCTTAAAAAATAGCCCCTGCCCCGCGCTTCAGCGCGGGGCAGGGGTTATTTTAAAGGAGGAATTACGGTCGCTTTTCGGGAAAAGCTCCGCAAAAGCTTTCAGCTATTTTGTTTATGCTTTCTTTATATGCCTTACAAGCTTCACAACTTCATACCACATTACAGCTGCAACTCCTATTCCGAGAGATGCAAAGAACTGTCCCGCAGTAAGAGGAGCCAGCTTTAGAAATCCGCAGAGCGGTGTATAGATTATTAAAAGAAGCATTATAAGAGTCCCGCCTGCGACAAACCACATAACCTTATCCTTTGCGAGCAGTCCGACCGAGCGGAATGCGAAATCGCTCTCCGAGCTGTTTACAATAACAAGGAAGAGGTTTGATATAATCACAACCGCAAGGCCCATGGTGCGGGCGACAGGTGCGTTCACCGGGTTTGAGTCAAGCATGTAAAGGTATATGCCGAAGGAAGCCGCAAACATAACAAGGCCCTGGATAATACTTTTCGTAAGGATTCCCGCAGTCAGAAGCTTTTCTTTCGGGTTTCTCGGCTTTCTGTCCATTACATCTGTTTCGGCTGGCTGACGTTCAAGCACTATTGAGCAGGTGGGGTCGATAATCAGTTCAAGCAGTACAACGTGAAGCGGTAACAGGAGCAGCGCCGCGGGAGCAATCCCGAGGAAGGGGGCCAGCAGCGAAGCCAGTGCAATCGGTATATGTATCGTGAACACATAGCCGACGGCTTTTCTTATGTTGTCGTATATACGCCTGCCGTCCTTGACAGTTTCCACAATTGTCGTAAAGTTGTCGTCCATCAGAATAAGGTCAGCGGCCTCCCGCGAAACCTCGCTGCCGCGCTTGCCCATCGCAATTCCTATATCGGCATATTTAAGCGCAGGCGCGTCGTTGACTCCGTCGCCGGTCATTGCGACTATCTCTCCGTTTTCCTTAAAAGCCCTGACTATCCGCATCTTGTGCTCGGGAACCACGCGCGAGAAAATGCTTACATCCTTCACCTTTTCGCAAAGCTCAGCGTCGCTCATCTTATCGAGCATGTCGCCGGTGATTATGTTGTCGCAGCCCTTCATGCCGATCTGCCGTGCGATTGATGAAGCCGTCATTCCGTTGTCGCCTGTTATCATAACTACGCGTATGCCGGCTTTGTTGCAGATTTCTATGTCGCGCCTGACCCCCTCTCTGGGCGGGTCAGCCAGCCCTACAAGACCGATCAGTGTCAGACGGCAGTCGGTAATATTCTCCGGTATCTCAGCCGCAGTGCAGGGTCTTGCTGCGGCTACGGCGATAACGCGCAGCGCCTCAGATGACATCTCAAGTATTTTCCCGGCCGCCGCCTTTTTTTCCTCGGCGCTCATCTCACATATTGTAAGTATCTTTTCGGGCGATCCCTTGGCGGCTATTATTAATCCGTCGCCTCTTTTCCAGACATGCCCCATCATTTTAAGCTCGTTGGTGAAGGCGTATTCGCATATCAGCTCGCCCAAAAAAAGTTTATCCCGTGAGTATCCGTTTTTATGGCAGTAGGAGAGCATTGCCTTTTCCATCGGGTCATATGCCTCAGTCTCGCAACCGAGCCCCATTGTTTCAATAAGGGCAGCGTTACTTCCGCCAGGCGACCAGATTTTCTGTACCGTCATCTGGTTCATAGTAATAGTTCCGGTTTTATCCACGCAGAGCACCGAAACCGCGCCAAGTGTTTCGACCGAGGGGAGTTTACGCACAAGAGACTGTTTTTTTGCCAGTCGCCAGGCTCCCATCGAGAGGAATACGGTGAGTATCACCGGGAATTCCTCGGGTATCATCGCCATCGCAAGAGTAATACCCGAGAGTATGCTTTCAATTATTCTCTCACCCGGCGCGTGATCGGGTATGTTGAAAAATGTAATCACTCCGACCAGCGCGAAGAGCACGGCGGCGATCCCGGCGCAAAGCTTTACAAGGCTGCCGGTCTGCTTTTGCAGCGGTGTCTGTGCATCAGGGGCTGCCGCCACATGGGTGCCGATTTTCCCGTATTCTGTTGACGCTCCGATCTTATCCACAAGAACCGTTGCCGACCCCTGTGTCGCCAGCGTTCCGGCGTAACAATAATCCCGTCTCCAGTAGTCTCCTGCCGGCGCGGCGCCTTCCCCCGTCACCTTCCATACCCCTTCAGCCTCGCCGGTCAGCGAGGATTCGTCGACGCAGAGATCGCTGCATTTTATAATCTCACCGTCGGCCGGAATCTTGACGCCTTCGCAGATAATCATAAGGTCCCCGGGCACAAGGTCCTCGCTTGCAATTACCTTCTGGGCGCCATCGCGGATCACTTTGACATGCGGTGCCGATAAATCCTTCAGCGCGTTCAGGGTCCGGTCTGTTTTCCATTCCTGGATTATGTCGATACTGATGATTCCGATAACGAAAACCAGCATTATCGCGCCGTCACCCGGCTCGCCTAGAATAAAATAAATAACGGCAGCGGCAATCAGCAAAAGGAACATCGGCTCGCAGATAATGTGAAGAGCTTTTTTTATAAAGCTGTCCTTTTTCTCAGGAGTCAGAATGTTTTTGCCGTATTTCCCCTGCAATTCCCTGACTTCGGCAGAAGTCAGACCGTCAAGACTTTGTTTTTGTCCTGTCATAAAAGAACCTCCGTTTTCGCACTTATAGTGCGACGTTTGATTTCTCCTATGGCACTCCATATAATGAGGTCGTTGTTCCAAAATATGTACAAAAAAAGCACACCTATGGAACATACTACTGTCCCACAGACGTGCGTAATATCATCTGCTGCCGTTCTCCCGCGGCCCGGCCCCATGACCATCTCGGTTCATCGCCTGCTCAGTTTGTACTGTTGATCTCGCATTTCAAATTGTTGAAACGTAATGCAGTGCAAAGAGATGTATAGAGTATATCACGACTTTTATATAATGTCAAGCCTCACGGAAAAGTTTTTTATTTTTTCCGCATAATTACATATATGCGGCGCTGTTGGTATATTGCGGTGTGGAGGCGCCACCCGGACGCCCGCCGCGGCGGGCTATCGTATTGTCCGATTCCGCACTCCGTGTCCAAAACAAAAGCCCCACGCGTTGCGTGGGGCTTTTGTTTTGGAGGCGCCACCCGGAATCGGACCGGGGGTGAAGGTTTTGCAGACCTCTGCCTTACCGCTTGGCTATGGCGCCGAAGTGTTTAGAGTTGAAACGGGTACGATTTTCTTCTTTCGTACCCGTCTTTTTGTTGGAGCGGATTACGGGGCTCGAACCCGCCACCTCGACCTTGGCAAGGTCGCGCTCTACCAAATGAGCTAAATCCGCGGAAATGGTGCCTCCGGTCGGAATTGAACCAACGACACGGGGATTTTCAGTCCCCTGCTCTACCAACTGAGCTACAGAGGCGTACAGCAAGGGCTGCAGCGTGAAAGCAATACTTTCACTTTTATTGAGCCGTTCGTCAGACGGCAGGGTAATTGGCGACCCGGATGGGGCTCGAACCCACGACCTCTAGCGTGACAGGCTAGCGCTCTAACCAACTGAGCTACCGGGCCGTAAAAAGCATTAGTCTGGCTGCCATAAAAAACGGGTTGGTGGGAACAGCAGGGCTCGAACCTACGACCCCCTGCTTGTAAGGCAGGTGCTCTCCCAGCTGAGCTATGCTCCCAATTCCGCCTCGCCGGCTATCGGCGACGGGTATCATTATAACATAGCCACATTACTTTGTCAACACCTTTTTTCACTTTTTTTATATGTTTTTATTATATGTTTCAATATGATTGTGTGCAACCAAAAATAATGGGTCAGCCCAATTGAACCAGGCTGCCCATATAATTCCAGATGGCTCACTTATCCCGGCAGTAACTCAACCGCTTCTTCCTTGCGTGCTCAACCGACCCGCATATCACATAATAAATCGGGATTGTGAGAAAAACAATCCAATGAGGATGCCAGAGGCCGTAAACCATTCCGATCAGAAGATAAATCCCCGCCACAAAAACCGGATACACAAAGTAGCTCGGTTTTCTTTTTCTCACCGCGGTAAAAAGGGTCAGAAGGATAGGTATGAGAAAAAACACCAGCCAGCCCCGCGTCCAGCCGTAACCGTTTGGAATCGTAAATCCCATTATAAGATACGCGATTGCCGCCAGCATCGGAAGAATTCCCGAAAACCAGTGCGGCGCGTGATGCCACTCCTCGTCGTTGATATAAACCTTGCCGTCCTTTGTCTCCACCACCGTTTCACCGTCCTCGCTGTGAACATGAATGTTGCCCGGGTCGATATGGACCTTCTCGCCGTTCTTGTCTTCGATGTGTATTCCTTTAAGGCTGATATGAACCTCGTCGCCGTTCTTGTCGCTGACGTGAATCCCGTTAAGGCCTATACTCACCCTGTCGGTCTTCTTTTCCCCGCAGCATTCCCCGTCTTTGCAGTCATCTTCATCATCGTCATCGTCATCATCATCGTCGTCGCTGCCGCCCTCTTCGTCATCGTCATCCGCGGCTTTTTTATCGCCGTCTTTTCCGGAAGCACCGGCACTGTCCTTCATTTCCTTATTATCCTTAACCGCCTCGCCGCGGTTTTTTTCGTCACTGACACCGGCTGCTCCGGTCTTCGCCGCGGGGCTTTTCGAGCCGTTGATCAGTTCATCGATGGTCACTCCGTAAAGAGACGCGAGCGCTATGAGATTGTCGGTGTCGGGCGAGGCCTCGACCCTCTCCCATTTTGAAACCGCCTGCCGGCTGACCCCTATCTTAGCGGCAAGCTCCTCCTGTGAATACCCGCTCGCCCGGCGGTACTCAAGAAGTCTGTTTGCTATCCTGATATTCATGTTTTCCTCCATAAATGTGTTTTATGGCTTGATTATAAGGTTTCGCAATCGGGTTGCGCAATACATTTAAGCTCACAAAACCCGCAACTTTAGGTTGCGGAAAGCTTCATTCTGCCGTTTATTCACCGGGATAAGCCGTTTTTGCTTCGTTTATCAGCCTGTATACCCGCTCCGCGTCGGCAATGTCAATAAAAGAATCAAGCAGCTGATTGTTATTTGAAATTCTGTCACTATACTTGCCGTACGGGTACTCCGGAACAAAGTTCGGCACATTGAAAACGATAGTTCCGCATCCGGTACCCCTCTTGCTCTTTATCAGCTGAACATCACTTATGCGGCTGTATCTTATTTCACGGAAGCGGACTGTCTGTCCGGTTATGCAAAGTAAAATTCTTCTGCCGGTAACGGCATAATAGGTGTTTTTTTTGTTGGTGTATAAAATAATCCACCTTCCGAATGAGGTATAAATACCAACCGCCACAAATAACAGCCCGAATATTCCCAGTATCCCGGATGATCTTAAAGCTGTAACCGACCAGACAAAAGCAAAAACAGTAAAAATTATTCCAATGAAAAAGGTTCTTAAATTTATATCCCATCGACCTCCGACATGCTCTCCCGTCGGTCGTCCGAACCATATCAGCTTCTCGTCAGGATCCATGTATCTGAAAAGCGGGCTCTTTTCAAAATCCTGCGCCTCAGTGTTTCCTCTCTCCCATTCGCCGGAATAGTTTTCCGCGTCGGGTTTGTCTTCTGCGCCGCTGTCAACTGTGCCCGCGTGTTCTTTCCCTTTTCCGCTTTCATCATCCCGGCAGTTTTCCACGGGGGCTTTTTTAAACTCGTCCTCGGGAACGCCAAAAAGCCTGGCAATAAGAACAACCGACTCCTCGCCCGGAATCTCCCGCCCCGCCTCCCACTTCTCAACCGTCTCCGCCGGGACCCCAAGCATCCGCGCAACCTTATCCACCGACATCCCCTGGCGCTCGCGGCAACGCTTAATATTCTCCCCGATACTGTTTTTCACGACGTCACCCCGTTCCTGCTATTCTTTATTTCCTGACAGCTATATACCATCTCTCGCAATCAGCAGCCGGCTCCCCGAAGTTATAGTCACCCCACACCCCGCAGAATTCGAGTCCGGCGGCCGACACCGCCGCCCGCAGTTCCTTAAGAGTATAGCAGCGTTCTGTCTGCTGCTCGTCCGAACGCGAGTATGACCCGTTTTGCTTCTCCTCGAAAATCGTCAGATAAAAGTCGCACAGCCGGTTCTTGGGGTCGAAATAATTCTGCCACGCGCAGAAAATCTCCGGGCTTTCGTCACCGCCCTCATCCTCAAGTATATACGCCTTGTCAGCGTATATATTCTCAAATTTGTACGGCGTGTTGACATCAAATATAAAAATCCCGCCCGGATCGAGATAATTGGAAACATTAAAAAGACAGCGGGAGAGGTCTTCGTCCCCTGTCAGATAATTGACGCTGTCAAGACACGAAACGACCGCTCCGACGCTGCCGTAAAGTTCAAATTCACGCATATCCTGCATGAGAAAAAGCGGATTATCAGGTTTCTCGCGCAGACCCACCGCCGCCGAGAGCATTTCGGCGCTCTGGTCGACACCTATCATATCATAGCCGCGCGCAGCCAGCTCAAAAGTCATTCTGCCGGTCCCGCAGCCCAGGTCAAGGACAATTTCCGGCTTCTGCCGCGCAAACCGGGAAAAGCAAGCCTCGATGAAATCGGCCCAGCTTTTGTAGTCGATATCCCGGTTCAGCCGGTCGTAAACACGCGCGAGCGGTCCGTAGCTCCCGGATCTTTTGCCGCCCCCCGTCACGCCGCCCGATCTCATCTGCGTTTATCCAGCTTTTCAAGGACGCTGAGATATCCGTCGCTCCCGTATTTGAGGCAGCGGTTGACACGGCTGATTGTTGCCGTGCTCAGTCCGGTCTGCTCGGCGATTTCGGAATATATGTAATTCTCGTTCAGCATCTTTGCGGCATGCATCCGGCGGGACATCTCCTGCAGCTCGGAAACCGTGCAGAGGTCTTCGAAAAAGTTATAGCAGTCCTCAACCGTCTCAAGCGTAAGTATGCCCTTGAACAGATAATCAAGTTTTTCGTCTCTTATTTTGCTTTTCATCGCTGTACCTTTCCATATAAATTACTTGAATTTCAACCAAATATATTTTAATACTTTTTTTCGTTAAAGTAAAGTGTTTTTTCACATTTTACAGCTTTTCCGTCATCCAACCGTACTTTTTGTGAATTTTGACAATTACTCGGGCTTTTTAAGCCCCAGCATGGGTATAAGTTTCTCTATGTCGCCGGCTCCCATTATCACAAGCCTGTCGCCGGAATAAACGTTGTTCTTTACGAAAACGGCTATCTTTTCCATACTGTTGATGTATTCCGCTTTCTCGCCTATTGCGATTGCCAGCTTTTTCGAGCTGACCCCGCATTCCTCGGCTCCCCGCGCCGCGTAAACGTCTGCAATCACAACCCGCACAGCCATGTCAAAGGCTTCGGTAAACTTTCCGAAGAGTGACGCCATCCGGCTGAAAGTGTGGGGCTGGAATACGCAGACCACGTCGCCCGGGCCCATTCCGGCCAGCGCCTCAAGAGTGGCGCGAATCTCGGTGGGGTGATGAGCGTAGTCACTGTAAACGTTGGCGCCGTTGAGCGTCCCGATAAGTTCAATTCTTCTGCGCGCGCCGGTAAAAGCCCCTAAGCCTTCCCCGATCTTATTCGCGGGAATTCCCGAAATATTTGACGCTGCCGCCGCGGCAAGCGCGTTATAAACGTTATGCATACCCGGTATGGCCAGGCTGACGTGGCAGAGATACCCGTCCTTCTTCACGATGTCAAAGCTGTAACATCCCTCGTCGTTGACAATATTTATCGCTCTGTACATCGCGTTGTGGTTGTGTATTCCGAAGGTGACAACATGGTCGCCCATGAGCGAGCGCTGCGCCACCTCCATCACATTGTCGTCGTCGGCGTTGGCGACCATATAGCCGTCGGGAGAAGCGATATGGACATACGAAACAAAGGAATCCTTTATCTGTCCTATTCCGGAGAAATAATCGAGATGTTCAGGTTCGATGTTGAGCACCACAGCAACTGTAGGCCTGAAGTCCAGGAATGAATCCCTGTACTCGCAGGCTTCGAATATGAAGTTGTCCTTGTTTCCTATTCTGTAGGCTCCGCCCATATAATTGAGCTCCGCGCCTGCCAGCACCGTGGGATCGACTCCGGCGCCTATGAATATCTGCGCGCACATAGATGTGCAGGTGCTCTTGCCGTGCATACCCGAGATACCGACGCGGTTTTTATACCCCGTCATCAGATATCCCATATAGTCGGCCCTTGAGATAAGGGGAAGTCCCGCCGCCTCTGCTGCCGCGTATTCGGGATTGTCCCGCGGAATCGCAACAGTGTAGACAATGACGTCGTACCCTACGATGTTCTCTGCGTCATGCTTGTATTTTATATCAATTCCTTCTTTTGAAAGGCGGCGCGTGAGTTCGCTCTCGGTTCTGTCTGAGCCGCCGGTGCGGAAGCCCTCAAGATATGTCAGATGCGCCAGTGACGACATATTTATCCCGCCGATTCCGATGAAAAAGACAGCGCGCGCGGCCTTCATCAGTTCGCCAATTTTTAAAGGCCCGAAGTGCGTATTCTCGGTTAACATATTAATCTCCCATGCCGCCCATGGCGGCGCAAATATTGATCCCTTTTAAAATTTTCACAAAAAAATTCACTTTTGTTTGAATAACCGTCACAATGCTATTCTATACTATTAATCGTAGATTGGTTACTTATACAATGTCTGGCTGCATTCCGGAAAATCCCCAGGATGCGGGACATTATCAGACAGACAGCTACAATTAAGTTAAAATCATACGCCGTATATCCGGCAGGAGGTAAGCAATGCAGATCACAGATATTAAGGTAAGAAAACTCTTCGAAGACGGTCCCATGAAAGCGATCGTATCGGTGACGTTTGACGGTCAGCTTGCTGTCCATGATATAAAGGTTATCAACGCACGTGATAAATTCTTTATCGTTATGCCCAGCCGTAAAAATCCCGACGACACTTACCGCGACATAGTACATCCCATAAACGCATCTTTCCGCGCCCTACTTGAATCTACCGTCATCGAAGCATATCAGAACGAGCTTAAAGTAGCCGCTTCAGCTGCTGCTTCCGCGGAAGACAGCGCCATTCCCGACGCGCCGAACGCGGTCTGAGGATATATTATGCGGGCGAATCCGGAAACTTATCAGTAAAGCAGTTCCGCGCCCCGATACCCTTCCCGCGAATTTTTGTTGAACCCAGCACAAAGGCAGACCGGTC
>JAEAME010001290.1_pt1 | contig 18176 bp, 18 predicted proteins | sample 8958731 | NCBI WGS metagenome assembly JAEAME01 (sample SAMN16933194, study PRJNA681113) | bioreactor sludge metagenome | isolation source: anerobic bioreactor sludge (Control) | place: India:Bengaluru | collected 2018-10-24 | reverse complement strand
AAATATGGAAGTGTAAGCAGTCTCAAGATAAACTATAAGACGGAACTTCAGGAAAAGTATGCAAAATCGAAAATGGAAATTGTATATTCCATTATTAATATAAAAGGACCCGAGCATGATTGTATATATACGGCAAAGGTAACCGTAGGTGATAAGTACTCTGCAATAGGTGAAGGAAAATCAAAAAAAGAGGCCGAGCAAAATGCAGCCAAACAGATATTAGAGAAAAAGAGTGGAAAGAACTCTTGTTTATAAGCATATGCTATGTTAAAATAAAATAAAATAATTTTGAGGTGTCTTATGATAAAGGTTACAGTATGGAATGAATTTTTACATGAACAAAACTCTGAATCAATAAAAGCGGTATATCCTAACGGTATCCACAATGAAATAGCAAACTTTTTAAATATGAATGATGATATTACAGTGAGAACGGCTACTCTCGGAGAACCGGAAAACGGACTTACAGACGAAGTTTTAAATGATACGGATGTTTTAATATGGTGGGGTCATGTTGCTCATCATGAAGTACTTGATTCTGTTGCAGATAAAGTCAGAGACCGTGTGCTAAGAGGTATGGGCCTTATAGTACTTCATTCCGCTCATTATTCAAAGCCTTTTATAAAGTTAATGGGAACAAGCTGTTCCCTTAAATGGCGTGAAAATGACAGAGCAAGAGTATGGTGTGTTAATCCCGGACACCCGATAGCAGAAGGAATACCCGAATACTTTGAACTGGAACATGAAGAAATGTACGGCGAATTCTTTGATATTCCACAGCCGGATGAACAAGTATTTATAAGCTGGTTTAAAGGCGGCGAAGTTTTCAGATCGGGGTGCACATTTAAAAGAGGTTACGGTAAAATATTCTATTTTCAGCCCGGACACGAAGAATACCCGACATATAAGAATATAAATGTACAGAAGGTAATTACAAACGCAGTACGCTGGGCAAGACCCTTAAACAGAAGAGAAAGGATCGATTCGCCTTGCGCAAAAGCTCTGGAACAAGGCTGATTATACCCGTTTTTATACCTCATGAAGGTTGTCCTAACGCATGTGTTTTCTGCAATCAGAGGTCTATAAGCGGCATAGTAAGTTCTCCTTCGCAAAAAGATATTTTGGATACGGTTCATATGTATCTGAAAGTAGCCCACAGATATACTGATGTTGAGCTTGCATTTTTTGGCGGAAGCTTTACTGCTATAGATAAAAACCTTCAGGAAAAGTACTTATCCTGTGTTTCACCTTTTATAGGAAACGGCATTGACTCAATAAGGATATCTACGAGACCCGATTGCATTGATGACGATATTCTGTCGATGCTTAAAAAATATAACGTATCGGTAATAGAGTTGGGTGCCCAGTCTATGGATGACAAAGTGCTGAAACTATCGGGACGGGGTCATATGGCATCGGACACCGTCAACAGCTCTGCCCTTATAAAGAAACATGGTATTGTATTGGGTCTGCAAACAATGCCTGGATTACCGGGTGCAGACAGGAACAGTGACATTGAAACAGCAAAAAAAATAGCGGATTTGGAGCCTTCGCTTGTACGCATATACCCTACAATAACCATAAAAGATACTTATCTTGAGGTTATGTATAACAGGGGTGAATATATACCGGCGCCTATAGACTACATGGTTGATTTGTGTGCCGAAATAGTAGGAATATATGAACAAAGAAATATTGATGTAGCCAGAATAGGCCTGCAATCCTCCGAAAATATGACAGAAGAAAAGACAATTATTGCAGGACCTTATCATCCTGCTTTCGGTCAGCTTGTTTTCTCAAGAATTGGGCTTAAAAAAATAGAGGCCAAAATGACCGAAGATAATATATACGATGCCACTGTAGAAATTAAGGTTCCTTCGGGTGAGTTGTCAACATATATAGGACAAAAAAAGTGTAACGTCAAAGAACTTAAAGATAAATTTGATTTAAAATCGATAAAGTTTACAGAGGATGAACATATACGGGAAGATTTTATAATTCAGGCAATAAAGTAAAACCAGGGATGTGAATATATGCCCAAAGAAGTTTTCAACAGATATGAAGTAAAGTATAAGCTGGATACAGATACATATAAAAGTATTTTAAAATTAATGAAAGATAATGTTGAGGCGGATAAGTATAATAAAGACGGTTGCTTCTATACAATATCAAACATTTATTATGATACGGATGATAATCATCTTATACAAAGATCTCTTGATAAACCCATATACAAACAAAAACTCAGACTTCGGGGATACGGTATTCCCGGTCAGGGTGATATTGTGTTTCTTGAAATAAAAAAGAAAGTAAACGGTATTGTCAATAAAAGACGTACAAGTATTGAGTTGTTTGAAGCATATGAATATCTGGAAACCAAAATAAAACCCGAATACAAGTCATATATGAACACACAGGTTTTAAATGAAATTGATTATTTGATACATATATATGACCTGAAGCCCGCTCTTTATTTAGCTTATGACAGAATGGCTTATTTTGATAAGGACGATCCGAATCTAAGAATTTCTTTTGATACAAACATAAGATCAAGACGCGAAAACTTAAGGCTTGAAGAGGGAGATTTCGGAACCCCTCTTGTCGAAAACAATGAATGGCTCATGGAAGTAAAATCGGGTCAGAGTATTCCGAAGTGGCTTTCGGATATACTTTGTGATTTAAAAATATACCCTTCAAGCTTTTCAAAATACGGTACGGAATATTTTAGATATATTAATAATGCTTTTACATTGCCAAGAAAAGAAAAAGGAGAAATGAAAATATGTTCCAACAATCAATCGGCTCATTTGATACCGGAGCCGGATCAATTGCCGCAAACAGCGCAGTAATTATTATACTTACAGCCCTTGCACTTGGTTTTGCTGTGAGTATCGCATATATGATTGCCGCAGCAAAACAGGGATATTCACAGAATTTTATGCTTACGCTTGTGGTTATCCCACCTATTATCGCTTTTATTATATTGATTGTAGGCGGAAGTATTGCTGGTGCGTTTTCACTTGCCGGTGCATTCTCGCTTATAAGATTCAGAAGCGCAGCGGGAGATCCAAAAGATATTTCGTATATTTTTCTGGGAATGGGAGCGGGTTTTGCAGTAGGAAGAGGCTACATATATTATGCAGTTATATTTACTGTTGTTATTGGTGTACTTCTTGTTGTACTCACAAAAACCGGTTACGGAATTAGAAAAACAAAATCGATGCTGCTCAGAATAAAGGTTCCCGAAGATTTAAATTACCCCGAAGCTTTTAAGGAAGTACTTGAACAATATACAAAAAGTTATTCCCTTATTAGGGTAAAATCTGTTGATTTGGGTGCGCTTTTTGAACTTACATATGCTATAATAGAAAAAGACAATATCAATGAAAAGCAGTTGTTAGATGATTTAAGATGCCGAAACGGTAATCTTACGATTGTACTTCAGGTAAACGAGGAGAATGCAAACTTTCCTATTACATAACTAATGCGGGAGAATCATTATGGAGAAAGACAGAATTGATACTCATCATATAGACATACTTGACGGTGTCAGAGCATATTCGGTTATCATAGTAATGCTTTTTCATTTCTGGCAGCAGTCATGGTATAACAAAACAATTTATTTTTCATGGTTTGATAAGTTTGGAATCAAAGAGATAAACTTTGAATGGCTATGGAGAACAGGCTATGTATTTGTTGATATGATGATCCTGATAAGCGGCTTTTTACTTTTCCTGCCTTATGCCCGTCACATGGTAGAGGGTACTCGGCTTCCGGGTACTATAGATTTCTATAAAAAGAGGGCTGCAAGGATAATTCCTTCATATTGGTTCTGTGTACTTTTATTGCTTTTTGCATTTGTCATACCTTTTAAAGAATACTGGACTATTGAAAGCTTAAAAAAAGATTTGTTTGCACAGCTTACATTTACCCAGATGTTTGATAATGCAACAAAGAACACTATATTTAACGGTGTACTTTGGACTGTAAGCGTAGAGGTGCAGCTTTATATTATATTTCCTCTTCTTGCTTATGCTTTCAGAAAAAAACCTGTCATTACATACTTTAGCATGGTAACTGCTGCTTATTTATTTATTCAGTTTAAAGTATTAAACTCTAATTTGGATTTTATGATAAATCAAATGCCGGCCTTTTTAGGCGTTTACGCCAACGGTATGATGGGTGCTTTAGTTTTCGTAAATTATGCTAATAATCATAAAAGAGAGAAATATTCATCCGTTATCTTTACCGTAATATCAGTGTTATGTTTGTACATGATCAGACTTATGTTAGAGAACAGTCTTATGATTGCACCTGACGGTAGGGTGTGGCAGGTTGAATACAGATATATTCTGTCTCTTTTATTCTGTGCTTTTGTGGTTTCAGCCGCTCTTTCGGCTAAGTGGTTCCGCTTTATATTTTCTAACAGAGTGGCAAGGTTCTTGTCTACAATATCGTTTAATCTATACATATGGCATGCTCTTGTAGCTATAAAACTTAAATACAGGTTCAAAATACCGCATTGGGAGGGAGATACACCTCCTAACCAGACAGGAGACCGTGTATGGATGTTAAAATATCTGTTATTAATACTTGCGGTGTCGTTTGTTGTTGCCACCATTATGACATATGCCCTTGAAAAACCATGTGCCAATCTTTTACTGGGAAAACATAAAAAGAAAGCTATACCTGAAAAGGTTCCTGTTTTAGAGGAAGAAGCAGAAGTGCAAATACAATAGAATATATAATAAGAAAGACAATAAATCATAATCATTGACCCTTCCTAAAAAAGGTATTACAATAACTATATATAAAAAAAGGATGGTGATGTAATGCGTTTTAGAATTTTTGGCAGGGTCGTTTCTGTTAATTCGGTTATTTTGGTAATAACGGTTTTAGCTGTATTCCTAATTATTGCACTTATAGGGTATGCAATATCAAACAAGGAAGAAGATATACTGATTATGAATACACCTACACCCGTAATAAATGAAACGGAAGCAAGCCCTACAGAAGTTAAACTGATATCGGTACATATTATAGGTTGTGTAAAAGATAAAAAAGTTGTGAAAATACCCGAAGGAAGTACAGTGGAAGATGCTGTAGCAGCTGCAGGAGGTTTTACTGTTGATGCAGATCCTGATGCTGTGAATCTTGCTTTCAGGCTGTCAGACGGTATGCAGATTAAAATACCTTCAGTAAATGATCAGGATAAAGAATGGCTGGTAAACAACGGTAATACAAGCAATCCTACAGGTGACGGCTTAATAAGTATTAACAACGGTACTTTAGAAGAACTTATGACGCTTCCGGGTATAGGAGAGAGTATAGCAAAGAGTATCATTAATTACAGAATTGAACACGAAGGTTTTAAATCACTTGAAGAACTTAAGCAGGTACCCGGTATAAAGGATGTAAAGTATAAAGATATTATGGATTTAATAAAGTTATAAACAGTATTAAAAAAGGTGTTCCCTTTTAAGAGAACACCCAGATATTATTTGCTGAAATTTCTAAGAAGTACAGAGAATGCACCGCGCTTTATAATCTTTTGTCCATGCTCCTCAAGTATACTAAGAATTATATCAGAAGTTATAACTCTTGCATCAAATTCACTGGCCATATGTCTGAAATTCTGGATCAGAGGCATATATCTTTTTTGCAGTTTATAAACTATAAAATATTTATTGCTATATCTATACAATACCGCAGGTATGTTTTTGCATGCAGGGAATGATGTAACAAGAGAAATTAAATTTTCTATATCATTAAATGAAAGTACATCATAGTAATCTGTATGTTCTATAGTTTTAGCATTATGTTTTGTCTTTTCAGTTTCAGCTACACCCGTCATAATACGAAGAAATTCATCTACCTGAGCATAATCATCCGACGAAGTTTCATCACTTTCGGTTTCAATCTCGTAGTTTTCATCAACAGGAAAGAGTTCGCGAAGCAATGAGAATATTTTTTCAAATTGAGACGGACTAATTTCAGGAGAGCGCGATCCTTGAAAATTTGAGGGCGAATTGTTTGTTCTGGTAATGGTAATTACATGCTCACCCAATTTATTGGCAATAGGTTCGAACACAACTCTGCATTCGGAGATATTAAAGCCAAATTCGATTTCAGCATGACCGATTACATCTAATAAAAGTTTCTCGTATTGAGGGGAGTTGGATTTAATCTGTTTTGAATCAAGATTTCTGGTCTCAAAATCCGCAACAGATAATGTTATTTTTATAACATCTTCACTTATTTTTTCAATCTTCATACTAATCCTTCCCTTTCTCATATATTCTACATAAATCTTTTTTATGTATACATATATTATACGTCAATTTTCAAAAAAAGAGAAGAGTAAAATTTAGTATAATCAGTTTATGATAATTTTATACATTATTTTTCTGAAATTTTGATATATCTGATATATAATATTTTGAACTATAAATATAAACGGAGGATTTCATATTGATAAAATTAATTGATATTAATGAGGAAAATTGGTTTGAATTTACTCGACTGTGCGTTAACGATGATCAGCAGGCCTTTCTCGACAGGCCAATCGGTATTATGGCGAGAGCTTATGCATATCGCTTCTGTAATGCCAAAGTAATTGGTATTGCCAATAATGATCAGATTATAGGCATTGCATTAGTAAAGGATTTGGATGAAGAGCCCGCATGCTATGATTTGCAACAGTTTATGATCGACAAACAGTTTCAAAACAAAGGGTTTGGTACAGAAGCATTGAAATTGATTATTTCTCGGCTACAAAATGAAGGTAAATACAATTGCGTAGAAGTATGCGTCAATAAATCTGATGCACCTGCACTCCATGTTTACGAAAAAATAGGATTTCGAGATACGGGATACATTGATGATACTGCACCGGATTGTCTAAACCTAATGTACTATTTTGGAGAGAATCAGAAGGGTATGAAAGGATATACCGATATGCTGATATCCGACTTTTTAGACATAATATTTCAAAACGCATTTAAGCAGTATTTTTCGGAATTAGGTGTTAACGTAAAGGACTGGAACGGACTATTTAGGGAAATGAATGAGAGCGACAACTTAGCCTTTGTCAGACTGGATGAGAACAAAGAAATTATAGGATTCATTCTATTTAAGCCAACAGTGTTTAAAAGTAGCTTTTTTGAAGAAACATATGGCTTTATTCGTGAGTTTTGGGTCAAAGCAGAATATAGAAATAAAAAACACGGTTCCGAATTAATAGAGCTTACCGAAAAGTATTTACGCGACCAAGGAATATACAGCTCCATATTGACTACGGATACTGCAGAGCACTTCTACTTAAAACATGGTTATGTCAAAGTTCCTGGTTGCATAGCAAGGAATAAAAATGATGTATATGTTAAAAAAATATATTAAGTAAATTAATGACAAAGATCTTTTTTTAAATTTATTAATTTAGTTTGAGATTTGTCAATATACATAAGTTGATCAATATATCTGAAGAAAGAATCGGCATCCATGCCCGAATTTGCATCATATATAGCATATCCCATGGCAAAACTCAATTTATACTGCTTTTTATTTGAATTATTAAAAATACTTATCGATTCTCTTATGTTTTTTACTGCATTTTCGAGTTCCTCATTGCTATTAATATTAAGAATAATCAGAAATTCGTCTCCTCCGAACCTGGCTAAAAAATCATTATTGTTTATACATTTTTTTAATATCTTGACTGACTCTATTAATGCTTCATCGCCGGTACTGTGACCATAAGTATCATTAATGGATTTAAAGTCATTCAGATCTATCAGTATAGCGGAGAATGATTTACCGCCTTGGCTGTTTTTTATCATATACTTCATATAAAAGTCAAGCTGTAACCTGTTATATGCACCGGTGAGATAATCGATACTTAGGCTGCTGTCCTGTATATGAAAATAGATTATGAGGAGAGAAAGCATCATACCTATCCAGTTTGTACTGAGACCATAGAAAAAAGCCTGTAATGTAGAACCCAACACCTCAGGAATATAGAATAAAAGTAATGTATAAAAGTATTTTTTCTCAATGTTTTTTCTAAGTAATAAGATAAATAAAAATGAATATACAAATGGAATATTACAGAAAAGAAGATAGATCAGGAAGTAATTTCCTCTGTGATATACATTGTTGCTGTCAACATAAAAATACCATTTTGTATATAAACTGATTACCGATAAGACAGCATTTAAAATAAAAGGTATAACAACAATCCTTTTAAGAGCATTGGTTCTTTTATCATCATGAAGTATCTGATAGTCAATGTATAGTACCCAAAGTAAAGGTGCAATAGGTACAACTATATAGAGCAGCAGGTTTAAACCAGTATTTAAATACAGATAAACATTTCCGGACAGACGATTAAAAACCCATGCGAATATATCAATTATTAATATAAAAATATTAACCAGAACAAGAGAAATAAATAATTTATAGCTTGTAAATATTTTATTGAAATTATTATATGCACTTACATATATAAATAAAAGAATTAAAATGGATAATATACTGGAATCTATAGTTATTAGATTAATTTCAACCACCTGCTTCCGTTTGAACTAATTCGTTCGCATTAATTATAGCACACCAAATCTTAATACAAAAGTGATTTGACAACAGTTATCATAATACATAAAATTTAACTTTCCCCTTGTTTTTTTTACAATTTCATATATACTGTTATTATGTCCGTAATAATATGCTTGTACCCAAATAAGGAGGAAAACTTTTTGAGGAAAAAGAGAAGAGATATTTTATTCTTAATTATTTATATAATTATCGGAAGCCTGTTAGGCGGAATATTAGGAAATATATTATCAATGATACCACATATGGACTTTATGGCACTAGGAAGAGAAAATGTTTTTTCTGTCAACTTCAAACCTCTTTTTGATATCAATATAATCCGTTTTGGATTTGAACTGTCTTTGGGTATTAACATAGGCAGTATACTGGGCATAATACTCGCAATTGTAATATGGAGCAGAAGACATTAAATGGGTTTATTTTACGCCCGATAAATAAACCTTGACACACAAACATTCGTACTCGTTAATTGCAAATAATTACGATAAGGAGATGTTTGATGAACAATAATAAACTGACGCTGAAAGAAATGCCTGCCGGCGAGAGACCGTACGAAAGAATTGAGCAGTTTGGGGCATCGGGACTTACGGATGCGGAATTGCTTGCAGTAATTATAAAGACGGGCAGTGTAAATGAAACGGCGGTTGAATTATCAAGGCAAGTTCTCAAAGCATGCGGAGACAGAGGACTTTCGGCATTGCAGGATATGGAGATAGACGAGCTTAGACATATTAAAGGTATAGGTAAGGTAAAAGCGATACAGTTAAAAGCAATTTGTGAGTTAGCTGTACGAATGTCAGGCGGCAGGAATATTTTAAATAGAAAAACTAAAATAATCAGTTTTGCACAAATCGGCGATATTCTGCTTGGAGAAATGGAACTTTTAAAAAAGGAAGTTTTGAAAGTTGTATTACTTGATAGAAAGTGGCAAATAATAAAAATAAGTGACATTTCAATCGGAACAATTGATCAGGCACTTGTACATCCCCGTGAAGTCTTCAGTGACGCAATCAGAAACTTTGCATCTGCAATAGTAATTGCTCATAATCACCCAAGCGGCGACACAGAACCAAGCGGAGATGATATAGAAACAACAAGAAGGCTAATACTTGCAGGAGAAATTGTAGGAATAGAAGTTGTAGACCACATTATAGTTGGTAACGGTAAATATATGAGTATGCACATGGCAGGTATTATAAAAAAGATAAAAACCAGTCTATGCGCTGAAAATTAATAATAACAAATACAGAGGAGAGAAAAATTAAATGCCAAAAGATATAGGAATTGACCTTGGAACAGCAAATACACTAGTACATCTTCGCGGAAAGGGTATTATAATACGAGAACCATCGGTAGTTGCGGTCAATAAGGTAACAAAGGATGTTCTAGCCGTAGGTGACAACGCAAAGCGTATGATAGGACGCACACCTGGCAATATATCGGCAATAAGACCACTTAAGGACGGTGTAATTGCAGACTTTGAAGTAACCGAACAGATGCTCAAACACTTTATAGAAAAGGCAGTGGGCAAATGGGGTAAACCTAATATCTTAATATGTGTACCTTCCGGAGTAACGGAAGTAGAACGCAGGGCAGTACTTGAAGCGGCTGAATATGCCGGGGCCAGAAAGTATCCTAAACTCATTGAGGAACCCATGGCAGCGGCAATCGGAGCAGGACTTCCTATCGAAGAAGCGACAGGAAGCATGGTTGTTGATATAGGCGGAGGAACAAGTGAAGTAGCCGTTATCTCAATGGGAGGAATAGTAACCAGCAGATCTTTAAGAGTAGCTGGTGATGATCTTGACTCCGCAATAGTTGTATATGCAAAAAAAGAATACAATATGCTTATAGGTGAAAGAACCGCGGAAGATGTAAAATTAACAATAGGTGCGGCATATCCGAAAGCACAGGAAGAATATATGGAAATAAGGGGACGCGATTTACTTACCGGTTTACCCAAAAACGTAAGAATATCGTCTTCGGAGGTTGTAGAAGCCATCAAAGAACCGATTAACCAAATTGTAGACGCAATAAAATACTGTCTTGAATGTACTCCTCCGGAACTTGCGGCAGACATAATGGACAAAGGTATAATGCTCACGGGGGGAGGAGCACTTCTCAGTGGCTTAGACAAAATCATCAAACTTGAAACGGGTATGCCGGTATGTATAGCGGAATATCCTCTTGACTGTGTGGCTTTAGGAACCGGAAAGTGTCTTGAAGAGCAGGATTTATGTGATCTTATATTTTCCGAAAGAAGCAGTCAGAACTAAGGAGGATTAAATTGCCAAAGCATGTTAAGTACACGCTGTTTATATTGGTAATAATCACGGTATTTCTGCTTGTCTTAATCGTAATTTCAAGTGATCCGGACAGCAAAACACATTCAGTATACAAAGCTTTCAGTATACCGATTCAGGCTGTTCAAAGAGGTGCAAGTAAGTTAACGGATGCGATAAAGAATAAATTTGATGCACTTACATCTTACGGAGACGCAGTTGACGAAAATAAAAGACTCAAACAGGAAAATGACAGGCTTCAGTCTCTTGATGAAAAGAACAAGTCGCTTGAAAAAGAAAACGACGAATTAAGAAGGTTACTTGAGTTAAAAGATTATTACACAGAATATGATTTGATTGCTTCCAATGTTATTGCAAACGATGTATCTGATTGGTACAACGAATTTACACTCGACTGCGGAACAAAAGAAGGCGTATATGTGGGTTGTCCCGTAATAACATCAAAAGGACTTGTCGGCATAGTCTCAAATGTATCGAAATACACATGTAAAGTAATGACATTGGTAGACGAACAGAATGTAATAATGGCACGTATTTCAAGGAGTAACGAACTTGTCAGATTGAGAGGAGTTTCTCCTGAGAAATATGAATATAGTTTAAGATTAGACCGCATCGCCGCATCTTCTGATTTGTATGTAGGAGATCTGCTTGTAACAGCCGAGAGCGGCGGTGTATATCCAAAGGGAATAGTCATAGGTACGGTCACTGAAATAAGTACGCTGGCAGATACGGAAACGAGATATGCAATAGTTAAACCTCAGGTAGACCTGCAGAAAATTAGTGAGGTATTCATACTTAGTTTACCGGAGTTTGCAAGGAATACAGAATCGGATACAGAAGATGAATAGGAGGATAAAAATTGCGTTTATTCGGATTTACCTCTTTTAGAAACATAAGAAAAAGATGGTCAAGAATTTTGGCAACAATCTCTTTTGAGGATACGGAAGCCTTAACCCATATGGGAAAAACAAGGATTCTATTCGTCTGTATATCCGTATTATTATTACTTGCAATACAGGAAGCTGTTTTCAACGATTTAAGAATATTCAAAGCAAAACCCAATTTGGTATTGGTTTTTGTCTATATAATCTCAGTAGTATTAAAAGCGAGACCGGCCTTGTTTTTTGGCTTATTTACAGGACTGTACATAGATATTATGTACGGAAGATATTTAGGTTTATTTGCATTACAGTTTATGCTTTTTGCCACGCTTATTGCTGCTGTAAGTCCTGAATTTATAAAAAGAAGTTCTGTTTGGAGTATGTCTGTTGCATTTCCTGCTTTTTTCATTTATTCTGTATCGGAGGGCTTTGCAAACAGACTGTTAACCATATCAAAAACCGGAGGTACCGCTTTATACGATAACTTTGGTGCACATATATTATACAGAATCCTTCCGGTAACAATATATGATACATTAATGTTCTTTATACTCTATATACCGGTAAGGTATATATGGGGCAGGATGGGAATTAAAAATCAGATGTTTTAGAGGTTGTTATGAATAAGACACTTAAAAAGATAAAGGATACCATAATATATATATTAAGATCACGTACATTTTATGTGGGGTTGGGTATTGTTGTGGCAATGGCTGCAATAACAGCCAGACTGTATTTTTTACAGATCGTGCAGGGACAGCAGTATTTGTCGGATGCTGCCACCGTAAGCAAAACAATACTTAAAAGAGATACGCCCAGAGGTAACATATATGACAGAAACGGCATACTTCTTGCGGCAAATAGGGTTGCATACAAGGTACAGATGGTTAACGTGAAGAGGGACCAATCATTCAGAGATTCCATGTACCTTTCTTTGATAGAACTTTTTGATGAAAATAAAGAGGATTATTATAATCCTTTTGAGAAATATCTGGTTTATCCCATAGAATGGTCGGATTCTTTGAAAGGTGATGAGAATCAGGCAAAAAGGGCTAAATGGATTAATGAAATATCACTTAAAAAATCAGACCGGGATAAAATAAAAACAGCCAAAGACGCATTTGACTATCTTAGAAATACTGTCTTTAAATTTGAAGAAAAGTATACCGACGAACAGGCATACAAAATAATGATAATACGTTATCAGACATATACCCAAGGTCTGAGTACGCTTGTCCCTATGACACTTGCAAATGATATATCTGCGGAAACAATGCAGATAATAGAAGCGAGACATCTGGATTTTCCCGGAGTGTATACGGAAGAAGTATACTACAGGGACTATATACATGATGAAACCCTTAGTCATCTGATCGGATATGTCCGTGCGATAAGCAGTGAAGAATACGAGTCAATGAAGGATGAGGGTTATACAAAAGACAGTATAATAGGCAAAGCAGGAATAGAGAGGGCGGCTGAATCCTTATTACGGGGTACAATGGGAACAAGGACCGTATACCAGGATATGGATACAGGAATAGTAAAAGAACTTGAATCAACCGAACCTGTACCGGGCAGTGATATTTATCTTACTATCGACTCAAACCTTCAAAGGGTTGCTTATGATGCACTGGTAAAGACTATCGGCGATATAAGGGAAATGAGGGATGACAAGAAAAACTTCGGTGACGTTAAGGCAGGATCCGTTGTGGTTACAAACGTAAGAACAGGTGAAGTTATCGCAATGGCAAACTACCCTACCTATGACAATAAAATATTTTTGGCACCTTCTTCCGATGAAGAAGCACAAAAAGCAATAACTGATTTGTTTATGGATCCGGACGGAACGAGTCCCAGCCTGAACCGGGCCACACAGGGGTTATACCCCGTAGGTTCGACATTTAAGCCTCTTGTATCGGTAGCGGCACTTGAAGAAGGAGTATTGACACCTTATCAGAGAATTAATTGCACGGGAAAACTTGAAATAGGTAACCGTATACACAAGTGCAATTCGGTTCACAGAGAAACTGATCTTATAAAAGCACTAAGTGAGTCATGTAACGTATTTTTTTATACCACATCGATCAGACTCGGAATAGATAAAATAGACAGGTGGGCGAAAGAATTCGGCTTGGGAGAGAAAACCGGAATAGAAATAACAGAATATGCAGGCTACAGAAACAATAAAGAGACAATGAAAATTAAAGAAACCGATATACATCATATATGGTCTGATTCAGATACGGCACAGGCATCGATAGGACAGTTGTATAATCTGTTTACACCTCTTCAGGTAAGCAATTATGCCGCCACACTTTCAAACGGAGGTTATTTAAATACACCACATTTAATGAAGTCGGCAGTAACAAAAGAAGGACAGGTAACATATTTTACAGCACCACGAAAAAAACACATTTTAAAAGACACGACGCTGTCCGCGGTAAGACAGGGAATGGTTCAGATGTCACGTATAAACTCAAAAGCAAAGAGTGAGTTTTCGGGTTTTCCTGACGGTTTTGTGGCAGGAAAGACAGGAACTCCACAGACAGGTCTTGAAGCATTCGGCCGCAGTTCCCATTCTGTCTATATGTGCTATGCTCCCGCAAACGATCCTCAGATTTCAATCGGGGTAATAATTGAATACGGAGCTTCAGGCGCTAACTCAATAGCCGTGGCAGGTGAGATATTAAGAGCATATTTCGGTGATTCGACATCTAGCAATAACTATTGGTCAAGACAGGAAGGTTTATCATTCGGATTGGAATTCAGAAATTTCGAAAATATGATTAAAGGATAAAGTGAGGAGAGAGATTTCTTTTAATAACGAATATACTTAAAATGCAGCAACTGATAAATATAATACCGCTTTCTTCAATAATATAAATTTATTTGGAGGTAAAAGTATGAGTGAAGTTATTGTAATTACTTCAGGAAAAGGTGGGGTTGGAAAAACAACAACGACCGCAAATATCGGAGCTGCACTGGCTTTGGAGGGAAAACGTGTAGTACTCCTTGATACTGACATAGGTTTACGAAATTTGGATCTTGTAATGGGATTGGAAAACCGTGTCGTGTATACATTGGTAGACGTAATAGAAGGCAAGTGTCGGGGTGTTAAGCAAGCCTTAATAAAGGACAAGCGCTTTCACAAACTGTATATGATGCCGGCTGCTCCCTCGGGAAACAAGTATGAAGTAGAACCGGAACAGATGGTAAGAATATGTGACGAGTTACGTCAGGAATTCGATTACATACTGATTGACTGCCCGGCAGGTATAGACAGCGGGTTTGAAATAGCAATAGCGGGGGCCGATTCCGCAATAATTGTTACCACACCGGAAATATCCGCAGTAAGGGATGCCGACTGTGTCATAGGGCTTTTGGAATCAAATTATATAAAGAATCACAGGGTTGTAATTAATAAAGTAAGGGCCGACATGGTCCGAAGAGGAGACATGTTAAGCGTAAATGATATAGTTGAAATACTGTCCGAAGAACTGCTCGGCGTTATTCCGGATGATGAAACCGTTATAGTGTCAACAAACAGAGGGGAACCCGTTGCTCTGACAGGAAGATCAAGTGCAGGAAAGTCATATCGTAATATAGCAAAACGTATAATGGGAGAGAGCGTACCTTTAAATGACTATACAAAAAGAAAGAGTTTCATGAAACGGGTTTTCGGTAAAGACGAAAGGGGATATGGCTATGAAGCGTGATAAATATTCTGAAACATCAAAAGATGTAGCAAAAAACAGACTTAAAACCTGTATAAACAGCGACAGAGCAAAAATAAACCCGGATGTAATGGAAATGATAGAAAATGAAATAAAGAATGTCGTAGCAAACTACATAGATACAAAAGGAGCATCCTTTGAACTTGTAGTCGAAATCGGAGAAAATAAGTAGAAGAGGAAAACATGGGAAGGATAATTGTACTGGACGAACAAACAGCTTGTAAGATTGCAGCGGGAGAAGTAATAGAAAGACCGGCTTCGGTTGTAAAGGAAATGGTCGAAAACTCTATAGATGCAAATGCAACAAGCATATCTGTTGAAATAAAAGCAGGCGGAATAAAATACATAAGAATATCGGATAACGGTCAGGGATTTGAGTCTGACGATGCGATACTGGCTTTTGACAAACATGCAACAAGCAAAATTAAGCGTGCCGAGGATTTGGAGGGAATAACCACATTGGGATTCCGCGGCGAGGCTTTGGCAAGTATAGCGGCAGTAAGTGATGTTGAACTTACAAGCAGAACAGAATCCGCCGGAAACGGTATATATGTCCATATTAAGGGAGGCAGCCTTATTGAAACCGGGACAAGCGGATGTGCAAAAGGTACCAGCTTTTTAGTTAAGGACTTGTTTTTTAATACACCTGCAAGATATAAGTTTTTAAAAAAGGATCATACGGAAGCCGGATATGTGGCAAATGCTTTGGAAAATATAGCACTGGCCAATCCCGGTATATCTTTTAAGTTGGTTTCAAATAATGAAACAGTACTTCAAACCCCGGGTAAAGGTGATCTTTTAAGCTGCATATACAGTATATACGGAAGGGAAACTGCTTCTTCTTTAAAAGAGGTAAAATATGATGATTCAAGTATAACGGTTACCGGATATATAAGCGATATGCAAGCAACTTACTCAAACAGAAACCGTCAGATATTTTTTGTAAACGGGAGACATATAAAGAGTAAGCTGCTTACTTCCGCAATTGACCAAAGCTATAAGACGATAACAATGAAAGGTAAATTCCCCTTTGTTGTATTGAATGTAAAAATCAATCCTATTATGGTAGACGTTAATGTGCACCCTGCCAAAACCGAAGTAAGGTTTGCCGAAGAATCGAAAGTATTTGAAGCGGTATACAGAAGCGTTACAAATACCCTTTTTAATTATGTACAACAGACAATACCTATTGTTACAAAACAGGAAGAGCATGTTATAAATACCTTTCCTCAAAGAAAACTGCCCGAATTAAACAAAATTGATTTTAAAACATATGAAAAGTATTTAACCGTAAAAGAAGAACCTAAGGCTGAAAACACTCCTGTATATGAAAAGTTTGAGCAGATTCCTATAAATAAAGAACCTGCTATAACTGTTAATGAAATAACGGAAAATGAACCGGAAGAGTATCAGAACGAAGACAATAAAATATTTACGGATTGTACAATAATAGGCCAAGTATTCAATACATATATATTACTTGAATATAAAGAAAGTCTTGTACTGATGGACCAGCATGCGGCTCATGAAAGAATAATGTATGAAGAAATACGGAGAATGGTAGCTGGAGAAGAACCAATGGAACAGATGCTTCTTACTCCGATAAATATTGAGCTTTCTCCCGCAGAATGGCAAATATTAAAGAATAATCTTGAATATTTTAAAAAGTTCGGAATAGATATGGAGGAGTTTGGTACATCTTCGGCAATTATAAGGAGCATACCTGCTATTTTAAGTGAAAGTGATATATTATCGTTTGTACTTGAAGGTCTTGCACGTATACAAAAGAGAGGAGCTTCATCTTTATACAGCGATGAAACATTATACAGAATGGCGTGTAAGGCAGCAGTGAAAGCCAACAGAAAACTTGATATTAAAGAGATAAAAGAAATATTAAATAAACTTTCCGTTTTAAAGAATCCAAGAACATGTCCCCATGGGAGACCCGTAATTATAGAATTAACAAAAAGTGAGGTTGAAAAAAGGTTTAAAAGAATATGATTAACGCGATAATCGTAACCGGGCCTACGGCATCCGGAAAAACAGATATATCAATAAAACTGGCCGAAAAACTAAACGGAGAAATAGTCTCATGTGATTCAATGCAGATATATAAAGGTATGGATATAGGTACTGCAAAACCTACGACAGAGGAAAGGAAGGGAATTCCTCATCACATGATAGACATAGTCCAGCCTTGGGAAACATATGACGTGGCTGAATATAAAGATGCAGCCGTTAAATGCATTAAAGATATAAGTGCAAAAGGGAAAGTGCCTATTCTGACCGGAGGAACAGGATTGTATGTAAATACACTTGTAGAAAACATACAGTATTCTGAGTCTTTGACAGACTATGATTTCAGAAAAGAATTATCCGAGTTTGCAGAAAAAAACGGTGCAAGGGCTTTGCATGAAAAACTAAAAATTATAGACCCGATCGCTGCGAATAACATTCATGAGAATAATGTAAAAAGAGTGGTAAGGGCAATTGAACTTTCTCATATAACAGGTATGACTCAGGAACAGAGAAACGAAGAATCTAAAAAGAGTGTTAGTGATATTGATTATACAGTTTATGCAATAGAAACAAAACGGGATATATTGTATAACAGAATAGAACTTCGTGTGGATAAAATGGTTGATTCC
>JAEAME010001289.1_pt1 | contig 18181 bp, 12 predicted proteins | sample 8958731 | NCBI WGS metagenome assembly JAEAME01 (sample SAMN16933194, study PRJNA681113) | bioreactor sludge metagenome | isolation source: anerobic bioreactor sludge (Control) | place: India:Bengaluru | collected 2018-10-24 | reverse complement strand
GAAACAGGGGACGGCCTCCTGGAATTTACTCTGGGCCTGGTATATCTGGCCCTTGCTTTCCCAGTAGACCGCATTGCCGGCATTGAGGGAAATGGCCTTCTCCACACTTTGAAGTGCTTTATCATATTGAGTTAAATTTAAGTAGGAGATGCCCCTGTAATTCCAGGCATCCGCGAAATTAGAATCCAATTCAATAGCCCGATCATAGCTGGCAATAGCACTCTCGAAGTTCTTCTTGGCATCCAGTGTCTGTGCTTTATTGAAGTGTACAGCCGGATTGGAGGGATCCTTCTCCAGAGCACGATCGAAATAAAGCAATGCCTTATCGAACGACCCCGTGTTATACAGGTTGATTCCCGTCTCATTGAAGGCGATGGCCTCCTTGTTGCTGCTGTACCCCTGGCTATTCGACTGGCAGGCTGCAAATGATGCTATCAGCAGCACTAACAGAAGCGATAGCAGGCCGTACGAAGTTGCTTTACGGGAGATTATTCTCTTCTTCATAGCAATTCCTTGATCGATAAATTATATACCCGTTCGCTCGGGTATTATCACGGAATTGTAGCACCGGATCTCCGGCAAGTAAATTATCATGACCATATGGATATCTCAGTTGAAGGTGCGAAATAGTTATTGACACACAGATACCCGTAAGGTAACATTGTCGCGAACGTAAGGAAGGGGTTGATTATGCTATACAGAATTGTTGTTACAATCATCGCTCTGGCACTGGTAGCGCTGACCGCTGCGCCATCCCTGGCGCAGGATGTGATACCCGGTGAAGAAGAGGTAATCGGTGGCGGGGGAGTCGTCACCCCCACGGAACCGCTGCTGGTCACGACTCAGGGAGCCACCAGCATAACGGGTACATCAGCCAATCTCAATGGGTATCTACAGTCAATGGGTCCCTACAGCGTCGTCGATGTATGGTTTGAGACTGAAGACGGCGCTGAGATCTCGCACCAGTCGATGAGCTCACCCGGGTTCTTCACCGGTTATCTGGGACAGCTTGAGCCGGGCACTTCCTACAGGTACAGGGCGGTTGCCGCGGCGACCCTCTTGGGAGGACAGGTGAGCCGGGGCTCGTATGTAAGTTTCACTACACAGCACACGGTGCCGCAGGCGCCGATAGAAGTATCTACGTCATCGGCATCCGATATCACGTCCGGCTCGGCCACATTGCGCGGTTATCTATCGAGCATGGGCCCTTACGATAGTATTACTGTATGGTTCCAGTGGGGCAGCTCAACCGGATACGGCAATACTACGGTTCAGCAGACAGTTTATGGGCCAGGCCCCTTCAGCATGCAGATATCCGGCCTCAGCGCTAACAGCATGTACTATTTCCGCGCAGTCGCCAAACCGGATCTGGTGGGGGTATCGGCAGTTTACGGGAACGCTCAAAGCTTCAGCACACCGGGCGCTGCCAGCCTGGCTGTCAATACAGGCTCGGTATCCAGCGTGACCAGCACTTCCGCCACACTGGTGGGCTACCTCGAGTCGCTGGGGGGGTACCGCAATGCCTACGTCTGGTTCGAGTGGGGGCCGACTACTGCTTACGGTCAAACAACCGCTATGCAAACGATGTATGCACCAGGTACATTCAATTTCACTGCGCAGGGGCTCAATCCCGGCACTATTTATCATTATCGTGCGCTGGCAGTGCCCACTGCTGCAGGTGGTGCGACCGTACATGGATTCGACAGCATATTTACCACGCCGGCTTCGCCCGGAGTAAAGGTCAGCACGAGCGCCGCAACCAATATCACAGCGCGGTCCGCCGTACTGAATGGCTATCTGACCACACTTGGAATGAGCAGCACCGCATACGTCTGGTTCGAGTACGGGACCGATACCACTTTCGGCTATTCAACTCCCCACCAGACCCTCAGCATACCGGGCAGCTTCAACAGCGGCATTGCCAGCTTGCAGCCGGGTATGACCTATTACTACCGCGCGGCTGCATTCTCCAACGGATATAACGTATATGGTCAGTACAGCACATTCCAGACTACACCTGCATCACCTGTCTCAATAACGACCGGCACAGCCACCAGTATCAGCACCACCGGCTCCACGCTAAACGCGTACGTCAATTCACTGGGAGGGCAACGTTCGGCGCTGGTATATTTTAATTTCGGCAAAAGCATGGAATTCGGCAATGTCTCCGCGGCACAGACCGTGACCTCACCGGGCACAGTATCTTACCAGGTAATGGGGCTGTCGCCGGGCACAACCTACTACTTCCAGTCGGTAGCCCAGACACCCGATAACCTGAAAACCTACGGCTCAACCGAGATATTCAGCACGATAGCCAACTCCTCCCTGGCCGTGGCAACCAACCCGGCCACATCCATAACGCCTTCCAGCGCCATACTGAACGGTTACCTGCAGGATATCGGAAACACATCTACCGCCCAGGTCTGGTTTGAATACGGTACCACACCGGATTTCGGCAATACTACCAATATACAGATGCTGAATAAGAGCAGCTCTTTCAGCTCGGTCGTCACGGGGCTGGCGCAGGCCAGGACATACTACTACCGCGCCGTGGCGCTCAATCCGACCGGCGGAGGACGGTCTGTGAACGGAGTAATGAGCTCGTTTGTCACGCCGGGAAGCGGGCCGGCTCCTGTTCCCGGTGTACCCGTCTTTGTCTGGCTCATCATCGGCGGCTTCGTTATCGTGATTATCATTGTCATCATCCTGCTGGCCAGCCGGCGTTGATACATATAGCCAAAAGCATCCCGGCCCGGCGCAGGTGACCTGCGCCGGGCCTTTTAATTACACCGAGCATTGCGGTAAAGATTACCGGACACGAACAGGCGATGATATAATAGTTAAACTTATAACCTCAGGATAACCCGCTGATGGGAAAGATATTTTTTATTGATGTGACCAACCGGGACGGCGTACAGACGGCCAGGCTCAGCCTGTCCAAGCTGCAGAAGACCATGATCAACCTGTACCTCAACGATTTCGGCGTCTTCCAGTCGGAGTTCGGCTTCCCAACGACCAAACATGAGACCAACTACCTGCGCGCCAATCTCGACCTGGCCACCCTGGGTGTCCTCAAGCCCATCCGTTTGAGCGGGTGGATCAGGGCTACCGTGGATGATGTGGAGAAGACGTTCGAAATGGTGCCTGAGATCGAGTACCTGAATCTGTCTATCTCAACCTCTCAGCAGATGATACAGGGCAAATTCAAGGGTCGTAAATCCCGAGTGGACGTGCTTGAGCAGATGGTCAACGCGGTTGAGATGGCTGAAAAGCTGGGCGCGAAAGCGATCGGCGTCAACGCCGAGGACGCATCCCGCACCGACATTGACTTCCTGGTGGAGTTTGCCAGGGAAGCCAAAGCGGCGGGAGGAGACAGGTTCCGCTACTGCGATACACTGGGTTACGACGACCCGTTTTCGATCTATGAGGCCGTAGCAAAGATCGCCGATGAGGCGGCCACACCGGTGGAGATACACTGCCACGGCGACCTTGGCATGGCGGTTGCCAACTCCATCTCCGGGGCCAAGGCGGCAGTGGACGCGGGACAGGACGCTTATATCAACACCACTGTAAACGGCATAGGCGAGCGCGCCGGCAACGCAGACCTGCTTTCCTGTGTCCTGGCCCTGCTCAAGTCCAAGGGTTTCGCCAATAAATATAAGATCGGCAGGCCGATCAAGCTAAACCGCGCCTTTAAGCTGGCCAAGTACGCCAGCCTGGCCTTCGGTGTACCGATACCGATCAACCAGCCCGGCGTGGGACAAAACGCATTCTCCCACGCCTCAGGGATCCACGCAGACGGCGTGCTGAAGGACCCCGAGAACTATGAGCTCTATAATTTTGAGGAGCTCGGCAGGGGCGAGCCCGAACTGGTTGAGACCGGCCGCATGATCTGCTCAGGCGAATATACAGGTATCTCCGGCTTCAGCCATATCATGGGCAAGATGGAGGTCTCGTTCGCCAACGCCAGTGAGGCCCGCAAGATACTCGAGCTCGTGCGCTTCGCCAACGTCGAGGCGCAGATTCCTCTGACCGAGGACGAGCTTCACTTCATCGCTAAATACCCGGAAATCACAAGGCGGCTGCTGACTCTCACACCTCTCGAGTAGGGCTCAAGCTTCTCGCCGGCCCCGCTATCCTCTGACAGCCTGTTCACTTCCGTATCACGTCTTAATATTTTGTAAACATTCTTTTGCTAATTTTCTATAAGCTGGCATAACTATGAATACTTAGTCTATAGTATCAGCAGGTAAACATATCGATGAGCAACAGAAAAATTCTCGTCGTTGACGACGACGCCAAAACAGTGTCGCTGGTGAAGATGTACCTGGAGCGGGACGGTCATTCGGTTCTGACTGCTTATGACGGTCATGAGGCGTTGCGGATATTCAGGGAGCATCAGCCCCATCTCGTCTTGCTGGATGTCATGCTGCCGGGCATAGACGGTGTGGAAATATGCCGCATTCTGAGAGAGGAATCCGACGTGCCCATCATCATGCTGACTGCCCGAACGCGGGACGAGGACAAGACGGCCGGACTGGATACGGGCGCTGACGACTATGTGACCAAACCGTTCAGCCCGGGTGAGCTGGCCGCCAGGGTGCGCGCCGTTTTCAGAAGGCTGCCCACCCAAAGGGGACCTGCCGAGATAAGATACGGCAGCTTCTATTTAAATTTCCCCAAGAGGGAAGCAACTCTAAACAATAAAAAACTTAACCTGACATCGGTCGAATTCAAAATTCTGGCCGCATTCCTGCGTGAACCGGGCCGCGTTTTCGACCGCGTGGAGATCATTGATAAGGCTTTCGGCTACGATTTCGAGAGTTTCGACAGAGCCATCGACGTCCATATTCATAACCTGCGCCGGAAAATCGAGCCCGATCCAAAACACCCCAGGTTCATCAAGACAGTTTACGGGGCGGGATATAAACTGGCAGAGGAGTGATGTGAAAAACAGCCTGCAATTCCGCCTGCTGGTTGCCTTCACCTGCGTCATCCTGCTGACGGTGGCCGCCGTGTTCTTCATGACATGGCATGCCACCGTAGATCAGATTCAGCAATTCAGCTATCGCGTCGAGCGGATGGTCATAGACCGCATTCAGTTCCAGGTCAAGGAATATTATCTGAAAAACAACAGCTGGGAAGGCGTGCAACCGTTAATCGCACAAATCGGCGAGCAGTTTCGCCACCGCATCATACTGTCTGATGCAGAAGGCAAGATTATTGCCGATTCATCGCTGGAAACACCCGACGAGCATCTAAACCTCGAGAATTTCTCCAGCACAACACTGACATCTACTCTCGAACGCCATGGCCCCGAGCCTGGCGGCCCCCCGGGTCCTCAACCGCAATTCTTCATGTTCTTCGGCCCTCGCATACCGCCCCCGGCGGAACAGCCAGAACCTGCCGCGCCCTCGCAGGGTGACTCGAAAACTATAGGGTTCCTGTTCATTCTGCCTCAGAGTCAGTCCGAGATCGGGCTGGCGGCCCTTCAAATTATATACAACCAGCTGGGCGGCTTTTTCCTGATGGGCGCTTTCCTGGCGGTGATCGTCGCTTCACTTATCACCCTTTTTCTATCGCGCCGTATACTGGCTCCCATCAAGGAGCTGCAATGTGCGGCGCAACGTCTGGGCAAAGGCGATTTCTCACAGCGGGTGAATATCTCAGACAGGAGCGAGATAGGCGAGCTGGCTTCCACTTTTAACTCTATGGCCGATAACCTGCAGCGTAATGAACAGCTGAGGCAACATATGGTATCGGATATCGCACATGAGCTGCGCAGCCCTCTCACCAATGTCAGAGGCTATCTCGAGGCTATAAACGACGGTGTGATGAAGCCGGATAAAGAGACCATATCCTCGATCTACGGGGAGACTGTCCTCCTCTCCCGGCTGATAAACGACCTGCAGGAGCTGAGCCTGGCCGAGGCCGGCGAACTAAAGCTTTACCTCGAGCCCGAGGACGTATCGGAGCTGGTAAAACAGTCCGTCGCCGCCGTACAGGCCAAGGCATCTGAAAAAGATATAAACCTGTCCCAGCATATTCCCGCAGATCTGCCGCAGGTGAATATCGATCTCCTGCGCATCAAGCAGGTTCTGCTTAACCTGCTGGAAAACGCCCTGGCCCACACACCCCGCGAAGGGCGTATAGATATCACGGCCAGAGCTGACAGCGGATTTGTCGAAATCAGCGTGTCGGACAGCGGCGAAGGAATACCGGCAGGGGAGATAAACAACATCTTTGAGCGGTTCCACCGCGTCGATAAATCCAGATCGCGGGCGACCGGCGGCAGTGGCCTCGGCTTGACTATCACCAGGTATATCATTGAGGAACACAATGGCAAAATATGGGCCCGCAGCGACCTGGGCAAAGGCAGCTGCTTCAGCTTCACGTTGCCCACCGTTTAATAAATGCATCAGCCCGACTGTATATTATATAGTGATTTAAACGTAGCCGGCCTTAATAAAATCTTAATATTCCACTGCTATAGTTTATCGATTGAAATCGAGAATTTGGTTTATAAATAATTAGCGTGTAAAATTTTACGGATATGCTCAATTCCCCAAAGAAACTTCTGCTCTTAATGCTGACCGGCGTCACACTGCTCTTAATCTCAGGTTGTACCGCCGCGTCCAAGGCCGGCACTGCTGCAACCATCAGCAGGCAGGTCCCTGTCACGCGCGGCAACCTGGATGTAACCGTCGCTGTGGATGGCAACCTCGAGATGACCGACTATTACAATCTCAGGTTTGCCGCTTCAGGCGAAGTGAAAAAGGTGCTGGTCGAGGAGGGCGACCAGGTCAAACAGGGCCAGCTGCTGGCATACCTGGATGACACCAGCGCACGGCTGGATGTGAAAGCAGCCAACAACTCCGTACAGTCTTCCCTCAGCACACTGTATGAGACCGTCCCCCGCCTGCCCCAATTTCCGGGTGTTTATTATCAAGCCTTTACTTCTGCCCCTATAGTGACACCGTCCGTCACACAGGGAACGGTTATAATGTGGAATACTGATAATCCACCTCCTCCTGCTATCGGAGTTGTGGTTACGCCAATAAACACAACAACGAGTAGTAAAAGCGGCCTTACGACAACAGTCACTACAACTGTCGGATCTAGTACTGTGACCGCGGTTGCCGGAACAATTCCGGGAACAACTGAAGTGACCACGAATGTAAATGTTATAAGTACCAGAGTATCTACTACTCTGGCAGCTCCCGAGGGTGTGCACGACAACCCCGTCTACCAGATGTATTATCCCAATGCAACCATCCTGTCATCTTACGGCTGGGCGCAGGAAGAGATGGCCAGGGCACACGAGCTCTTTCAGAGCGAAAACTACACCGCGGCGGCGTCCGAGCTGTACGTTGCTGCGGCCGACCTTGAAGCCTGCACCATTATCCTGGAGGACGCCGTCAACAATCCCGAGTCGGGACTGGGCAACACCGCCCCCTTTGTCGACGCCTCCAATTACTACTCGTTCTCTATAGCGAACAACAACTCGTTTGCAGCCTATTATATACAGGAGCTTCGTGCGGAAGTGGCCTCCATCCGCCAGGCTCAAGCGGATATACTCAATGTCTACAGCCTGCTGGACCAGGGCAAACATGGTGAAGCCCGGGTGCTGCTGGCAACCTGCCTCGGCACGGTCGACAACACGGCCAGGGAGGTAATTGAAAACGTCAACAGGCTCAAACTGCGTAACGATACAACCATTTACGGCAGGAATATGAGCCTGCATTTCTATAACGCCGGCATAGACAAATTGAACGAGGCCATAGCCGGCATCGGCGAAGGGGGATTGTATTCGCCCCAAATGAATGACAACCTGCGCATCGCTCTGCACTATATGGAATTGTGCAATGGCATACTCGGCTCAAACGACTATGTGCTGCAACACGGCCTGTCGCTCAAAGCGGAGCAGAATGCCAAAATAGACCTGGCCGGCAAGCTGGTCAACCTTGATTCGACACAGAATAATTATCTTAATACGTTTATCTGGGCGCCCATCGACGGCACGGTGGTAAGCGTGGGAGTGAAGGAAAAAGACGTCCTTTCCTCCAAGACCAACACTTCCACCAACGCCATAGTCCTGGTCAATACCGGGTACCTCGAATTCTGGGGCACTGTCGATGAAATCGACATCATGAAGATAAAGGTCGGGCAGAAAGCCAATATCTCCGTGGATGCCGTCCCCGACCGAAAATTCACAGGTGAAGTTATATTTATCTCGCCCAAAGGTACGGCTGATTCAAATAACGTGGTCAAATACAGTGTCAGAATCAAGCTCGACCCCACCGACATCGCCCTCAAAGGCAAGCTGACTGCCACGGCCGACATAGCCGTGTCCACGGTGGAGAATACCCTGCTGGTACCTTTGTCGGCCGTGACTACCACCGGTTCTGTCTCCACAGTGACGGTCGTCATCGGTACCAAGGGTGAGACGGAAAAGAGGGAAGTCACACCGGGCATACAGAACCAGCAGTTTGTACAGATACTTACGGGGCTGGAGGAAGGCGAGAGGGTGGTAATTATTGATAAGGCCAGCGGCGCGCCGGTATCGACAATCATGGGCCCTCCACCGGGAGGAGGCCCACCGCCGGGAGGAGGCCCTCCACCGGGAAGATAGCGCTATGAAAAAATTTGCGTCTGTGCTTCTATTAATATCCATCCTGCTTCCGCTATCCGGTTTTGGCTGCAGTACAACCCAAACGCCGGCGGCCGGGCAGATAATCGAGGTTAAACGGGGAGACCTGAGCGTAATAGTGACCTCCGACGGAACTCTCACAGCGCCGGACCAGTTCAACCTAGCTTTCAACACGACCGGCACGGTGCAGACGATACTGGTACACGAGGGAGAAAAGGTCAGGGAGGGCGCTCTGCTGGCCACACTGGATTCCTGGTCGCAGATTAACGCCATCAAGACCGCTCTCTACAGCATACAGACGGCGCAAAACAGCATAGACCTGGGGTGCGATACTGACCACCTGCCCTACAATTATCCGGACCTGAGCGTGAGCCGCATGGCCGATGAGGCGGTCAGGGATATATACACGGCGGCCGGCTATTTTAATCTGGCTGACTATAAAAACGCCGGCTACTGGCTGGTCATGGCTTACTTCGATATTCAGGTGTGCGAGAACCTGATCGAGACCAGGCCTAACGCCGCACAGCTGGCAGGCGTCAAGAACAACTCCACCTGGTCGCCTGATATAGACGCGGGCGGATGGCAACCGATCAAGCCGGACTACGAGAAGGCCATTCAGCTAATGAAGGCGTACCGCGGTAAACTTATCACTCTTTCCAACCTGATGAGGGATCCGAATGTGCCTTACGAGGAGATCGCCCCACAATTCGAGCAGGCCTGTCAGGAGATGTCCACGGTGGCGCAGGCCGCCAGAAGCACTGTGACCATCAAGAGCAGGATGATATTCAAATACGCTGACACGCCCACCAGCTCCGATTTTCTACAGTCTGCATTGCGACTATTGCAGGGCATACAGCAAACGGGCGCGGAGCGCGCGGCCGACATCAGCGACACCATCTGGGACCTATACGCCGCCAAGCTCAACCTGCAGGTGGGAAAAGACGTGCTCGAAAACCAGACGCTCACGTTTGAAAGCGGTGGCAGCATCAACTGGAAAACGCTGCAGGACTACAACCTGAAGCTGCAGGCCGCCGAGATCAGCCTGTATAAGGCCAAGCGGGACATTATGAATACGGTCATCATCTCCCCGTCCAACGGCACCGTCTTCAGCGTCAATCTCAAGGTCAACGACCCTCTGTCGGCCGAGGATTACGCCACACGGCCGGCGGTGGGACTTGTGAATACGGGGGTCATCAAGTTCACAGGCAAGGTGGATGAGATCGACATCATGAAAGTGCACATGGGGGATAATGCCACTATAAAGGTGGATGCCATACCCGACAAAGAATTCATCTGGAAGGTTAAATTCATCTCACCGTTCGGGGCGAAGTCCGGCAACGTGGTTAAATTCGATGTAATCATAGTGCCGACCGGGCCTGCGGAGGCGGACCTGAAGGACGGCCTGCGCGCAACTGCGGAAATAATCACCTCCAGTGCTAAAGATGCGCTGCTAATCCCCGTCTCCTATATCATCACCACGCCCGGCGGCTCGATGGTCATGCTGATGAACGGCAAGACCGGACTGGCCGAGCCCAGAAAAGTGACCCTCGGCCTTCAGAATTTTCAGTATGCGCAGGTCACATCCGGCCTGAATGAGGGAGATAAGGTACAGCTGCCCGGTAAATCGGCAGTTGCTCCCAGCCGCACCTCAAGCACCGGCAATCCCATGCGTGTGCTGCGATAACAATATACTATTCAAGAGCTTAAAAATGATTGAACTCAAGAACATCAGTAAAATATACAATATTGGCGACGTGAAAGTGGCTGCGCTGAACGATGTCTCTTTCACCTGCGAAAAAGGCGAGTTTATCTCCATCATGGGGCACTCAGGCTCGGGTAAATCGACCATGATGAATATTCTGGGCTGCCTGGACCGTCCGACCTCCGGCAGCTACATTATAGATTCCATTGATGTCGCCGGCATGACGGATGACGAGCTGGCCGCCATGCGCAACCGCAAGCTGGGTTTTGTCTTTCAGTCTTACAACCTGTTGCCCAAACTGACGGCCGTGGCCAATGTGGAGCTGCCGCTCATCTACTCCGGCACCAACCACAGGCGCCCGCGCGCCCTGGCGGCGCTGGAAGCAGTCGGGATAGGTAAACGCGCCTTCCATAAACCCAGCGAGATGTCGGGCGGCGAGCAGCAGCGCGTGGCAATCGCCCGCGCCCTCATCAACGATCCGCTGGTGATACTGGCCGACGAGCCCACGGGCAACCTGGATACCCAGATGAGCCACAACATCATGTCGCTGCTGGTCGAACAGGGCAAGAAGGGTATCACCATAATAGTGGTCACACACGAGGAGGACATCGCCGCCTACACCCAGCGCACCATTTACCTGCGGGACGGCGTCATCATCGAGGATAAAAAACGATGAGTTTCTGGGAGAGCCTCAAGTCTGCCTGGCAGGCCATATTCTCAAATAAGACGCGCTCTTTTCTCACCATGCTCGGCATCGTGATAGGTGTATGCGCGGTGGTCCTGCTGGTTTCGCTGGGACAGGGCTTCCAGGCCAGTATGACGACCACCTTTAATAACATGGGAGCCAGCGCCCTGTACATATCAAGCTCCACGGATAAAGCGGTAACCAGTATGAGGCCGCTCACGCTCGATGACGCGGCGGCTCTGAGCGACAAGACCCTGGCGCCTTCCATAAGCGTGGTCTCACCCACGCTCTCCAGTAGAGCGACGATACAGTACGGAAATAACAGCGCCAACGTGCAGGCCACAGGGGTGAAGCCCGTTATAACAGAGATCAGGAATTATCAGGTTGACCAGGGCCGATTCATCACCGACCAGGATGTGTCTGGCAGAAGCAATGTAGTCGTGCTCGGCTACCAGACGGCAACCGACCTCTTCGGCAGCGATAACCCGGTAGGCAAGAGCGTCCGTATCCAGGGCAGCAAGTACCAGGTGGTCGGCACGCTGCAGAAAATGGGCGGCTTCGGAGGTGACAGCTATATCCTGATGCCCCTGACCACCATGCAATCGAAACTTACCGGCGGCGGCAATAATGTCCAGCAGATCGCCGTCAAAGCTGTTAGCTCCGACCTGGTGGACTCGGTTATCGCCGAGGCTACCAGCATACTGAGGAGCCGCCACTATATCAGGACCGGCGCGGCTGACGATTTCACCATCACGGATATGCGCGAGACGCTGGCCAGCATGCAGGCAACACTGGCCGGGTTCTCGCTTTTCATGGGGGCGGTGGGCGCCATATCTCTTATTGTCGGCGGTATCGGCATCATGAACATCATGCTTGTATCGGTTACGGAGAGAACGCGCGAGATCGGCATCCGCAAGGCCATCGGTGCCAAGCGCCGCGATATACTGCTGCAATTCCTCATAGAAGCGGCTGCTATCAGCCTGACCGGCGGCCTGGTCGGCCTTGGCCTGGCTATGCTGGGGGCAATGCTGATGGGCAATATCTCTCTGGGGAACACCACAGTAACACCCGTCATATCAGCGGGCATCATATTTATCGCCCTGGGCGTATCGATAGGTACTGGCCTGGTCTCAGGCACTTACCCGGCCTTTCGCGCTGCCCGCCTCGATCCCATTGAGTCACTGCGACACGAATAGGAAAGCGGCTCCTGCAAAAGGCTTATTTATTGAGAGCCCGCAGGTCGGCGCCGGCCCTCGCGGTGAGCAGGTCATCCTGAGAAAGCCTGAGGGTTGTTTCGAGATCGGCAATTGCCAGTTTAATCTCGCCCGAAGCAGTATATACCATGCTCCTGTTGTAGTATGATGCCGCGTCATCCGGCGCCAGGTGTACGGCCTGGTTGGCATCCTGTACGGCGAGGTCGGCTTTGCCCAGAGCCGCATAAATAAGGCTCCTGACACAGTAAGAGTGTGGCAGCCTTTGATCGAGCTCAATCGCCCTGTTGACATCAGCCAGGCCCGCCTCATATTTCCGATTCTTGTAGTTGGAGTAGGCCCGTTCGCTGTAAGCGGGCGCGAAATCCGGCCTAAGCGATAATGCCTTATCCAGATCCAGGCGCCCTATGCTGAACTGCCACTGGTTGTTGTGAAAGCGTCCGAGTTCATAATAAGCCCTGTAATATCCGGGCGCGATCTCCACAGCCTTGCTCAGGTCGACCAGCGTGTTGGGATTTAAGCGCTTCGCTTTGTAATACCAGGCCCGGGCTATATAAGCGTCAGCCAGCTTCTCCTTCAGGGTAACATTTTCGGCATTCCCCTCCAGCGACAATGCCGCTTCAGCGATTGCCCGGTCGTATTCTTCGGCTACCAGCAAAGCCGCGGCGGGGTTAGCGTGCGTTGTATTGTCACCAGCATTGATAACGGGCTGCCCGCCGGCTGGTACGGTCATGTTTTCAAAAGCCGCACTGCCCTGTGGTCGTGAAGGTCCGGCGCAGGAAAGTACAAGAGCAGGAAAAAGCAGAAAACAGTGCAGAAACCTGAGTAGTTTGAAACTCATGAATCTATGGCTGCAGAGCATTGATTATATCGGGATGTATTCCTTCAAAGCGCGAAAGCCACGCCAATCTCTCTTTTTTCAGAGCCTGGCTGAGAGAGGCGATTTTTTCCCGCGGATAGTAATTGCTCAGATCAAACCGGCTTATATCCAGCCCGGGTATATCGGCCGGCACCTCGTAGCCCCAGAACTCGTCTTTTTTCCAGGTTATTTTATCCCTGGCTATCATCTCCAATATCTTGACCGAGTCGAACACCGTAATCTTCTGTCCGCCGGTCAACCCCCCCACCCTGCCCGTATTCAGCAAGTAGCACTGCATATGGGGGTTTTTTCGAAGTATATCGAGGAACACGTTACCTTCATCTTCCTCTGAACCGACGATAAAAGGATTGGTCCCGACGACGCGGCGCTGCTTGCCCGCCTCCGAGGGATCTCCGGCTGATGTCTCTACCGATTCGCCCAGCATGAAAGCCGCCGCCCCCCACTCCCTTGAAAGCTTGACCACAGGCGGCACTATTTCATTGTGCCTGGTTATAAATATCAGATAGTCCACTTTATCCAGGTCTATCTCACTGTCGGTAAACGCTATGTCGCGGCGTTTGACCATGGCGCGTCCGTTCGATGTCAGTGTCGAATCGAAGAAGTCGACTTTTCCGGTTGCCCTGTCGACGTGCACGTTTTCAAGTATGGCCCGCGGGCTGATTGCCGCCGCGTAAAGCAGCGGCTGCGCTGCCGGTTCAAGCCCCTCGGTCTTCATATAAAAAGATTCCTCGGTGCCGATGGCGCTGCTGTCCGCTTTCAGAATGACCACATCGTCCTGCCGGATAATCACCCGTTCCGGAGGCCTCAGCCAGTGAGAGTGGCAGGCCAGCGAAGTCTTGCCGGTGCCGCTCAGGCCAAAGAGAAGAAACCCTTTGTCGCAGAGCTTGCCATCCTTCATAATGCGCAGTATTTTGCTGGCTGCGTGCAGGCCGATGTTTCCTTCCTTCTTGGCCCAGTACATGACCTGTCGCAGCATGGCTTTCTTGTTCTCCCCTTTATAATCGCTGCCTAAAATCAACGTTATGCCCGATTCGGGAAAGACAAGCACTTTTTTTTCAGGCCAGTCCGGCACAGTGACCGTAATAAAATCCGGCTCCCCGGGCTCGGCGGGGAAGAGGGTATTGCCCCACATCAGCGGTATGCGCGGATATTGAGCATCCACGTAAACCCGGCACCTTTTCTTATAACCATTGCTCTGGCACATCACGCGGTCGAGCATGATCATGTCTCTGTGATTCAGATATTTCAGCACCTCATCCACCAGCCTGGAATTCTCGTCCTCGATTTCGCCGAGTATCACTTCAGTGAATTTGGCGATCCGGTTTCTGACACGCGTCGTCACCGCCAGGTTGCCGAATTCGGATATGATGCCTCCCTGCTCGAGAGCCCATTCCCTCAACCTTTCTTCCGATGGATTGTCTATAATATTCCGTGGATCGAATTTAGCCGCAAAAATATCCCTCATTGTGCCGATCCCTCAATACCACTAGAGTATACTCCTTCAGTTAATAAATTTATAATCGGCCGCAGGAGAAACCGCAGCGGGGCAGCATGAGTAAGATTTCTCATATATTTTCGTAAACGTACATCCATTACCGCGTCCAAAAAACAGCCCAAAAAAATCCATCGTAGATACAACTCAAAAAAATTTTTGCTTTTTTTGCCAAAAATACTTGACATGCTTTTTTTTACATGCTATAAAAAACGAAAGAATAAAAAATACGATTGCACCAAATAGAAAAAATTTATGGTTTTTAAGGAGGCATAGCCCAAGTTGGCGCAAGCATCGACAACCAAACAAAAAGATTTATTCGAGTTCTCTGCCGAAGAGGAGCCTCCAGGCCATCCTGCAACGGAAGTAGAAGAGCCCCCGAGCTTGCGCCTGTTGAAGAACCGGCATAGGTTCTTCAACAGCGTGTCCGATGAAAGCTGGAACGATTGGAAGTGGCAGTTCCGCAACCGAATCACCAGTATAGAAGACCTGTCTAAACTTATCTTTTTAACCATACACGACCAGGTAAGCCTCAGGCTGGTCGCCGAAAAATTCCCCATCTCCATCACGCCATACTATTTCTGCCTGATCAACCACGACAATCCGGACGATCCTGTACGTAGGCAGGCTATGCCTGTTTTCGAAGAGATCGCCCTGTCAGGCATACTTTCCGAAGATCCACTGGAGGAGGAGAGAGATTCGGTAGTCCCCGGCCTGGTGCACCGCTATCCCGACCGCGTGCTGATGGTCGTGACGGATATATGTCCCATGTTCTGCCGTCACTGCACACGCAAAAGAGAGTGGCGACGCGGTCGCTGGGTGCGTCCTCCGCATGAGATCGACCGCATGATCGATTATATAAGTAACGATTCCAGGATCCGGGACGTAATTATCTCCGGCGGCGATCCGCTGACACTTTCCACCAGGCACCTTGAAGATATCCTGAAGAAAATACGCGCCATTCCGCATGTTGAGATTATACGCATCGGCAGCCGCGTGCCGGTAGTCTTGCCCCAGCGCATTGACGACGATCTTTGCGACATGCTTTCCCGTTACGGCCCCATCTGGTTGAACACCCATTTCAACCATGCCAATGAGTTGACTGATGAGGCCAGGGCCGCCTGCGATAAAATACTGCGCCGCGGCATACCTGTAAACAACCAGTCGGTGCTGCTGGCCGGCGTCAATGATTCAATAGAGAGCCAGCTGCAGCTCTGCCACGGTTTGCTTAAAGCCAAAATCCGCCCTTATTACCTCTTCCAGGCGGATGAGGTTGAGGGCACGGAACATCTGCGCACTACCGTGGATAAGGGCCTGCGCATCATCGAGGGCATGCGAGGATATACCTCCGGCCTGGCGGTGCCCACCTATGTTATAGATCTGCCGGGCGGCGGCGGCAAGGTGCCGCTCCAGACCAGCTACCTGGTATCCCGCAACGACGGACAATTGATATTTAAGAACTACCTGGGAAAGACCTACAGTTATCATAATCCCAAGCCTGTATCAGCTTCGACCGGACGCAACGGACGGCGCAAGACTAACGATCAGCAAATGGTTCTGGAGCTCGTAGCGGCGTAAACGGGACGATATGAGAATTGGCCTCGCCTACGACCTCAAGGACGATATAGAGGCAGGTGGGGATTTCCCTGAGGACGCGCTTGAAGAGTATGACTCGATAAAGGTCATCAGGGCCATATCCGGCAACCTTCGCTCGCTGGGCCATCGTACGATTAACCTGGGTGGGGGCCGCAAGTTCCTCGTTAATATCCTCAAGACAAAGGTCGACCTCGTTTTCAACATCGCAGAGGGTAGGGGCAATCTGCGCAGTCGCGAGGCGCAGGTGCCTGCGGTGCTTGAGATGCTGAATATCCCCTATACCGGCTCGGATCCGCTGACTCTGGCCATCACACTTGATAAACCCCTGGCAAAGCAGATCGTGAGCGATGCCGGTGTAGCCACCCCTCCCTGGCTAATAGTTAGATGTGAGGAGGATATCAAAAAGCTGAAAGGACAGCCCATACCGCTGCCGGCGTTTATCAAGCCCGCCTTCGAAGGCTCGAGCAAAGGCATCCGTTTGAGCTCACGTGTGAATACATCCGGGCAGGTCCTGGCTGCCGCCCGAGCTCTGCTGAGCAGGTATAACCAGCCTGTTATCATCGAGAAATATATCGATGGCGAGGAGATCACGGTGGGAATTACAGGCAACAGTCCACCATCTATCGTCGGTATAATGCGGGTCGTTCCAAAGAAAAAATATAAAACGTTCGTATATTCACTGGAAATCAAGCGTGACTGGAGGAAACTGGTGGATTATGAGTGTCCCGCCAGACTCGCGGCCACAACCCTCAAGCGCATCAGTGAAGCCAGCATCAGGGCCTTCAGGGCTGTGGGCTGCCGCGACTGTGCGCGCGTCGATTTCCTGGTAACATCGGACGGTGTCCCTTATTTTCTGGAGATCAACCCTCTGCCCGGACTTAATCCCGATTCCGGTGACCTGCCTATCATGTCCTATAAAATGGGCTGGACCTATCAGAAATTGATACAAACTATTCTGGAATCTGCAATTGCAAGGAGCCGAGTATGCCTCTAAAAGTTGCCATCATTTACAATCAGCCTCCGGGCGCGATCATTATTCCCGACGGTGAAGAGGAGGCTATCACCGGCGTGCTGGAGGAGGTCGTGGCCGTTAAAAACGCCCTTATCAGCCGTGGACACGAGGTCGAGAAAGTCCCTCTAAAACCTCCGTTGGACTCCGTCGGGAGCGTGCTGCGCAGTATCGAGGCCGATGTTATATTCAATCTTTTCGAGGGGTTCGAGGACCAGCCCCATTCGGAGCCGGTGGTGGCGAGCATGATGGAAGAGATGGGACTTTCATTTACGGGCAATCCCTCCAGTACGCTGGACCTGACTTTGGATAAAGCTGTTTTTAAACGGGTCCTGCGCGAAAGGAGTATCGACACTCCCAACTATATTGTGTTGACACCGGCCAACGTTCGTGATTTTAATCTAAGATTTCCCTGTATAGTGAAGCCCAGAGACGAGGACGCCAGCCACGGCCTTTTACCCGAAAATGTTGTATACGATATGGAGCAGTTGAAAGACCAGGTTGTCCGTATCAGCGCCCGCTTTCGGGGCAACGCGCTGGTGGAGGAATTCATAGACGGCCGCGAGTTTAACGCTTCCGTCCTGGGGAACGAGGTGCATGAGCTGGTTGAGATCTCCGAGATCGTCTATACTCTGCCGCCGGGGGTGCCGCGCATTCTGACGTTCGATTCGAAATGGTACGAGGAAACCGATTATTATATAAACACCGCTGTATCCTGTCCGGCGGAGATCGACTCTGATTTAAGAACAAGAATAACCGATACTGTCCTGGCATCCTGCCGCGCAGCAGGCTGCAGAGGATATGCGCGGGTGGATATGCGACAGGACATCGACGGCAGTATTAAGGTACTGGAGGTAAATGCCAATCCGGACATAACTCCCGAACTGGGTATTGCCCTTCAGGCATCTACAAGAGGAATGACTTATGCGGATCTTATCCAGAAAATAGTCGATCTC